>Ga0163203_1000461_pt1 | contig 10993 bp, 8 predicted proteins | sample PL_2010_330m_FD_113534 | JGI IMG/M metagenome (GOLD analysis project Ga0163203, IMG submission 113534) | Freshwater microbial communities from Powell Lake, British Columbia, Canada to study Microbial Dark Matter (Phase II) - PL_2010_330m | ecosystem: Environmental > Aquatic > Freshwater > Lake ... | reverse complement strand
CGCAGCTGCAACGTTCCTGTTCGAATCGACGGGGTCGATCACTATCAGTGGATCGTTTCCCTCGCCCTTGTGTGCCTTTACCCTCACTATCTATCCGTTCACCATAGTGCCACTGAGATGCGTTTTTCAAGAGTTCGCCAAACGAAGAATAATGCAGGATGAGCAATTCGCAGAGATAACCCGCAAAGCCCATTCGCCTTAGTTCAGAGCCATAAATGCCCAAACGCATCATAAATTGCTTGAGCAGGAGCACCTCATCCGCAAGCCTTCCTGATATCCTACTCACAATATACTCGTTATGAAACGGGGTCCTATCAACTGCAGATTTCAAATTCAACTGGTTAGGAAAATAAGCCTTAACCACTCCACTCGAGAATAACTTCCGAGGGGTCTATGATGATCGGAATTACCGTTCACTATCCATCAATCATCATAGTCGGCTTGGTCGATCCAGTACTGCTCATCCTCTCCATCAGGCATTTTCCCTTCTCACCTCTTTCAGCCATTGTTCCCAATGGCTTTATCAGGCCCTGCACTCCCTCTTAAGTACGGTGCCTGTGGAACTCACCATATATACAATGAGGTATATAAAGCTTTTGGATAACGCCACCAAAACAGCGGTTATCCAGAACAATTTTTTGATATGATTTCAACTCCCCTATCTCGCGTTCAACCGCAGTTGGTAGGTAAAATAGAAAGTTTATGATATCACCGCACCGCACGGCAATGTTGAAAACGACCGGAAACGTAAGAAATTACGGACTTATTACTCTACTCCAATTCCCATGATGCTGAATTCCCGCCTGGGCACACTATAGAGCAAACCGCAATAACGCGGCAATCCCGCCCAGAGCGTTAAGCCGCTTACCCGGTTCGAACTCCGTGCTGAAGATCACCACATCGCCGTGTTTGCGTTCCGCCTCCTCGAGCATGCGATCAATTTCCTCAGCTTCCTTTTCTTTTGCTTCATCACCTTCAAAACGCGTCTTCATGAGTTTCTCGTCGCTGACCAGCAAGGTCTCAACCGCGCCGTACTCCAACGCTTTTTGCACTTCCTCCTTACCGTACACTGCTTTACCACATTCTTCCTTACTTATCTCCTCCATTAGCCGATCTAAAAGCGTCACTTCCCTGGTAAGTCGCTCTTCTTTCTTCAGCCTCTCGACAGCACCGCGTTTCAGCACTTCCAAGAACCCCGAGACGCCAACTGAAGACGCCTGCTCGATTCTCGTTTTCTTTGCTAACTCAGCATCCTGATCCTTCAGAACCGTAAAGAAATCATCTTTGATAAAACCCGGACCTGCAATAATAAGCGCTTCCGCCTTCGTGGTTTGCATGGAGTTCTGCACGTGCTTCAGCAAGTCGCCAAAAAACACCTTTTTACCGCCTCCTGCTTGCTCCATGCCTTTGCCTGAGCCGTGCCGTAACGAAAACAACTCGTCCACGCCGTACTGCCGTACGACGCCAGCAATTGCCTCGCCTTCTTCTACCGTAACGACGAGCACTTCGATGGTGGCAAACGCCTTCTCCGCTTCCCGCAACCGTTTCAACTGGTGATCCTTCCATTCCTTCACTATCGAAAGCTTACTGTTCGGCTCAATGTTGAACGTATGGTACGCGCCCAGTTCGGTCTCCGGGCCTGCTTCAATCACACCTTTTATGCGTAATCGCCGCGAGAATTTATGAAATTCCACGTCTTCTGTCCGTATGCCCAAACGCACGGGCTTCTTATCCGCCTTATCCGGGCGTAGTTTATCCGTTGCCTCCTCTAACCTCCGATACGTCAGCGAATACACAAGGTCTCCCGCTTCGACGATATGCTTGAGATGCCATAAGTCATCCAGCGATTCGGGAACCAGCGATATCTCACCGATACGTTTCTGCTCGCCGCGTTCCGTTTCCTTCGTCTTCAGTTTTCGCTTGACGATTTTCATTACAGTTAGAGAGAACCACTATAAACTTAAACTTCTCGCCAAGCCGTTTTTTTATTTCAGTAGCCCTTTCCTTCAAACGCTTTCTTTAGTGTACGGTTACAATTACAAATAGGATGACCGCAACGACAACACTCAAACCCTTGATCGATGAACCGGCGATCGTTATCGAGAACGACCATAAAGCCCTAGTGATTGCTGACCTTCACTTAGGCATCGAAGCAGAGTTCCGGCAGAAGGGTATTAACATCGGCAGTCAAACGGAAAAATTACTGGAACGCGCGATTAAGTGTGTTAAAGAAGCTGAACCCGACGTGATTATTCTACTGGGCGATGTCAAACACGCTGTGCCGCAAATATCGTACAGCGAACGCAAGGAGGTGCCATTCTTCTTAGCGCACCTTGCGGACTATGCACCGGTCTACGTTGTGAAAGGAAACCATGATGGCAATATTGACCGGATCCTGCTTGAGGTCTCAGAGCCCGATTGGAACCCGAAAAACGAGATCGCCGTGAAGAGCACGAAGGGGTTCCTGTTCGATAACGTCGGCTATACGCACGGGCATTCGTGGCCCGCAGAAGAGTTGTTTACGGCTCCTTACGTCGTTATCGGTCATAATCACCCGCGGATACGACTGACCAGTGCGAGTTCACCGTACACGAGCATGAAGCCCGTATGGATTCGTGCGCAGTGCGACCCCGAAAAGGTGCATGCGCACTACGCAGAGCTGGAGCTAGAAGACAAACAGGCACCGTGGATTATCATTATGCCAGCATTCAACGAACTCTGTGGTGGTGTCGCGTTTAATAACTCAAACCGCGAGTCCCTAGGCCCTGTAGCGTCTAAACTGCTCCGGAGGGGGACGCTCGAAGTTTACCTGCTCGACGGCACGTACGTCGGTAAAGCGTGCGAGTTGCAGACGTAAAATTCCGAGTGACTTAAAATAAAATGGAGTGAAATAGATACAATACAAGAACGGAGAGGACGTATTTACTTTGCTTATTCCCCCGCTCCTTCCCCTTCCTCCTTCTTCGGCTCGTATCCGGGGATGTTCGCTTCCCGCGCCTTCTTGTGGCCAATCAGATAATCCAGCTCTGGAATCTTCCCTTCGCCGACTTCGACGTTCCCCTTCTCTTTGATATAATCCCAGACCTTCTTCGCCACTTCAGTCCGCACCACGGTCGTTGAAAAGCCCGGTGCACTGCCGACACTGCCGACACTGACATCGCTTTCCACCGCGGTGAAGTCCGTACAGACGTTACAGCCGGTGGGCAGTATGCTCGAAAGCTGGCTCACCTTGAATTTTACTTCCTTATCGGTCATCGTCGCAACGAACTTGCCCTTCATGATGTCCGTCTTAACCAGTTTCGAGAAATCAACGCCTTTCTCTTCAAGGTATTTCGACACCTCGTCGTAATGGAAATTCTCCGTGCAGAACAATCCAACCACGATCTTCACCTTCTCCTTGAAAACCGGGAACGCTTCCTGCAGTTTCCGCACCCCTGAGACCATACAGGGCGTGCCAACCACGCCAACACCCACCTTGCTGAGCATCACCGCCTTCTTCAACTCAGGAATGACGTTCGCAAAGACGTATTTCGTCCCGCCTAAGGGCAGCCGGTGAAGTTGGTCAGGATTGCGAGCATGAAAAACGTCTGTCTGCCACAGCTCGTTGCGGTCTACAAATAAGCCCCGATCGATCAGACCCATGTCAATCGCAGACATGATAAATTCCGTGCCCATCGCACCGTCCTGGCCTTTGAACCGCTTCGATTTCCCTGCCGTGAATTCAATGTAATCACCCAGACCGCTCTTCGGCTGGTAATCGTACCGCGGGCAGACGCGTACACAGGCACCGCAGTCAAGGCATTTTGTATCATAATTAGGAAAATCTACGTTATCCGCTTCGTTGACAATTAACCCGCTCGGGCATATCGACACGCAGGTCAAACATCGGCTGCACATCTTCGTATCGATAACCACGTCCCTGAGGTTCTCAAAAAACAGTTTATCCTTAAACTTCTTCTTGGGGATCTTTACTTCCCATTCCGCTTCTCCTACTATGGTCTCTGCTGCCATCTTCATCATCACTTCCTAACAAGCCTCAAAATTTGCATTGAACATTCCTTCACACACAAGCCACATCCCGTGCACTTCTCCGCGTCTATACTCATCTTGACGGTCATTGCTGCTTCATCCTTTACCGATGAGACCGCACCACTTTCGCAAATCTGATCGCAAATCTTGCACGCGATACAACTCCCTCGATCTACACAGACACTTACCATTGGCACCCCTTTTGATTCAGGAACGTCCGGGATAAGCTCGTCTACCTCCTTCGTCCGTTTCAATGAGAGATCTTCTTTATCGATCACATAGTCCACCACGGTCTCATCCTCTCGAATGATCGTCGGAGGCTCAACCATCTCCTCCGTCGTCGTGAACATCTCTTCCATCGTCTTAAAAGCAACGTCGTGGATTTTTGTTGTCCGTAACGCGCCTCCAGGGCAGGTATCAACACAGAAATGGCAGTAAATACACTTGCCGTGATCTAGGGTGGGATAATACCGTCCACTTGGGGCTTCTTTCATCCAGATCGCATTCGCGGGGCAGACAAACGAGCATTGGAAACAACTGATGCATCGCTCCGGATCGAAAAGCATAATGCCCCGGAAACAGTCAGGCTGTCTCTTTCGTTCCCGTGGATAGTGCGTCGTTATGTTCAGCGGCAGTATCATCTCCTTCGCCGCCGTTCCCAGTGCGGCTGCGTGCGTCTTGAGCTTGTCCGATACGGTGTAATCCGGCGTTCCTACTTTCTTCATAGTACTCCTCCTAATACTAGCGACCATACAACTGCAACCAGTGCAAATATGAGCAGTGCGCCCCAGCCGATATTGAGAGCTTGGTCAAGTCGATACCGTGGATACACGCCACGGAGGTTTACCAGGACCAGCAGAAGGACCAAAGTCTTTACCACGAACCAAATTAGGTACGACAAGTCGCCCAGATAAGGAATGACCGGGCCACTGCCACCACCCAAAAATAGCATCGTCATAATCGCTGCAAGCACGTATAACTTCTCGTACGCCATCACATATGCAAGTCCGAAGGCGATACCCGAATATTCGATAAACGGCCCAAAGGCCAACTCTTGATCCGCTTCAGGGATCTCAAACGGCAACCGAGCGGTAGCCATCACGGTGGCAATGAAAAAGACAAGCGCAGCAAGCGGATTGAGGACGATCCCCCAATTCCACCATGAGCTTTGATTAGCGAGACTAATAACCTCCGCCGTGTCTGAGGTCCCATAAAGGACAATCATTGCGAGGATCGAAATAATAAACGGTATCTCATAGGCGAAATACATAAACGCCTCTCGTACCGTACCGATGAACGCGAACCGGTTATTCGAAGACCAGCCAACACCCATGATGAAGACCGGCATAAAACTGATCAGCCCGATCATTATCTGGAGTGCGTAGGGCGATTCGAGGGGAACAAGCGGCGTACCAGCAGCCCCCGGATTAATAAAGAGGAGCGGAAGAAGCACGGGCAGGAAATAAAGGAACGGAAACTGTAAGAAATAGAACTTGTGTGCATCCTTAGGGATGATCACTTCCTGACAGAGGAATCGAAGCGAATCTGCGAGCAACTGAATGCTGCCTCGTGTCCTTGGTGCAATCTCCCGAGGTCCGACTCGCCACTGCATCCGTCCGACTAATTTCCGTTCAAGCCAGGGCAAAACGAGCAACATGGTACCCAACGTTGCAAAACCCGGTACGAGCAGTAATATAAAAATCGGCTTCCACAGGATAAACCCGATAATTATCCTAACAATAGGATAGCCAAGTAGAGAAAAGTCAAGCAAAAATGCCACTATCCCTCCGAGCACCGGTATCTTGAGCAAGAACTCGTAGACCACATACAGTAAGGGGATATTCACCGGGTTGTTCATTATTGTGCTTATGAGTCCGTTTATCATGTCAATCATTTTTCTTCACCTCTCCTATCCTACCTATCCGCCTCCGGTGGGAAGTATCCAAAGCTACCGTAAACCGCCCAGAAGTCCGCATATCGTTCACCCTTGGTCGCTTCCATAAAGCCTCTTAGGTTCATCCAGCAGGGGCTGACCACCCGCACACGGTACGGCACATTCGACTCGCCATCGCTGATAAGGGTAAATAACGTCGTGCCTCGAGCCGCCTCGGTAATGGTCGTCCATTCTCCTTTCGGCAACACGAGATTCCCAAAGACTCTGTAGAAATGCCCTTTTATGTCACTCGCCGCCTCTTTGTATTCACCAAGGACGTCATCACTCAAAATCGGACCTTTTATTCCTCGCACAGCGTCTACCGCTTGCTTTACTATCTTAACGCTCTCTTTTATCTCCTCTAACCTGCCGAGGAACCGCCCGAGACAATCGCCATCGTCTCCCGTCGTGACTTCGAAGTCAACCTTATCATAGGCATCGTACGGCGCTATCTTTCTTACATCGTAATTTACCCCTGAAGCCCTCAGGAACGGCCCCACCATGCCGCAACGGATCGCATCTTCCTTCGTCAGCACACCTACTCCTTTCGCTCGTGCTATCGTCACCGGGTTATACACGAAGATATTCTCAAACTTCTTCATCCGTCTGTCAAAAGCTGACGACAGATTATCGATCAAGTCAAGCACGTTATCCGAAATATCTCGTCGCAATCCACCGGGAACAAGAAACGACGGCGCGCTCCGTGATCCGGAAATTTGCATCAGCGCCTCGATAACCATCTCACGAATTGCCATGCAATACATGAATCCCGTGGTATGGCCAAAGAACAGCGAAAATATTCCTGAGTCGTAGTAGAAAGCTTCTATCCGCGAGAGCTCACACATAATCGTCCGTAAGTACTGTGCTCGTTCTGGAACTTCAATACTGAGCGCATGCTCTACCGCTCTAACATACGCTAAGTTCATATTCGCCGGATCGTTGATTGCCAATCGTTCAAACAGCGGAATATTCTGGACATACAATTTAGTCTCCGCGAGCTTCTCCATCGATCGGTGCACGAACCCTGGTTCGGGGATGGCTTCCACGATGCGGTCACCTTTTACCCTGAACGTCACCCGCAGATGTCCGCTGCCTGCATGATGCGGGCCGATGGGAACGATAATCTCGTCACTCTCATGCGCCGTATCAATGAATTCTTGCCAAATCGGCGTATACAGGTCCTTTGGAGGCTCAATGGGAACCATAAACTCAGGTTCTACATCCTTCTCAAAGACATAGCGCTCCTCAGGAACCTTGTATTCTTTCCTTAACGGGAGATCCGGCGTATCAGGCGCGAGCAGGAATTTCTTACCCATCCAATTGTTCCCCTCGAACCAAACGCCAAAGAATTCATGCAATTCTCGTTCAGAATAATTCGCGCTTTCCCAGATAGACATGAGACTTTCGATTTTCGGGTCTGTTATGCCGATCTCAGTGAAAATAGTTATCAGAACCGGCATCAGCGCCTCATCGCTATAGCTCGACGTCATATACTCCACGATAAACTTCCGCTCATGGGGTACTTGGATTACATTCACGCTCTTCACATGATCCAGCTTCATAGTACCCTTGAGCACCTCCGCAACCTTCTCCAAGTTCTCTGGAGCCGTTTTAACCGCAATCCGGTTCACGCCCGTAATCGTTATGGATTCAAAAAGATTTTTCAGTTCTTTTTTCAGCGTTTCCACTAATCCCTTCCCGAAATCCCAATCGACCGCTCTTTTTATGTCTACTAGGATCTCAGGCGTAGGAGCAACAACCTTCGGTGACGTGGGCACCAATCGTTCTTCCAGCTTCTGATCGAACGGCAACTCCACTTTGCTAAATTCGATCGTTGTTTTATCCACACCCGTTATTTTATCTTGGAGTGCTCTAACGCCCCGTAAAAGACCTTCTGGAGTTATCGGACAGCCAGGAACAAAGAAATCAACCGGAACAATATCAGAAGGATGCGTTATATTATAACTGTTCCAGAAAATTCCACCTCGCTCTCCACAGGCACCTATCACATTCACAAACTTCGGATCGGGCATCTGCCCATACACGAATTGCAACGCCCGCGCCATCTTCCTTGATATCGTTCCCTCTATAATGATGAAGTTCGACTGCCGGGCAATACCGAGGTTCAACGTCCCCAATCGCTCACCATCGTAGCCACATGCAAACGCATGGGCGAGTTCAACACCACAACAAGAGGTGATGAAATGACAGGGCCACAAACTCCACTTCGCCGACCATTTCTTGAATGGTGCAAGGGGTCCTGACTCGAGGAAGTCTATATGCTTGTTCGGATTTTCCATTTTTTGTCTCACTTCACCTCTCTTTATTTAACGTTTTTATTTCTCTCTTTCTCAGCTTCTTGCCTCCGCCATTTCAAGCGCTATCTTATAGCCCACATACAGTGCAGGCAGTAGTAATAAGAGCGAAAGCAGTAACAACAGTGTAAAGCTTACACTTGGATGTGCAGAGAACAGGAGCAGAACAACAATAATTGGTTCTGCGGCCATAAACAGGAACAGATATCCAAAATACTGCATGTGCAGCGTATATTTCGGGAATTTCATTGGCGGATTCCCTGCTTCCCACCGCATCGTTTTTATCTCCGTTAGGTTATAGCGCGGCAATACTTTCACGAGCAAGAGCAGAATCAGATCTACCAGCACGCACACAGCGATCAGGACACCGATTACCAGCACAGCTTCTATCATTTTTGATTTTCCCCCATATTATATTGCAATACTTATCGTTTGTGCAATAACCTCCATGCCTCTAAAGAACCAATCGGGCAAGAACGTAATGAAAATTATGATGACGGTAACGATGCAGATGTAGTTGGCAAGATCTGCTTTCCATTCAACGCCGAGTTCGCGTGCTATTCGTAGATAATACGGAACCGATATCGCGGAATTGAGAACCATAATTGCCACCAGCCAGATATACTCGGCTTTGACCAAACTGAAAAGAATGAACAGCTTTCCCCAGAATCCCATAAGTGGTGGGAGTCCGATGAACGAGAACGCAAGCAGGTACATCAGCGGCGAATACGCGCCCTTATTCTTTATCGCATTGAAGAAGCCGATCTTTCCTGCTGCATTCGCAAACAGCATGAGCAATGCCCCCGTCAGTGCGAAATAGAAGTATTCCGGCTTACTAATCACCACAACACAGGCCAACACATAGCCCATGTTCGCAACCGTGGAATATGCAAGAGTTCGTGCAGGCCCTTTTGAGGTCAACGCTCCGATATTACCAGTAAACATGGATATCGCCGCGAGTACCGCAGTAAAGAGCGTTATTGAAGCGGTTAACGGGCTCGTCGTAGAAATCAAGATCTTCAAAGCGATAACGAAAGGAACAATCTTTGCGAGCGAGGCGATGATTGATAGTGGAATAGGATCTGCACTGGAGAAAACATCCGGAACCCACTCGTGGAGCGGTGCAACGCCCACTTCCATACTTAACCCTGACACGAGCATCACATAGCCGAGTATGTAAAGGAAACCGTTAAACGCGTTCTTCGTATACGCCAGGATAACCGCACCGATTAAGAACAGTACGGTAGCCAGAACCATAAAAGTGATATACTTGATACCTACCTCTACGTTCGTGCCTCCTTCGCGCACCATAACCAAAATGTACGTTGGCACGGAAACGAGGACAAATACCGCCAAAACCATAGCGAGGTCTTGCGTCGTGAAGATATACAAGGTTGCAAGAGCCATCAACCCCACCAAGCCGTAGTCCACACCCTGAATCACACTCTTGATCATCTTGAGTGACGCTAAGTTGATGAGACTTATCGCAACAACGAATGCACTGTAATAGATAAGATTCGGGTCGTTAAGCGTAACCGCTGCAAATCCGAGCAGAACTGCTACTACCGCGCCAAAGAGCCCTAAATCGCGGACTTTAACAGAAAATACGGAGCATAGCGTTAGGATGACAAAAGCTCCGAGCATCATCAGCATGGTATCTGACATCATAGCCACACCCCCCCTAGCGAGACTAATATAAGAATCACCATTACAATCCCGAGAACTATGTTAACATACCTACTGAGGTATCCCGTCTGGATCCCCCGGATACCTCTTGAAACGCCACCGAATAAACCCGGTATCACACGCGTATTAAAGAACCCGTCAATTCCCCTGTTTCCGTAGTCCTGAACGAGGTGCGAGATGTAAAAGCCTATTTTCGGCACAATGAAATCATTAAGGAATGGAAGATACATACGGTCGCTGAAGAATGTGCCGAGCTTGGAAAGAGCGCTAATCTGTGGTTTGAACAGCCCAAACAGATATGCAAGTAACGCAGCAAGGCCAACGGCAAAGGAAACCGTCGCAAAGCCCGCCGACACGAATTCATGAGTCTCGTGACTGGTGAAAATGAGGTAGGTCAGCACAAAGAGCGCTGAAACCATCAACGAATAACCTACTATCATCAACCTGCCGCCTTCCGTATGCTCGTGTGGCGGTTTCTCACCCTTCACGAAGTTCAAGGCGAGGAACTTCGCCATAATACCTGAATAAATTACCGATGTAAGGATAAGCAAGATAATTGGCAAATAACCAAGATGATGAACTAAATGTTCCATAACTTCGTCCATTGCTGATTTTACCCAGTAAGCGGTAAGCGGCGGTATACCCACAAGGAACGTCGTAGCAACGATCGTAACGATGAACGCCGGCATCATCTTCTTGGCAAAGTCGCGGCCGCCATTAAGGAACCGACTGTGCGTCGCGTGTATTAAATGACCACTGACGAGGAATAGACTCGCTTTTGCAAATGCGTGCACCGCCATATACCAGAAGGCAACAATTACAGCGAGATGTCCAACCCAGAACGAAGCGGCTGCCGACGCGAACATCAGACCGATACTGGACATCGTAGATGCGGCGAGTAGAACTTTTCGTTCAAGCATACCAGAGCCTGCAAGCGCGCCGTATAAGCCCGATAGAAGGCCAACAAACAGAACGATCAGATAAACAGTCTCAAGCCCAGGCACAGCATGCAAGGTCCACGGCTCGATGT
>Ga0163203_1000459_pt1 | contig 10999 bp, 6 predicted proteins | sample PL_2010_330m_FD_113534 | JGI IMG/M metagenome (GOLD analysis project Ga0163203, IMG submission 113534) | Freshwater microbial communities from Powell Lake, British Columbia, Canada to study Microbial Dark Matter (Phase II) - PL_2010_330m | ecosystem: Environmental > Aquatic > Freshwater > Lake ... | reverse complement strand
TGCCTAGCTGCTCCTCGTATTTCCCGCCGGGGAAACAATAGCCGTAGCCGTCTTCGTAGAAATCCTCGGCGTAGTAGCCCTGCTCGGCGTGGAATTCCTCAATCACCACCTGAACGTTGTGGAGGTTCATCTTCATGGCGGCCTCGCGGGCGTGCTGACGCACACCGGCAATTCTGGGAATCGTCATTGCCATCATAACGCCCAGAATCAGAATCACAACCAACAGCTCTACCAGGGTAAAGCCTCTATCATAATCGCGCATAGTTACTCCTCGCTTCAGTTATAGGGCAATAATGCCGGTCTGTCAAGTTAAGCCGCCGCTACTCCCGCTGGCTGGGCGGCGTTGTCGTAAGGACCTTGCCGTCCTTCAGATAGAAACGACCGCCGTACGGCTCCTCCGGAATCCGGTCGACATACCCGGCCGTCGTCAATTCGCGCAGATCGGTCGGCAGTCGCCGCCTGTCCTGCTGGAAGCGATGGACCGCCCTCTGGAGGCGGTCGGTTGCTTCGGACAGGTCGAGGTTCTTGAGCTGGCGAACGACCAGCGCCTTGAGGGCTCGGTTCTCGGTGTCCCTCAAGATATCAAGCCACATCTCGCGAGCCGTCTGGAAATCGCCGGCTTTGGTTTTGGCGATCGCGGCCCAGCGGTCGAGAATGAACCAGGCATTGGGCATCTTCGATGCCACCTCGAAGAAGGTACTCGCCCGGCCATAGTCACGCAGCAGCATATAGCAGATGAAGCCGGCGTCGAACGGAATCTGCCAGCTCATCGGGTTCGCCTTCATACCACGGGTAAGGAAGTCGACGGCTTCATGCGGCTTGCCTGCATCCCAGGCCAGGGTAATCGCGCCGAAATGATACGCTTCGATGAACCCGGGGTCGAGGGACGTGAGAATATCGAACACATGGCCCAGCCATTCGTACTTGCGGTCGGACATCAGATGGCGACCGTAGTACTGAATTCCCCTGAGCCAGACGAAATCGGCGGCGAGGCTCTGATACTCGATCGAGGCCCCCCGCACGAACCGGCCAGACGGGAAGTACGCCATCTCTGCGATCGCCCTCTCTCGCATCCGGTTCTCGCCGGCCCGGTCCAGCGAGAGCTGAAGCAGGTAGGTGCCGACGAACCCCCATACGATCAGAACCACGGGCAGGATACCGGCAAGCGGACCCGCGCGCCCGGACGCGCGGGGTCGGGGCGTAACCTCGGTCAGCACCGGCGCTAGAACTCCTTCCGGTTGAAAATCACAACGGCTATCAGGAGCATCGTCGCCGTGTAGACCAGGGCGTAGAGGACTGAAAGCAGCAGCGCCGACGGGTCCAGCACTGCGCCGTAGACGACCTCCGGCCGGATGTTGAAGTTGGAGAGATTGGGCAACACGTAGTAAAGAAACTGGCTGACGGCCTTGACGACCACCGACGGGCTCATCGCCGCCAGCAGCTTGAGGTCCCGGGTCAGGTGGCCCACGAAGTACACGGCGAACGTAAACACCGCGCCGGTGATCGGGGTTGAGAAGGTCGAGAACAGCACGGCAACCGCCGTCAGGATAGCTAGCTCGAACAGCGTCATCAGGACTGCCAGCAACAGGTACAATGGGGCTCCGACGCCCAGGACAAGCAGGATCGCATAGAAGGCCGCAACCATCACGACCAGGCTTACGACCAGGACCGCCATCAGCCCGAGGTACTTGCCGAGTATGAACTCCCAGCGCCGGACCGGCTTGGCCAGCATGATGTAGATGGTACGTTTCTCGACTTCCCTGTACACGATGCGGCCCCCGACCAGGACCGATATCAGGACGCAGAACAGCGTGATCGCGGAGAGGCCGAGGTCCTTGACAATCTTGGCCTCCTCGCCGAGCGCCAGGGGCTGTATAACCCGGGCGCTGCCCATGACCAGCACCGCGAAGATGATCAGGGTGACGAGGACCTTGTCTCGTATGGACTCGCGGAACGTGTTCAGCGCCACCCCGGACACCCGTTCGATCACGACTTCCTCCCGGCCTTGGCGACGTGCTCCATGAAGTAGTCCTCCAGCGTCCGGCGGCGCGGCACGATCCCGACCACGCGGATGCCGCCGACTTCCCGGCAGATGGCCATGATCTTGTCCACTTCTTCCTCGTTCTTGACCGTCAGGAGCAGCTCGTCCCCGGACTTGATCGAATGCTGGGAAACGCGTTCGAGTATCTTCCGTGTCTTGCCGGTCACACCCTTGACCGTTACTTCGATCGACTCGACATCGCCGGTCAGTATTTCGCTGAGACGGCCTACCTCGACCACGCGGCCCTCGATGACGATGCCGACGCGGTCGCAGATCATCTCGACGTCGGAGAGAATGTGCGTGGAGAAGAAGACGGTTTTGCCCCGCTCGCGGAGGTCAACGATGATGTCGCGGAACTCCTTGCGCCCGATCGGGTCAAGCCCGCCCATCGGCTCGTCCAGCACGACGAGCTCGGGATCGGCGACCAGCGCCTGGGCGATTCCCATCCGCTGCAGCATACCGCGCGAGAATCCCCGCATCTGAACGTCGGCTGCGCGTTCCATGCGCAGCAGACGCAGCATCCCGGTGACGCGGCCCGCTGCCTCCGACTTCGGGACCGCGGAGAGTCGGGCGGCCAACCTCAGAAACTCCCTGGCCGTCAGGTGGTCGTAGAAGTAAGGCGACTCCGGGAGGAATCCCAGCCTCGCCTTGGCCGCCGCATCGCGGGGCGTGCGGCCGAAGACAAGCGCTGTGCCGGACGTGGGCTCTGTCAGTCCCATCAGAATCTTGATGAGTGTCGTCTTGCCGGCGCCGTTCGGACCGAGGAATCCGAATATCTCGCCGCGTTCGACCTCCAGGCCGATGTCATCCAACGCCAGGACACGCTTCATCCGCAGCCCGGAACGGTAGACCTTACTCAGCCTGGTGACACTGATAACCGGTTCGGGGAAACTCGACATCGCAGAGCGATTATAGAAGTGGTCGCAACGGTGTCAAGCTGGCCGCAACCCCGCAGGAACCGGGGCAGTAGTCCACCGCAAAGGCGCGTGGATACCGGCCGGACGTATTGGGAAATGCCTCGTATGCCTGGTGTTCTTGCTGTCTCGGCGATTCGACGCGACGCGGTTCAGGACGCCCTGGAGAACGCATGGGCGGGGCCGTGAGGCCCCGCCCAGTTGCCACCGATGTAGCGCTAGTTGTGAAGCACGAAGTAGATGAACTCTTCGTTCACCTCGTCGCGGTCAAACATCGGCTCCGATACGTCACGGCCATAGCCGCAGATGCCGTATTCCTGGACGCACTCGAGCGGGTTCGTGTCGTAGATGTAGCCGAGGACCATGATCGTGCCCTGCAGGTCGTTTTCCGCAGCAAGGTCGAGGTACGGACAGTCATCATCGTCGCTGCGAAGTTGAGCGTTCATGCCCTGTTCGTCAAGCCCGTCGGTGAGGTACAGCAAGTCCTCGTCTTCGTAGTTGTAGCGGATGCCGGTGTAGGGGTTGACCGGGGCCGTGCCGTAGATCGGCGAGCCGTCTATCCCTATCGGGTCTCCGCCCGGGAAGTACGCGAAGAAGATGTCCTCGACGTCGGTCCAGTCCGACTCGTCACTCGGGTAGTTGCCGTTGTGGTCGGTCGCATACGCTTCGAGGCACGTCTGGACGACGTGCATGTTGTTCTTCACGGAGGTGCGGCGAGCGCGCTCCTGGAACAGCACGAAGTTGGGGATGATGAGGGCGAGCAGGATACCGATGATCAGGATAACGACGAGAAGTTCTATCAGTGTGAAGCCCTTCTTATTCATTGGGTTTCACCTCCTCTCTTTTTTGGATTTGGGATGAGCGGCAACCGCGACGCGTACGGAGACGCTCCAGACAAAGCCTGGATGGTTCTATAGCGCGTCTCAAGTGCCATACTCAAGCAGATGATAACCCCCTCGGTATTCATGTCAACAAAAAAAGACACGGACCGCGAGTCCGGCCCATGACTCTACGCATGTCCGCCGAACCGCCGCCTCTCGTCGTCGGGTCCTGGCGGTTCGGACACCGCCATCTGCCCCGAAAAAGGCCAAAAGAAAAACCCGGCAGCGACCTACTCTCCCATGCCGTTACCAGCACAGTACCATTGGCCCTGGAGGGCTTAACGTCTCTGTTCGGAATGGGAAGAGGTGTGGCCCCTCCGGAATCACCGCCGGGAATTCAAGACTCCAGAATGTAAAAAGGAGAAGAAGCAGACCGAAATCTCAAGCCGCACGGCTGATTAGTACCACTCGGCTGCACGCATTGCTGCGCTTCCACCTGTGGCCTATTGCCTGGTAGTCTACCAGGAGCCTTCAGGGTGACTCCCCTTGCGGGGGTCACACGGGAAACCTAATCTTGGGGTGGGCTTCCCGCTTAGATGCCTTCAGCGGTTATCCCTGCCGTACGTGACTACCGAGCAGTGCCCTTGGCAGGACAGCTCGTACATCAGAGGTACGTCCACCCAGGTCCTCTCGTACTATGGGCAGCTCCCCTCAAGTTTCCTACGCCCACGATGGATAGAGTCCGAACTGTCTCACGACGTTCTGAACCCAGCTCACGTACCGCTTTAATGGGCGAACAGACCAACCCTTGGGACCTTATTCAGCCCCAGGATGCGATGAGCCGACATCGAGGTGCCAAACTTCGCCGTCGATGTGAACTCTCGGGCGAAATCAGCCTGTTATCCCCAGAGTACCTTTTGTCCGATGAGCTATGGCCCTTCCACGCAGAGCCACAGGATCACTAGGTCCGACTTTCGTCTCTGATCGAGCCGTCGCTCTCACAGTCAGGCCGGCTTATGCCCTTACGCTCGCCGCACAGTACCGTCTGTGCTGAGCCGACCTTCGAGCGCCTCCGTTACAATTTAGGAGGCGACCGCCCCAGTCAAACTACCCGCCTGCCACTGTCCACCGGCCGGATTACGGCACGGTGTTAGAAACCCAACAGAACAAGGGTGGTATTTCACCGCTGGCTCTGCCCGGGCTAGCGCCCAGGCTTCATAGCCTCCCACCTATCCTACACATGCCCTGCCAGAATCCAATGACAAGGTATAGTAAAGGTTCACGGGGTCTTTTTGTCCAATCGCGGGCAGGCGGCATCTTCACCGCCGCTACAGTTTCGCCGGGCTTCTTGTCAAGACAGCGCACCACTCGTTACACCATTCGTGCAGGTCGGAACTTACCCGACAAGGAATTTCGCTACCTTAGGACCGTTAGAGTTACGGCCGCCGTTTACCGGGGCTTCAGTCGAGAGCTTTGCCTTGCGGCTGACCCCCTTCCTTAACCTTCCGGCACCGGGCAGGTGTCAGTCCCTATACATCGCCTTCACGGCTTAGCAGAGACCTGTGTTTTTGTTAAACAGTCGGTAGTGCCACTTCACTGCGGCCGGCTTACGCCGGCACCCCTTATTCCGAAGTTACGGGGCTAGATTGCCGAGTTCCTTAACAAGAGGTCACCCGAGCACCTATGGATATTCTCCTCGCCCACCAGTGTCGGTTTACGGTACGGTCACCCGGACGCCTGGCACAGAGGGTTTTCTCGGCAGTCGGGCCAGCCCGGTTCCGCTCCCTTGCGGGAGCGTCCCATTCGCCACAGAGACTTACGGGCGCGGATTTGCCAACGCCCCATCTCCATGGCTTAGACCCCGATCCAACACGGGGCCGGGCTCTTCCTTCTGCGTCACCCCTTAGCTCATAACGGCGCCAAGGTGGTTCCGGAATGTTGACCGGATTTCCATCGCCTACGCTTTTCAGCCTCGGCTTAGGTACCGACTAACTCTGGGCGGATTAACCTTCCCCAGAAAACCTTGGGCTTTCGGTGACCAGGTTTTTCACCTGGTTTAACGCTACTCGTTCCGGCATCATCACTTCTGGTTCGTCCAGCGCCGGTCGCCCGACGCCTTCGACCTACAACAGAACGCTCTCCTACCACTCGACTTGCGTCGAGTCCGCGGCTTCGGCGGTATGCTTGACCCCCGATAAATTTTCAGCGCAAAACCACTCGACTGGTGAGCTGTTACGCACTCTTTAAATGATTGCTGCTTCTAAGCCAACATCCCAGCTGTCTGAGTAGCTTCACCTCTTTTTCGACTTAGCATACACTTCGGGGCCTTAGCCGGCGGTCTGGGTTATTCCCCTCTCGGCCATGGACCTTAGAGCTCATAGCCTCTTTCCATCGCTCTGGAGTTGCGGCATTCGGAGTTTGATCGGGTTTTCTCCCACATTGTGAGAGAGCGCCCATCCAGTGCTCTACCTCCGCAACTGAACGCGACAGACTGCCCCTCAAGGCATTTCGGAGAGAACCAGCTATCACCCGGTTTGATTAGCCTTTCACTCCAACCCACAGCTCATCCGAGAATATTGCAAGGTTCACCGGTTCGGTCCTCCCTCTCGTGTTACCGAGAGTTCAACCTGGCCATGGGTAGATCACCGGGTTTCGGGCCGGGCGCATGCAACTGACGCCCAATTAGGACTTGCTTTCGCTACGGTTACGGCTCATTGAGCCTTAGCCTCGCTGCATACGCACACTCGCCGGATCATTATGCAAAAGGCACGCGGTCACGGCTGCTGCCAAACCTTGCGGAAAGACAGCCACCGCTCCCACTGATTGTAAGCACATGGTTTCAGGTTCTATTTCACTCCCCGCCAGGGGTTCTTTTCACCTTTCCCTCACGGTACTAGTTCACTATCGGTCAGTTGGTAGTGTTTAGCCTTAGGACGTGGTCGTCCCGGGTTCCCACAGGATTTCTCGTGCCCCGTGGTACTTGGGAAACGGCCAGGAGAGTTGTCAGTGACGCCTACCGGACTGTCACCGTCTTTGGTGTCCCTTTCCAGGGGTCTTCGACTAGCCGACAACCTTTGTAACTCCTTGATCTCACGGCAGTAGACCAAGCCGCTCCCGCGACACCGCTCCAGCAACGCCTGCCGGCTTGACACTGGAATCGGTTTAGGCTGTTCCCCGTTCGCTCGCCACTACTTGGGGAATCGAGTTTTCTTTCTTTTCCTCCGGTTACTGAGATGTTTCACTTCACCGGGTTGGCTTCGCCGAGCTATGTATTCACTCGGCGATGTACGGACATGACTCCGTACGGGTTCTCCCATTCGGGTACCGCCGGGTCAAAGCTTGTTTGCAGCTCACCGGCGCTTATCGCAGCTGACTGCGCCCTTCGTAGCCTCCAACTGCCAAGGCATTCACCATGCGCTCTTAGTAGCTTGAGATGAATATCAGCCTGCCTCTTCTCCAAATTGTCAAAGAACAACGACTATCTGACCGAGAGTTGCCTACGATTGTACACTAGTCAACCCTCGTTGAAGGTCAACTTGGGATTATACACGCGAATCCGGTCCGCGCAAGCAAATAATGCGAACCGGAACCGCTCCGTAATGTCATGGAAAACAGCAACTTATGCGTGGGACCACTCCGTCCCCGTCAACTCGTGTGCCAAGGGGTCGCTGAGCCCTTCCGCAATGCGTCCGTCCGACGGTTCACGCCACTCCCGCTGCAGCGTGGTTGACACGGCGCCGGCGGCGGCTACAATTCCAGAGTCGTCATGAATCGACTTCGCCGTCCCGCCCTGCCGGCAGCAGCCTTGATGGTGCTTATCTCCCCGATTCTACTTCAGTTAGCGTATGGATACCTCGACCCGGGGACCGGCAGCTACATCCTTCAGCTCGTCATCGGCGGCCTGCTCGGTGGTCTGTTCGCGATCGGGCTATTCCGGAAGAGGGTCCTCGCCTTCCTCAGGCGGATGTTCAGGCCAGGAAAGGACGGAAGTGGGAACTGACTCATCAGTTCCCGGCTCGTTCCGCGACCCGAGCGGATTCCTGTTCCGGCGCTCCGGCAGGCTCTACCGCCAGGTTAACGACAGCTATCAGCCTGAGTACAAGAGACTTATGGAATCAGGTCTCTATCGCGTTCTAACCGAGAAGGGGCTGCTGATTCCTCACGAGGAGACTTCTGAACCTCAGATGTCTGGCGGAGGCAGCATGGTCATTCAGCCCGAGACGATTCCTTTCATCTCCTACGCCTACGAGTGGTCCTTCAGCCAGCTGCAGGACGCGGCGTTGACCACGTTGTCCATTGAGAAGGTGGCCCTCGAGCACGGGATGTCGCTCAAGGACGCAAGCGCCTACAACATCCAGTTCCGCGGTTGCCGGCCGGTCCTGATTGACACGCTCTCGTTCGAGCAGTACCGCGAAGGTGAACCATGGGTGGCCTACCGTCAGTTCTGCCAGCACTTCCTCGCACCGCTGGCGCTGATGAGCCACACCGATGTCCGTCTCAGTCAGTTGATGCGGGTGAATATCGACGGCATCCCGCTCGACCTCGCCAGCCACCTGCTGCCCTCAAAGACCCACCTCAATCTCGGCCTCGCAACCCACATCCATCTCCATGCCCAGGCCCAGCGCAAGTACGCCGACAAACAGGGCAAGCCCGCCGGCGGCAAGATGAGTCGGATGTCGTTTCTCGGCCTCATTGACAACCTCGAGTCAACCATGAAGAAACTCACGTGGAAACCTGCCGGTACCGAGTGGGCTGACTACTACGCTGCCACCAACTACACCGATGCGTCCCTCGAACACAAGGCGCAACTCGTGGCTGACTGCCTTGACAAAGTGCGCCCGAAGACGGTCTGGGACCTTGGGGCAAACACCGGCCGGTTCAGCCGAATCGCCGCCGACCGTGGCATCCCGACGGTTGCATTCGACATCGACCCGGCCGCGGTCGAACACGGCTATCTCGACTGCCGCGAGCGGGACGCAAAGAACCTGCTGCCGTTGCTCTCCGACCTGACCAATCCCAGCCCGGCCATCGGCTGGCAGAATCGCGAACGCCAGTCGCTCGTCGAACGCGGCCCCTGCGATGCGGCAATGGCCCTGGCCCTCATCCACCACCTCGCAATCGGCAACAACCTGCCCTTTGACCGAATCGTGGATTTCCTTGCCGGCATCTGCCGAACCCTTGTCGTCGAGTTCGTGCCCAAATCAGACTCGCAGGTCCGACGGTTGCTCGCCACCCGCGAGGACATCTTCGCCGGCTACACCCAGGCGGAATTCGAGCAGGCGTTTTCGACCCGCTTCGCCATCTTGGCATCGACCCCGGTCAGGGATTCTGAACGCACCATCTACTTGATGGAGCTCCGCCACCGCTGACCTTGTCTTCGGTTCAGCCTTCGGGTTCTCGCCCGCGGACGACGCGACCCTTCCCGTTCCACCACCTCCTCTTCGCCCTGGCCCCGATCCTTTTCCTCTACTCGCACAACGCCGCGAGGCTACCGATCGCGCCGTCCGAACTCGTCCTGCCGCTGGCGGTATCCATTGCCGCGGCGCTCGGGCTCTGGCTGCTGCTCTGGCTCGTGATGCGCAGCAGCCGCCGGGCCGCGCTGGTCGTCTCTCTCTTCCTGGCCTTGTTCTTCCTCTATGGCCGAGCCCGGGGCGCCATCGGCCCGAAGACAACTCCCGCGCTCCTACCCGCTGTGGCTATCGCCATCCTGCTGCTGGGGATCATCTTCTTCGCCCGACCGCGCCGTGAGTTCAGCGGGCTCACGGTCTTTCTCAACCTTGCTTCCCTGGCGCTGGTCCTTATCAACCTCGTGACCGGCATCCCGGCGCTCCTGCGCGGCAGGACGACCGGCCTGGATGCATCCGGCGCGCCGGCGGCGGAAACCACGGACCTGCCCGACATCTACTACATCATCCTTGACAGCTATGCCCGGGAGGACGTGCTGAAGCAGACCTACGGCTACGACAACTCGGGCTTCACCGGCTATCTCCGCAGCCGGGGTTTCCTCGTCGGGTCGCGCAGCCGCTCCAACTACTCTCAGACCTATCTCTCGTTGGCCTCCTCGCTCAACATGACGTACCTCGACTCCCTGGCCCAGAAGGCCGGCCCCGAGTCGGACGACCGCTCAGGGTTGGTTGAGATGATAGCCCACAACCGGGTCGTGAGCTTCCTGAAGCAGCACGGCTACACCACCGTATCGTTCGCCTCCGGCTACACCGGCACTGAGTTCGAGGACGCGGACGTCCACCATGCGCCACGGTGGGCCCTAAGTGAATTCCAGAGCGTCCTCATCAGCACGACCGCGCTGCCGGCCGTCCTGGAGATTGCCGCGCGGCATTCCCAGTGGGACGTCCGGAGGCAGCTCATCCTCAACGCTTTCGAACGTCTGCCGGACGTTGCCGGGATGCGGCCCCCGGTGTTTGCCGTCTGTCATATCGTCGCGCCGCATCCTCCGTTTGTGTTCGGTCCCCGCGGCGAGAAGCTGAACCCGGAAGGCGTCTTCACGCTGAGCGAGGCCGACGCCGCCCCGGCCAACGACCGGCAGACGGCGGGACAGGACTTCATCCGGGGCTACCTGGACCAACTCGAGTTCATCACTTTCAAGACAAGGCAGATGGTTGACCGCATCCTCGCCCGCTCCTCGCGGCCGCCGGTGATCATCCTGCAGGGCGACCACGGCCCGGCTTCGTTCAGCAGCTGGGACGACGCGAGTCCTGGCCAGCTTGTCGAGCGAATGGCGATACTGAATGCCTACCTTGTCCCGACCGACTCGACCGGCCCGGCCTGGTACGATTCCATCTCGCCGGTCAATACCTTCCGGCTCATCTTCAACCGCGTGTTCGGCCAGAGCCTGCCACTTCTGCCTGACCGGAGCTGGCTCTCGAGCCCCGAGTTCCCGTACCGGTTCTATGACGCCACCCAACCCGAGGCCTATGTAAACGCCATCCGCCGACGTGGTGCCCCGCTGACCGTGCTCGTGTTCGCCGCCCTCGACGCCCGCAAACCCGCCGACGTCGCCCACTACGCCCGGAGGCTCATCGGTCTGCGGTACCCCGGCGAGAACCGCCATTTAACCTGCGTCTACGTCCGGCGGCCGCGGCCTGATTCGCTCTCCGTGCCGACCGCATACGAGACCTATCGCAATGCCGTCAAGTCCGGCGGCCTGCCTGACCTCGGGCTCGAACCCGGCAGTTACTCAGGCCGCGGGCCGGACAACAAACCTG
>Ga0163203_1000457_pt1 | contig 11014 bp, 11 predicted proteins | sample PL_2010_330m_FD_113534 | JGI IMG/M metagenome (GOLD analysis project Ga0163203, IMG submission 113534) | Freshwater microbial communities from Powell Lake, British Columbia, Canada to study Microbial Dark Matter (Phase II) - PL_2010_330m | ecosystem: Environmental > Aquatic > Freshwater > Lake ... | reverse complement strand
TAATTACCGAGAGTGGTATAATAAGAGAGCCGTATGGGGAGGGGATTAGAAACCTATCCCCCTGACCCCCTTCCCTTGGTAATTGGTTAAGGGAAGGGGGGAGTGTGGGGAGAGGGGGCGAAGCCCCCTCTCTAAAATCTCTTCCCCCTCTCCTTCGATAGAGATACAAAGATGAAGAGACGTAAAATAATCAAATTTCCTGATGGCATATTGAAGCACGTCTCACAACTCATAACTAACTATAGGACAAGCTCCCAGATTGCAGAGCTTCTTAAAATCGCCGGGTATCCAGCACTGAGTCAATCTGGAGGTATTAACCATCCCTCTGGACTTTACAAAATCCTTAAAATAATAAATGATGAGCCAAGTGGTAATATTAGGGTAATAGCCTTCATCCAGACATTTTGTAATCCAACACAATGGATTGGCAAAGAGCCTATACGTAGAGATGTAATGAACATGCTTAATGGAGTACTATTTGCCGTTAACCTACAGCTTCAGGAAGATGGTACTATAAAAAATACTTTAGAAAAAATATCTCATAGTACTAATGTGGATTTGCCTGGATTTACATTGGAGCCTAAGTTAATGGAAGTGAATCCAGTTTTTAAAGCAAGAAACGTAATACGAACTGAAGGCCTGTGCTTCGTTTTGATGCCCTTTAAACCCTCGTTCAACCGACTATACAGGGACAAAATAAAGCCCACTGTTGAGGCTTGCGGATTCAAGTGCTTAAGGGCGGATGACTTGTTCTCACCTACGCCTATTCTAGAAGATATTTGGGTTCAAATTTGCAAGAGCAAGGTAATCTTAGCCGATGTAACTGGTAGAAACCCGAATGTATTTTATGAAATAGGCATTGCTCACACAGTGGGCAAGCCAGTTATTATAATTACGCAGGATAAAGCTGACATTCCGTTTGATGTATCGCAGTTTAGGTACTTTTTGTATTCTGACGATGCAGCTGGGCGGGATACTTTATGTGATAATATTACCTCGGCACTTGGAAGCATAATAAAGGAGGTCTAATGCCTCAAGCTAAAATCGGGGTCATCGGGGGGACGGGGCTGTATAAGATTGAGGGGCTGACCGATATTGAAGAAGTTAATATAGATACCCCCTTCGGCAAACCCAGCGACAGCATAATCATCGGCAGGCTGGAGGGGGTGAACGTCGCCTTTCTGCCCCGCCACGGCAGGGGGCACCGCCTCTCCCCCACCGAAGTCCCGTCAAGAGCCAATATCTACGCCCTGAAATCGCTGGGGGTGGAGCACATCATCTCCGTCAACTCGGTGGGGAGCTTCAAGAAGGAATTAAAGCCCGGAGACCTGGTTATCCCCGACCAGCTCATTGACCGCACCCGCCGAAGGGTAAGCACCTTCTTCGGCAATGGTCTAGTCGCCCACATCCCCTTTGCCGAGCCCTTCTGCCCCGTGCTGAGCCGGATTTTATTCGGGGCGGCTAAAGAGGTGGGGGCGAGCGTCCACTTCAAGGGGACCTACGCGGCGATTGAGGGTCCGGCATTTTCCACCAGGGCGGAATCAAGGCTATACCGCTCGTGGGGAGCGGATATCATCGGCATGACGGTACTGCCCGAAGCCAAGCTGGCGCGGGAGGCGGAAATCTGTTACGCCAGCATCGCCTGCGTCAGCGACTATGATAGCTGGGAGGAGAAAGCCAAGCCGGTTACGGTGGATATTATCCTGGATATCATGCATAAGAACATTGACACGGCGAAGAAGATTATCAAGCTGGCGGTGACTAGAATGCCACAGAAGCGTGATTGCCACTGCGCCACGGCACTAAAGACAGCGCTCGTCACCGACCCCGGGTTGATACCGCCGGAGCAGAAGAAAAAGCTGGAGCTGCTAATCGGTAAATATCTAAAGGGGGATAGCAAATGGATTTTGGCTGCCGAATAACGGCTATCGGCAGCATGCCCCACACCGACCCTTCAAAGGCATGCTCGGAGGTCAGCCGCTACCTAAAGGACATCCCCGCCTGGCCCCAGCTACCCGGGCGCACCTTTGCCGAGAACATGTGCGCCCAGTTCAGCGAGGGCTTCCCCGGGGTGGTGGTCGGGGAGGAGACCCTTTATATTGACCGCGCCCAAGAGCTGGATAAGCCGCTGGAAGAGTTTTATACCGCCTACCTGGAAAACAATATTGATAAATACCCCATTACCCGGGACTATGCCGCCGGACTCTATAGCTTTTTAGGCTTGGAAAACCTGACGCCCCTGGCCGTCAAGGGTCATGTAACCGGACCTATTACCTGGGGGCTGACCGTTACCGATAATGAAAAGCGGGCAATCATCTATGATGAGACCCTCGGTGATGTGGTGGCAAAGCTGCTCCGGCTAAAGGCAAGCTGGCAGGAAAAGGAGCTAAGGAAAATCTCAAAGAACACCATCATCTTCGTTGACGAGCCCTATATGGCTACCTTCGGCTCGGTCTCAATGAACCTTTCCCAGGAGAGGGTGGTCAACCTGCTGGAAGGGGTCTTTGGCGGCATCAGCGGTCTAAAGGGAGTCCACTGCTGCGGCAACACCGACTGGTCTGTTTTATTAGAAACCGGCTTTGACATCCTGAGCTTTGACGCTTATAACTATGCCCAGTCGCTGAGCCTGTATCCGGCGGAAATCAAGAAATTCTTAGGTAAAGGCGGCGCTATTGCCTGGGGGATTGTCCCCAACGACGAACCATCGCTGGCTAAAGAAACGGTAGCCAGCCTCAAAGACCGCCTTGAGGCAGCGATGGCGCCCTTCACCAGAAACGGCGTCCCCTTCAAGCAACTCATCCATCAAGGGCTGCTTACCCCCAGCTGCGGGCTGGCATCGATAAGTGAGGAAGCGGCGGGGAGGGCTCTGGAGCTTCTCTCCGAGCTATCGGCAGATATAAGAAAGCGGTATTTATAAATGGAATGCCAGATTGATGCCAATAAAGCCAGGTGCAACTGCACCTACGAGCCGTGCTCAAGGAAGGGCAAGTGCTGCGAGTGCATCTCGTACCACCTTGAGCGTGACGAGCTCCCTGCCTGTGTCTTTCCCCCCGAGGTTGAGAAGACCTACGACCGCTCCTTTGCCCGCTTTGCCCGGCTCTTCTCCGAGAAGGGTGGCAGAAGATGAACAAGAAAAGACGGGTAGCCATCTTAAAGCACCGGCGCAAGGAAAAAAAACTGGAGCTAAGAAGGAAGGCTGAGGCAAAACCCAAGAGCGCTAAGCAATGAAGCAGGTCTATCTGCTCACCGGGCAGCCGGGAACAGGCAAAACCAGCCTCATAAAACAAGCTGTCGCCGGGGCGAAGGGCAGGGCTGGGGGTTTTTACACCGAGGAAATAAGGAGCCGGGGGGTAAGGCAGGGCTTCAGGCTGGTTACCCTCGACGGGCAGACGGCCATACTATCTCATATCAATTCCCAAAGCCCTTGTCGGGTGAGCAAGTACGGGGTTGATGTTGAAAGTCTGGATAGGGTGGGCGTCTCCGCCCTTAACCAGGCACTGAAGGATTGCGACCTGGTCGTTGTTGATGAAATCGGCAAGATGGAGCTATTCTCGGCTGAATTCAGGGAGACTGTCCAGGGCATAATCAGCAGCGGGAAGAGGCTCCTGGGGACTATCATGCTCCACCCCAACCCCTACGCCGATGCCATCAAGCGCCAGCCGCAGGTAAATCTGATAACGGTAACCAGGGCCAACCACCAAGAAGTGCTGCAAGAGCTGCGAGACTGGCTAAGCGCCCCGTAGCCAACTAAATTATAGTATAATTACTTCAAAGGAGAATTTAGTTTAGTAACCTATCCCCCTGACCCCCTTCCCTTAGTAATTTTTTAAAGGGAAGGGGGAGTGTAGTGAGAGGGGGCTTCGCCCCCTCTCTAAAATCTCTCCCAGTTAAAGGGGTAAACAGAAGAGTCAAAGAGAGGCTTCGCCTCTCTTAAAAACCTCTTCCCCCTCTCCTTGATAAGGAGAGGGGGATACAGGGGGTGAGGTTACTAAGTAAATGCCTAAGGGCTGATGCTGCCAGAACTGGTGCAAGCACTGCTAGAACCTAAAGCCTATCCCGAGACCACCAAGCAAATAGAGCTGGTGCAGACCCAGATGTCCTTTGTCTTGCTGACTGATGATTATGCGTACAAGGTGAAGAAACCGGTAAATCTGGGCTACCTTGACTACACCACCCTGGAGAAGCGCCACTTCTACTGCCAGCGGGAGGTTGAGCTTAACCGCCGTCTCTGCCCCGAGGTTTATTTAGGGGTAGTGCCCATAACCAGAGACGAGAGAAAAATCCTGATACAAGGTAAGGGAGAGGCTATAGAATACGCAGTAAAGATGCGCCGACTCCCCAGGGAAGCCATGATGGATGTGTTGCTGGCAAGTAACAAGGTAACACCCGAAATGGTGGCTAAGGTTGCCCAAAAACTGGCGGAATTTCACAAGCGGGCGGAAACCAACGTCAATATCAGTGCCTTTGGTGACATTAATGCCATCAGAAAAAATACCGAGGAGAACTTCAGCCAGACAGAAAGATACATCGGCAATACCATCTCCCGGGACAGGTATCAAAAGGTTAAGGCTTACACCGATAACTTTATCAAGGAAAACGCCGCCCTATTTCAGCAGCGGATAGCCGATGGCAGGATAAGGGACTGCCACGGCGACCTCCACACCGCCCATGTTTGCTTTACCGACGGCATCTGCATCTACGACTGCATAGAATTTAATGACAGGTTCAGGTATTCCGATGTCGCCGCCGAGGTCGCTTTCCTGGCTATGGATTTAGACCACTACGGGCGGGCTGAGCTAGCCCGCAGCTTTGTCAGCGCCTATATAGACAAGAGCAAGGACAGGGAGCTGGTAAAGCTGCTTAATTTCTACAGGTGCTACCGGGCTTACGTAAGGGGGAAGGTGGAAAGCTTTAAACTCGATGACCCCTATATCGCCCCCGCGGAAAAAGGGCAGACCCTTGAGGCGGCTGGCAGTTACTTTGATTTAGCTCATGCCTACACAAGGTCAAGACCAATCCTGCTTATCACCGCCGGGCTGGTTGGCACCGGTAAGACCGCCCTGGCTCAAGCCCTGGCTAAAAGGCTGGGTCTGGTGGTCATCTCCTCGGATGTCACCAGAAAAAAGCTGGCCGGCATCCCGGCAACCGAGCACCGCTTTGAGGAATTTGACAGCGGGATATATTCGGCTGAATTTTCCAGGAAGACCTACGATAGTATGCTCGCCGAGGCAAGGGATATCCTGGCTGAAGGCGGCTCGGTGATTTTGGACGCCTCTTTTATCAAGGCCGGGGAGCGGCTCAAGGCAAGGGAACTGGCGGAAAAGATGGGCGCCGATTTTCTCATCATAGAGTTCACCCTGGACGAGGAAAGTATAAAGCAGAGGCTGGCTCAGAGGCTGGAGCAAGGCACAACGTCAGACGGTCGCTGGGAGATTTACCCGTCCCAGAAAAGAGCCTTTGAGGCGGTGGTAGAAGTACCACCCCAAAAACATGTTATAATTGACACCTCAAAGCCCGTGGAGGAAAATATAAGGCAGATTTTAGAGAGTATTAAGTAAGGGGGTAAGGTTGAAAAATTACGATATAAAAGACCCCTCATTAGCCCCAGAGGGTAAAAAGCGGATAGAATGGGCTTCCCGCGAGATGCCGGTAATAAGGCTCATCAAGGACAGATTCGCCAGGGAGAAGCCGCTAAAGGGCATGCGAATTTCCGGCTGTCTCCACATTACCACCGAGACGGCAAATTTAGTGCTAGCTTTAAGGGAGGGGGGAGCCAGCATCGTCATGTGCGCGGCTAACCCCCTGAGCACCCAGGATGCCGCCGCCGCCGCCCTGGTAGACTACGGCATACCGGTCAATGCCATAAGGGGGGAGGACGAGAAGACATACTACCGGCACATCAATACTACGCTGGATAACAAACCCCAGCTTACCGTTGATGACGGCGCCGACCTGGTTACCACCCTCCACACCAAGCGGGCTGAGCTAATCGGCAACGTTATCGGTGGCACCGAGGAGACCACCACCGGCGTTATACGCTTGCGCAGCCTGGAGAAAGCGGGAAAGCTGAAATACCCCATGATTGCCGTAAATGACGCCAAGACCAAGTATCTTTTTGATAACCGCTACGGCACCGGGCAGAGCACCATTGACGGCATCACCCGGGCAACCAATGTCCTGTGGGCGGGGAAGAAGGTTGTAATCTGCGGCTACGGCTGGTGCGGGCGCGGCATCGCCATGAGAGCCGAGGGGCTGGGTTCCCGGGTGATTATTACCGAGGTTGAGCCGGTCCGTGCCCTGGAAGCGGTTATGGACGGCTACCAGGTCATGCCCTTAATAAAAGCGGCCAAGGTGGGGGATATCTTCATCACCATTACCGGCGATAAGAACGTCATTGACCAAGCCCACCTCCAGACAATGAAGGACGGCGCTATCTTAGCCAATACCGGGCATTTCAATGTAGAGATAAATATCCCGGCTTTAGAGAGCCTGGCCCGCAGTAAGCGGCGGCTCAGACCCATGGTCGATGAGTACAACCTGAAGGACGGGCGGCGCATTTATCTGCTGGCGGAGGGGAGGGTGGTCAACCTGGCGGCGGCGGAAGGGCACCCCGCCAGCGTCATGGACATGAGCTTCGCCAACCAAGCCCTCTGCCTGGAATATATGGTAAAGAATAAGGCAAGCCTTGAGATTAAGGTCCACCCCGTGCCCGAGGAAATTGATAAAAAGGTTGCTCGCTTGAAACTAGACGCCATGGGGATTAATATTGACAAGCTTAGCCCCCAGCAGAAGAAATACCTGACCAGCTGGGAGGAGGGGACATAGAAGGAGAAAAATGCCAAGCAGCTTTAGCAGCTCGCCGAGCTATATGCTCACCTCGGAATCGGTTACCGAAGGTCATCCCGATAAGCTGTGCGACCAGATATCGGACGCCGTCCTTGACGCCATTCTCAAAGAAGACCCCTACGCCCGCGTTGCCTGCGAGACGGCGGTAACCAACGGCTTGGTAATCGTTCTTGGCGAGATTACCACCAAATGCTATGTTGAGATTCCTCATATAGTGCGGGAGGTAGTCCGCGATGTCGGCTATACCCACCCTGAGTACGGCTTTGACCACCAGTCCTGCGGAATAATGGTCTCAATTAAGGAGCAGTCGCCCGATATTGCCGAGGGGGTGGGAATGGCAAAGGAGATGAAGCAGGGCTCCACCGACGAGCTGGACAGGATTGGCGCCGGCGACCAGGGGATGATGGTCGGCTTTGCCTGCAATGAGACGCCCGAGCTTATGCCCCTCCCCATCTCCCTGGCCCATAAGCTATGCCGGCGGCTGGCCCAGGTGAGAAGGGACAACACCCTGCCCTACATCCGCCCCGACGGCAAATCGCAGGTAACCGTAGAATACAATAACGGCACTCCCCGGCGAGTGGATAGCGTGGTGCTGGGAGCCCAGCATAACCCCGATGTCAGCCAGACCCAGATCGAGCAGGACATCACCAAGCAAGTAATCAAGAAAGTCATCCCGGCAGGACTGATAGATGAGAAGACCAGGTTCTATGTCAATGCCACCGGTCGCTTTGTAGTCGGGGGGCCGGTATCCGATACCGGTTTCACCGGCCGCAAACTACTGGTTGATAGCTATGGCGGTATCGCCCGGCACGGCGGCGGCTGCTTCTCCGGCAAAGACCCGACCAAGGTTGACCGCTCGGCAGCTTATATGGCTCGCTACATCGCCAAGAATATCGTCGCTGCCGGTCTGGCCGAGCGGGTAGAGCTCCAGATTTCGTACTCCATCGGCGTCGCCCGCCCCCTTTCTATCTCGGTTGAGACCTTCGGCACGGGCAAGGTTGACTATAAGGCTTTACTTGAGCTGATTAACAAGCACTTTGACCTCCGCCCCGAAGCCATCATCCGCACCCTCGACCTCCGCCGCCCCATCTACAGGCAGACCGCCTGCTACGGGCACTTCGGCAGGGATGATTTAGACCTCCCCTGGGAAAAGACGGACAAAGCCGAGGTGCTGAAGAAAGAGGCGGGGAAGTAAAAGGGGAGTTTAAGAGGGGCGAAGCCCCTCTTCTAAAAAATAACTCCCCCTCCCTTATCTAAGGGAGGGGGACACAGGGGGAGGGTTCCCAAATAAAAAATCCCATAAAATTCGGCACCGACGGCTGGCGGGGGGTTATCGCCAAGGACTTTACCTTTGATAACGTGCGTGTCTGCGCTCAGGGGGTGGCTGACTACCTTAAAGAGGCGGGGCTGGGCAACCGTGGGCTGATTATCGGCTATGACACCCGCTTTGCCTCCGAGGACTTTGCCCAAGCCGCCGCCGAGGTCGTTGCCGCCAACGCAATAAAGGTCTACCTCTGCCCCAGGGCGACCCCAACGCCGGTGATAAGTTACGGCGTACTGGCGAAAAAGGCGGGCGGGGCGGTTATCATTACCGCCAGCCACAACCCGGCTAGCTGGAACGGCTTCAAGTACAAGAACGAGGAGGGGAGCAGCGCCCCATCCGAGGTCACCGCCAAGATAGAAAAGCACATCTCCCATGCCTTCACCTCAGGCAAGATAAACCAGACGCCACTGGACAAGGCACTAGAGAAGGGAACAGTAGAGTACCTTGACCTGACGCCGATTTATGTCAAGCAGATAAACAGGCTCATTGACCTGAAGCGGCTGCGCCAGGCTAAGCTAAAGGTAGCGGTTGACCCCATGTACGGAGCCGGCGCCGGCTACTTCAAGACATTGCTTGGTGGTGGAAATCTCAAGCTGGTAGAGATAAACAGCGAGCGCAATCCCCTATTTCCAGGGATACAGCCCGAGCCGATTGCAATTAACCTCGCCAGGCTCTCGGCGACAATAAAAGAGGAGAGGGCAGACGTCGGCTTAGCCACCGACGGTGACGCTGACCGCATCGGCATCGTTGACGAGAAGGGCATCTTTCTGACCCAGCTCCAGGTCTTTGCCCTGCTCTGCCTCTACCTGCTGGAGGTGCGCGGGGAGAGGGGGGCTATCGTCAAGACCATAACCACCACCACCATGCTCGACCGCCTGGGTGAGATATTCAACGTCCCCGTCTATGAGACGGCGGTGGGCTTTAAATATGTCGCCCCGATAATGACGGCGCAAAATGCCCTCGTCGGCGGGGAGGAGAGCGGGGGCTACGGCTTCCGCGGTCATGTACTGGAGCGGGACGGCATTCTAGCCGGCCTTTATTTTCTTGACTTCCTGCTCAAGACGGGCAAGACCCCCTCGCAGCTACTGGACTACCTCTACAGCAAGGTCGGACCCCACCACTATCAGCGCGCCGATGTCGAATTTCCCGCGGGCGAGCGGGAGGCGATAATCAAGCGCATCAGCGATAACTCGCCCCAGTCCCTTGATGGGGTCAAGGTGGCAAAATTAGATACCAGCGACGGCTTCCGCTTCATGCTGGCTGATACCGGCTGGCTGCTCATCAGGTTTTCCGGCACCGAGCCTCTGCTCCGCATCTACGCTGAAAGCGACAGCCCGGCGCGGGTGGAAAGGCTGCTGGAACTAGGGAGGAAGCTGGCTGGCGTCTGAGATTTAACACTGCTACTTAAAGCACAGAGCGCCGGTGGGGCAGGCAGTCACACAATCACCACATTCCTCACACCTGGCTTCACCCATGGGCTCGTCACCAAAGGTGGTAACCCTTCTATTAAAGCCGCGGTGGGCAAAACCAAGGGCGCCTATTCCCAGCCGCTGCCGGCAGACCCAGATACAGCGCCCGCAGAGCACGCACTTGTTGGGGTCATAGGTAAACAGGGAATTGCTGGAGTCCACCGGCAGATTGCGCAGAATTTTCTTAAAGCGCTTCGTCTTGAGCTTGACCCCCAGATATCCAGCTATCTTCTGCAGCTCGCAGGAGCCGCTTGCCGGGCAGTGGGCACAATCAACCACGTTGCTGGCTAAAAGCAGCTCAAGACCAGTGCGCGCCAGCCTTAAAGCAGCCTCACCCCTGGTGTTCACCACCATGCCCTCCTCCACTGTTTCCGTGCAGGCGGTAACCGGCTGACTCCTGCCCTTTATCTCCACCCAGCACAGACGGCAGGAGGCAGCAGATTCTGAGGCATCACGCAGGGCACAGAGGTTGGGGATATAGACGCCATTGTCCAGCGCCGCCCACAGGAGCTTCTCCCCCTTACGAGCTTTTACTTCCTTGCCATTAATAACTAAGGATACCGTCTTCATTTCTTCTTCTTTGATGCTGGAATCTTTGACGCTGGAATCTTTGACGCTGGTACCAGGCTCGGCGGCGACAGCTTGACCACGGCACTATACTGGGGAGGGCAGGCGGTAAGGCAGGTGCCGCACTTGACGCACTTCTCCTGGTCAATAATCTTATAGCGCTTGGTGGGGTGGCTGGATATCGCCTCCACGGTGCAGGTGCCGACACAGGCGTCGCAGGTGAGTTCGCACTTATCCGGGATAATGTAAAAGGCGATGAGGTCGCGGCACATCAGCGCCGGGCAGCGACCTTCTTTGATGTGTGCCTCATACTCGTCGCGGAAAAAGCGCAGGGTGCTCAACACCGGGTTCGGTGCCGTCCTCCCCAGACCGCAGAGAGAGCCAGCCTTTATATCCTCCGCCAGCGCAATAAGCATATCCAGGTCTTCAATCTTGCCCTTGCCCCTGGTAAATTCATCAAGGACATCAAGCATCTGTTTTGTCCCCAGGCGGCAGAAGGTGCACTTGCCGCAGGACTCCCTCTGGGTGAACTCCAGAAAATAGCGGGCTATCTCCACCATGCAGTCGTCCTCATCAAGGACAATCATCCCCCCCGAGCCCATCATCGCCCCGGCACCGGTCAGGGAGTCAAAGTCAATGGGCAAATCAAGGGCGGACTCAGGCAGGCAGCCGCCGGAGGGACCCCCTATCTGCACCGCCTTGAAACGCTTGCCCTCCTTAATGCCGCTGCCGACATCAAAGATGACCTGGCGCAGGGTGGTGCCCATGGGCACCACCCTGCGCCAGGTCATCTTTGATGTCGGCAGCG
>Ga0163203_1000456_pt1 | contig 11014 bp, 15 predicted proteins | sample PL_2010_330m_FD_113534 | JGI IMG/M metagenome (GOLD analysis project Ga0163203, IMG submission 113534) | Freshwater microbial communities from Powell Lake, British Columbia, Canada to study Microbial Dark Matter (Phase II) - PL_2010_330m | ecosystem: Environmental > Aquatic > Freshwater > Lake ... | reverse complement strand
TTTTCATCTTTCGCGGGTTCAACCGGCGCAGCCACTTCGGCCTCTACTGTTTTTTCATCTTTCGCGGGTTCAACCGGCGCAGCCACTTCGGCCTCTACTGTTTTTTCATCTTTCGCGGGTTCAGCCAGTTTTTTTTCTTCCACAGGTGTTTGTTCGTCCGGTTTTGCGGTTTCATCTGGAGTGATTTCTTCTACGGGTTTTTCATTCTTTTCGTCAGCGATGTTCATTTTACCTCCGTGGTACTAATATATGATTAAGACTTAGGCAACATCCATTTTTTGTAAATGTGATTCAAAATGCGGCGGCGGTCGTCATTACCCATTTTCGTTAATTTTATTCCGCCTTCGTAATGAGCACTACCTTCTTTTTTTTCATCGGTCCATGCTATTTGCCCGGTGACGACGACAGGTATGTTATCTCCCGGGATAGCCATTTCTAATTCCACGTCTTCTCCTCCGGGAATGATCTTATCGCTCAATACACCGATTCCTTCTCTGCTGAAATTATGGACTCTCAGTTTCTTCAAGGCCCCGCTGGTCCGGCACAGGACGTCCAATAAGACATTGAAGCGCATATACTTTCTTCTTTCTTTCATTTATTGTTTCCTCCGATCTTGTGCGCGCGACTTTAAAAAAAGAGGGAGCGAAAAATCACTCCCTCTTTTTTTAGACCATCTGACACATTGATGATTATTCGCTGAACACAAATTCAGGCTCTAAAACCGGCTGATAATCTTCTGGAATTGGAAACGGGAATGTAACAGTTTCATACACACCAGCACCTGTCCTTACTATTGACATGCCGACCCCTTTCGCCAATCCCATCGTAAGACCGGAAAGCACATTCTCTTCAACGCTTGTGTCATAGATGTTTTTCGGAAGCTCTACCCAACCTGTCAGGATGTTGGCTAAACCTCTGCCGAGTTTTTTCGCAGGATCCTGCGCATAGCTGTAGCTAGCCATTCCTAACATAGCTGTTATGACCAAACAGACAACCAAAAATTTTACGATTTTCATGATACCCTTTCACCTCCTTTTAATTACATTTCAATATATATCTGTTCCATTTTAACCGAAGTATATCATGCTAACATTTTATTGTCAAGCTAAGCGTTCAATATCTGTTCAACAAGCTCTCTTATCCTCTCCATGTCTTCATCCTTCATATCGACGAATTCTATGCCGATATCGTTTTCATGAACGGTTGGTTTGCTTCCGATGCGGCGCTTAACCACCCAGACTATCGTTCCATTGCAGGATATCGGTGGCTCATTCTCCATGAGATAAAGCTTAAGTCTAGCTGTCCCGAACAAGTCCAGCTCTTTATCCAGCACTACGCAGATGCCGCCCCCACCAATGTTTTCAGTAAACGTGTCAAAGACCTGCTTTTTACCATGGCCGGATATCATTATCCGACATTTATATTTGGCTCGCGGAAATTTTCGTTTATCAATTCCCTCCCACATCATTCTATTTAAAAGCATACACTATGGGTACTTAAATTTCAAGAGTATTTATAGAAATATTATATAATACTTAAGCGAGTCCAAGACAGGAAAAATTATTTTAGTTTCAGCTCAAATTCTTCGGCGCCAAGTCTGCCCCGGACGATCGAGGTCAGTATCTTGTCCACCGTGAACCCGTGTACTGTTTCTCCTTCGGTAACTATTTGACCGTTTATGATGGCCTGGGGGCGTGTTGGAGAATACATTATACCGTTTAAGACAGGATATTTTCGGGATGTTTTTGGGGATTCTTCAACCACGATGGATTCAGCCACCTCGGTTCGAGACAGGTGTTCGATGCTATAGGCATTTTTTTCTTGTTTTCCTTCCGGCATTGCGGTTTTCAGGATTGGCGAGCCTTCTTTTTCTTTACCAGGAACAAGTTCTCGAGAAGTCCGCTTTGTCATAAACGCGAAGACCGCGCCAACAGATATGAGACTTACAACGATGACAAGGACGACGATCGCAGGGACATCCCTGCGCCATGCCGGCTGTTCCGGTTCCCCGGCCATTCGCGTCTTTATTTGATCGGTTCCGCTGCGCGGGGAGTTCGGATCAGAACGTTCCGTTTGTATTTTTTTCAGGGCGTCGGTTATAATGCTCATGTCAACATGTCATGCCGCAGCGAAACTGCGATTACCCTGCAGTTCTTCAATGCTTTTTTGAGTGATCGAGTAATCGATGGATTTCGTGCCATGGACAAATCCCAGAAGGAGCGATTTGTCGCATACGATATTGATCACTCTTGGCACGCCTTTGGAATGCTTCGTAATGAGGTCAATGGCTTCGTCCTCGAAAATTATATCCCCGGGAGAACCGGCAACGGTCAGCCGGTGTTCAATATAATTTTTTACTTCACTTTGCTCAAGCGCCCATATATGAAAACGCACACTTATCCTCTGGTGGAGCTGTGCCAGGGCCGGTGAGTTCAGCTTGTCGCGGAGTTGTGGCTGTCCTACCAGGATTATCTGCAGAAGTTTTTCTTTTTCCGTCTCAAGGTTTGAAAGCATCCGTATTGTCTCAAGGGTCGAATTGCGCAGGTTCTGAGCTTCATCGATTATCAGCACGACATTATTGCCGGCGGTTAACTGTTCCAGCAGGTATTCGTTGAGATGGCGGAAGAAGGAGGCTTTATTGCGTCGGGCTGGAGTAATGCCGAAGTCCAGCACGATTGCTTCCAGAAGCTGTGTCTCCGGCAGGCTTGAGTTAAAGATGAGCGATGTTTTTGTTTTTTCATCGAGATGGTTCAGGAGGGCCCTGCAGAGAGTGGTTTTGCCGGCGCCGATTTCCCCGGTGATCTCGATGAATCCCTTTCTTTGTGTTATTCCATAGTTCAGATGATCCAGCGCTTCTTTGTGCGTGTGGCTCAGGTAAAGAAAGTTCGGGTCGCTGGTAACATTGAAAGGCTTTTCTTTTAGTCCGTAATATTCAAGATACATTTTTAAAATCCCCGCCCCTAAACTATTATAAGGGTTTCACATTAGGTGTAAAGGAGAAAAAATGGTGTTTTAAAAACTGTCAACTATGGACTAACTCATCCCATGGTGAGTAATTTTTTGATGTCAGCCGGTATTGCAACAGGCTTCCCGTTCTTATTGACAAAGGCATGCCTTGTATATCCGGCAGATGCTGTCTTGCCATCTTTTTCCACATCGTATTCAAAGGTCAATCTGGAGTTGCCCGTGTCCGCGACTTTCACGGTAATTCTTACGATGTCATCGTATTTCAAAGGGGCCCGGTAGCGGCAATAGGCTTCAGTGACCGGGAGGAATATATCTCTCTCCCGTTCGATCCTGCTGTATTCCACACCCTTTGACCGGAACAGTTCAGTTCTCGCGATCTCGAACCAGACAAGGTAATTGGAATAGTAAACTATCCCCATCTGGTCGGTTTCAGCGTATCTGACTCTCAGCTCGATTGTATGTTCTATCACAGCAAAATCCGCACCCCTTTATCAAACCTCGTAGCTTTGACGGGTACCCTGCAAACCTACGAGGGTTGATTTATCACTTTCATGAAAATTTTGCGGCTTCTGGGCCCATCGAATTCGCAGAAATATATTCCCTGCCACGTCCCCATGACCAGTTTGCCGTTGCTGATGAATATATTCTCAGAAATCCCGATCATCGATGATTTAATGTGCGCGGGTGAATTGCCCTCAGCGTGCCTGTAAGGCAATTTGGATGGAACGATGTGTTCCAGCCCCATAAGGATATCCGATACGACATCAGGGTCGGCATTTTCGTTTATGGTGACGGCAGCAGTTGTATGAGGAACGTGTAAATAACAGATACCATCGGAAATCCCGGTTTTGCGCACGAAGTCGGCCACCTCAGCGGTGACATCTATCATCTGTGTCTTTCGGGAAGAAGGGACCTGCAATATTCCGTACGGTTTATCCCGCATATTTTTTAAGGACATTTTTTATCAGTATTTCCGGAATGTCTTCAATCACTTCGACGGAGCCTATTTTTTTTGGTAGAACGAATCGGTTGGTCCCGCGCGTGAACTTTTTGTCATGCGCGTAAGAATTCATTATTTCCTTTACTGATACGTTTTTCGTTTTAACAGGTAGCCCCGCGGATCTTATGAGTTTTTTGATCCTGAGCAGGTCTTTTTCATCGAACATGTCGAGTTTTAAAGCGATCTCTCCGGCCAGGAGCATGCCGATGGCAATGGATTCACCGTGGTTGTATGCCGCGGTGTATCCGGCAGCTGCCTCCACCGCATGTCCAAGGGTATGCCCGAAATTAAGGATAATGCGGATTTTTTTATTATCTAACTCATCTTTTTCAACGATCCTCGCCTTGATGGTAGCGCAATCGCATATTATTCTTTCCATGGTCCTTCTGTCCAGGGACAGGATCTTTTTAATATTGCCTTCAAGAAAACGGAAGAGACGGTCATCTTTTATGACCCCGTACTTTATTATCTCCGCCAGGCCGTTGTGCAGCTGTTTTACCGGAAGCGTTTCCAGGAAGTCCGGATCCATCAGAACAGCTCGAGGCTGTTTGAACGCGCCTATCAGGTTCTTGGCCTGTGGCAGATCCACTCCGACTTTACCCCCGATCGCGGAATCGACTTGGGCCAAAAGCGTGGTAGGGATCTGGATGCATGGGCCTCCCCTTCTGTACGTAGCGGCCACGAAGCCTCCCAGATCGCCGACAACACCGCCGCCGAGAGCGATTATCAGGGGGCGGTGCATTTTTGTCTTCCGGCTGATCTTGTGGGCTGTTTGCTCGTAGACTTTTAATGATTTTGATCTCTCCTCACCGGGAATCGTGATCCAGTGCAGCTCGTTTTTGATCTTTTTGAATACCGGGTCGATGACGGACCTTGCTTTGGAAAGGACGGTTTTGTCGGCTATTACGACGACAGAACCGTCAAATTTTAACGATTTAATGATGGCGGGAAGCCTGGCAATGGCTCCCTTGCCGATCAATATATCATAACTCCGATCGCCTAGGTGTAGTCTTATTATCTTCATAACAAATAAATCATATCATAAAAAACTGAAAATGGCAAAGGATAGAGTGGTGGCGTTTTTGCTTATGGAAAAATATGTGCAAAGTCGGGGGAAACTGGCACCATTTTAATTGTTATACAAATTTACTTTCATTTTTACGTAATAGCCTATAGTTGCGTAGGTTAATTCTTTCGATCCAGAAAAAACGGGGAAACTACTCAGGGGGTGTGGTTATTGTGCGTGAACAAGTAGAGCTTGAGGGAATCCGATATTTCTGATTATCACTTCCCCGCAGACCGACGGTCCATCTTTGATATAAAACCCGTTTTTCGGCAGTCCGAAGGTTATTGTTTTATCCGCGATCAGGCAGTTCTTTGACGCTATGCCGGTAGTAGCGTCCAGTCCGGAGGGGACATCAACCGCATAGCGCTTCGCGGCGGAGGCGTTGATCTTTGTGCCCAAAGCCGTGTATTCCGGCGGCAATTCGCCTTTAAACCCTGTGCCGAAAACGGAATCGACACTTACCGTGAACTCCTCACCGTATTTACCCTGAAGGAAAAGATCCAAAGGAGTTATGGAGACACCCATCCTGCGGATAATATGAAAATTGGCGCTGGCTGGGCCTTCTTTTATGTGTTTCTCATCCGAGACAAAAACGACAAGTTTTTCAGGGGATCCATTGGCGAGATATCGCGCTACCACAAATCCATCGCCGCCGTTGTTCCCTTTCCCGCAGAAGATAGAGATCCTTTGGTTGTGGAGAGTGCCGGTATCCGAAAGTATGCTTTCAGCAACTGAACGGCCGGCGTTCTCCATGAGGACGATCGCAGGGATCCCATAGTCTTCCCTGGCTTTTCGGTCGATCTCGGACATTGTATTGGCACTAACGGATATTGGCTTCATGTTTATTATGCGAGGGCTATAAATCCGAATTCAGGATCTATAATTTAAAATACGTGCCCGGTAGTGCAGGCATGCCGCATTTCAACTGATTTTTGCTCCGGAAATCACGTCTTTTTCAGGGATGAGCAGAACCGGACCGTTATCGGAACCCGCCGCCAGCAACATCCCGTTGGACTCTTCGCCTCTTATTGTCATTGGGGCCAGGTTGCGGATCACGATCACCTTTTTCCCTTTCAGCTCATCGGTCCCGTAAGAAAACCGGATCCCCGCCACGATCTGTCTTGTTTCTTCGCCGATCGCGATAGTGAGGACATACAATTTGTCCGCATTAGGATGTTCTTTTACCTCGATTATCTCGGCCACCCTGATGTCCAATTCCTTAAAATCCTCGAACGAGACCATTTCTCCTCCTCATGCCGTTTTTTTCTTAAACTTTGGGTTTGGACGGAGTCTCTTCAGCCGGTGCAGCGCCTTCGCCAGCCGGTTTTTCTTCGTCCGGTCCCTTGGCCTTCTTTACTTTGAACTTGATGCGTTTCACCTTTGGGAGTTTATAGACCGAGTCTTTTTCTTCGGCCCATTTATCCTTTTCGGCTAATTCCTTGATTTTTTCATATCGTTTCAGCACCGAGCGGAATTTTGCTCCTTTTGCCCCGGATTTCAGGCTTGGATGTTGTGTCATCATATCTCCTTATTTTGGGAGTTTGATGGATCAAACCCCTCCATTGTCACTGTTTTTGCTTCCTTATGTAACAATCAGGGTATTCCTGGATAAGTGCGTCTTTTGCTTTGCGCGCTGCCCCGATCGTTTCATACCCTTTCAAAAAAACCTGGTACCATACGCCTTTTTTGATATAAGAAGCGTCTTCTCCGTTTTTTTTCAGTTTAGCAGCTTCCCTTTTCGCGTATTTTTCTCTTTTGAATGACGCAAGCTGTAAAGTGTATAACGCCTTATCGGCACTTGCCGATTTTTCTTCATCCTTTTCAATCTCTATCAGAGACGGAACAGGGGCAGCTTTTTCTTTGATGTCAGTACTTTCGTAACCACTGCCCGTTTCGCTTGTATCAACAGTTTCAGGAACCTTCTCGGTCAGCGTGATTTCTGTAACAGCTTTGTCTTCAACTACTTGCATATTCATATCCGGAACTTCTGTTTTTTCGGCAGAAAGGGTCCGTTTCCCTTTTTCTACGCCGACAGCATAAGAGATCACCATTAATACAAGCATGATGATCCCGAGTATAACAGTATATTCGACCGGAACCCGTATATAAGGTAAAATTCTCTGTGCCGAATACTTATTCAAAAACTGAGGTTTTCTGCCTTTTTTTTCGTAAAATTTGTCTTCAAAAAAGTCAGTCGGAAAGTTACTGTCTGCCATTTGCGCTTTATTTTATCACATTATCGCGAAATGGCAAGAGGCCTTTTCTCTATGGAGCTGTAGGCGTAATATTGGAGCCGAAATAGGAGGTTTGAACTGTTGTGAGCGGGACATCATTGAGTCCAATTTTCTCGCTGGGACACCGTGCGTTTACGGGGCTATGAGAAGATGCCCTGGCCCGGCGACTCTTATCGGCTAAGAAATCGGACGTCCCCGCGAGGAACAGTTCAAACCTCCTCTTTACTTCGAATCCTGATTTCAAGCGTTTCGGACTTCATATGGAATGTCTCTTCCTTGACATTTCCTTCAAGAGACATCTTTGTCCCGAACCATCCGTTCTCTTCAGGGACCAGAAGAATTTCCCGGAAGTCCCCCATCAGTACTTCCGCGATCTGCGGAGAAACGGACATTTTAAGGTCTACCTTGAAGTCCCCGCTGGCATTGTTCAGTTGGCTTTCCCCATTCAGTTTTATGTCGTCAGCAAGAGCGCGGAATCCCTTGATCTTCAAGTCACCGCCGCCGTAAATTATAGAGAAAACAATGGATATGTAGTGCCAGTCGGGGTCAAAAGGGACCGTGAACATGGACTGTGTGGCAGGATCGGAGGAACCACTGTTCCTCAGGAACCTCACGTCTTGCAGTCGGCAGTCAAGTATCAACTTTCTGGCATTGATCGATTCCCGGAACCGGAGATCAAAATGGGCTGTTTTTGCCGTTACCGCGAATCCGTTTTTCAACACATCAAAACGCAGATCCTGAATGTCGCTTCTGTTAAAAGGGCTACTGCCCCACTTATCGTAAAATATCCTGTAATCGGTCAGGTGATTTATCGAAAAAGCCGCTATCCTGTCGATGAAACAGAACACCACCCCGGCTATAACGATAAAGAAAAACACGAAAAATGCGAAACGGAAATATACAGAACCGCGTTTCATATTTTTTCCAGCTCTTTTTTAAGGAGTTTAATGACGTTTTTTCTGGCAACGGCGTCACAGAAGACCTTTACCACATGGGGATCGAATTGACTCCCCGAATTTTTCCGGACCTCTTTTATGGCCGCTGTGATGGAAAGCGCTTTACGGTAAGGCTTTTTGGTTATCATGGCCTCGAAGGCCGATACTACGGCCAGGATGCGGGCTGGAAGCGGGATATCCTGCCCTTTTAATCCTTTGGGATATCCGGTGCCGTTATAGTTTTCGTGATGGCACAAGATTATGGGGACTATGGGTTTTAACGGCTTGATCTTCGATAGTATGGAAGCTCCTTTTCGGGTGTGCGATTTAACTATGGCAAATTCGCGTCCGGTCAGCCCTCCTTTTTTCATGAGGAGCTTTTCAGGGATGCTTATTTTGCCCGTATCATGCAGCATTGCCGCGTATTGCATCATTTTGATCTCGCTCTCGTTCATGTTGAACTTACGGCCCATGATGTTTATAAGTTTAAGAAAAGACGCGTCCGCCCTTTGAACGCCGTGAGGCCGCGTTCGCAGAAGCATGGCAATGCACTTGATGCTGCCCATGGTAAGGTTTTCCTGTTCCTCGAACAGCTGGGCGTTCCGTATGGCTATTATAGCCTGTTCCGCGAGGGTCTTCATTATTTCCTCGTCATAACTTGTGAACGGGGAGCCGTCAAGTTTATCGTAGAGCGTGATAACGCCGAGGACTTCGTCTTCGATGAGCGGGGTGGAAAGATAGTTTTGCCCGCGTATGGTCCTGCCCTGTTTAACCGCCCTTCCAGGCGCGTATTTCCCGATCTTGACCTTTTTTAATTTTGCCTTTGCTTTCCGCAGGTCCACGGTGGTTTTGGGCAGGAGCACCTTTCTTTTCTTGTCTACCAGTTTGATGGAACACCTGTTCGCTCTCAGCACCTGCAGCGATAAGCGAGCTATCCTGGGAAGGAGTTTGCTAAGGCTCGGGGTGTAACTCATAAGCCTGTGAACGGTGTGAACGGTCGAAAGCGCTATGGCCCTGGGGCGTATGGTCTCATTGAGTTCTTCCAGTTCCGACTCTTTTCGCATTTCGCTTATTATGGTGTCGGTAAAGGACTGGAAGATGGCCTGCAGGTTGGCCGCTATTTTTTTTGTGACGTCGCACAATATTATAAATCCGAATATTTTCCCTTCCGATTTAAGGGGATAGCACATGGCGTGCGTGCCCTTCCCATAACTGAAAAGCTCCAGTCTTTTGCGCGACCTGGATTTTTTTACGGCCGCGAATAATTTGTTTATGTCCTTTGAACTCCACTTCCGTCCGCTTTGCGTTTTGACGTATTTTGTCGCGTCCGCCTTTGTCAGGCGGAACTTTGTGCCATGGACAAGCGGCATGATCAACCACGCAGGTTCCTTGAAGAATTTCCCGAATGCCGAGACTTCCTTGCGGATGCTCCAGCTTTTATTGAGCCGGAGGAACAGTTCATGAAGATATTGTTTTTCTGTTTTGTCCATATCTTATACTCTTTCGTACGGTTCGAATAAACTTTTATACTGGTCTAAAGCGTAACGGTCCGTCATTCCCGCTATATAGTCGCAGATCGCCCTGAATTTGCCCTTTTTCTCTATTTTTTCCTGGTCATGGGGGGGGAGCTGCTCGGGATTGCCGCTGTAGACATTGAAAAGGTCTTTCAGGAAACGGGATGCTTTGTCGGACATCCGCACGACGCGGTAATGCCTGTAAAGCTTCTCCATGAGCACTTTTCTTAACTGTATCCTTTTCTCGTTCATCTCTTTACCGAAATAAACGGTCCTTTTGCCTTTATCGGGCAGCTCCGATAAATTCCCTATCTGGAATTCATCGATTCGATCCATGGTGTTCTCTATCGCATTCGAGACCTGAAGATCTATCAGGCGGCGTATGATCTGGAAGCGTTTGGTCTGGGGATCGATGTTTTTGAAACGCTCGTTGATATAAGCGACAGCTTCTTCCCATATGGGGACACCTTCAAGGTCTTTTTCGCTCAACAATTTGCTTTTTAGACCGTCGTCAAGATCATGGTTGTCGTATGCGATCTCGTCCGAAATGTCCACGACCTGTATCTCGAGAAGCCACGGCCCCGGGATATCCACGGTATCCGCCCGTTTCATGTCGAACGGGGTGGAATGGCTGATTATCCCTCTCCTAACCTCGTTCGTAAGGTTTAATCCGTGGAACTCTGGATAGCGCTCCTCGAGTATGTCCACGACACGAAGGCCGTGCGTATTATGATCGAATCCGCCGTGGTCTTTCATGAGCTCGGCAAGCGTTTCTTCACCCGAATGGCCGAAAGGTGTATGTCCAAGGTCATGGGCAAGGGCTATTGCCTCGACAAGATCTTCGTTAAGTTTGAGCGCGCGAGCCAGCGTCCTTGCGATCTGCGCCACTTCGAGCGTATGGGTAAGCCGGGTCCGGTAATAATCCCCTTCGTAGTTCACAAAGACCTGGGTTTTATATTCCAGCCTCCGGAACGCGGTAGAATAGACTATTCTGTCCTTGTCTCGCTGGTATATCGACCGGTAAGGGTGTTCCTTTTCTGCGTGCGCCCGGCCTGTGCTTTCGGCGCTTTTCATGGCATATGGTGCCAGCCAGTCATATTCCCGCTTTTCGATAGTTTCTCTGGTAAGTATAGCGCTGTTCATGAGAAGTTTAAAATTAAAAACTCAAAGCAAAAAGCTATAATTCAAAATTCAAAATTGTTTCAAATTAAAATATGAATAAAAAAAATCATCTTTGGAAATTTTAAATTTTAATTTTTCACTTTGACGTTTACATTTTTAGTTCCTTAACACACATA
>Ga0163203_1000455_pt1 | contig 11020 bp, 6 predicted proteins | sample PL_2010_330m_FD_113534 | JGI IMG/M metagenome (GOLD analysis project Ga0163203, IMG submission 113534) | Freshwater microbial communities from Powell Lake, British Columbia, Canada to study Microbial Dark Matter (Phase II) - PL_2010_330m | ecosystem: Environmental > Aquatic > Freshwater > Lake ... | reverse complement strand
TCGGGGCCGGCGGGAATCAGGGTGGTTGAACCTTCATTATTGGCCTCATCGCTCTCGTTAACTATATCGGTGGGGTCAACAAAAGCCTTGATAACATGCTCACCGGTGGTGACTGTCCAGGTGAAGGTCTGATTATCGGTTGTGTTATACGATACCGGATTTACCTGCCCCGAAGCAACTTGGACATTATCGATATAATAGAGAATATAGGCTTGGCCGGAGATGGCCTCTCCCTGATTTTTCACGGCAACGCTAATTGTAATCTTATCACCGACAGTCGGGTCCGGCGGCGTCCAGGTTATCTGCTCGATGGTGAGGTCAGGGAGCTGAGTTGGGAAGGTAATAACCTTTTCATTGTTGGTCTCTACGCTCTCGGGCATCTTGTTTTGCGGGTCAACAATCGCCTTTACCTCATGCACGCCACCTTTGGCTATCCATTCGAATGTTGGCGTTTTAGTGTCGCCGGCATCTATCGGCCCCAGCCCCTGATAGCTTATTATTTCATTGTCGACGAGGAAGTCGATTCTGGATTGAATAGAGTTGCCGTCTCCCTGGTTTAGTATAGATACGGTAAAAGTAACGCTCTCACCTGCGGCTGGATTGGCCGGCGACCAGGTGATGTCCTGAATAAGGAGGTCGGAAAGCAGTGGTGAGAGGAGAAGAGTCTTTTCATTGTTGCTCTCATCGCTCTCGGTAAAAACACCGACCGAGGAAACAACGGCTTTGATACTGCGCGGGGCGAGGCCAACAACCCAGCTGAAGGTCGCGTTATCAGTAGCGCCGGGGTCAAGTGCATCGACCTGTTCCGAATCCAGGTAATTTTCATTAACATAAAAATGTACGGTGGAATTGCCAGCCACACCGATGCCCTGATTGGCCACGGTTACCATAAAGCTTACACTATCGCCTATGGAAGGTCCCGCAGGGACCCATGTGATATCCTCTATGATAAGGTCGGGAAGGAGAGTAGAAAAAAGTGCCGTCTTTTCATTGTTGTTTTCATCCATCTCCGGCACGGCGTTGACTTGGTCAATGATGGCCCTGACATCATGTGTACCTGCCTTGGTGAACCAGGAAAAGGTTCGCGTTAATGTTTCGCCGGCATTTATTCTGCCGACATCTTTGTAGCCCCTTGAAACGCCATCGATATAGAAGTGGACGCGGCTCGCATTGGCGACCAGCGCGCCCGGGTTCTTAATCGTTACGGTGAAGGTAACAGGACTGCCCACAGAAGGCCACAATGGCGACCAGCTTATAGAGTCGATTATTAAATCCGGCCCCAGTGTCGAAAACGTGTAGGTTTTAGCGTTGTTATCCTCATTGATTTCGTTCACCTGCTGTTTGTAATCGACCACGGCTCTTACGGTGTGTATGCCGGCTTTGGCAGTCCAGGTGAACGTGTGTTCGGCACTGGCGCCGGGCCCGATTGGTGCCACGTAGTCCCTGGTGAGATAATCGTCATCAAGGTAATAAGCCACGTAGAACGCCCCTGAGGTGGCGGTGCCCTGGTTGCGGAGGGTTGCGGTGAAGGTTACTTCATCGCCGATGGCTGGTGTTCCCGGTGAGCTGCTTATTGCCTCGATTGTTAGGTCAGGGCCGGATTGCGCCCGCGCCACCCTATCTGTGTAGCCGCTGGGGCTGAACACAAGGTAGCCAGAGACCAGTGTGGTGATGAGAAGGATGATTACGTTGAGTACCTTTTTCCGCATGGCTAATCTCTAATGGGCATTGTTACATTAAGCCGGTTCGCGCCGTTAACGACTACCCAACCTCCCGGATTGATGGTATCTGTTTTAAAATACAATTTTATATTCTGTTTACAGAATACATATTACAGGGCAACAAATCAACAGAAAGGGCGTAGTGAATTAGTACCTTTGGCACAGGTACTTAAGGGTGAGCTTCACTTGAAAAATGTTAAATAGTGGGCAGGGCTGCCTGAACCAGCTATAATCAATATAAAAAATGGAGGAGGATTAAGAACAATGGAAAGGAAAGAACCTGTGGCCAGTCGGGAAGAATACAGTCGTTACGTTATTCGCTACCCCGATGTTCCCACTATAGATTTAGTCTCCGGTATTAAAGCTCACATCGTATCTCATGACAAGATTACCCTCAGCTTTGCCAGCTGCGAACCGGACGCCCAGCTTCCTTCCCACCGCCACCCGAATGAACAGATGTTAATAGTGCTGGACGGCGCAATGGATTTAGCAATCGAGGGTAAAAAATATCACCTTGAGAGTGGCGACGTTGCCGTCCTGCCATCAAATACGGAACATGGCGCATATGTTTCGGATAAGGGATGCCGTGTTATCGATGTCTTCTCCCCTCCCAGGCAGGACTTTGTGGCCAGATTGGAAGAGGTGAAGAGCCAGCAAAGATGATTTAATTAACCGCGTTTCGCAGGCCCGGGTTTCCTCAGGCCGGCTGTCTGCGGCCAAGCCACAGGATTAAAGAGCAGACAATAACTACGGTCATGATAGAGGCGCCGCTGTACATGAAGCTGGTATGGAAACCGAAGTTATCCATCAGGTAGCCCAGGACAGGGGTCAGTATACCGGTACCCTCCATATTGCCGAAGAAAAAAAAGCCGAGCACCCTGCCGCGATGCTTGGCCGGGGTCTGGTCAACGATGTATGCCTGTGCGATGGTGGTGTTAAAGTACAGGGCAATGCCAATAATAGCCAGCACCGCACCGGTGCCAAATCCGTAGGGTGCGATGTTGAGCAGGTAAATCGCGATGCTGGCCACGGTACACATGACCGCAATCATCGTAATCCGGCCAAAGCGGTCTGAGATATAGCCGCCGACCGGTCCCGCCCATAGCCCCATGAAGTACACCAGTGATATTGAAGCTGCTGCCACTTCCTTGCTGGTGCTGAAAGTATCTACCAGGAAGAGCGGGATGAAGGAAACAATTGATATAACCATTGCCTGGGTGAATGAGCTCATGACAATTACGGTTATCACGCGCCGCAGGTGGCCGGTGGCTGGTGGGGCTTCGGTGGCGGTGCCCGTTTCCCGGGCCGCTGCTTCCTGATATGGCAAGCGCTTGCCCAGTATGATATGAAGCACTATGCCAAAGATGATGCCGGGGATTGCCATCACGATGAAAGGAGCGCGCCAGCCCCAGGCGGCGGCGATGCCGGCGGCGATGAGCGGTGCCAGGAAGTAGCTGGCGCTGCCGCCAACCATGTGATAGCCGAGTGCCTGGCCGCGTCTTCTGGGAGCTACGGCGGCCGATATCATGGCTGTGGAGGCGGGATGGTAGCCGCCGCCAAGTATGCCCATCAGCACTAGGCTGGCGATCAGGACAAGATAGTTGGGTGACATACCGACCATTAGGCCTGTTATTGACACGCCCACGATGCCAACGGTGACTAGGATGCGGGGGCCGACGCGGTCGGCCAGCCATCCCGCCGGTAGCTGGCAGACGCCGTAAATCACGCCGAACGCTGACATGATGAATCCGGCGCGGGTGTAATCAAGAGCGAATTCGTCGCGAATATAGGGCAGGAGTGGTCCCGGCAGGGCGGTCACCAGATGATGTGCCAGATGGGCCAATACAAACAGGGGCAGTAATCCGCCGAAGAGGCCACGCAAGCTGAATCTTCTGTTGATGGCGCTTTCCTTTCTGCGGGAAAAGAATGTATCGTGGCGATTTGTTACTGTATAAATATCATAACACGAAAGGGAAAAGTAATTCTAACTGGAGAGCCTGTCTTGAGAGCGGTCGGTTTACCTGGAGGCAGCCTTCTCGCGTCGCTCGAATTTACTCTTGCCCGGCCCGGGTGGCGGAGGCGGTGGTGTTATGATACATCTCACGGCGCACTGCAGGCAGCGCCGGCCCTCTTTTATTGCCGCCTCGTCGCTGAGGCCGAGCTCGACTTCCTCAAAATTGCTAACTCTTTTCTCTACCGGCAGCGCCGGCATGGCCGCCCGCGCCAGCTCGAGGAAGCCTTCTTCTTTGCCCACGCAGGGGCTGAACTCACTCTGCGGTGCCAGGGCTTCGCTGATGTCTCCCGTGCCGCCGAGGTATTTATCAATGGCAGAGGCTGCTTTGCGACCGGCGGCGATGGCTTCAATCACTGAGGCCGGGCCGCTGACGGCATCACCCCCCGCCCAGACACCCTTGAGGTTGGTGGCCAGGGTCTCGGCACTGGCCTGAATGGTGTTGCCCCGGCCCAGCTTCAGTTTAAAGCCGTCGGGAATATCCGGCGTCTGGCCGATGGCGGCGATAACGGAGTCAAAATCGGTGGCGAACTCGCTGCCTTTTATGGGAACCGGTCGCCGTCGCCCGCTGGCGTCCGGCTCGCCGAGCTCCATACGGATACAGGTCATCTTTAATATTTTGCCCGTCCGGTCAATGCGCACCGGCGCGGCGAGGAACATTATCTCTATCCCTTCTTCCAGGGCGGCCTCCACCTCCTCCGGGCTGGCGGGCATTTCTGCCCTGGTGCGGCGGTAGACGATGGTAACCTTACGGGCGCCAGCGCGGAGGGAAATCCGTGCCGCATCTATGGCCACATTCCCCCCACCGATGACCGCCACTCTTTCGCCGGTGTCTATCTTATTACCCAGATTTATCTCTCTTAAAAAGGTGGCACCGTCGAAAACGCCCTGAGCCTCCTCGCCCTCCACGCCCATCTTCATGCCCTGGTGTGCCCCCAAAGCGGCGAAGACGGCATCATAGCCCTGGGCAAATAGGTCATCAATCAACTTTATTCTGGTATTCAGCTTGATTTCAACGCCTGCCTTCTTGATAATGTCGATTTCAGCGTTTAGTTTCTCCGGCGGCAGGCGGTAGTCGGGGATGCCGACGCGCATCATTCCCCCCGGTTCGGGGAGAGCCTCGAAAACGGTGACAGCGTGCCCCTGCTTGGCCAGGTAGTAGCCGGCGGTAAGCCCGGCCGGCCCCGACCCGACAACGGCCACTTTCTTGCCGGTTGGCGGCGACTTCTTGGTGCGCGGCTGCCACTGTCCATCATCGCGCTCGGTGGCGGCCCACTTGAGGAACTTGATGGCGATGGGGTCGTTCAGGGCCTCGCGGCGGCAGGCCTGCTCGCAGGGGTGGATGCAGACCCTGCCCAGCACGCCGGGGAAGGGGACCTTTTCCCTGATGACGGCCAGCGCCTCGGCAAACCGGCCCTCGCCGCAGAGTCGGACGTAGCGGGGGACATCAACGTGGGCCGGGCAGGCGTAGCTGCAGGGATTGGTCAGCTCCTCGTGATTTATCTCCGGCCGCCATTTAGCTGCCTTGTCAACTAACGCGCCGGTGGGGCAGACTTCCACGCAGGCGCAGCAGTACCTGCACCCGGAAGTGCTGAGCGATTTATCATCAGACGGCTCCGGCCAGCGGTCGCCGTCATGGTCAACCATCTTGATGGCCTCAATGCCGCGTATCTCCTTGCAGGCGTTCACGCAGCGCGAGCAGCTGATGCACAGGTTATAGTCTCTTTCGAAGAGGGGGTTGTCACGGTCAACGGGCAGGTCGCGGTACTGCCAGCCGAGTTCTTCCCCTTCGAGCCAGATGTGGTCGACAATCTTCTGCAGTTCGCACTGGCCGTTGTAGGGGCAGAGGACGCAGCGCTGGGTCACCGACACGTTGCGCAGGCAGATATCATACGGCCCGCAGCGGTCACGCCGCTCGCAGGTGAGACATTCGCAGGGGTGATGGGCGAGCAGTTTTTTCAGTGCTTCTTTGCGTTCTTCACTGACCCGGGGCGTGTCCGTATGGACGACCATGCCAGCGGCGACCCCGGTGTTGCAGGCGGTAACAAGTTCCTCCGTGCCCTCAACTTCCACCAGGCACAGCCGGCAGGAGCCATCAGGGGTGAGCATGGGATGGGCGCAGATGGCCGGGATGTAAATGCCCGCCGTTACGGCTGCCTGCAGGACGGTCATCTCATCGGCGGCTTCGATTTTCTGTCCGTCAATAATAAGCGTAGTCATTCCGTGCTCCACCTTTCCTGGCTCAGCTTTTAGTTCTGGATTTAAGCAGTTTCACCAGCCGCCAGCTTGTGTTCTGGCAGAGAATGATAATATCTTCCGTCGGCAGATAATCGGTGATGGTGCGGTCGAACATTATGGTGCCTTCGGCGGGGAATTCAGCGTCACCTTTCCAGAGCACCAGTGTCAGCGGCACCATGCTCAGGGAGTGGACGGTTACGGAGACGTCGCCATAGTCCGCCTTGCGCCCACCGACCATCTCTGCCATTGCCAGCAATCGCTCCGGCTCATTCCCGAAGTAAGTGACCAGCGGTTTGATGGCCCGCTGGTAAAAGGTCGGGAAATAGCCGGCGGCGTCAGAAATCTCTTTGAACGAGATGATTTGTCCGGACAGTGGTGTGCCCCTGGCCTGGGTTACGTAGTGGAGAAGGAGTATTTTGTCCACCAGTGTGACATGTTCATCCGTATCAGGGAGGATTACCTCTGCTTCCGGGTACTTGATGAGATATGTCCGGTTCAGGTAATCAAGAGAGATTGTTTTTTTCGATTTCAGAAATCGGGCATCGCACTGGCGGCACTGTTCTTCAATGTCTTTTATTTCAGCCAGTCGTGCCACGGCCAGCCGGAACGCCAGTTCGTAGCCGTAACCGTCATCCTGCTTGATAGGCGGTGTCAAAGTCCTGCCTTCGTTCATATGACCATATGACCCCGTATTCGTTCTGCGCGCCGGCTTCTCTGATAATCGTTTAAATTTGAGTGCTTATATCTCCAGCCAGGAGTGGGAGTAAAGCGATTCACCGGTCAGTACCCTGACCGTTTTGGCGTATTTTACCTCTTCCTCGGATAGCGAGCCATAATCCGGCTTCTCGCCGTCCATCATCCGGTGCACCAGGCTCACCAGCTCCGGCCTCTTTCCCCTGACAATCTGGATCAGGTCGGTGTCAAAGGCGTCCACGATTGCCGAGTGCAGACCATCCTTCATCAGCATCATGAGATAGGTCCGGTTAAGCCACGGGCGGAGGTGGGTGGGTGTACCGTTTGAGATGTTGGACAGGCCCACCACCGATTTACAGCCCGGCGCAATTTCGCCAAGCATGGCCATCAGCTCGATGAGCGCCTTGACCTGGTTTATTTCCACAGATACCGGGCTGACAATCGGGTCAATCCAGAGTTTTTCATTGGCGATGCCCATTTCATTGGCCTTGTAAACAAAGTCGACGACGTTTATGGCACGCTCGTTGGCATCACGCGGCATGCCCTCGGCACCCCAGAGCAGGGCGATGACGTCGGCATCGTATTTCTTGGCCAGTTCCAGGCCGGGCCCTATCCGGTCCGGCTGCAGGGAGACGGAGTTGATAAGCGGGGTCTGCTTGGTCGTCTTGAGGCCGGCTTCCGTGGCCAGCAGGTTGGTCGTGTCCAGGGACAGCGGTTTGTCAGTAACTTCCTGTACCGTGTTGACCACCCAGGGCATAAGCTCTTCGCCGGTCTTCCTCGCCGGTCCGATGTTGAGGTCAAGATAGTCCACTCCGGCCTCGGCTTCCGCTTTGGCAAGGTCCTGGATTGGCTTGGGGTTTCTCTCCTTAAGCGCCGGACCGATGGTCTGGGACATCATATTGATATTTTCGCCAATGAGTATCATCCTTACCTCCTTATGGAGTCCATGCCTTCACGTAGGCCGGGATATGGGCGCCTTCTCTTGGCCCCACCAGTATCTCCCAGCCGGGCAGTTCTTCTTCCAGACCGCCGCTCTCCACCGCCGCGTATCCCGGAATAATCAATTTCTGGTGTTTTACCTTGTCCATAATGCCACACTTCTTGACAAAGGGGGCGATGATATCGGCGCTGAACTTGCCGGCGGCCCAGGCGGTCAGCACCGAGAGCCCCTCCGTGTCCTTCACCAGCAGCCAGCTGGGAACACGGCTGGTCTCCAGGTATCCGGAGATGAGGAAGTAGGTGAGCGAAAAATTGGTCGTGACCAGGATTGGTGAGGTCTCACCCGGCCCGCCAATCTCGTAGATGCCTTCCTTGGTCGCCAGCGGCCGCTGCGGGTCAGTGAAGATGTTCATCCTTTCCACGAGCAGGGGGAACAGGCTTTCCCCGTGGAAGTCGGATAAAACGATGATGCCGCCGTATTTGGCGACAAACATGGAGGCGGGCAGCGCTTCCTTCATCGGGTCGTCCGTCATCTCGCAGGGGAAGATGATGGTGGGGAAACCGAGCGGTCGAAATTTTTTGTTCAGTGCCGCGCCGCGGATGACTATCTGGTCCTCCAGTGCCTGCCGTGAAGTCCTGGAGCCGGAGTCAATGACGATGCTCTTCAGTCCCGCCTGCGTCAGTTTATCGGTCAATTCCGCTACTTCTTCCAGGTTTGAGCCTTTTACTGACACCGGGCATGAGTTTTCCTTGGCCAGCGCTGCGACCTTATCAACGTTATCCTTGTTGGCGGCATAGATGAGCGGCTTGCGGTCGGCGCAGGCTTTCAGCCCGGCTGCCAGCACATCGGGATTATCGCTCATCAGGATGATGCCGCAATCGCTGCCCTGCGCCACCTTGCCCACCACGCCGGCGAACTTCTGCGGGTCGCCGGACTCGCTTTTCACCGCCACCAGCTCGGGGCGGAGGGTGAGGCCAACCCTTTCATACTGGAGAGTCTGGCATTTTTGAAGTCTGGCATTGACCTCGGCATCGTCCATGCTGTCCTTGATTAGGATGGCGATGCCAGGGGGGTTCTCAAATCTTTTTTCGTGGCGGAACATGACCGTCTCGCCGCCGATTTTCAGCGCCCGGTCGCCGACACCTATGGTAACCGGTAAAATGGGCGGCGCCGAGGCCTCGGAAAGCTTCTCCTTCGACTCTTCAGAAACGTGGGGACAGGCGCTCAGCTCCACCTTACCCGAGGCGAGGTTCATAGCGAAAGCCAGGCAGGTGGGCACGCCGCAGTCCCCGCAGTTCGTCTTGGGCAGCAGCTTGAAAATCTCAATTCCAGTAAGTGGCATGGCAACACTCCTTTCTTAGCCCAGTATCGGGTCCATGGTCAGGGCGGGATGCCCTTTCTCCTCAAGGAAGGGCATTATTTCTTCCTCGGTGGTACCGATGGTCTCATCGGCAATCTTGTCCAGCAGGTCCGGCACGCCCATTTCCGCGGCACGTGTCTTGAGCCGCTCGCCGATTTCTTCCTTCAGCGATTTGGGCATCCAGACCATTCTCAGCAGACCGCCGTCGCCGATGGCGAATTTTTTCTGGGTGGTGTTATACTTGCCGTGGCCGACAAATCCCGGCGTGCTGATACCGCCGCCGATGGTGCCGGCCAGGGTGGTGAACTTCATGCCGCAGGGCGTTTCAGCGCTGTACTCGCGGTTTACCGTCATGATGCCATTGCAGAGCGGTAGAACCACGGCGATGCACTCGCAGCAGCCGCAGGTGGTCATGGGGTCGTTAACGATGCTGTAAAAGTTATAATGGTCTATCTTGCCGCGTGAGGCTTTGGTAACGAACTCGTCGACTCCCTTCCACCGCCCCAGCTTGGGGTCAAGCGTCTCACCTTTTTCCACCGGCTGGTTGGGGCCGGTGGGATTGATTTCAAAGGCGGCCTTGCAGTCCATCCAGTTGTAGGAGCCGCAGAGCCCCGTCCTCTCCGGGCTGATGACGCAGACATGGCTCGGGGCGAAGGACTGGCACAGCGTGCAGGAATAGTAAATATCGGTGGTCTCATCGGTCATGCCTTCAATGCGGGCGTCGCGGGTGGCGTAGACCTCCTTGGCCTTCTCCACTATCTCCTTCACCTTGTCCTCTTCGGTATAGAGCTTGACCTGCAGTTTATCGAAGATGCGCCCGAAGTCCTGATGTAGCTTGGCGTGAAGGAGGGTGCCGATGTGGGACAGCTTAAATCCTTTTTCCACCGCCTGCTTGCTGACGCGCAGCCAGGCGATGTCCCTCTGCCCGATGTGCATTGAGCCCTGAGCGTAGTTGATGAGGTGGTGGATCTGTCGCTCCAGGATGGGCTCATAGTCTTCCTGCATATTGCGGCCGGCGACTTCAACCACAATCGCCAGTGGTAACTGTGCGCCGGCTTCAACATCGGTTAATTCCTGTCCTATTACCTCAATCTTGCCGTCTTCCACGTCTTCCATCCGCTTGCTGGTCACCCACTCGACCATCGGGGTACGGCCGCCGCCGGTCTCGAGGTAGATATCTTCGCCGCGGACTCTTTCTCCCTCAAAAGCGGGGCCGAAAGCGACCGGTATGGGCACCTCGCTTACGGTAACCTTCAGGCCTCTGGTCTCGATGGCCTTGGCCACGATTTCGTCATGGGGGACATTGGAGACCACGTGCTCGTAGGTAGTGATGCCGGTGGGCAGGACCTGCGGAATGGGCGTGTCGGCGATGACCGGGAAGCCGAAGTTAATCGCCCCGGCGGCATTGGCGTACCACTCGTCGGTTACGTAGCCGAGGGGCAGAGCGAAGGCGAAGATACGGTCCTTGTTGTAAATGAGCAACTTGCGGTAGTCGCCGGGCTCAACACCGCCGAAGGAAAGTGCCGCTCTGGTGGCAAAGCCCATGGCGAAGACTGCCGAGGTTACGTCCGGGCCAAAGGATACCAGGCGGGTGGGCCACCCGATCTGTACTCCGGCTTCAATCAGTTGCTCGGAGAACCGTTTTCCGTTATATTCAGCAGCCATGAAGACATAGATATTCTTCTGCTGCAGTTCCTGCGCAATTTTAGCCGCAATTTCACTGGTCGGTGCCGCGCCGAGGACGGCGGCGAAACCGGGCGCGGTGCCGTCGACGAACTCAATGCCGCGCTTTCTCATGATAACGTCATCGGCGGCTCCGAGCCAGATATTGCTGTCAGTTATATCCTCTCCCGTGAGATAGAAGTCGGGCTGCTCGAGATATCTGATGGCTTCAATTATTTCTTCAGCGAAAAAGGTGGCCATGCCGGCGTCAAGGGCGGGGGCGAGGTAGGGCAGGGGATGTACCTCTCTGACCGGTGGCGGCAGCAGGGAGCGGCACCTCTTCAGGATGCGCTCCATATCGCCAACTTTTTCCACCTTCTCGCCCAGTATGCCGT
>Ga0163203_1000454_pt1 | contig 11026 bp, 9 predicted proteins | sample PL_2010_330m_FD_113534 | JGI IMG/M metagenome (GOLD analysis project Ga0163203, IMG submission 113534) | Freshwater microbial communities from Powell Lake, British Columbia, Canada to study Microbial Dark Matter (Phase II) - PL_2010_330m | ecosystem: Environmental > Aquatic > Freshwater > Lake ... | reverse complement strand
AGGTAACCCCCGAACAGAAAAAGATCCTTGAGGGAGGAAAAAATAACACGGAACGTTTGCTGCGCTTGGTTATGGATATGCTTGATCTTTCCAAAATAGAAGCCGGTAAAATGGAGATCAGACGTGAGAAGTTTGATATGGCCGCGTTGGTGGACGAAATATTAACCGCTCAAGAAAGAGAAATCGCGAAAAAACAGATCACACTTAAAAGGAACATTTCGCGTAGCGCGAGTTCTATTTGGGCGGATAAAGATAGAATAAGCGAAGTGATAATAAATCTACTAAATAATGCCGTAAAATATACTCCAAACAATGGAAATGTCGCGGTTAGACTTTTGGGGACCAAAAAGGAGATTCGTTTCGAAATATCTGATACCGGAGAGGGTATTAAAAAACAGGATTTTCTGAAAATATTCGATAAGTTTAAACGCGTTACCGCCGAGAGGCAAGAGGGAACCGGGCTGGGCCTTCCAATAGCCAAAGATATCGTGGAACTCCATAGAGGAAAGATCTGGGTGGAAAGCGAATTCGGAAAAGGAAGCAAATTCATTTTTGTCCTACCAAAAGATCTCCGCGGCGGAAAACGAGAATAAATATGAAACGCGTTAAAATAAACAAAACACAAAACAACCTCAAAACAACCTCGTAGGTTTCAACCTCGTAGGTTTCAACCTACGAGGTTGAAACCTACGAGGTTGTTTTTTTTGGTGGTTATTGTTGAGGGGGAAATAATTGGTGAGAGAATCTAAAAACGTAATTTTAGCGGAAGAGATGAGAGATAAGTTTAAAACTTTCATCGCGGACAGGTGCGGGTTGTATTTTAAGGACCATGATCTTAAAAGTTTGGAAAATGCCGTTATCGAAAGAGCGGTTGTTTGCGGTGTCGGTTCCGCGTCGGATTATTATGATCTTGTAACAACTTCTAAAAATAGAGAAGCCGAGTTTAGAGAACTGCTTAATCTTCTTACCATAAATCACACCTATTTTTTTAGAAATGAATCGCATTTTAGGGCCTTAAAGGAAAAAATTCTTCCGGGAATAGTAGAGAGGAAGCGTAGAGAGGCGGCTCTCAAGCGTAAATCGGCCGGTAGTGAAAACGCCAAACCGACACTGCGTGTATGGAGCGCGGGTTGTTCAACGGGAGAAGAGCCATATAGTATCGCTATGGTAGTCAGGGATGTTATCAAGGATCCGGACGAATGGGATGTTGAAATTTCCGCGCCCGATGCCTCTACTTACGCGTTAAGCCGCGCGCGAAAGGCTGTTTATGCCCCGAACGTTATGAAGCTCTTAAGCCGGGAATATAAACAGAAGAATTTTGTAGAGAAGAAAGACGCAAGAGGCAAAAAACAATACGAACTTATCAGCGCGATAAAAAAAATGGTTCATTTTGATTATTTAAATTTGATCGGAGGACAGTTTCCGCGGGGGTTTGATATTATATTCTGCCGGAACGTTGTTATCTACTTTGAATTAGAGACTGTTATAGGGCTGATGAATCGATTTTATTCAAGTCTTAATGATACCGGAACAATTTTTATCGGGTATTCTGAAACTTTGCAGTTTATGCCGGATAAGTTCAAGATGAAAAACTGGGAAGACGCCATTTTTTATGGAAAGACTAAAAACGCCTCTCAGTTTGACGAGAAAGTTTCCCCGAGAAGTTCTATAATTCAGTCCCAGAAGGCCGCTGAGAAAATTGTATCCGAGCGCGCCGCGGCGGAACTTCGCGCGGAAGAAAAAGTGTCGGAGGAAAAGAAAGTTGTGCTTTCAAGAAAAATAAAAAGTCTTCTTGTTGAAATAACAAAGGAGTTGTATCTTAAAAGATATGATAGCGCTCTTTCTTTAATACGAGAAGCGGAGGCGATTGACAAAAACGCGCCTCAGCCGCATTATCTCGCGGCGGAGATTCGCGCGAATCAAGGAAGATTTCGTGAAGCAAAAGATCAGCTTGAAGTTGTTCTAACGTTGGATGCTTTATTTGTTCCGGCTCATTATTTGTTCGGAACCATCTATCTGGAAGAAGAAGATCTGGAGCACGCGAAAGTAAGCCTTAAGAAGGCGCTGTATCTTGATGGAAATTTTTCCTTGGCGCATTACAGTTTAGCGAACATATATAGGAGGGAAGGTAAGCGTGACGATGCTGTTCGCGCCTACAGAAATACTTTAAAGGTGTTATCTCAAGGCGCTCCGGACGATATAATACCGTATAGCGGCGGATTCAATGTTGAAACTTTGCTCAGTATATGCAGGAATAATATAGAAAGGTTGAAGATAGAAGAATGAAAGTAGTGATATTTAACGCGGCTGATAAAGAATACGCGGTTAATATAGAAAAGGTTCATGAAGTGATCCGTTGGAAGGAACCGGTCCCGATACCTGAGGCGCCGGATTTTGTGGAAGGTGTGATCAATTTGCGGGGAAAAGTGATCACGTTAATAAATTTGCGAAAAAAGCTTAAACTTGGAATGTCTGAGAAAGATGTTGCCTCGCGTGTTTTGATTATGGAAATAGATAATCATTTTATGGGGATCGTTGTTGACAATGTCGCGGATGTTGTCTTGATTGAAGACGTGGATATCTCACCGCCGGAGGAAGTTTTAAAAAGGGCGAAATATCTTGTAGGTGTTGGAAAATATCGAAAGCGCTTGATTCCCGTTATGGATATGGAAAAGCTTCTTACCGGTAGGGATAAGAAAAGCATTAAAACGGTTGGAAAAATGGTTGAGATCCGAAAAAGAGATTAAAAAATGGCGAAAAATAAAAAAAAGATAATCATTGAAGCGGACGAAGATGGCGGAGAAAAGGAGCGCTCTTCGGATTTTGTAAGAGTGTTGGCATTTTCCCTCGGAGAAGAAAATTATTGCCTCAGGATAGAAGAGGCAAAGGAAGCGGTAAACCTTTCTCCGATTACGAGAGTTCCGAATACGCCGGATTTTGTTCTTGGTGTCATAAATCTTCGCGGGGAAGTTATTCCGCTTATAGACTTAAGGTATTTTTTGTCTCTCGCGCCGTCGGAAAAAAAAGGAACCGGCGCGGTGATCGTGACGGACGCGATAGGCGAGTCGGTCGGCATTTTGGTTGACGGGATAAACGGCACTCTCAAAATTGAAGAGGACGCTATTCAGCCGCCGCTCGCGACGATTAAAGGAAAAGTGGCGGAATATACGAAAGGCCAGGCGGAGATAGATGAGCAGATATTAGTGCTTTTGGATTTCGAGAAAATTTTAAGTTGTGATGAGATAAAGGAATTAACAAGGGGGGGCGGGGAATGAGGATGACAATTGGAAAAAAAATGATTGGAGGGTTTTTAGCTGTTTTGACCTTGATGCTGGCAATGGGGATCGGTACCAGTTTGATCAATAGAAAGGTTGAAAGACTGGCTAATGAAAGTATAGCGTACCTTAAGCTTGACATGTTTTTGGATGAGACAATAGGAGATCATTTGAGTTGGATGAATGATTTGGCTAATCAATTTATCTCGGATAAGCTTTTTGAGGGGCAGTTGGATCCTCATAAGTGTGGTTTCGGAGAGTGGTATGACACATTTGAGAGTAGTAATCCTGAGATTATGAGGATGCATGCTGCTATTGACGGACCTCATCAGAGACTTCACGATTTGGCAAGAAAGAGCAGAGAGTTGTATCTAAAGGGAGATAAAGAGGCGGCTAAGGAGGTATATGTAAACGAGATTAACTCTACTATGAGTGAAATTCAAGAGAAAATGAGCAAGTTAAGTGATGTTTTAATGGCAAAGATCGCTCAGTTAGGAATAGAGAGAGAACAAGTGGTTACATTCGCGCGATGGGCGATTCCTTTGCTCATCTTTCTTGCTATAGTGGTTGGTTTCGCGGTAGCGTTGGTTATTTCCCGAGGTATAACCAAACCTATAGCTTCTCTGGTGTCCGTGAGCGAGGCCGTCGCGGAAGGTGATCTAACTTCTGTTATTGAAGTGAAAGCTAAAGATGAAATCGGACAGCTTGCGAGATCTTTTAGTAAATTAATGCAAGGCTTAAGGGGAATAGTTAAGCAGATTTACGATGCCAATTCTCAGGTTCTCTCAGTTAGTAATGAGATATTAAGTTCCAGTCAACAACAAGCGGCAAATGCTAAGGAGCAGTCTGCCGCGATAAGTGAAACAACATCCGCAGCGAATGAATTGACAAAGACTGCTGAAGGAGTTAACAAAAGCATAGGGAGAATTTCCCAGGCGGCAAATAACGCGTTGGTCGGAATGGGGAAGATAAAAGATACGATGCGAAAAACAGGAGAAGTGGTTACGTCTTTAAGTGAGAAGTCACGGAAGATAAATCAGATAACGGAATTAATAGATGACGTCGCGGATCAGACAAACCTTTTAGCAGTAAACGCCTCTATTGAAGCGGCGCGCGCGGGGGAAGAGGGCCGAGGGTTTACTGTTGTCGCGGATGAAATTCGTAAACTCGCGGATTCAACGGCAAAATCCACGAAGGATATAACCGGTCTTATCGAAGTGATACAGAATGAAATGTCGAACGCGATCATGTCTGTGGAAGAGAGTATTGCAGGTATTGAGGAAGAGGCTAAGGCGGCAAAAGAGACGGTTGATCAGTCCAGAGAGATCGCTATGAGCTCGAATCAACAGGTAGGCGGGGCGAAGCAGATTGCCGAAGCGATGAATAACGCGAGTGGCGCCATGAAGGAGATAGCCTCCGGGACCGGCGAGTCTCAGATAGCGGCAAAACAGCTCGCGTATTTAGCGGAGGATCTTAAAAAAGCAACGGAAAAATTTACCATTACGGAAGAAAAAGGAAAAAATGCCGTTTGATAAATCAAAATTCATTGAGCAGTTCAAGTCGGAGACGAAAGAGCACGTTCAGAAGTTGAGTCAAGGGTTTCTGAAACTTGAGACGCACGGCGTGAACAAGACTTTCTTAGAAGTGTTGATGAGGGAAGCGCATACTATTAAGGGTTCGGCGACTATGATGGGGTATAAGAGGATTAGTGAGATCGCCCATAAGATAGAAGACGGATTTGATAAGGCGATGAAGAAAAAGGTCAAGGTCCGGAAATGGAATTTTGATACGCTTTTTAAGTGTTTGGATACGATAGAGGCACTTTTGGAAGACAAGGTTACGTGGGAGGCAAAAGGAATAGACAGGCCGTTTGTAGAAAATCTTTGCGGAGAAATTGACAGGATGTTTTTCGGCAAACCCGCCAAATCCAAGGCTAAAACAACTTCTCCCGCGCGGGACTTCTCGACCGACGCGCAAGAGGCGTCGTTAGAGAGGAGCATTCGCGTTAATACGGATAGGTTGAACAAGCTGATCAACCTATCGAGTGAGCTGGTTGTTTCTAAGATACGTATGAATGAACTTGTTTCCAATCTGATAGAAAAAACTGATTCCAAAGAAGAGAGATCCGCCGGTATCAGTGTTTTGACAAAAGATTTAAAAGCGGTGTGTGATAACATAAGTATTTCATCTGCCAATATACGAACTGAAATTATGAATGTTAGGATGGTTCCCGTCTCACATCTTTTTGATATCTTCCCCAGAGCGATGAGAGATTTGGCTCACCGGAAGGGCAAAGATATTGAATTTGAGATAACCGGAGGGGATACAGAGCTTGATAAAGGGATCCTTGACGAGATGAAGTCTCCAATAATGCATCTTTTGAGGAATTCGGTTGATCATGGGATAGAGAGCGCTAAAGAGAGAAAGCGCGGGAAGAAACCACACTCAGGCAAGCTTTTCCTCAGGGCATATCAGAAAGGGTCACAGATCATAATTGAGGTATCTGACGATGGGAGGGGCATTGATCCGGTAATGGTGAAAGAACGGGCTAAAGCCAAAGGAATTGTCCGCGGGGAGAAAATAGGTGAAATGATAGACGCGCAGATAGTTCAGCTTATTTTTTCTCCGGGATTCAGCACGAAAGATAATGTGAGCGAGACCTCAGGAAGAGGGGTAGGCCTTGATGTTGTGCGGGAGAGGGTTGCCGCTTTAAAGGGGATAGTGGAGGTTTCGTCAAAAGTTGGGGAGGGAACCACATTTATAATTAAATTGCCTCTAACTCTTGCCGTGACGGAGAGTCTTTTAGTTGCCGCCGGTAATGAAACATTTGCCGTGCCGATAGACATGATAGTCGAAACGAGAAGAGTTTCTCCAAAGGATATAAAAACTGTTGAAGCAAAAGAGGCAATAACCGTAAAGGGGCACATACTTCCGCTTGTGAGAATAAGTCAGCTGTTCGATGTTGCTGAAAAAGGTATAGTTGAAAGACGATTTTTTTCGGTAGTTGTCGTACAGTTTGTTGAGAAGAAGCTGGCTCTTTTGGTTGACGGACTGATCGGTCGTCAAGAGATTGTCAGCAAGAGATTAGGCGCGCCGCTGGGAAATGTAAAAAATATTGCCGGCGCGACTATTGTTGGAAGCGGCAAGGTTGTTTTGATATTGGATGTTCCTTCCATCATAGAGTCCGCGGAGGGGTTTGTGCTCAGGCGTACTGCGGCACGAGTTTTGCCGGCGAAATCGGCAGAAAAGAAGCGAAAGACGATTTTGCTCGCGGAAGACGTGTTGAGTACGGCGATGCTCGAGAAAAATATCTTGGAAAGCGCCGGCTTTTCCGTTGTGATCGCGCGTAACGGTGAAGAGGCGCTTAAGACGGCGTTGCAAGAGAGATTCGATCTTATTATTACGGATGTGCTTATGCCGAAAATGGACGGGTTTGAGCTAACAAAAAAACTGAAGAAAGATAAATTCTACAAAGAGGTACCTGTTATTATTGTTACAACAAGAGAAACTGACGCCGACAAACGGCGCGGTCTTGAGGCGGGGGCTGACGCGTATATCTTAAAGAGTGAATTTACCGGAGAAGGACTTCTGGATATTATTGAAAGGATGATCGGGTAAAGGGGCAGGGCTGGCTCATGCTACACGCGGAGATAGTGGGAGTTCATCCTCGTAGGTTGGTAGTGCTCTTTACCACCATCCTACGAGGTTGAACTCGAGGTTTTTTGTTAATGGTGCCACCACCAACCTCGTAGGTTGGTAGTGCTCTTTGCTACCATCCTACGAGGTTGAACTCGAGGTATTTTGTTAATGGTTAAAAGGAGGAATTCATGGCAAAAAAGGTGCTTTACATTGAAGACAGTCCCATAGATACCAGGATAGTGAAAGAGGCGCTTGAAGAGGCGGGAATAACGGTTGAAGTTGCCGCGACGGGGGAGGAAGGATTAAGAAAAGCTTCTCAGATGAAACCGGATCTGATCCTTTTGGATTTGATTTTGCCTGACACTAACGGATTTAAACTTTGCGCGGAGATTAGGAGGGAAATGGGTTTAGATAAGACCCTGATAATAGTTTTAGGTATAAAAGACGATGTTGATGATATTACTAAGGCGTTTACTGTGGGGGCGGATGACTATATTATAAAACCGCCTTTACCTGACTTTTTAACAAAAAAGGTAAAGCTCTATCTGGGCATGAAATGATATGGATAAAAAGATACGTGTATTGATTGTGGACGATTCCAGTTTGATGCGGTCTGCTATTGAGTCTATTTTGCGTTCAGACAATAAGATTGAGGTCGTTGGAACGGCCAGTGACGGCGCCGAGGCGATAAAAAAGACAAAAGTGCTGAAACCGGATGTCATTACGATGGATCTTAAGATGCCCATTATGGGCGGGTTTGAAGCGATAGAAAAAATCATGAGTGAAATCCCCACTCCGATAATTATGGTGAGCACTATGGAGGTGGAAGTGATCGTTAAAGCGCTGGGTATAGGCGCGATGGATTTTGTTCCGGTTACGCAGGATATAAACGCGATAAGCCGGAATCTGATCGGAAAGGTGAAGATCGCCTCCAAAGTAAAAGCCATAAAACGCATAAAGATCGAACCTTTGAAAGCGAAAAAAATATTCAAAAAAAGGAAGATATCCAAGGTTGTCGCGATCGGTGTTTCAACCGGCGGGCCTCAGGCACTACAGGTGGTTTTGTCACAGCTTCCGAAAAATCTTCCCGCCGGAATAGTTATCGTTCAGCATATGTCGGAAGGATTTATTGCCGGGTTGGCGGAGTGGTTGAAAAGTACGTCTTCAGTTGATGCTAAAGTAGCTTGCTCCAAGGATAAATTAAAGTCCGGTGTCGCGTTTTTTGCTCCGGATAACTACGATGTCGGAGTGGATGAAGACGGAGTAATTGAGCTCTCCGAAAGCGTGGACAAATCCGCGATGTATGTTCCGTCGATAGATGTTATGATGAAATCGATTGCCCTCGCTTACGGGGAAAATGCCGTTGGTGTGATTATGACAGGTATGGGAAGGGACGGCGTGAAAGGAATTTTGGAGATAAAAAAAGCCGGCGGAAAAACTATCGCGCAAGACGAGGAGTCGTCGGTGATATTCGGAATGAATAAAGTTGCTATTGAAAAAGGATGTGTGGATAAGGTCGTTTCACTTGAGAAAATAGCGGATGAAATTGTGAAAGCGGTGGAAGAATAAGGAGCGCGGGATGCCGAAGAAGATACTTATTGTCGAGGATAGTCCTACGGTGCTGGGGATGTTGAAGGATGTCTTTGAAAATGAAGGATATAACGTTCTTCCGGTGGAAACCGGTGAGAAAGCTGTGAAAAAGGCAAAGTCGAATAACCCGGATTTGGTAATTATTGATACGGTGCTTCCGGGAATTGACGGGTTCGAGGTTTGCCGTAAGATTAAGAACGCGGGTGCGCCTTGCGCGGCAAAAATTATCATTATAACCGGGAATGTTGATGCTGTAGACGCGGAAAAAGCTTTGGATTCCGGAGCGGATGATTATTGCGCGAAAACAAGCGACTTTTCGAATTTGATCGCGGCGGTTAAGAAACTTGTTTAAAGGGATGCGTATAATATGAAGAGAATGATCCTAAAAAAAGAAACGCGTGCCGATAAAAAATTAAAAGATACCAAAGATGAATTGGCAAAGCGGAGTTGGGTTCTTCAGAAAACGGGAGAGGCTCTCAAGGCGCTCTACAAAGAAATTGATAAAAAGAACGAAGAATTAAAAAAATTCGATAAATTAAAATCGCAATTTGTTGCCAACGTTTCACATGAATTCAAAAATCCGTTATTTGTAATTGATGAATCTCTAAAAATCGTTCTTGACGGCCTTATGGGAGACGTAAACGCTAAACAAGAAAAAATGCTTAAGACCGGGAAACGAAATGTTGAAAGACTTATTCGGCTGGTTAATGATATGCTGGATTTGGCGAAAATAGAAGCGGGTAAAATGGAGATCCGGAGGGAACACTTTGATATATCTGCCTTGGTGAACGAAATATTAACAAGCTATGAAGGAGAGATCTCGAAAAAACAAATTATTCTGAATACGAATATCCCGCCCCGCGCGAATTTGATTTGGGCGGATAAAGACAAAATAAGTGAAGTGGTAATAAATCTTTTGAGTAACGCGTTAAAATATACCCCGCTAAAAGGAAATGTCAGCGTTAAACTTGTATCGACAAAACAAGAAGTTCGTTTTGAAATATCCGATTCGGGTTCCGGAATCAAAAAACAGGATTTCGAAAAAATATTCGATAAATTTGAACGTGTTACAACCGGCGCGCAAGAAGGCACGGGATTGGGGCTACCCATAACCAAAGACATCATAGAACTCCACAAAGGAAAAATATGGGTGGAAAGCGAAATTAAAAAAGGAAGCAACTTCATTTTCGTCATACCAAAAGACTTTCGCGATGGAGCAAAACCAAATACAACCTCGTAGGTTGATAGTGGGAGTTCATCCTCGTAGGTTGGTAGTGCTCTTTACTACCAACCTACGAGGTTGAACTCGGGGTATTTTGTTAATGGTGACCGAACGGACACCACCAACCTCGTAGGATAGTGGTGTGAGGAACCACCACTAACCTACGAGGATGGTGGTGTCAGAGACTTACATTTTTCTTTTTCAAAGAAAGGGAGATTAGGATGAAAAAAGTGATTGCTGTTGTTGTGTGTATGGCGGTGTTGGTGTCGGCGGCGTGTTCTTCCGAGGCCTGCACGAGTTTTATTATTAAGGCGGAAGATTCGAGCCCGGTTTACGGACGTACGCTGGAATGGGGTCTTTTCGATGCCAAATCAGAGCTTGTGTTTGTTCCGCGCGGTCTTACCTTTACTTCTTTACTTCCCGGCGGCAAAAACGGGATCTCGTGGGAAAATAAATATGGATACGTTGCCGTTAATATTCTCAGTAAGCCATATTATCTGGACGGCATGAATGAAACCGGTTTGACCGCGGGTTCTTTGTTTTTCCCGGGGTTCGCGGGATATCAGCTTTTAACCGACGGTGAGGAACCTTCCGCGGTAAACAATATGGATCTGATAGCTTATATTCTCGGCCAATTCGGGACGGTTGATGAAATAAAAACGTCTCTTCCGAAAACAAGAGTTGTATATAACAAAGATATCAGCAAAGAGATAAATTCGCCCATGCCTTTGCATTATGTGGTTACGGAGGCGTCCGGAGCTTCAATTGTGATCGAGTATGTTGACGGAAAGTTGAACATCTATGATAACAAAGTTGGTCTTTTGACCAACGATCCGACATATGACTGGCACATTTTAAATTTACGCAACTATACGCAATTGTCACCGCTTGCGCCGGGGCCCGGCAGTTTAAAAGTGGAAGGGGTTAATTATACGCCATTCGGTGCGGGAAGCGGGATGATGGGGTTTCCGGGGGACGATTCTCCGACGTCCCGTTTTGTTCGCGCGTTTTTCTATACAAAAACGTCGCTTCCGATGAAAGATGCCGACGCGGCGATAAATCAGGCGTCCAGGATTCTCGATAACTTTGATATCCCAAAAGGATTTGTACGGGAAGGGATTTCCGGTAAATATAATTCATCACGCACACAGTGGAGTGTGATCGGCGATATGAAAAATAAACGCTACTACTGGTGGACAGAGTGGAACCGTCGTCTGCGTTTGGTTGACTTGACCAAAATTGATTTTACGCGCGGAGAGATCAAATCGGTTCCCCTGGACGAAGTAAGAGAGGAAAGTGT
>Ga0163203_1000449_pt1 | contig 11071 bp, 10 predicted proteins | sample PL_2010_330m_FD_113534 | JGI IMG/M metagenome (GOLD analysis project Ga0163203, IMG submission 113534) | Freshwater microbial communities from Powell Lake, British Columbia, Canada to study Microbial Dark Matter (Phase II) - PL_2010_330m | ecosystem: Environmental > Aquatic > Freshwater > Lake ... | reverse complement strand
CTGTTGTACCGATCCTTTCCCCATACTTCTTTGCCCTACTAATAAAGCGCCCGCATGACGTTTGAGCACATCCGCTACAATTTCCGCACCACTTGCGGTTGATTTATTGATAAGAAGAATCAATGCGATATCTGAGAATGGAGGAATTGCATCTGCATAATACACCGTATGCTCCTTTGGACTTTTACCCCGCACACGCACGACAAACGTTCCAGGTGTAACAAACAATTCACACACCTCTACACTTGATTCAAGTACCCCACCTCGATTAAATCTAAGATCTAACACACAATGCGTCATCCCCTCATTAATGAGATTAAGCAAGGCTTCAATAAGCTCATCTGCTGTACGCTCAGCAAAATCAACAATACGGATATACCCAATTGTCTCTGTCAACATCAAAGGATCAACCACATGCTCAATAGGCACCAATGCGCGCGTAAGGGCAAGTGTCAATAATTGCTCATTACGTAACAAACGAATCAACACCTTTGTATCAGGTTCTCCACGCAACATCCGAACCACATCATTCTCCCCTAAGCGAGCCACCTCTTTTCCATCAATAGCCAGCAATTGATCCTTTGTCATTACACCTCCTCGTGCCGCAGGGGACCTATCACTGACGCCTACTATCCACACTTCACTATCACGAAAAGCGATCGTAATACCAAGCCCCGCATACTCAGACGTCACATCTTCTTTAAGCATTGTAAATTCCTCTGGCTTCAAAAATGCTGAATAAGGGTCAAGGGAACTCACCATCCCCTCTACGGCCTTGTACATTAATTCTTTTGTGTCCCGCGGGGCAATATAATAAGCCTCAATAATATCCAATGTGTCATGTAAAAGAGATAAAATATTGTACGATTGTCTAAATGGCGAAGCCAAAAGAATAGGCACAGCAATGAGTGCGATTAAAAAAAATAAAATTATTTTTTTAGGCATTGAACTCTTTCTGTAATGGGGACAGCCCCCTCAACTCGGGATTTTCTTCCGGCAGGGGTCGAGCCCCTCTACTTCAGCAGCTCTGAAAAAATCTGATTCGCTACTTGCGGATTCGCTTTTCCTTTTGTCTGTTTCATGAGTTGCCCCACAAAAAAGCTTATAGCTTTTACATTACCTGATTTGTAATCAGCAACAGATTGCGGATTGTTAGCCACAATCTTCTCAGCGATAGTTTTAATCTCTCCCGTATCAGACACTTGCTTTAAGCCTTTTTCTTCAACAATGGTCTGTGGCGATCCAGCCGATATGAAAACATCAGCTAAAACTGTCTTCCCTATTTTCTGACTAATTTCACCCTTTGAGATCATAGTAATAATTTCACTAATGTGCACCGGTGTCACCTTAAGGGTTTGCCACGTTACATCAGAATCCTTCATCAATGCAAGCAACTCCCCTTGCATCCAGTTCACAGCTTGCTTTGCATCAGCCCCAGCGGAGACTGATGCCTCAAAAAACACTGCCATCGGCTGCTCTTGTACCAAAATCGATGCATCATATTCTGAGAGCCCATATTCTTTAATAAACCGTGCTTTCTTTTCTTGTGGTAATTCGGGTAATGCTGCACGCACTGCCTCTACACGCTCACGGCTAATAGTAAACGGTACTAAATCTGGTTCTGGAAAATACCGGTAATCATGCGCCTCTTCTTTTGAACGCATTGGCATCGTTACTTGTTTCGCATCATTCCACAAGCGCGTTTGCTGTACAATTGCTTCTTCATCCTCAGTGGCTTCTATCTGGCGTTTTACTTCATAGGCAATAGCGCGTTGAACCATTTTAAATGAATTAAGGTTTTTAATCTCCACTCTTGTCCCAAACTCTTCTTGCCCCAATGGACGAATCGATACATTTGCATCACATCGCAAACTTCCCTCCTCCATGTTACAATCGCTGACATCAATGTATTCAAGAATGGCTTTAAGATTTGTCAAATATGCATACGCCTCTTCAGGAGATCTCATTTCAGGCTCTGAGACAATTTCAAGGAGGGGCGTGCCAGTACGATTATAATCCACACACGTTCCATCAGGTGTACGATCATGCACAGACTTCCCCGCATCCTCTTCTAAATGCGCACGTGTGATGCCAATCCTTTTCTCACCTTCTTCAGTCATGATCATAATACAACCACCTGCAGCAACCGGCATATCAAACTGTGTAATCTGATATGCTTTAGGTAAATCAGGATAAAAATAATTCTTACGGTCAAATTTAAGCCGCTCGGCAATATTACATTCCAAAGCAAGCCCTGTCTTTATCCCAAGGGCCAAGGCTTCTTCATTAAGAACGGGCAGTGTTCCCGGTAAACCCAAACACACAGGACAGGTATTCGTATTAGGTTCATTCCCAAATTGCGTTGAACATGAACAAAAGATCTTACTCTTTGTTCTGAGCTGTACGTGGACTTCTAGTCCTATAATTGTTTCAAATTTCATATTTCTTCCTCAAGATTAAAGCCGCAACAACGGCATTTCTTTTGCGTCCACAGTCTCACAACAAACGTTCCGGCAGGAAAACCAAGGAATAATTTTTTACATACTGGACACTTTGCACTAAATGCAATCCAATAAAAATATAAGCTCCATGCGATCATAAAAAAAGCTAACACGTTAATCTGCTCAAATACAAAATCTCTTTTATAAAAAACAAGAAAAATAAAAACGGGCATCATAGCAAAAGACAGCCAAAAATGTTTACGCATTAATTTAATTTTATCACTAAACTCAACTTTATCACTTTCGTGAACGATTACCGAATTACTCTGGATTGGTTCTTTTCCATTTCTTCTTTTAATCACTCGACTTATCACAATCGCAGAAAGAATTAAGACAACAATCGCAGTAAATAAAGAGTTATACGATATATCAATCATTAGAGCACCGGCCTTTTTATGTGATGATCCGTGTTTTGTTCAAATGTATACCCTACACGGAAAATACGACCTTCTTCAAATGTCGGTGCCATCAGTTGCATCCCAATCGGCAAACCCTCAGCTGAAAAGCCCGCAGGCATCGCCATGGCTGGAATCCCCGCGATATTAGCTGGAATCGTAAAAATATCAGAAAGATACATCGAGATTGGATCAGCACTTTTTTCGCCAATACCAAATGCCGGCGTTGGTGACGTTGGTGTCAAAATTACATCACATTTCTCAAAGGCTGCATTAAAATCATTAATCATGAGTGTGCGCACTTTTTGTGCCTTCAAATAATACGCATCATAATAGCCACTTGAGAGGACAAACGTGCCAAGCAAAATACGTCGTTTTGCTTCCGCCCCAAACCCTTCATCACGCGTTTTAAAATACATATCATGAATTGTCTGACCATGATGGCGATATCCGTACTGTACACCATCAAATCGTGCAAGGTTTGAACTTGCTTCTGCAGTAGCAATAATATAATACACTGAGACTGCATACTTCGTATGTGGCAATGAAATATCCACACATTCTGCGCCTAACTTTTTATATGTCGCAATCGCAGCATCAATCGTCTTTTTCACATCAGGGTGCATACCATCCACAAAATATTCCTTCGGAATCCCGATCTTCATGCCCTTTACATCATTAACTAGTGAAGCTGTGTAATCTGGCACCGGTACATTAACGGACGTAGAATCTTTTTCATCATACCCTGCAATGATACCAAGCATAGTAGCTGAGTCTTCAACTGTCTTGGTAAATGGACCAATCTGATCAAGGCTTGAGCCAAAAGCAATAAGTCCGTAACGTGATACTCGACCGTACGTAGGTTTTAACCCTACGACACCACAAAGCGACGCTGGTTGCCGGATCGATCCCCCAGTATCTGATCCAAGTGAACATATGGCCTCATCAGCCGCAACACAAGCCGCGGAACCACCACTCGATCCTCCAGGAACCTTAGTTGTATCCCACGGATTAGCACACGGGCCATCTTTAATTTTTTTCTGATCAAATGCGCGGCCGTTATAACAAGAGGTCTCGCACGATGAACCAAAAGCAAATTCATCCATATCACATTTTACCAGAGGATACGCGCCTGCATCTTTAAGCTTCCGGATTACCGTTGCATCGTACGGAGGCACAAATCCATTAAGAATATTTGATGAGCAGGTTGTTTCCCACCCATTAATACACATATTATCCTTAATTGATACGGGTAAGCCATAAAAAAGTTTGCTCGTCTCAACAGCTGAAAGTGCTTCGATAGATTTTTCTTTACTCACATTAACATAAGCCCCTACTTGAGGCTCCACTGAAGAAATACGCTCATAAAGAGCATCGAGAACTTGAAAAGCTTTTGCCTTATCACCTGCAATGTGAGCAATCGTATCTTTAATAGTCTTCGTATTCATTATTGCTCAATCACCGTAGGAACTTTAAAAAATGTCTCGTGTTTTTTCTCTTCAGCCAAATGGTCTAATATTTTTAAAGCCGCATCCGTCTCCATCACAACATCTTTACGATATACATCTTCTAAATTAAGTACATGACTGGTTGGTTCGACATCCGTCGTGTCAAGCTCAGCAAGAGCATCCACATACTCCACAATCTTTTCAAGATCTGCAGCAAGCGTCACTTCCTCTTCAGCGGTCAGTTCTACCCGCGCCAAATGTGCCGTTTTTTTAATATCGATCTTCACATCATGCTCCGTTTTGCTTTACAAGTGTTGACTCACATCTTCAACTTAAAAATTGTCAGGATTGCCGTAAACTCTCGATAATTATCCCCAGCACAACTATTGCGCGTAATAGTAACATGACTATTTACTATTGTCAATTAGAGGAACTTCACTCAGTCTAGCTCATATCAAATGGCAGACGCACTCCCTCGCTAAAACAAAAGAGTCAAAACAACCGCGATCTATCAACTATTTTGAGACACCTTTGTATCGTGTTGTGAGGCGGGGTAAAGACAAGAATACAATTTCATAATTTCTTTTCTGATTTTATCAAAAAATGAACCATCCTTTCTATTTAGGGACCTTGGCAGTGTCCATACTCTCAGGGCATTAGAACGAACATATACAACTTTCCCTCTTTGCATTAAGTCAAAGCACATTCGCCCATCCTCTCCCGCTATGTGCCTTATATCAAACCCGATTTCTAAACTATCCACCTTTGTAAACCCCATGCTAATTCCACCCGCATTCAAATACGGACGATTAATATTTTTAATTTCAGATAATACTTCTTTAAATAATTCATAAAAAAACAACTGATATCTTTTATACTTTGGGGTTTCAATATAAGAGTAGCGCCCATAGACACACGTTGCACTTTCTTTTTTTAATACATCAATCATCCCTTGTACCCAGCCCGAAGGATAGAGCCCATCTGCATCAGCCGATAAAACATAGGCGCCCCTCGCCCTCTCTATCCCCATTTGTCTAGCAGGACCACAACCCTGTGTATTTTGAAAACAGTATGTTACTGACAGAACTTTGATAATTTCTGCTGTTCTATCATCAGAGTTGTTATCAACACAAATAATTTCAAATGGATATTGAGTTATTTGACGTGACAAAGATAGGACAGTATTCAGGATACTTACCCCTTCATTATATATTGGAATAACAATACTAACACAAGGCCTTTGATTGGAAAGACGGGCCATATTTAGATTAATCTCTTCGACAATGCCATGTTGAATGCTAATCAATGAGCTGTCACAATATTCACACACCCACTCCGGCATTTTAAAAACACTTTGAAGGTTCACACTTTCACCTCTTTTTTTATGTTATTTCAAACTAAACGTCGCAAATTGATGATACTTTAAAATATAGGATAATACCACCCCTGAGTTTTACAAAATCACAGGCATCGACATTCGCTCAAAGAATAATATCTACTGAAACACACCCATTGTCCCAATCGTTATCATTGCGTGTAATATTCACAAGACTATATAAACAAGTGTTAGGAATAATTATGATTGCTGAAACGTTGGATTGTTTGCTCTTCTCAACATCTCAACGACTAAAGAACGACTATCTAATGGTTACTTCCACTTACTGTCACTGACACTAACACAAAAAATAACTTACTACGCTTTTCTTACAAATTCTGATTTGAGTTTCATTTGACCAATGTCAGGAATCTTACAATCAATATTGTGGTCGCTATCAACTAAACGAATATTTTTCACCTTTGTTCCAACCTTAACGACTGAAGATGTTCCTTTTACTTTCAAATTTTTTATAACTGAAACACTATCGCCATTCGCTAACGTATTCCCATTTGCATCAACGACAGTGAATCCAGCATCTGATGCAGCGGTGGTAGCCTCAACCGTCCATTCATTATTACATTCCGGACACACATACATAGATCTATCTTCATAACAATACTCATAGTTACATTGCGGGCACTGTGGAACTTCACTCATTATATTTCTCCTTTTTTATTATTCTCCGCGTCCTCAACAGGATAAGGGTTTTGTATTAAATAATTTCTTCAGCCACGCTATCAGCCCAAAGAAAACCTTCTTCAGTGAGGGCAATTTTGTTTTGAGTAACTACAATCCATCTATTACTAAGCCACGCATCAACAGAATCACCGCACAAATCTAAAGCATCAAACCCCGTTTTGTCCTTAAAGCCCAATAAATCACAACCGGTTGTAGTCCGAAGCATAAAAATAAGAATTTCACGCGCTCTGTCTTCAGCACTGATAACCATCGTCTCAGGAGTTTCGCCTGCTAACCACACCATAATATCCCGCGGCTGTGTACTGTGCGATTTTCCATCACATGATACTGCTGATGGGCCGAGGCCAAGATACTCTTCTCCTCTCCAGAATAATGCATTATGCTGACAGTTTTTACCGTTCAATGCATAATTTGATATTTCATAGCGCTCAAACCCACTTGTCACGGGAATACTAAGCCACATGGCGCGCTCAATTTCATCATCTACTTCAAGACGACCATCAGCCAGCACACTTTGTTCCTCAATCGACAAGGCATACGCTGATAAATGCGTAAACGGGAGTGACCGAACGTGCTTAAGATCACTATGCCAATCATCCATTGATTGTCCCGGTATCCCGTAAATAAGGTCACACGAAATATTTGTTAGGCCAGCCGCAAAAAGTTTTGAAATCGCATCTTCAAGATCCAGAATCGAACCTCTACGGCCAATCATCTCACGAAGCTGAGCAATAAAACTTTGCACGCCAATACTTATCCTATTAACAAGTGATGACGAAAGAAATGCAATCATTTCATCTGTGAGCGTTTCAGGATTTGCTTCAATTGTCCACTCCTCTGGAATACTACACGTTTCTGAAATTGTAGCAATAATCGAAGATAACTGATCTGGACCGAGAAGAGTGGGTGTCCCGCCACCAAAATACACTGATTTAAGATGTTGCAATGAGCCAGCATGTTGCTCGATATCACTGATTATTTTTTGCGTGAAGGCAGCTCTCAGCGATTCATTATGATCTGGCGTAGAATAAAACGCACAGTAATCACATTTAGATTTACAAAATGGAAAATGAATATACAATGACGAGTAATTCATCACAACGCAAACCTTGGACTAATCGCGTTGACGTACGATCTCATAACAAAATAACGCAGCGGCATTAGAAACATTAAATGAAAGCGATGCGCCATCCATTGGGATTTTAACATGCGCGTCACAAAGATCACGAATTCCCTTACGGATACCACCCCCCTCAGAACCAAGGACCAATCCAAGTGGAAACTTCAGTTCTGTTTTTCCCAAATCCTCTGCGTCCTCAACAATAGCACCAAGAATAGTTATAAATGCCTCTTTTGCTTCTTGCACAGCACTTCTCAAATTATTCACCATGGCAATACGCACATAGTTCTCACCGCCTGAGGCCACATGCATAACCGTATCATTGACACCACATGAACTATTACGTGGAATAACAATCGCGATCTTACCAAAACAAGCACATGAACGAATAATCGCACCTAAATTATGTGGATCTGTTATTTCATCAAGAAAAAGAAGTGTACATTTTTTCTTTTCTGCCTTCGCAATGAGATCAGCATAATCAGCATACTCGAACGGCGTTACTTCCGCCGCCACGCCTTGTACACGATCAGCTTGCTTAATCTTAGACATCTCGCGTTCTGAAACATATTTAATAGAAATGCTATGCTCCTGCGCCATTCGTTCAATAAATTTTGATTGTACGCGATCTTGCAAATAAATTGTTTGAATAGATTCAGGGTTAGCACGTAACCGTTCAATAATAGTATTTTTGCCATACAACACCGTACCATGTTTTTTAACAACATCTTTTTGAATACGACGATACTTACGACGATCACGAACGTCTTGTTTATCTCGCTCTGAAAATCTCACATTTTTCTTTTTCATTTTATTTCTCTTTCCTGAGATTTTTAAGCTCAGCTACAAAACTTGGCAATCGCCCAATCATGCCTTCGATCTGCATATATTTTTTGATAGGTCGCGCTGGCGTCCCACCAACTATTTGCCCTGCTGGAATACGTTTTTTGCTTGGAATACCAGAACGCCCAGCAATCATCACTTGATCTTCAATCGTACAATGATCCCCTATTGCTACCATGGCGCCAATAATACAATTAGCACCAATAGTAGTTGTCCCTGCCACACCACTGTGTCCAGAGATGACCGAGTTTTTACCCACATGACAATTATGTGCCACTTGCACAAGATTATCAAGCTTCACCCCATCAGCGAGAACGGTCGACCCAAATGCTGCACGGTCCACACATGAATTAGCACCGATTTCAACATTATTACCAATAACCACATTCCCCACTTGTGCGACTTTTACTTGTTCGCCTGTCGCACGATCAAGAGCAAATCCAAAACCATCTGCCCCGATTGTTGTTCCACTATGAATAATCGCCCCATTACCAATCACCGTCGAATCATAAATAGTTACACTCGGGTGAATAACACAATCAGCACCAAGGTTTGCGCCTTTATCGACTACCGCATTCGATTGAATCACCGTATTATCCCCTATGACAACATCTTTTCCAACAAAAGCCCCTGCTTCAACAGTAACATTCGCACCGAGCTTAGCTGAAGGATCAACATGGGCACCGGGTGATACAATACCTGAAAAAACACGAGGAGGGATAAATAAAGTTAATATCTTTGCATACGCCAATTTAGGATTATCATGCTGAATAATTGTCTTCGATGATTCAGTTAAATCTCTCGGTACAATAACTGCAGCAATAGGCGTTTCTTCAAGCTCCTTAAGTGAGCGTTTCTTTTCAACAAACGTAATGCATCCATCGACGGGATTATCAAGATTAGTTATCCCAGTTATAACACAAGAACCATCGCCAATGACAATGCCCTTAATTTTCTCTGCAATCTCTGATACAGTAAATTTCATACTTCATTCCTTCCATACGGTTAATGTATGCCTATCATACGTGAAATACAAGAAAAGTCAATTTACACGTCTACTGATACAATCGCCCCGACACAAATCTCTCTATCCGCAAACCATCCTTGATTAGTTTCTAGAGCATACCTTACGGGAATCGGCGAGCGGTGAGAGTCTGTTGTCTCCGGCTCCATTGCTTCGATTGAGACAATTTTTCCTTTACCATCAATAAAAGCAATATCAAGAGGGATCAACGTGTTCTTCATCCAAAAATGCGCCTTCATAGGTTCTTCGAACACAAAGAGCATCCCCTCATTTTCCGCAAGTGTTTCTCGTCCTTGAAGGCCGCGCGAGCGATCCTCACGAGAACACATCACCTCTACGCTCATTATAGTATCGCCAATACTAACTGTTGCAGCTAATGCCACATTAACACTTATCATAAACAGAATAAGAAAGATACTTACGTGCTTCATTCCAAATCCTTTTTACTATTTTGATGCTCAAGATAATACAAACTTTTTTCTGCGATTTCTTTAAATACTGGTCCACACACCGTTCCTCCATAATAACGAGGGCCTGGATCATCAAGCACCGCGATGATAGCGATCTTTGGATCATCAGCGGGTGCAAACCCAACAAAGGATGACATAAAATCAGAATCAGAATAACCACGCTTATTTTCTAATATTTTTTGTGCAGTCCCTGTTTTTCCTGCAACCTTCATCCCCTTAATCTGTGCACGTTTTCCCGTTCCTTCATCAACGACGCGTGTCAAAATTTCTGTCATTTGCTCAGCTACCGCAGACTCAAGAATCGTTTTTTGTACAAACGTTCGCCCGCGAAGAAGAGGCACCCCATGACCATCACGAATTTCTTTAATTATATACGGCGTTACCACCTTCCCTCCATTCGCAATAACAGACATCGCACGCACCATTTGAAGTGCAGTCACCACCACTTCCTGCCCCATCGGAATAGAGGTAATAGAATAACCAGACCATTGATCAACAGGGCGAATATACCCACTGACTTCCCCCGGCAGATCAATTCCTGTTTGAGCACCAAAACCAAAATCTTTTATATATTTATAGAGCCGCTCTTCACCTAAAAGCTGAGCAATTTTAACTGTCCCGATATTACTTGATTTAATAAGCACGGTAGGCACATCAAGATCACCATAGGGATGCGCATCATGTAAAACGCGACTTCGCATGAGACGATATTCACCATTCTCACAAAATATTTTTTCATTTAAAGCAACAACCTGATCCTGAAGTGCACCAGCAAAAGTCACAATTTTAAAAATCGAACCTGGTTCATAAAAATCAGTAATAGCCCGGTTACGTCGCACATCTTCTGTCGACTCACGATACTCATTTAAATTAAACGTAGGTCTATTGGCCATACCAAGAATCTCACCCGTCTGTGGGTCCATTGCAATAGCAACCCCCGATTTTGCATTCCACTTTTTAAATGCCTTATCAAGTGCTTCTTCTGTAATATATTGAATATGGCGATCTATAGTAAGAAACACTTCACAACCATCCACCGGCGGAATACGCTCATCCTCTCGCGAAGTAATTTTACGCCCCTTCGCGTCTCGTTGTGTTTTTCGATACCCGGACGTCCCCGCAAGATACCTATTCAAAGTAAGTTCTAATCCTTCAATACCAGTATTATCAATATTACAAAAACCAAGCAATTG
>Ga0163203_1000447_pt1 | contig 11081 bp, 1 predicted proteins | sample PL_2010_330m_FD_113534 | JGI IMG/M metagenome (GOLD analysis project Ga0163203, IMG submission 113534) | Freshwater microbial communities from Powell Lake, British Columbia, Canada to study Microbial Dark Matter (Phase II) - PL_2010_330m | ecosystem: Environmental > Aquatic > Freshwater > Lake ... | reverse complement strand
CCCCTTGACTTTAACGCCTCGATGTCTGCTCCAAAATTTCTAATTGCATGACCTGTGTCTGTTCCAAGATTAGCTGATGTTGCAATCAGGGATCCAGGAATTCCATACTGGTTTTTTAGATGTGTACCAGCAAGACCAGCAGCCTGTATTTCTTTCTTTTCGGCAGCAATCCCAAATATATCCTGAATCGTTCCAATAATTGCTGTCTGAACAATTGCTCCACCGACAGCACCAACCGGACCAAACATACTACCAGTGGCTGCTCCTCCCATTGCATCACCAATGGTAGCTCCTATCATACCACCAATATCCGTTGCAACCTTTGATCCACCCTCTACATGTCCACCAACAACATTACCCTCATAATCAACTTCATCTACCCACTTCCCACCTGTAGATCTGGCACCAAAATCGGATCCCATACCAATGAAACTATCCCTGGTTGCTATAGCCAAGGGAGATCCTAACAATGGAACTCGTGATACTGCTACTCCTGCTCCTGCCCCAACAACTGCACCAGTCGCAATTGGTATTGCAGATTCTTCAATAGATTTCTCCTGCACAAACAACGATTCGATTGCGGCAATCAATCCACCAAAAAGAGCACCACCTTTTATTGCATCCCCGGCAGAGATCTTTGGTGCACCGCCCTTTCCCTGGTATAACTCCTCACCAACACCTTTGTTGCTTACGCTTACCCAATCAATCCCACCAATTCCTTTTTCTACTGGATTTGTAACACCAACATTTCTTGCATATTCCGGAGTTTTAACATCAAATTTCCTGGTTTCGAAAACACCATTATCCCAGACACGGGTGCTTTCAAAAACACCTGTATTTCTACCTTCTGGAACTCCAGTTCCACGCCTTGACCATTTAAATCTAGCCCCATCCTCATTGCCTTTTCCCTTTACATCATCTATCTCAGAAATTCTACCGGTCATGTCAGTCGGTTTCTGTCTGGTGATCTCCAGGATCCTCTCGCCTGTAGTCTGACTATCTCTTGCCCCAATTGTATCTCTCACCCAATCTGGCATCTTTAACTCTGGCCATTTCCAATTCTTAATCCATTCTGGCATTGCTGGCCACTTCAACCCCCTAACAAATTCTCTAACTGATTCTGGGAGTTTTGGCCAAACCCAATCCTTTAGCCATGCCTTAACATTTGGGAGTTTTGGCCAAACCCAATCCTTTATCCATGCCTTAACATTTGGGAGTTTTGGCCAAACCCAATCCTTTAGCCATTCTAATGCAGGAACTGCAATAAGACCTCCCATAAGTCCTGACTGTATACCGGTAGAAATCCCAGGGGTATTCATTAATCTAGCAATAGCAGATCTTATTGAATCTATTGGTCCAAGAGTATCTTCATCCGATGTTTTTCTTGTTCCACTGTTATATCCTTCTTCTCCATACAACTTCACGTTAAGATAATTGCCACCGGATGCATCACTCAAGGTTTTTGCAGTTAAATTACTAGATATTGCATTGTTCTCTGTAACATTTGTCAATATTCCAATTCTATTATTGAAGTTAGATGTATTCGCGGATTTAGTAGCAATACTTTCATTAGTAATGTTCTGTATCTCTCCACCATCATTGTATCCAATGAACCCACCAAGTGCATGACCAATTAAACCACCTCTCTTGAATCCTTTAATCTTCCGATCGTTGATTGCTTCAACCAATCTCTTATTATTTTTATAGGCATCTTCATTGATAACGAATTCACCGGTCTTGGCAGAAATGATGGTATCGTCTCCTTCAGCAATCAATCCACCATCTACATATCCTTCAGCAGGACCAGATAATGAATTCAAACCACCAAGTAACATACCGACTGGGGTTCCTGCAAGTATATCCTTCTGTCCGGTTAACAGGTTAAATGCCATTACAACTGCCTGGAAAACTATTAATCCGGTAGCTAAAGTAGAGAATAGTGTTGCCATTGCCGCGTCCAATGCCCATACACTACCAGTTGCTGTAGCAGTTCCTGTTGCAAACTGATACATTCCACGAGATGCCAGATGCATCATTGGTCCGGCATATCCAGTTAGCGTAAGTAATACAGCTAATAACTCCACCATAGTGGCAAATATCGTAAGTAATGGCTGGGCAACAAATGCCAACACAGTAAATTGTATGATAAATGTTCCAATTGCTTTATTTTGAGCAAACCACGACAACATACTACCTAACCATGATATCATGTCAATAAACACAGGAACCAGTTGGGTAGCAGTAATAAGCAGGTTCTGCATAGATGTTACAAACCTGTTTATTGTATCAGGGTTCTTGGTAAACGCATCCATCAGTGCATTTGACATCTTTGCAAACATATCACCATTTTCGCCAGCCATGAATACCTTAGATGCAATGGCCCCCAAAAATACACTAAGGGATGCTTGTAAAGCTGTTAATTTCTTCCACCCATTAACAAAATCATCCTGTTTTACATTCAGTGCACTCATTAATCTGGTGGAATTTAGTATGCCACCACCAAATGCATCCATGAATGCTATGGCTTTCATAGAGCTACTTAAATCTTTTAGGGACTCGGTTACTGTTTTGATCCCCATAGAGATAGCAGAATAGATACCAGTAACTGAAAAGTATGTACCCATTGCACCCATAGATAATGCAGTTACACGTCTGCCATGACCTTGTAAGGTCTGTGCAGTCTGCAACATATATGAATTATCAGCAGTTCTTCTTATTGGAGCCTGGCCTTTACCAGACGTATGCTGAATGTTTTGTATAACCCCAAGATTCTCTGTAAGACCCTTACTACTAATACCAAATTTCCTGATCTTATCAGATAACTCTTCTGTGTTACTATATCCTGCTGCTCTTACTAATCGGGTAGGAACTCGCAGACCAATCCCTAATTGAGTTTCCGGAGCTGTCATTTGTTTTCCATCAGCACCCTGTTGAAACACAGTTCCGGACTTTACATCAATTAAGTTTCTCCATTGATTTCCAATAATTGGTTTAAATGTCTCTTCTACAAAAGAAACCATTCCCTTTGTGATAGACTGTTGTAATGCAGATCCACTTCTCTTATCGAAGGTAGCACCATAATTAAATTCAAGAGTTTCCTCTACTTCCCTACCAGACTTTCCACGCATAAATCTAACTGCTTTCTCTCCAAAATCACTCTTTCGTAAGGATTGTCGTCTCCCCCATTCGGTATTATATCCCTGCTCAAGCCTGCCCCTGCTATATGCACTAGAATTTCTCCTGGTTTCAATTTCCGTAGCAATTCTGGTTTGTTGTGCAAACATCCGTAATTCTGGAGATGTAGTAGTAAGGTCATCTGTAAATTTCTTAATGATTGCACTTGCAGCACCAGAATCATCCGGACTTACATACCGATTTTCCGAAAACATATCCCTTACAGATAATATATCATCTACACCACTGGCTGGTGCACCTGTTACCCTAAGATCTGCTACCACATCATTCAAACTACTTATAATACCGGTAAAAGTAGGACTTGCCGTTAAGTCTATATTATCCTTAGCATTTGATGTTAATAGAGGATTATCTCCGCCAAATAATGCTCCTGCATGTTTATTTGTAATATCAGCAAAGCTTTCACCATATATATCTCCTACTCCTCTTCCAGACTTGACCGCATTATATACATTTATTCCTCTGTTTGTCCGATCTGATATGTTTGTTACCTTTTCATTGAATCCCCGAACAAATGTGTTCTCATAATCTCCAACATTATCAGATTCAACATATCCATAATCCCTTGCATTGCTACGCAAGAGAGATCTCATATCTAATAATGATTCTAATCCACCCTTACCAAATAATTCGGGAGTTTTAATAGCAGCTCGCTTTTTTGGAGTATTCCTAAGTATAGTATTATTTAATGTCCTGGTTACGTGAGTAAGCGAGGGAAATGTACTGATAGGTGAAGCAGTTGGTAAAGGTGTTTTGGTTTTATCAAATCCTCGTGCTGTTAATGTATCATCATATGAGGACATATCTGCAAGATCCAGAACATTAAGGTTATGAATAATATCCAGGAAATCTGTTGGGTCTATATTATCCGTACCCTTCGCATACTTCTTTAGAAGACCATCAGGCACCACAGTTGTTGGTTTCTTAAAGAACACAAACTCTGACCCCTTCGTATGACGTTTAATGATTCCATCATCCGATATGGAGGTCTCCGGTCCATTCTCACCAACAATGGCAGGTCCCATTGCTCTACCATCTCCTGTAATAACAGAACGAATGTTGGGAGTTCCTGATCCAAACTTTTTAAGATTTTTAAAACTTCTGTTCCAGAAATTTCCAAATCCCACTCGTGGACCCTTGCCACCCTCCATACCCTTTATATCTGGAAGTATAGATTCGAGTAGATCGGTTGTTTCTGCAGGTTTGCCCCTGATCTGTCTAACTTGTGGTATAGGACCAGGTTCATATAAATCTTCAAGAGCAAACATCTCACCATAATGTCCACCAACTGCTTCGAGAACGTCACCATATAACTTCCCGTTCTCCATGAGATCTGCCATAGCATCTTCCATGGACATTCCGCTACTGATGTTCTCCCTAAGATTCATCAACTGCTCTACAATATTATCATTTTTAAATGTACCATAAATGTCTCCCGGAGTAATCAGTGGATCTGATATCCAGTCCTCAAGAGTTCCTGATACACCTACATTACCAAACTTCTTCAGACCAAACACTTTTTCTTTTTCTAATGCAGATTTCTCACTTATAATATCAGCATTCTTATAACCACTGACCATATCAGTGATATCCTGCATACTTACAGGTAGATTCTCATTATTCCTATATCTATCAAAAATGCCAAGAATGCCTTCTCTTTCACTCTCACTCTTGCTTACGTCTGCTACAGCATCAGAAACCATGTTCATTAGAACTTTGGATGCAGCTGGATTTATACCACCAAATGTAGCATAAACCTCTGATGGCGATTCTGCTCTTGCTAACCAATCAATAACAGAATTGCTCTTTGGTCCGGCATTCAGATCCCTAACGTTCGTTGGTTTCAATGCTTCATACTTACTGGATCTTTCAGATGATGGAGTTAGAATTTTCTCAAATCCAGTAACATCCTTATTCATGGAGTTTATTATGGATGCCTGATCTTCTCTCCCACTAATAACATTCCGTATGGCACCAACGATTACATCATGAGATGTTTTTTCCATACTCGTGCCTTCTTGTCCGGGAGTCCTCACAAATCTGGTAAAATTTGGACCAAATACACTATCACCAAAATCACTATCAGGTCCAAACGTTTTAACGTATTTATCGATTATTCCCCAGGCGTTATTAACTACTCCTTCTTCTACTCCTGGCCGTTCTCCCATTCCAATACCATATGGAGAACTCTTCTCAAGTATATTGGTAATATCATCTACATATCTAACGTAATAATCCTTTTTAACAGGTATTTTGTCCTCAACATACCTCTTTAGAGTTTTTCTTTTAACATCCTGTGGTGTCGAAATCTCACTTACTGAACTATGAGTTGGATATACATTCTCAAACGTACTTACCTTTCCGGCATTTTCGGGATACCTATAATTATAATGTATAGGATATCCAGATACTGGCTCCGGTTTTACAAATGATTCTCTCTCGACATGAATCTCGCGTGCATCAGGACTACCAATTTTTAATCTGTCTCCACCAACACTAAGTTTCTTGATGTAAGCCAGTTCTTTTTCACTTTTATGACCACGTAATGAACCAATATTACTACTAGCCATTCGTTCCAGTCTTGGGCCCATCTTACCAAAAAATACAGAAGCCATCTTACTTTCAATACTTCCTGTAAGCTTCATCATTCTTGGAGGAGTAGTCTTGGTAATTCCTCCTGCATCAACCCAGTCTCCTCCACCAACAGGAAAATTATCTCCTATTACTTTGGAAAGTTCATCAGTAGATATCTTATATTTTTTATCTCCATAAGATTCTGGAATTGCTCCAACATCTATCAATCCCTGAATAATGCCAGGATCATTCATTATAAATGGAGTTTCTGTAAGTGGAGTTCTCTTTCCTCCCTCCATATCCTGCATTACATCAAAAGTCAGGTATTTTTGAGCATTCTTTGGATCCCTAATACTATGAAATTTACCAGCTATAGCAGAGTAAATGGGATGTTCAAAATGTTGCTTGTAAATATTATCATAATCTGTACTGGAAACCAATGATGCTGCAAATTGACTGTCTTCCAACCTATGAGTATGAACAAAATTAGCTAAGCTTTCAAGCGTAGTGGTATCTCTTAATGGTTTTACTCCACTCTGCTTTACAACACCATTAATAAAATCTATGTAAGATTTGACACCAGTTGATCCACCAAACACATCAGCAACTTTGTTTACATTTGATGCATATCCACTTCTAACTGATTCTACCTGTTCTCTGGACATGCGTGGCATTTCAGATGAATATTTTCTACCACCAATAACATCATATCCACCCATTTCTCCAACTAAACCACCAGATTCTGTAAAATGTGCACTACGAAGTCCTGGATTTATATTTCTTACTTCGTGAGGGAGAGCACCAAGCAGTTCATCAGCACCTTCCAGAATGGAACCCTGTTTTACTATACTAGGAGATATTCTATTTCTAATTAGTTTGTTGATTATCCTATCAGCTTTTAGTAATTCAGCATCTGAAAGTTCTGATGTCCTACCAGTACTTCTCAATTGTCGTTCAGCATTTACAGTATTTACTAATTCTGTTGCCGCCTCGGTAGCAACACTCTCATTTGGTATATTCTTTAACAGGTCAGCCTGGTTAAAATAATCAAACGAATCTCTAACATATGCTTTTGTTCCTCTCTTGGTCAATACCTGTTTATCATTCTTTTTGGTTGTAGCATAGATATTCTCGCTTGGCCTGGGTATATTCTTTAGAAATTCTGTATCTCTCCAGGTTTTGTCAGACATCACACCAAATAAATCGGTTGATGTAGTGGCAGAATACCACCCGGTTGTTACAAAATCTCCTTCTTTCCCACGCCTTAATCTCTTATCAACACCACCAATAACTAGATTTCCAGAATCATCAAACATCGATTCCAGTTTAGTTCGGATTCCCTCACTATACCCATATCTCCTATCATACATCATTTTGGCATAGTTTTTTACACTATCAGTTACAGCGATACGAGCAGATTTGGTCCAGTGATCTCCCTTTGCATAAATAACAGGACTTTGAAGAGATTCCATTAAGTCGTCCCGCCGCAATGGATTTCTCACCAGATCATTAGCTTCTTTCCTGTCAACACCAAGAGAAATAAGTCTGGAAAATTTGGAAGCAGCATCCGCATCTCCTTCCTTTTTCCGCATGAAACTTCCATACTTAATCAGATCATCTATTGTATGATATTTCGAAGCTGCTTTTGCTACCTGTTCCTTCTGATTAAAACTGATATTTGCAGTCTTTGATTCAACTGCATACTTTATCGTTGATGCCTTACGCTTTTCTCTGAACCTCTCAAGACCCGGCACCATATCAAATAACTCAGGTAATGCCATATCCAATAGAATTTCCCTGGCTTCTCCACTCCTTAATGCATTATCTCGTTCGGCATAAGCAACAGATTTTCTAAATCCCCTTACATTAGACTTGGCTTGTTTGAATGGACCAGCAGAAGAAACAACAATTTCCCGGAGTGCGGACATTCCAATCTTATTCTTTTTTGGCCACCACTTAGAAATATTAGATAAACCAATCCAATCAGATATCATCTTCTTATTGTAATATCTCATCCATTTTGCCGGATTGGCGTCTATTGCTTCTGCAGGAACACCAAACCCCTTCATATATCTTTTTACAGTTTCCAGATTTGTATCCTGGAGTATTCTATAATATGAATTTCTAACACCTTGTTCAGCCACTTCACTGGTAAGATTCACTGGATTATCAGATGCAGTTCCATATAAAGCACTATTTAATGCCTTATCATATCCCTGAACATTCTCATGGATATTACCAAAAAGATTTGCTGCTTCCCAAAATTCTGAAGGCAAATTAAATAACTGTCTACCATTTGCATCAGTAGATTCTGTAAGGTATCCCATTCCTGCAGCACGATATTTAGCATACGTACCAGTAGTTCTCATACCAGCAACTGGATTAAAATCATAGTCACCCGATACGGCAAGCTCGTTTGATTCCCATAGATTTACTCCATTATCTACAAGAGTATCCAGAATTTTCTTCTTATGACTCTCTACATTAGCTCTTAGAATATCATATTTTGCTTTCTCCTGTTCTGTCAATCCCCGGTTCTGACTCAATATATTTTTTCTATAACCTTCAACAGAAAGGATAGGATTTATAGCTTCAGATACAGTCTTTGGATTAAAATCACTAGATATCTTGTAAGCTGCAGCAATATTTTCCCGCTCGTTACTAAACAACCTGGAGCTTACAACATATCTACCATCCTCTTTCACAAGAGATGTGGATCCTACCAGAGGATCCTCAACAAATGTATCAAGCCCAGGAGGTGGTCTGTGTAACGCATCCTTCATAGTTTTAAGCGAGTTTGATTGATTTATCTTTTCAATCTTCTCTGAAACTTCTTTTGGGCTAGATGATGGAGCAAACGACTCCTTTGTTAAAAATTCCTTTTTTACATTTCCTGCTGTATCATATAATTTATCCACTAATTTAGATAGTGCGATAGCATCTGTCGCACCATAATCCAAAAATGCCTGTGCAAACTCACTACCCTCTCGCCCGGATTTAGCAGCTTCTATATGATATTCAAACAATCCCTGGATTTTCTTCGGAATAGCACTACCTAATCTACGATATACTACATCATATAATCTATTTCTGTCACCCTCATCACCTTTGACTCCCTGAGATTGCATGGAACGCGCCAATTTAAGCGTATCATGCAACGTTACATCTCCCTTTTTATTTGTTACTGGTATCCTGAACCCATCCTGGGCCATACTACTTACATCATGTTCAGCATTAAAGAAAAATAGATGATAATCATCCTTCTCAAACAATTTATTGAGCTCTGTTCTCAGATAGCTCATATCATTGCCTTCTCTCCGGAATGCATTAACTGCTATAGTGTATGTTTTATTGGAACAAGCCCCATCAACTGGAGATATCTGTATTGTACCAGGTCTGCTACCTCTGGTCATTTCCGTATCTATAGCAAGTCTATTTGACGGAGTGGCACCAATCGCAGTTACCATTGCATGCAATTGTTTTGGATTTGTAACAAGAGTAGGTCTGGAAACGATGAGAGGAACCCCGGTTTTTTTAATAAACCGATCAGATACTACACTTAGATTTGCCTGAGCTTTCTCAACACTCTTTAAATCTTGTGCAGTTAATACTGCTCTGGATTTCTCCTCCTCGTCCTTATATATATCAGAAAAGTGTGACGAAGCTTCTTCCAGGGTAAGTTTCGATACCTTCCCTGAATTTATATCGTTAAAATTGGCCATGAAAAGGTAAACTCCTACCTAGAGTTTACATCTTTCCACGTATTATTAATAATGTCTAAATCAAACAACAGGCGTTCATACCAATCATCCGAATTATCCCAACTAAAAAGTGATGATGGTCTACATCCCACCGTCTTGGATACCCTGTGAAGCATTACCTTCAGTTCGTATATCCTCGACTCCTCCATCTCCTTCTCTTCGCTCGTCGATATCGTCAACGAACCGAAATAATTCCTTATCAACATTTGCCTTGCTGATTAAAGCCATAAATATACCGAACTGATCTTCTCCTGGCATATCATCATAAGAATCTCCCTCCACTATAATAAACGGCAGGATTTTGGAAGCCCATTCCACATATGATTCCATAGCCCGTTCCATAACAATGGGACTGACTATCATCCTTTTTGTATTTTCCATGACTGGAATTTGCATTCCGTCATCATCATACAGCAGATTTCCATCTTCGTCGGTTAACCACACCGGTTCACCAGATTCAGTAAACGTTTGTACACGATCATCCTCATAAATCACATCTTTCTCACCAGGAACAGCCTTGGAAATTAATGCAAAGTGAGGAGCAGCTAATCTGCCACCCGGAATCTTGATCTTATATATACTTCCGGATGCACACTCAATAGTAGTTACATTCTTGTTATGAGCGACAACCCTGCCTACATTAGGTAATTTACGTGGTCTAGGTTCAAATGCCATATCCTAACTATATGAACAATATACATATTAATTATGCTATTAGTAGAGAAAATGTAAGTTTCCATACCCTTCTTTTTACGGGCGACTTGCAACAAAAAAAGTGGTTATTATTATCCCGAAATTTCACCAACAACCACAGAGAAATCAGATGATGCTGATATCTGACCCTGCCACTGAGCAGTTTTGTTCCACATTGCACGACCAGTAACATCACGACTCATCGAAGTGACTTTACATGATGCTGCAGTAATTACTACAACAGGCTTTCCAGCATCTGTAGAACCTCCTGGAGGAGTTAATGTAACAACAAGAGCTCCTGATGCAATTTCATTTTTATTTTCAGCAACAAACTGTGTATGTACTCCATCAAGCCCACCTTCAGAAGTAGTTCCATTGATAGTTCTCTCAAGGAGATCCCACTCTCCGGCACCAAGATTAAATGTACCACCCAGAGTAGTCAGACCATTATAGAACAGACCCTGCAGGAACTGAGAACCAATGTAATAATAATCCTCATCCATCTTCCGTTCTATAGACATAGTGAGTCCCTTCAGTTTAAGCGTAGCACCATCAAATGACAGTACAGCATTGTAGAAAACATACATTGGGAAACTCGAATACGTTGGTGGATTAGCGTCATTAGTTGGAGTATCTGTAGTAATACCTCGCATTCCTATCCATGACCACTTTACAGTAGCAAACTTCTTAACCTCAATATTAAACTCCATACCAGAAATACCAACACCTTCGTAGTAAGTTCCAGTACCTGCACTGGCATTAGCCTGTTCATCAATGATAAACAATGCCAGTTCCTGAGGAGTTTGTTCCAGATAATACGTTCCTTCCGGAGTTGATCCATCCTGTGCACCCATAGCT
>Ga0163203_1000444_pt1 | contig 11109 bp, 1 predicted proteins | sample PL_2010_330m_FD_113534 | JGI IMG/M metagenome (GOLD analysis project Ga0163203, IMG submission 113534) | Freshwater microbial communities from Powell Lake, British Columbia, Canada to study Microbial Dark Matter (Phase II) - PL_2010_330m | ecosystem: Environmental > Aquatic > Freshwater > Lake ... | reverse complement strand
TCCTTCTATACCACCGCCATTTAAAGTGTCTTGTAGCGATAGAGCTAAAGAAAGGGAAATTTATTCCGGAATATGCAGGCAAAATGCAGTTCTACCTTGCGGCGCTGGATGACCTGGTAAAGATAAGAGGCGAAAATCCATCGATCGGCATTATCCTTTGCCAGGACAAGAATAGGACCATCGTTGAATATACGCTGCGGGATACGCGAAGGCCTATTGGTGTGGCGACATACAGGCTGACGGCAAAGCTCCCCAAGGACTTAAGAAAAGAGCTGCCATCGCCTGAACAGATCTCTAAGCTGCTCGGGAAAGGCTGAAAATTTGGCCCGCCTTCGCATTCAAACATAAAGCAACTCAATGCTTCGGCGAGGCCTATCCGCCGAAGCACCGAGCCTATTACGCGTTGAATGCGAAGGCGGATGGCGCTGCGTTAGCGCCGAGATCCGAACATACTTCAAAGATACCCTTGAAGTAAAATCCTAAAAATTATCAACCCGAGGCTCGGCGCCGCGCCTGCCTGCGCGCCGTCAGCGCCCCAAAATAACTCACTCACTACAGCAGGCGCGTCCGCGTCCTCGCCTACACGCCGCAACGCGAAAATGAAGCGTCTCTACAGCTCGTCCGCCCCGCCTACGCCTTCAGCGCGTAAACTGCGCGAGGCTCCGGCGGGATGCCGAGCCACCGGCACGAACGACTCGAAGCCAAAAGGCGATTTTGCCCCCACCCAAAATCGCCTTTTGGCTGACAACATCGGGACAAGGGCATCGTCATAAGGCGCGGGTGGTTTTTTGGCTGGCTTAATTATACATCAGGCCGGGGCTTTGTTCAAGGAATGCATTGAGGAGCGGTGGAGAATAGATTATAACGCTGTAGCAATAGCTTCGTAGTTATTGCGCCAATCTGTGATGTCCTTATAATTAACCGGCATTATCCGCAATAAATCTATTCGCTTCAACAGATCGCTTAAATCGCTTACGGGTGGTATTGGTTTACCGGTAATAGCGCCAAGGTAGGTTGTTAAAACTTCCAGCGCTGTCTTTTGAGCCTCGACATTTTTGCGCGATTCGGCTTCTTTGCACCATGCGACAAGCCTCGTTATTGTGATACGCGCGTCAACATCCGGAAATCCTTTTGCTTTAGAAACATCTATATCGCTATAGGCATCCGGCATAATCGTGCATTGATTACCAAACCGTGCAAGAGTGGCATCGTCATAAAGTGCAGGGTGTTTTTTTGGCTGGCTTTATTACACATTAGACTGGGGTTTTGTTCAAGGAAAGCAAACAGCGAACAGAATTTACACGGATATGTCTGTGGCCTGTTGAGAGATCTGCCAATTCGTAATATCCGTATAATCGATCGGCTTGATTTGCAACGCCTGATCATATAGCTTCTTTAATAGATCGTTGAGGTTGTTGGCTCCGGCCAAATCTTTATTACTCGATACTTTCTCCAGGTAATCCTTGAGCGCCTTAAGTGAGTCCGCATCTTCTCCCTTCGTGATCCTTTCTCTTTCCTTGCAGAAAGCAAGAAGCCTCGCTATTACAGCGCGCGTCTTGATGTCGATGAAAGTATTTACTTTTTGGCCGCTTTGTTTTGCTTTTACAACTTCGGGGTTTAAAGAAGAATCTGAATAGGCGTCCGGTATAACGACAATATTCCGGGCTTTGACATCCACATCTTTGCACTCCTGAGGAGCAAACACCACCAGTATCTTCCCTTCACGGTAGTTTCTTTCGATAGCCTCATCCATATTCTTTTTTGTCTTTTCCATATCTATAGTACCGTCCGCGTTTCTGACGATGACGAACGGCATTACCTGCTGGTTATCATTCCTGTCGCCGTTATAACCGTTCATCCTGAGATCGTAATTTATCTTACCGAGAACCGGCTGTACCTTTGCCTTTTCGCCTTCCTCCACACCGACCAGAGTTACCACTTCAAGATCGCGCATCTCCACGCCTTTCCATGCGTCTTTATTGATATCGCTGCGCCGCGCGATTGTATCGACTTCTAAAGGACTGACACCGGCGGCAACCGCTGTCGGCACGGCGGGCGCTGGTGCGGTCAGACCGTTCAGCGGAATCGCTACTCTTTGAATCCATTCTGAAACTTCATTTTTCTTCCTTATATTTTCTTCGCTGCCATCCATGGCTTTTTCCATATTCTTGATTATGGCGGATAGACGATCTTTCTTTTCTTGCGACACCATCCCCCGCATACTTTTCAAAATATGAGCCTTCTGACCCTCCGCCACACGCTTCGCCTCATCGTCACTCTTTCCTTCCTTTACTGCACTAAAAAACATTTCCCAATATATATTTTCTATATTTGCAAGCTCTCTATTTTGATAAGCCAGCTCTTCCCTGGCCTGCTCATACTTGACCATGTCGGGAGGCGGCATGACATCTGTCTCCATGGTACGCAATATATCATCGATATTGTCTTCTTCTTCGCGGCTCTTGAGTTCATCATTGGCCTCTGTTAAGACCGAATTCAGGTCCCTATCTCCGATATCCTCCCAATCTATTATTTTAAGATAGACACCAAAACGCCTGTAGGCGACTACCACTGCCTGCGCCATATCGGATGACGGCTTATCTAAAACTGCCTTGGCTATCCAACGGTCTATATGATCTTGAATGGTCGTATAGATATATTGGTCCCAGAGAGAAGACGGTCCTTCAGCTATAGGCATCCCGGCTAATCTCCTACGATGGTTTGTCGGAAGACCCTTGTTTAACCTAAAAACCACCAGGCCTCTCCCGCCAAGGGCAACGTTGCCGTCGGGCATCGCATCGCTCATATCTCCATAAGACGGCCTAAGGTCAACCGTGTCTGATATTGATTGCGAAACGGCAAGCATGTCTCCGTCCGGACCCGTAATTTCAGGAATTTCTTTAATGGGGTGATTATGCAGATGAAATTCCGTAAAATTTGAAGCCGGTGACTTTAAAAAATCTATCAATTCATTGCCGACTTTATGTTGCCCTCCGGGAAAAACGATTGCCTGACCATTAGTGAGAACAGATAGGGCTATCTCGAATTTAAGTTCGCGGGACAGATCCCGCAGCATGGCGGTATCCGGACAGGATCCGAGCAATAGCGCCTGTGTCTGGCCCACGCCTTCCTTAAGTAGGCGGGGGACGTCCCGAAGATCAGCATATTTTATGTCAAAACTCTCACTCGTATGCTCATCCCTGAAATCCACGGTTATGTTTCCCGTATCGGTCATGCTAAAACGCGCCTCTACCATAGCCCCATCATTAAAACTGTCTGGAAATGAAACTGTGGTACTAGGAAGGAGGCTCATAAAGCGTTTCGCCTGCTCGACCTCCGGCGCGGGCGCAGTCGGCACGGCAGGCACAGGCGACTGAAGGGCTGCCTGTTTTTCCTTACGGATTCTGGCAAGTTCCGACGCGGATGCCAGTGACGGGGTTGCCTTAAGGGCCTGTTTTATAAGGGTCTTTATCGTTTCTTCTGTGTCGGCCAGCGCGTTTTTATATCCCGGCCTTGTCTGTGCCAGATATCCGATAATTCCTTTTATAAAACCGGTATCAGTAAGGTCTTGAGATATCGCTTCAAAGCTGGTGTCCAATGCGGCCGTTAAGGCCATTAAATATCTGTCATTGATCTCCGTCATTCCGTTGAACGCGAGGGCAATGGCAACAACCTCGTTTATCGCTCTCTGTCTGTCCGGGCCCAACTCGGTTGATCGAATATTATTATTTGCCCAATCATGCCACTTTTCATGCCGCACGTTCCATTCCTTTAATTCATCCGACATTGGAATGTCGTCCCGCAGCTCTATGCCGCCGTCCGTTAATTGGGCGATCGCACCGCCGTCGGCAAGACCGAACGGTGATTGTTCTTCGCCCTTTGCAACCTCTTCTATTGAAGTGACTATCAGATTAGAGTTGGCTACCCATCTACCGTCTCTATTCATAATTCGTATTTCAAATGTATGGCCCGTATCTCTCATTCGCTCAAGGTAAGACATTTTCGGTGAAAATTCGCTAAAACTGTCAAAATGCAAATTAAGGGTAATAACATGGGTGCCGGGTCTTGAAACTGAGACTTTTCTCAAAATTCCTGTAAAGTCATTGCCCGATTCCGGAGGATTTTTATCTCCCAGCACAAGCCATGAGGACTTAACGCTCAATTTCCTGCCTATCAAACGATCTATTCTTGCGGCTTTCCCTTTCATATCCCTAACCGATTTCAAAACAGGGAAGACATCCATAACATCATCTATACCCCGCAATGATCCCGTTTCAGCACCATCTGTCACGCCGGCCGGCGCGCTTTCCACCGCTTCTGCCGTTTTTGCTTTTTCCTTTATTTTGACAACACTTGACGCCAACCTTTTTTCGCCGAATAGATAACTTATCTTATCCAAGAATTTCTGGCTTTTAAAAGACAGGTCCGCAAGTTCACGAGAAATGTTCAGTTTGACAAACCGGTAAATAAAGGACTTTGCTTTCCATTTCACGATCTTTGTAAATAGCTTCATCATCTTTTCTTTTTCGGCTTCGTCGATCCGCGTAACACCTCCCATATCGATTATCGTGATATCGATCTTGCCGTCCGGATTTTCATAGATCATTACGTTGCCGGGATGCAGGTCGGCATGATAAAAGCCATCCTCGAATATCTGTCGTATCAATTCCAGTATGAGGACCTTCTTAATCTTTTCGGTTTGTTTTGCCCTGGCAGGATCGCGCATATATGTTTTTAAGGACACCCCCTTGACAAACTTCTCCCTGATCAAAACATTTGAGGTTGTTTCATAGACCTCAGTATAAGCGACACTAAAATCGCTCAGATCGCCCGATACAGCACGGATAAGCCTGTACAATGCGGACGCGCCGGATTCGGGTTTTCTCGCGGAAGCGTTCTTTTGCATCTCTTCGGTATTGCTCTTTTCCAGGCCGAAGTTCAGTTCTTCGGAAATAATGCCTCTCATCTCTTTCATCAAGTCATCCTGCTGAGCGCCATCCATAAGCCCTTCTCCGACAAGATCCGCCGTGATCTGCTCCAGTAGGTCGATATCGTGCTGGGCGTCATAGACAACCGACATGTTCTTTACCTTCCACACCTCCTGCATGTCTATTGTTTTACCGTTAACGACGAGCTGAGGAATAAAACATGTCTTGACCGAAGCAGCGGCCAGTATCGTTTCTATCTGTATGTCTTCGACCCTGAAGCCCTCTCCAAATTTTTTCCTCAAGGCCTCGTCGCGCTCCAGCTTCGGCTTCAGCTCATGCAAAACCGAAAAAATGACGTTCTTGTCGACTCCCTCGGCGCCTTCCGTCAGGTCAAGTAGAACGTCTTTAAATTCAGCGGACAGCCCAAAACTGGTGGACGTCCCTATATACTGGGACAGCTTTATGCCTATAACACCGGTTGATCCTAAAAATGTTTTAGCCAGCAGGGCCATCTTCTTTTGGTTCGAGTACTTTTTTATATCCACGTCTTTTTTTAAGTCATCCAGCCCCAACATGAAATCGGTGAGAATCTTGACTATACGAGTATCGTCTCCCTCCAGGCGCGTAAAGAGGCTTATCAATATGCTGTACATCACTTTGCTCTCACGAGAAGAGCGGTCTATCCCGTATTCCTTGAGAATGGTTTCCCATAAGGTCCTGACGAACTCTATGGTACGGCCTTTTGCCACTATGCTCTCTTCACCCCTCCGCAATACAGATTCCAGAAGTTTTTTCCGGTACGCATTGCCTATTTTTTTGTAACGTCCGGTGTTTTCCAATCCCGCCTCGCGCAGATAATCCATGCCGGCATACTGGACCAGCTCCATCTGCTTAATGCAATTCGGCTTCGGCACGTTCAATCCGGCCAGCCACAACAAAAGATCCTGTTTTTCGCCGGGTCCCACCATATCGAGTAAAAGCAACAGATTGTCTTCCGCCTCGATGCCGCCCTTAACAGTAGCCTCAGTGAGCCTGTCAAAATCGAACGTATATAACGCGCGCACTTGTTTCATCTGATCGTAACTGCAGACCGTGGGGCCGCGCTCCATATTAAGGAGAACATCGTCCCGAAACAGGCTCGGCTCGGGAAAATACTTTTTGACCGCGCTCAACTCCTCGTCAAACGAAACCGGCATGCCGGTTTTTTCGGATTCATCGATCGCTTTTTGCAAGGCGAGGAGCGCTACGCGATCCCTGGCGGATGCGGAATTGGCCATCCCGATGATTTCATCCAGCTCCTCTCTTCCAATGTCTTCGCGATGCCGCTCAAGTACTTTCATGAGATACGTATCACGCGTATTGCTCTTTCTCGGATAGAACGCTTTGATCTCCCCTAGCTTTGCCGCAATGCTTCCCGCCCTTTCGATAGCTGCCGTCAAATCGTCGGAGAAAAGCCCGGCCAGCATCAGATCTACATAATTGAGCGGTGTGCCCATTTCGCTAAAAAGAAAGTTCGGCTGAAGACGATCTTTTTCGTTTTCATACGCGTTAGCATTGACGGTAATCCTGCCGCGCAAACCCTGTCGGAGGCTGGCATCCACGGCTTTGGCGCCTACAAAATACCGCTCGATCACATTGGCGTTCAAGTCGCGCATATAGACGTCTTCTATGAGGTATCCGGCAAACTGCCTGAACCCGGCTTCTATTTCGCTCCGCTTGGCGCCGCTCAATGCCTTGACCGCATTCCTAATCTCGTTATACTCGTATAAATTCTCCATTTTAAAAGGCGCGTAAGCGGCAAACACCCGCTTCGCAAAAAGATAACAGAAAAGATAATTTCTGAGAACGGACGCCGGAACCGCAAGGGCGACGGCATTCACCACATCGGCCCATGCCATTTTATCCCATTCGGCCTCGTCTTTAATAACTCCTTTCATGATCAATGCCCCCACCAGGTCTTTCTCCCGTTCCTTCATAAAGTCAGTGGTTATACCGTCGCTCTTGTCCGCCAGCAGCCTGCCGGTATAACCGCGCCCGATTTCGGCCGACGGTTCCGTCCTGCGCCGCCAGAAAGGGGCTCCTTCGCTGGAGCCTTCCGCAAAGCTTCTCGCGATAGTCCACTCCGTATCGGGATTGACATCGGCGCCTACTTCGCCGGCCAAGGCCGCGGCGTCTACTTGGTATCCCGTGCCTCTTCTTTCGATCATCATATGATATATAGCCGAAAGGTATTGATCGAAAGTGTCTATAAAAGGCGACGCATATCGTACGCCTTTTATCTTGGGATCGTGAAGCTGCACAAGCCCCATCGTTTTCAAAAACCCCGCGGGGATATAGTTTTGCATGATATTCAGTAACCGCTCCATCTCTTCGGCCGGCATATTGACAAACCAGTCCTCCTGCAGTAGTATCCTTTTAACGGTCATCCCGCTGCTTATCATAAAGAGCAGCGCGACAGAATAAGGCGACCGCAATTCATCTATAAGCCCCGGGGTTTCTTTAAATAATCCTGTTTTCAGCACCTCCTTCATCCTCCTGAAAAGCTCAACATTCCCCGGATAGTGGTCAATATTGTTCCTGTGGAGCGTTATATCTTCGATATTGTCGCAGGAGAAGCCGTCCTTTTCGGTACCGTCTTCGAGGATCAGGTCGCACAATGGTATAAGCGAATAACTGACCGTATGCACTTCTTTTATGCTCGTAACCCTGTAGACCACTCCGTCCGTGGTCTTCAACTCGACCACGGAAGCCCGCTTCCTGGCCAGCTCTTTTTGGAGAAACCGCATTTTCCAGGAATCGAATATGCGCAAGCCGTGCGTGTATGTCCTTTCGATATTTATCGTTTCATCAAAGGCGTCCGGCAGCCTTCCCAGCTCTTCTCTTATGCGCCCTGATAATACTTCGTACACGCTGTTCATCGGAACGGCATTCCCGCTATTCAGGTGTTGATCGCGTATTATAGCCCCAAGCCTCTCCATGAAATCGATGATCTCATCAGAAACGTTATCGTAATGCTTCTCGATGACATCGCCCACCTTACTGGAGTCTTTGCGCTGGGACGGCCCCTCCAGCAGGACATCCAGCATATCGCGCCAGTTTTCCGTTCCTTCTTCCGTCAAATAAAGATTATCCAGGATCGAAAGGTCCCATCCCCGTTCCTTTGCCGTCGCGTAAAGTGCGGCATTGTTTTTAAAATACGCTTGTATTATTGGGATGATAATATTTGATTTCCATTTATAACCCGTGTCGGAACCCATATATCGATTGTACTTGAAATAGAAATCCAGCATTTCCATCTTTTTCTCTTCCGAGATCTCAGCTGCCCATTCCTTTTTGAATTCGTAATACAGAAAAGGAAAGCGATACTCATCCGCAGCGTATGATAACTGGCCTGCCTTATTCATGCCGCCTGTCCATAACCCTCCTTCGGAATACTTCGCGTGCCTCATCATATATAGGTCACACACCTCAAGAAATGCGCTTAGGGTGCCCACTTGTTTGCGGTCAAAGACCAAATATTGGAATTTGCTGTCCCTCAACTTGTAGAGATGATTATCGTATCCCGGCCTGAATTCTGATACGTTCTTGGCGCAAGCCTGGGAGACATCATCGCTGCCTCGGGCCATATTCCCTCCTATGGTCAGAGGGGCGTATCTATAGAACCATAGCGCGCTGGTTTCGATAGGCAGCGCGGCGTTTTCCGCCGTTTTCCCGAACAGGAAATTAATCTGATGCATATATAAGACCTTCTCCGCGGGGTCTTGTATCCCGTCTATTCTCTGCGCAACGCGCTTATATAATATGTCCGTGCGAAGAGACGCGTCCAGATAGGCAAGGAAGTATATCGCTTCCTGCCATTCCGTTATTTCACCGAATTTGGCAAGGATGGCGTCTTCTTTTTCCTGAACGGATGTCAGTCCTTGAAGCATTTCTATTGTTTGTATATTCTTCTCATGTTCCGTTGGATGGCCGATCTCATCCGTCAGATAGGACAGGTCGGGGGACCCGTTCTCATAGCTTCCCATGAAGACCGATTTACGATTTTTTACTACCGCCACCTTCCGCTCCTCCGTAATCGGATGAGATTCCAAATAAGGTATGGGGTTGGATACGGGTATCCGCTCGGCGCGCAGATTCAGCTGATACGCCTCCAGCATAACTTGCAAGATCTCGCCATCCTTCTGCAGCCTTGCTATGAATTCGTCGTCATCCAACGTCGCGACGTTCTCAAAGGGATTGTCATCCCTTTCGAAGATGCTTCTGACTCCTATGGAATTCCTGTTTCTGTGCCGCAAATGATCCCGCTGCGCTTCCGTCCCCGTCCACGCATAGCCGCCCCAGCCGCCATTATACCTCTGCGGGCCTCCCTCCTTGCCTCTGATGGCCTTGAACGGCGGCGTCGCCTGAACGGCTTCCCTAATAATCGAAAAATACCTCGCCCTCTGCCTGACGATATCTCTCCCGGCCTCTTCCTGGGGCTTTGCCATCAATGCGAGTATTTCGGCGATCACGCCGTCCTTTCTCTTGCGGCTCTTTCGCGGCTCTTCTTTCATATCTGAATCGAGCTGTTTAAAATACTCGAATATCCGCTCGATGGCGTCGACCGAATATCCCGCGCGGTTCATTATCCGCAGCGCACGGGCATCCGCGTCATACTCCTTAGCGTGCTGGTCCATTTTGGTTTTTGCGTCGACTTTCAGGACAGACTGGACAAAGTGGCCCATCTCATGGGCGATGACAAAAGCCAGGTCTTCTTCCCGCAGGATGCCCGCATATTTTTGCAGGAATTGCATGAACCCTAGTGAAATACCTATGGAGTTGGAAGTCCTGAAATAAAAGCACTGGAATTCATCGGTTTCCAGTAAGAATGTGGACGGGGGCATCTGCGGAAGCTCTATGTCGGGCCATTCCTCCCTTATAGCTTCAAAGCTCCTCGCCGTAACCCTGTCAAGCACATCATAAACTTGTGGATAATTTTCACGGGACGCTATGCCGTATTTATAATTTACTGTTGTTACCCATGTAGGGTCTACAACCTCATTACCCTCTTTATACTTTTTGTTCCATTCCTGCAATGCCGCCGCGTTCAACCCTTGGAAAGGTTCTTGCGTTCCCCGCTCTTCGCGTCTGTCGGGTAATTCGGCAAAGTCCCGCTCTGCCGTCTCTCGCTGACCCGGCTCCATGTTCCACAATGCTATGACACGCCCGCTTTCGTCAGTATGCTTATTTGCAATATCTATTTTGGAAAAAAGGTTTTTGGCCTGCGGGTATTTTCCGGCGATCAAGGCATCCACGATCTGGTTTATCATTCGGTGATCTTTAACAAATCCAGCCAATATGCCGTGCAGGTCGGCACGCAGTGCCTTTTCGCCGCTCAAACCCGATAATCTCGTTACTCCAAAACCGCCGACATGCTCATCCTGAGGCAAGAGCGGATGCGTCTGTAAATGCCTGTTGTTGAACAGATTTTCTATCTGACTTAATATGTTTTCATCGGAGGTTATCTCGAGGGCCAGCCTGCGGGCCTCATCACGTTCGGCTCCAGCAATTTCGGTAAATTCGTCCTTGTTCTCCTCAAGCGTTTTATCTATGAATCTTTCATGTGTCTTATAAAGCAGTTCGGTAAGCTGCAACTGCCCTGTTTTCCCATAAGTCGTATGATAAATAACTCCGTCTTTTATAGTAATATCATCCACAATCCAGCCGTTTTCCAGCGCCATTTCCTGTAATACCACTCCCGCCTTGAACGACTCTATATTGGCCCTGCCCCACACTTCATCTCCAAGCGCCGACAACATAGCCGGTATCTGCATGGATGATTCGGGAAGAGACGTGATAGCCAAATAAATTTTTTTCTGTAATCCGGAAAGCTCTCCGGCCAGAATATTGAAATAAGGGCACTCATATCCCTCATAATTGCTGAAGGCGGGCATGATCGATATGTAGGCGATATTTTGCTTTTTGAACATCTCGCACAGATTTTCGGTATGGAATCCGCCTGTGACGACAATAGCGATTTTTTGTTTCTGATCAAATTTTATGTTCTTTAAAAATACGTCGTCTCTTTTGAATGAATATTCGTAGAACCTGGAAATATTCTCACGGTAGCGGTCAAGGTTGCCGACGTCTTTATCGAGTCGCGCGGTTATTTTGTAAAGAGGGGCTTCCTTATCTATAAACG
>Ga0163203_1000442_pt1 | contig 11154 bp, 11 predicted proteins | sample PL_2010_330m_FD_113534 | JGI IMG/M metagenome (GOLD analysis project Ga0163203, IMG submission 113534) | Freshwater microbial communities from Powell Lake, British Columbia, Canada to study Microbial Dark Matter (Phase II) - PL_2010_330m | ecosystem: Environmental > Aquatic > Freshwater > Lake ... | reverse complement strand
TGGGGGGAAACCTGATGTCTGGGCAAAATTATGGTATAATTCCATTAACAACCCTTGAAGTAGAAAGGCTGCGGGCAAAAATAATGGCGAAGATTCACGAGGTTGATACCGTCCTTTTTGTTGGAGCGGGTGCTTCCGTTCCATTCCAATATCAGACGACAGACCAATTCATAGATGAAATACGAAATATGTACTTGGAGCCAGCCGAGAAGGAGATTTTTGAGTTTTACGCTCAAAAACCCAATGTTACTATCGAGGATATTATTCGGGCTCTTGATATACGCTTAAAGGAGAGCAATAACCCATTATTGAGAGAAGAAGCACTTTCACCACTTCGTACCACACAAGTTTCTCCCCCAGACGATGAGCTGAGGCAAAAATTTGAAGAAGAAAAAAAGAAACTAGAGAAACGGCTCGATGCATATAAGACCCTTAAGGATAGAATTTTAAGCCAATTGTATATCGCTTATGGTGATAAGCCCGAGTTGGAGAAAGCATGGGAAGTTTATGCAGGCTACATTGGTATTCTTAGAGAAAGCAACGGCGCTATAGTTCCTATATTCACAACGAATTATGACAAAGTCATAGAGACCCTAGAAAATATTCGTGACTCTGAGATTAACCATGTGATAAGGGGGTTTAAAGAACAGAAGGATGGGGTTCCGACAAATCCAGTTTGGACACCCGAGGAAGTACTCGACCAAGAACCAAAGCAAGATAGGATACTCCTTTTTAAGTTGCACGGCTCTTTAAACTGGAGGATAGATATCAGGAATACAATAAGGGAGGCAGAGGAGGGAGCCTTTGAACTACGTGGCTTTTGGAAAGAAAATGTGCTTATACCGCCTGGCACTGTTGACTTCCAATATGGAGAACCCTACCAGTCGTTGAGAACATATTTTGAGGGATACTTGATGCAGGCTAAAACATGTGTTGTTATCGGCTATAGATTTGATGACCTCACAATTCGGGATATCTTCTTAAGAAGTCTAGAACGAGGTCTTCGCCTAGTTATGCTAAATCCAGAGGCTAAGAAAATCAAGGCTGATAAGTTCCCTCAATTTGAAAACATAGTGAGTATTCCCAAGACCATTGAGGAGGGGGTAGGCGATTTAAGAGAAGTTTTGATACCAAGCGAAGCTCCGTCAGTTACTAAGTCAGAAGCAGAGGAAGCAGAGGAAGCAGAGGAAAAACCTTGACGAAATGACGTAACGTTAACACTGGTGGTGGGAGGAGAGTTTGAAAGGGGGCGTAAGCCCCCTCTCTTTATAAACAAATTCCCCTTCCCCTAATCTAAGGGGAAGGGGACACAGGGGATGGGGTTACCCTATAACCTAGTAACTATAGGCGTATTTTCTGCCCACCCAGATACCCAATATAAAGAGCCCCAGCCCGGCTATCCCCATCAGGGCATATATACCCCACTGGGGGAAGATAAAGCTAGACTCGCCGGCATCTATGGTGAACATGACGCTCGCGGTATTGCCCTCCACGTCGGTTATGCACACCTCATAGGTCTGGAGGGGCATATCCGGCACCTCAAAGGTAGCCTCAAGGTTGCCGTCGCTACTTGAGTTATCTGTTGCCACCGCCTTATCACCAAAATCAATGGTAATCCGGCTATTATGGCCAAAGCCGGTGCCGCTGACATTTACCGCCTCACCGATAGCCCCTGCTACCGGGTCAAGGACAATGGAAGGGATGACACTGAAAAATGTTTCCGCAATATTGCCTGCCGGGTCCATAGCTATAACCCTGTGTTCCTGGCCGGTGCTCTCGGGAACGGTGAAGACGTGAGCACACTCACCGGTAGGGGTAGCTGGCGTCGAGCCCAGCTCTATATCGGTATGGTTGGAGTAGGTGAAGGTTACCTCCTGGCTGGCGCGAAAGCCGGTGCCGCTGATGGTTACCGTGGTGCCGACAACTCCTCCCCCCTGGTCAAGGGTAATGCTCGGCTGGGGAACAACGAACTCCGTACTGCCACCTAACTGGTTGCCGTTTGCGTCCTTAACCGTTACATAGGCTCTTCCCGGCATAGCACTATCAGGGACCTGGAAGGAATGGGTGAACTGGCCGTTTCCCTTAACGGTTATCGGGCTGCCATCAACCTCAAGGCTGCCAAAGTATATGTGTACCTTGTCGCCAGCATAGGATGAAAAATTTTCCCCGGTAACGGTAATCTGGGTACCGGCTGTCCCCGAGGTGGGGGAGAGGGTGATGGTGGGGGCAGCAAGGGCTGGCGTTGAGAGAATGGTTACTGTTATAACCGAAAGGATGACGGCTGTCGCTAAAACGGCAAAAAATCTCTTAAATAATCTCACCGCTTACCTCCAATACCACCGGATATTACCTACGGTAATATAGCTGAAGTTTATATTTATCTAATAATAGCCTTCCGTCCACCCTCTGTCAATCCCCCGAAAATGTGACAAAGCACTGTTGACTGTATTAGAACATATGTGCTATTATGAGCATCGCACCGCTGAGATTATTAGGGACGTAAGCCATGTGTTGGGATGAGAGTGGACAGGATTTACCCCCGGAGTATTGCCACTATAAAGATGATGGTTGCGAATTTGCCGATTCATGTCTTAACTGTCCCTTTCCCGAGTGTATCTATGTTCGGCCCGGGGGTAGACAGCAATGGCTAAAGGATTTGAGAGACAGGGAGGTATTAAGGCTGTTCACTACTCAGGGCAAAGAGGTAAAGGAGCTGGCGTTTATGTTCGGCGTTAGTCGGCGCACCATCCAGCGGATATTAAAGAGGGCTAAAGATGAATAAAACTTCTATTGCGGCACAGTTAAACCGTCTTGATATCGACCGCCTCCGGGGATATCGGGAGCTGCTTGATTTCTACTACGGTCGGCAGTGGGAGGGGAGAGAGAGGTGGGGGGAGAAAAGACTCACCTTCAACTATGCCAAGGTCTTTATTGACAAGGTTACTTCATACCTGATGTCCGGCATTAACTTTGCCGTGGATGCGGTTGAGGACTCAGACAAAGCCAGAACAAAAGCCCATAGCGCCGAAGCCGCCCTGCGCCAGGTCTACGAGGATAATAACCTGGAGCAGCTTGACCTTGACACCGAGATTGATTGCGCCATCCTCGGCGATGCCAGCTACAAGCTTATCTGGGACGGGGAGACAAAGAAGGTGAGGGTTACCGCCCCCGATGTCCAGGGCATCTATGCCTGGTGGTTGGGGGATGATACCTCAAGGATATGGCGGGTAGCCTCTAGGTACAGCCTGAGCGCTGAAGAGAGCGAGTTCCTCTATCAGGTAAAGCCCAGGGGTAAGGCAGCGACTGTTGTTGAGCTGTGGACCGACGCTGAATTTGAGCTCTATCTGGATGATACCCTGGTTGAGAAGAAGCCCAACCCCTATGGTTTTATCCCCTTTATTATCTACCCTAACCTCAGGGAGCCAAAGAGGTTCTGGGGTATATCTGACCTGTCGCAGATTATGGAGTCGCAGCGGGAGCTTAACCGGGCGATGTCGCAGCTGTCACGGATACTGGAGCTATCGGGCAATCCTATCGCCGTCCTGGAGAATGTTGAGGAGGCTGAGGATATTGCCGTCAAACCGGGGGCGGTTTGGACTATCCCCGAGGATGCTAAAGCCTATCTCCTTGACCTGCTGCAGGGTGGTGGGGTGAGGCTGCACATAGATTATATAAATCTGCTCTATAGAACGATGCATGATATCGCCGAGTCTCCCCGGGCTGCCTTTGGCGGTACCGAAAGGGACCTATCCGGGGTAGCCCTTGAGCTTGAGCTTAACCCCCTGCTTCAGAAGGTGAGGCGGAAGCGGATTATCAGGACTGCCGTCTATAACCGCAGAAACCGCATGATTCTTAACCTCCTGGAGAAATACCACGGGGAGAGCTTTGGCGAAAACCGGCTGCGGGTAACCTGGAGTCCGATACTACCCCAGGATTTGACCCGCCTGGTCTCTAACGAGCAAACACTGGTCCAGAGTGGTATCCACTCCCGGCGTGGGGCTATGGAGGAGGTGGGGATTGGAGACCCGGAGAACGAGTTTAAACGATGGCTTGAGGAGAGGGAGACTATCTTGAAGATGAATAGACAACTCAACGCTAGGTCTAACCGAGGTGGAGAGGGAGAGAGAGCTTTAGCCGCCGAGGCTGGAGACACTAGTGAATCTTCATCGTAAGGAGGGTGAAAATTGCCGAATAAGAATAACGAAGACCAGAATGCCGCCGGGGAGGAGCTGGAAGGTAGCGCCGCCAGAATTGCGGAACTTGAGCAACTTATCGCCAGCAAGGAGAGGGAGCTTGCCCTCAAGGACTCCCGCATCTCCGAGCTTGAGCAGGCAGTAGCTGATAGAGACAACCAGATTGCTGCCCTCACGCAGTCCCTGGCTGAGCTTGAGGGCGGGCTGTCTCAGGCGGTGGAGGCTTATCGGGCTCTGGTAGTCAAAGCAAACCCCGCCGTACCCGAGGAGCTGATAAGCGGCGATACCATTGAGGAGATTGACGACTCTCTAGCCAGTGCCCGGGTCCTTGTTGATAGGGTAAGGCAGGAGCTGGAGGTTGAAATCGCCGCCGCAAAAATTCCGGCGGGGGCACCACTGAGGACGCCACTGGACTTCTCAGCGCTATCCCCAAAGGAGAAGATTCAATATGCAATAGGAGAAAGGAGATAAAAAATGGCATTAACGTTAAATGAGGCAGCCAAGCTGTCAAACGATATGCTTCTGCAGGGGGTGGTGGAGACCATAGTCAAGGACTCCCCCGTCCTTCAGCAGCTATCATTTATTGAGATTGTGGGCAATGTCCTTACCTATAACCAGGAAAAGACCCTGCCCACCATAGATTTCTATGATGTCGGTGATACCTGGGCCGAGTCCACCCCCACCTTTGAGCAGAAAACGGCAAGCCTGAAGATTATGGGTGGTGATGCCGACGTCGATAACTTCCTCAAGGCGACCAGGAGTAATATCCAGGACCTGGAGGCGGCCGTGGTTGAGCTCAAGGCTAAGGCGCTCAGGGACAAGTTTGAGGAGACCTTCATCTACGGCGATTCAGCTGCCAGTGCCAAGCAGTTTGATGGCCTGAGGAAGCTCATTGATACCACCACCCCCAGCGACCGGCTAATTGCCATGGGGCCAACGGGGGCTACCCTTACCCTGGCCAAGCTGGATGAGCTTATTGACGCCGTAAAGGGCGGTAAGCCCGCCCTGCTGCTTATGAGCCGGCGCTCAAGGCGCAAGCTTAACGCCCTGGTCAGGGCTGCCGGTGGCATGATTGAGACCGATAGGGATAACTGGGGCAACTTTGTCCAGCTGTGGGACGGCATACCCATCGGCGTCAATGACTGGATACTGGATACCCATGTCCTTACCGATAGTATGGAGACGGAGACCACCGGAGGCGACTGCTCAACTATCTATGCCTTCCAGATGGGCGAGGGGGCGCTCTGCGGCTTGACCGGCCCCGGTCACGTCACCGTTGAGCCGATAGGCTCGCTTGAGACCAAGGACGCATCACGGACCCGGATTAAGTGGTACTGCTCGCTGGCTCTGTTCAGCTCAATCAAGGCGGCCGCTTTAATCGGCGTTCAGGACTAAAATTGGCAAGTTTTGGGGAGCCCCTTGAGGGGCTCCCCAAAAGGGGAAGAGATGGAAAACAGAGACTTAGCTCAGTGGAAATGTCGCTATAGGCTTGAGAAAAGAGAGGGCGATATAAATTCGTGCAGGTCGCCGGAGGAAAGGTTGACCTTTTTGGAAGATACCAGACCTTATGAGGTGATTGAGGGCGAGGGCAACTGCCTGCTTAACACCGGCATTGATGAGATGTGGGACTTGATTACCGGCGATTCGTCAGCTCACTTTGACAACTCTAATGCCCAGATTGGCGTAGGCGATGATGATACCACTACTGATGCCACCCAGACCGACCTGCAGGCAGCGACCAACAAGACCTATAAAGGGATGGAGACCGGCTACCCCACCTCTACCTCGCAGAAGGCAACCTTTAGGGCTAGCTTTGGGAATGCTGAGGCTAATTTTGCCTGGAATGAGTGGGTGGTAAAGCAGTCTTCCAGTGGCAAGTGCCTTAACCGGAAGGTTGACGCTCTGGGCACGAAGACTTCCGGCACCTGGACTTTGGAAGTGTCAATTACCTTGAGTTAGCAGGAGAGACGATGGCTACTGAGATATTAAGACCAAACGCTGCCGGGGATGAAACCAACCTAGCCCCTGTTCCTGGCACTGGGGAAGAGAATTGGGAGGATGTGGACGAGGAAATACCTGATGATGGTGCCACCTATGTTGCCCGTTACGCCCCTGCCTGGTTAAGGGACTTGCATAATATCCCAGACCATAGCCAGGGCAATGATACTATAAACCACATCACTGTTTATGCCAGGGCGCAAGCGGCGGCTGGGGCTTCGGTTTCGCAGACCAGCCTCAAAATCGCAATTAAGTCCGGGACTGGGGATGGTGCTCCCGATACAGTTAGCGAGGGCGACGAGGAAACCCTGACCGCTGGTAGCTGGATAAACTTTTCCCATCAATGGAGCACCAATCCGGCTACTGGCATTGCCTGGAGCTGGGATGAGATAGATAAACTACAGATTGGAATTGCACTGCGAAAATGCTCCTCCTCCTCACCTGTGGGGTCTTCAGTCACCCAGGTCTATGTTGAGGTTGATTATGTGGCATCCACCCCACCCGTCGAAAAAATTTCATCTGAGCTTGGTCAGGGCAGCGACTGCCTTACCGCCAGGATAGAAACACCAACCAAGGGGGGAGGTATGAAATTATGGACCTAAGCACGATGAGAAGTATCCTCAGGCGCGACCTGAAGGATGAGGACCCGACGAATTATCGCTGGAGCGATGAAGAGCTGGACAGGCACATCGCCCACGCGGTAAAGGAGTTCTCGGAAGCGCTGCCTCTGCCGGCAAAAGCCACCCTGCCCACCACCCCCGACTCTAGGGTGATTGATATATCATCCCTTACCGATAGGGTTATGGTGGAGGCGGTGGAGTATCCGGTGGACCAGTTCCCGCCCGTCTACCAGAGGTTTGCCCTCTGGGGGCATGCCCTGACCCTTTTCGGCGATGAAGTCCCCGATGGCTCTAACTGCGTTGTCTATTACGGTGTGCTACATACCCTTGATACCGAGTGGGCTACCATCCCCACCAAGCATGAGGACTTAGTTGCCATTGGTGCTGAGGGCTATGCCGCTGTGGCGTGGGCGAGCTACGCCATCAATAAGGTTAGCCTCGGCGGCACCACCACCCCGGAGGAGTTCCTTAACTGGGGTAATCAGAGACTAAAGCAGTTTAGAAGTGAGCTGAGGAGGCTGGGGAGGAAGAATCAGGTCAGAATTCACCAGCTCTACAAGATGTGAAGGAGGCTACTATGGCAGTGAGAGAAGCACTACCCAAGACCAAAGATGGCTTGCCCAGGGAGGCATTTGCCATCGTCGGCGACCCCGATAACCCTGGTACCTGGAAGCTGCCCCACCATAAGAAGAACATCCTCCGAGCCTTGAAGGGGAAGCTTGATATTGAAAAGACGGTTGACTGGGAGCGGATGCCGGCGGTGGTGGCAGCCCTATCGCGGGGTGGTTACCGGGGGCGGAGGGTTGACGCCAGCCCCGAGGAGATACTCGGCGCAGTCAGGCACCTGGCAGAACACTACCGCAGGGCGGATAAGCCACTGCCCGATACCCTGGCAGCGCTAATATAAGAGGTTAGAGAAATGCAGGATTTAGCACAGTTTATCAAGAGCCTTATCAGACCCTTTATCGTCGTCTGTGGTTTTACCCTATACGGCATCTGCATCTTGACCGAGGTGGAGGTGCCGGCACTATTAGCCGGGCTGGTCTCGGCGGTTATCGTGGAATACTTTGGCGAAAGAGCCATCCAGAGGTTAAAGGGTAAATGAGGCAGCTTAGTTCAACATTGCTTGCCGCCCAGCAGCAGGCAACCTCCACCCCCTATGTCAGGGTGGAGGCATCAAATAAGCACTGCGGGGTGGTTAACCTGCGCTGGGAGAGGCTCTATACCGGGGACGAGGATGATTACTTTCACGCCGCCGTAATGCCCGGGGACGGCTCCCTGATCAGGGTGAGGGTAACACCCACCGCTGACTCCAGAAAGCTTTATCGGCAGAGGGTGGCTGACCCCACCCCCCAGTCCGATTTCAGCCAGTGGGTCTACACCAGCCAGTATGACGTGGTTACCGTCGCTGGCTGCTCTCTGGGGGCTGAGGCCTCTATCTTCTGGATCAAGAGCGACCGCAAGGTCTACCAGCTGAAGAGCACCGACTACGGGGCTAGCTGGGAGAGCCCCCAGCTTATTGGCTATACCCCCACCACCGCCATCAGTGGCGTTGCCGCCTCGTATAAGCCTAACGGCGATATCGCCCTCTTCTTTACTGACCAGACGACCCTCTACGTAATGAAGCGAATAAGTGGTAGCTGGGGGGACAGGGTTGCCTGGGACAAGTCCACCGGCGACCTTTCCGGTGTTGCCACCGTTTATGGTGATGACTGGAACCTTTTTGTTACCGGCAAGGACTCAGGCGGTAATTTTAAGTTGTGGTCGCTGGTCTACGGCGATGGCGGGGATGTAGCCGCCGACACCTGGTCGGAGCTCAGGGAGTTTGCCTCAGCCCCGGCGGACGGTGGCTTTGAGTACCGGACGCCGTTTATGGATAAGCCCGATGTCTATCGCTGCTTCTTTGTCGAGAGTTTCAGCGGAAGCAAGTCCTATGACCGCCCCTTCTGGTCGCACTTAGCCGTGGATGGCAAGTTCATTGACAACCCCTGGCATGAGCCGGTGCCGTTTGACCTTTCCTGCCAGTATGGCGTGGCTATTGCTCACCACGGCGAATATTGCTGGCTATCTACCCCCTACGGGGTGTGGCGAGCTGAGCTTACCCCAAAGAGCCTGGACTTAACCGCCGATGTCCTCTCGCTAAGGCTGGAGGCTGGTGGGACCAGCGGTAATATTACCGTGGAATTGAGAAATGACGACGGCAGGTATGCTTCGCCTGGGGAGGGTGAGCTTTCCGTCCTTGACATCGGCTGCCAGCTTGAGTTCAGCCCCGGCTATGTTACCTCTCAGGGGAATGAGGTAAGCCAGGGGCTTGCCTTCACCCTCACCGCCTTTGAGCATACCAGCGCCGGCGGTAGGGCAAGCCTGCTTCTCCATGCCTCAGACGGCTGGAGCCTAATTCAGGGCTGGAGAGCCCGCCACCAGTTCCGCTGGAACAAGGAAGGCGATGAGCTGAGCGTTAAACAAGTCCTTCAGTTTGTGCTGGCCAGGGTTGGGCTGCGGCTTGAGGCAAAATCCCAGTCGTCGGTTTTAACTGGCTACTACCCCGATTTTACCATCAACTCCAATAACAGCGGTGACGATGTTATCCGCCGGCTCCTGTCCTTCGTCCCTGATATCTTATTTATTGAGGGCAACAAAGCCTACGTAGTAAACCCCCAGGCATCGGATAGCTCCGTCTATAGCTATGGTTCCTCGCATTATATTCTGGACGGCAGGTATAAATCTGAAGCCTTTGAGCTTAACCGGATCCAGGTGGAGGGTTATGACCCGGCGCAGGACAAGGCGATAGTGGTTGACTCCTTCGCCTGGGAGCAGATAGACAGGCTCTATGACCGCCTGAGGCAACTTGAGGACAAGAATATAGATACCGTAGCCAAGGCGGAGGAAAGGGGTGAGGCTTATCTGAGGGAGGCGGAGGTGGAATCGGTTAACGGCTCCATCCTCATCCCGGTTAATTGCGGCCAGCAGCTATATGATGTTATCGGCATAACCGATAGCCGGGCTGGCCTTGATGCCGCCAGGAGGAGGGTGCTCGGGCTGACGCTGGTCTATAGTCCCAAGGGCGGGGAGTACCAGCAGCGTTTATTGCTTGGAGGAGTATAAGATGAGGCTGAGGAAAGGGGTGCTTAAGAGTTTTAACTCCGGGGACTATACCGCCACCGTCCAGCTTGCCGGCAGCTATAAAGCCTACCTGGAAGGTATTGCTGTGGCGCGAAATCTGCCCGCGGCGGAGATGTCAGTGGGCAGAAAGGTAGCGGTTATATTCTTTGACGAGAATAACGCTAAAGATGCCGTCGTGGTGGCGGTCTATACTTAATCTTTACCCGTTACCCCTTTTTTATCTTAAATATTTTAATTTTGCTAAGTTTGCTAGGCAGAGAGCGAATTACCGCCATCACTTTTGGCGCAAGTTTTGGTGCCAGTGAGATAGCCTTCCCCATCTCCAGCGCAAGAGTGCCGCTAACACCGCCACCTTTTTTCTGCGCTATGAAGACATAGCTCAGTAATGCCGCTAATGTCAGTGCGGATATAATGGCGACGATTAACCACCAGTTGAAGGGTTCAGCCGGCAGCGGCCTCTCTTCAACCTCAAATGTGCCATTGACACCGTTAACATCTACTGAATAAGTGCCGATGTCTCCCTTTAGTGCGGTGAAGCTAACCCTCTCGCTGGCACCAGCATCAAGGATTACCTCCTGGGTTGCCTCCACCGCCCCATTTATCTTGAGTACCACCTGATAGCTGCCAGGTTGACCACCGGTATTGGCAACCAGCATGGTGATGGTTACCGTATCTCCAATATAGACCCTGTCGGGAGAGATGCCGAACAAGCTAATTTGGAAGGTGGCTGGTGGGGGTGCTTCCGCTTCATAGCCGAAAACAGCAAGGTCGTTAAACCGGCTTATTCTTGCCGTGATTGTTTTGGCTACGGTATCAACAACACTGCCCAGCATAACCCATTTATTGTTTACCCCATCATGGTAGGCTATGACCAGACTCTCCTCGGGGACCCCCTCAGGTATAACCGCCGGGTCATAGCTGTATTGAAGGGTTGCCGGCGGGGAGAAGGTGGCTCTCTCAGGGACAACGTCATACATAATACCAATAACATAAACAGCTTCAGGCGGGGAGGGCGAGCCAGTCATTTCAAGAATGCCAATACAGGTTACGCATGAGTTATAGATAGTCAGAGCGGTAGTCCCTTTGTCAATGGTTAGCTGGAATCGTTCATCAGAGGACATGACCTCAATAGATTGGAAAACCAAGCATTGGTCGGTAGTATTGCCCACGCAGGAGACCTGGCCCGCAGGGCATCCCCCTTCCCCGCCGCCTCCACCACC
>Ga0163203_1000441_pt1 | contig 11164 bp, 6 predicted proteins | sample PL_2010_330m_FD_113534 | JGI IMG/M metagenome (GOLD analysis project Ga0163203, IMG submission 113534) | Freshwater microbial communities from Powell Lake, British Columbia, Canada to study Microbial Dark Matter (Phase II) - PL_2010_330m | ecosystem: Environmental > Aquatic > Freshwater > Lake ... | reverse complement strand
GTATGGGCGTGCCAGGGTCAGACTTATCAACGCAGGGCCATTGCAGTCCATAGCCATCCAGCCGATTATGGTGAATGCCGCCATATATTGGGGTGAGGGCGGCTATCTCTGCCATTATCTCGGCGGCATTTTTGTAGCCAAAGGGTCGGCCCATTTTCGCCGCGAGTTCAGATACAATCTGCCAGTCCGGCCTAGCCTCTCCCGGCGGGTCAACCGCTTTCCTCAGTTTTTGCACCCGCCTTTCCGTGCTGGTGTAGGTTCCGTCCTTTTCGGCGAAAGCGGCGGCGGGGAGGATAACGTCGGCGAGGACAGCGGTCTCGCTGGGGAATATGTCCTGGACCGCCAGAAATTCAAGTTTTTGCAGAGCCTGCTTTACATGGCTGATATGTGGCTCGCTCAGCATCGGGTTCTCGCCGATGATGTACATGGCCTTGATTTTACCCTGATGGGCCGCTTCCACCATTTCCGTAACCGGCAGCCCTGGCGTTTCACTTAAAGTCGCGCCCCAGGCCGACTCAAATTTGGCCCTGTTTTCCGGGACGTTCACCCGCTGATACCCGGGATAGACGTTGGGCAGAGCACCCATATCGCAGGCACCCTGAACGTTGTTCTGGCCCCGCAGCGGACTGAATCCGGTGCCCTCCCGGCCCATATTGCCCGTCAGCATCAGCAGGTTGGCCACGCTTTTAACATTATCGGTGCCGGTGGTGTGCTGCGTTATGCCCATGCTGTAGAGAATGGCCGCCCGGTCGGCTCTGGCAAAGAGGCGGGCCGCTTTCACGATGTCGGCCTGCGGTACCCCGGTTATCTCTTCGGCCATCTTCGGGGTGTAGCTCTTGACCGTCGCGGCCAGCTCCTCGAATCCTTCCGTACGCTGCTGTATGAATTCTTGGTCATGCAGTCCTTCTTCAATGATGACGTGCATGATGGCGTTCAGCAGGGCCACATCTGTTCCGGGCTTATGCCGCAGATGAATCGTAGCCCGTCTGGCAAGGTCGATATTACGGGGGTCAACCACTATCAGTTTAGTCTCTCCGGATTCTATCTTCTGGCGGATGATTCGCCCGATGATGGGATGGCATTCCGTGGTGTTGGACCCGATGACGAAGAGGAGGTCGGCTTTGGCAAAGTCGGCTATCGAGTTGCTCATGGCCCCATCACCGAAGGCAGCCAGGGCAGCGACCACCGTAGAGGCATGGCAGAGACGGGCACAGTGGTCCACGTTGTTGGTGCCCAGGACGGCACGGGCGAACTTCTGCACCACAAAATTTTCCTCGTTGGTGAATTTGGCGGAGCTCAGCACTCCGAGGCTATCCGGCCCGTATTTCTCTTTGACGCGCGTGAGCTTACTGGCTACCAGAGCTAGAGCTTCATCCCAGCTGGCCTCGCGGAAAACTTCCCCGAAGTTGCCATCAACCTCGACATCCTTGCCATAGCCCTCTTTTCTGATGAGGGGCCTGGTTAACCGGTTGGGATGGCTGATAAAGTCGAAGCCGAACCGGCCTTTGACGCAGAGCCCGCCCCGGTTTACCGGGCTCTCTTCATCCCCCCTCACGGCCACGATTTCATTGCCGCGAATACCCAGATATATGGAGCAACCGACGCCGCAGTATGGACATATCGTTTTCACCTCATGCGCTGGCTGCACGGTGTGTTTGGGTAAAAGAGAGCCAGTGGGACACCGGGCGAGACATTCGCCACAGGACTCGCATATCGATTCAATAATGGACTTATCCCCCATGGTGCTTACTTTGGCCGCATAGCCCCGGAAGGCGATGTCAATGGCGCCGACGCCGGCAATTTCGTGGCAGGCGCGCACGCATTTCCCGCAGAGGATGCACTTGTTAGGGTCGCGGATAAAGGCGGGGTGGCCGTCGTCAACGGGCAATATCTGCGTGCTTTTACGCAGTCGGTCGAAGTGTTCCTGCTCTATATTGAGGTAACGCGCTATCTTCTGCAGTTCGCACTGCTGGTTTTTGGCACAGGTAAGACAATCGCCGTGATGATTTGCTATAATCAGCTCCATGGCGATGCGCCGCACCTGATTTACCGCCGGCGTCTCGGTGTGCACCACCATACCGTCAGCCGCGACAGTGGTACATGAAGTTGGAAGACCACGCATACCCTCAATCTCAACTATGCACAGGCGGCAGGCCCCGTACGGCGTCAGGTCAGGGTCGTAGCAAAGCGTGGGGATGTATATGCCGGCACTCAGGGCTGCTTCCAGCACGGTGCTTCCCTTCGGCGCCTGGACTGCCTTGCCACCAATGGTCAGGGTGACGGTGCCAATTTTTTCTGCTGCAGCAGTTGCGACCTTTGAGGTCATTTACTCACTCCTTTGTCAGCCAGAATACCACTGGCTTCTAAGATACAGTTGCCGGCTCCCCGGATGTTACCACTACCGCACCAAACTTGGGGGGACAAACGTTAAGACAGGTTCCGCATCGGGTGCATTTGCTCTGGTCTATGACGTGTACCTCGCGCTTACCACCCTGAATTGCTGCCGCGGGGCAAGCCCTGGCGCAGATGCCGCATCCTTTGCACTTCTCCGGGTCAATCCGGTAGGTCAGCAGCGCCTTGCAGAATGATGCCGGGCAGCGTCTTTCCGAGATATGCGCTTCATATTCATCGCGGAAGTAGCGAATGGTAGTCAGCACCGGGTTGGGCGCTGTCCCGCCCAGGGCACAGAGGGAGCCGTCTTTAACCGCTTCGCCCAGTTCCAGCAGCAACTCGATGTCTCCATCTTTACCTCTGCCGCTGGTGATATCTTCCAGGATATCCAGCATCTGCTTGGTGCCAAGTCGGCACATTATGCATTTACCACAGGACTCGGCCTGGGTAAAGGTCAGAAAATATCGGGCCACATCAACCATGCAGGTGCTCTCGTCCATCACCACCATGCCGCCGGACCCCATAATGGCACCGGCCGCGGCCAGAGACTCATATTCAACCGGGGTATCGAGTAAGCTGGCGGGGAGGCAGCCTCCAGATGGGCCGCCGGTCTGTATCGCTTTGAAGCCCTTGCCTTCGGCGATGCCACCCCCGATGCCGTAAATGATTTCGCGCAGGGTGATGCCCATAGGCACCTCGATAAGTCCTGTTCGCTCAACTTTGCCCACCAGAGAAAAGGTCTTGGTTCCCTTGCTCTTTTCCGTACCATAGCTGGCATACCAGCCCGCACCTCGCTGGAGTATAGCCGAGACATTGGCCCAGGTCTCCACATTATTTATGTTGGTGGGTTTACCCCATAAACCTGATTGAGCGGGAAATGGGGGGCGGGGTCTGGGCATACCGCGGTTGCCTTCGATAGAGGCTATCATGGCTGTCTCCTCGCCGCAAACGAAGGCGCCGGCCCCTTCCTTTATCTTGATATGGAAGTTGAAGCCGGAGCCCATGATTCCCTTGCCCAGCAACCCGCACTCTTGCATCTGCTGGAGCGCGACCTTAAGCCGACGAATCGCCAGGGGATACTCGGCTCGTATATAGATGTAGCCCTCTGAGGCACCGATGGCATAGGCGCCGATGAGAAGCCCTTCCAGAACGGCATGGGGGTCGCCTTCCAGCAAAGCCCGGTCCATAAAAGCACCGGGGTCTCCTTCATCGGCATTACAAATGATATACTTGGTTTTCCCGGGGGCGTCATGACAGAATTGCCACTTAACGCCGGTGGTAAAGCCGGCGCCTCCCCGCCCGCGCAAGCCGGATTTCTTGACCTCGTCAATCACTTCCTGTGGTTTCATCTTGAGCGCGCGGCTCAGGCCGTCATAGCCGCCGTTGGCGATATAATGATGGATTTCAGAGGGGTCGATATTGCCGCAGTTGCGTAAAGCAATGCGAACTTGAGGCTTCAGTACCGGCAGGTCAAAAAGCATTGGAATCCCTTCAATATTTCCCTCGCCACGGGTACCGAGGGCCAGGTCAGGGCGCGGATTATCCCCGACCAGGTAGTCCCGCACAATCTCCGGGATAAGCTCAGGTTGCAGGTGCCCGTAGAAGACGCTGGGCCTGCCCGGCTTGCTCACTTCCAGCAACGGTTCCGCATAGCAAAGGCCTATACAGCCCACCTGAATGATTTCAGCCTGTATCCCGGCCTTTTCCAGTTCCTGATTAAGGGTCTCAAGTATATCCCCTGCCCCGGCGGCGATACCGCAGGTGCCCATGCCGATTAAAATACGGGGTACAGGGCTACTCTGTGTGGCTTCCCATTGCGCTATTGCCCGCCTTTTCCTATCTTTAAACTGCATTACGTTTCCTCTTTGCGGGCAAGTATCTTCTTCGCTTTTTCCGTCGTCATTCGGCCGTATACCCGGTCATTAACGACCACAACCGGAGCTAAGGCACAGGACCCGAAGCAGGCGACTGTCTCCAGAGTGTATTCCAGGTCAGGCGTGGTTTCTCCGGCTTTGATGCCCAGTTCACCTTCCAGTGCTTCGAGGATACTTGTCGCCCCGCGCACGTAACATCCCGTGCCCCGGCATACTCTAATGATGTTTCGTCCCGTGGGGACGAGCTTGAATTGCGCGTAAAATGTGGCGATGCCAAAGACCGTGCTTTCTGGCACATCTAAATAACGGGCTATCTGCTTTAGCCCTACCTCAGGCAGATAGCCAAGTCTCTGCTGGACTTCCTGCAATACTGGTATCAGCTCAGACCTTTCCCCTCTATATGATTCCAGGGCCTCATTTACTTGGCTTAATAAAATCTCTTTCTGTTCCCGCACTATTTCAGGCGCCTTTACCGGTCGGGAAATCCCCATACGTGACCTCGCTTAAAGCAACATTTTTTGAATTTCTATCAGTCTATCACGGGCATGGGCGATAGGACAAGTAATCAGCTGGGCGGGTTCTGCTCGGTTGTGGTTGGTGGCTATTTAGGCCTCGAAAGTGGAGCTGGGGTGACAATAGGTAGAACTTTTGAGCATGTCTTTGCTCTTACATTCTAAGGGTACCTGCTACACAATTCAAGCATGTATTACCTGAACTGCACAATTCAGACTTTTGTTACCTAGGGTAACAACCTACGCGACTATTGCATTCCAAAATCAAGATGAAACCGGTCTAGCTTATGCTGATGGAACATGAGCAACAGGTTCTACAGGTAGACTTTTTGGCTTATGGACTGGTTCCCAGATACAATGGAGGGGTGGAATGTTGATATAATTGAAACCACCAGCTTTTTCCTTGGGGTCTCCAAAGTGCCCTCTCTGTATACTGGTGAAACCCTGCGCAGTCAATAACCCTGAGACCTCGTCAATATCGTCGCACAAGAACTTAAGGTGATGGAGGCTTTCCCCATGCTCATCTATCCAGTCCTGGTATAGAGAGTCTCCTTCCACCGACTGGACTAGCTCTAACTCCAGGTCTCCAATATACGCATGGGCGATTCTTTCCCTTGCCCAAGCGGGCTTGCCATAGTAGAAGCGGTCATAAAGTACGTGAGAGCCCCAATCTCGTATCTCCCACGGGCCAATGCCCAGAATATTCCAGTAATTTTCCGCGGTCTGTATCACGTCCTTAACGCAGAGCGCCACCTGCTTTATCTCAGTGACCTTGACCTTAGCTGGACTAACCGCCTTCGGGTCTTCGGGAAAGAGCCTGGCACCCATAGGGTTACCGCCGGTGCGATTGCTCGTTTCCCAGACTACCTTAAGCGGCTTCATCAAATCAAAATAGGCAAACTGGTTTTTCAGTTCCGGGCCGAAGTGCCCGCCCTGAATGGCGGGAAATCCCAGATTCGCCATCTCGCCCTTTATCCGGTCAATGTCGAGGTCTTCGGTGAGGAACTTCATGTGGTGCAACCCTTCCCCGTGCTCGTCAATCCAGTCCTGGTAGATAGATGACCCCTCCAACGTCTCAAAAAGTTCAAGTTCTATCGGCCCGACCTGGGTGACTGCTCCTAGATACCTGCCCCAAGCCGGTTTGCCATAGTAGTGCAGGTCAGGGATACGCAGCGAACCAAATTCAAAAACTGCCCACGGCCCGATGCCTAAGATGTTCCAGTACGCTTCCATGCTCTTCTGCAGGTTATTACACACAATGCAGACCTGCTGTATCTGTGTAGCTTTAACTCTGGCTGGACTCTGTGCCGTCATGTATGCAACCTCCTGAAAGATATTTCCGCAGTGGAATTCACCTTATTTTCTATTTGCTTCTCTTGAAGATAATGAATCAACAAAACTGATTAAATCCTTTGCCTGCCAGTAGGTCATGTAGTCTATCATCTTGCCTTCCAGTGAGGTAGCGCCCGCTCCTTTGCTCTGGGCTTCTTCGAAGGCTTCAACCACTTTCCGGGCGAAGGCTATGTCATCTGGTGATGGCGAAAATACCTCGTTAGCGATATCAATCTGTGTTGGGTGAATCAGATATTTTCCCTTGTAACCCAGCTGTAAGGCAAGCACTGCTTCCTTTCTGAAGCTGTCCAAGTCAGTGAGAAGCCCGAAAAAAGCGGTATCTATGGCCTGGACTCCGGCGGCCCGCCCGGCTATGGCTACTTTCGACCGGGCGAATAGCAGCTCCGTCTGCTCGGGGGTAATAGAGGCGGTGCTTCGCCCCATATCCCGGTAGTAGTCACCGGCGCCGAAACTGGTAGCGAATATGCGCTCGCTGGCCGAGGCTATTTCATAGGCGTTGATTATCCCTTTGGCTGTTTCCAAAATAGGGCTAATTTTAACTGTGCCCACCGCCACACCACTTTTCACCTCAGCTTCTTCAAGCATGCCGTCCAGCTTGACTATATCAGCGCCTGTCTCCGCCTTGGCGAGCAACACGCCGTCCAGGCCGTTGACGACGATGCAGCTTAAGTCTTCGGCGGTAAGCCCGGTGGTGAGGGCATTAATACGCACGAAAACAGAGGAGTCGCCAGCCTTCCCAGTTTCTATCGCGTCTCTGACCATGCTTCGTGCCGTTGCCTTGTCTTTCAGCGGCACTGCGTCTTCAAGGTCAAAGATAATCCCATCGGCAGGAAGGGAAGCCGCTTTCGAAATCATCTTGGGGTTGTTTCCGGGCACAAAAAGCATTGAACGTAAGACCATCATTTTGGTGATACATCTCCTTTGCAGTATTCTTCTCTGGCATAACGTGGACACAGCCTGCAGTGAAAAACCGCAAACGACGTGGTGTTAAACTGACTTGAAACTCAAGCTCCATTAATAACTATTAATGCATCCACGGCCATTACCCCTTTATTTTGCGGCCGCACAATTAAAGGATTTATATCCAGTTCCGTTATTTGCTCTTTTGCGGCCATGGCCAGGCTGGATAAATTCAACAGTGTTTTTTCTAGTGCTGCAATATCGGCTGGCGCTTTTCCACGAAAGCCTTCCAGTATTCTAAAACCTTTTATCTCACGAATCATTTCCTGAGCGTCAAATTCATTAATTGGACATACCCTGACACTGAAGTCTCTAAGAACTTCAGTGAAAATGCCGCCAAGTCCAAAAAGTAAAACGTGGCCCATCATGGAATCCTGTTTGATTCCCATTATTACCTCTGTGCCATCTGCCACCATTTCCTGAATTAAAATACCCCTGATTGAAGCAGATGATTCCAGTGTTGAGATTATTTCCTGCACTTCAAGAAAAGCCTTTTCCACCTCAGCTCCGGAACGTAGTCCTACCTTTACCAATCCCAGTTCTGTCTTATGGGGTAAGTCTGGAGAGTCAACCTTCATCACTACCGGATAGCCGATGCCATCCGCCAGTTTTCCCGCCTCCTCAACGCTGTTAGTTAAACCGCCTTTGGGTATGTCGATGCCGAAGGAGGAGAGTAATTTAAGGCTTTCCATTAACCCCAGAGGCCCCTTCTGTTTCGGAATATTAAACTTCACCGGAGAGCTAGCGGCGGCTTTACGGTGACCGCTACCGGCGGTATAATACTCTCTTATTCTATGATAATACAGGGAAGCGTTTATGGCTTTGCCGAGAGTCTCCGCACCGTAAAATATGGGAACCCGGCTGGATTGTAGCAGCTTTAGTCCATTAACCTCACGCTCACTACCCGTCCATAACATCGCTAACGGTTTCTGAGTTTTCCCGGCAACGCCGATTATGCGCTCGGCCTGGTTATCCGACCCGGCAGTCCCTAAAACCACCCCTCCGTACAAATCGTCATTTATCATAAGGTTAAGAATATCCACGAGGTCCTCTTCAAAAGCATGCCAGGTAATATCTGCCGGATTTGCCGAGGAACCAAACCCTTTCAAAATATCCTCCAGACCCTGCCTGGTGGCATCCGATGGTTGGGGTACTTCCATAATCTGCTCGCATTTATCTGCCAGAAGAGAAGCTACCCCTCCCGAATGTGCCACAATTCCTACGCTTTTCTTGTGAAAAAGGGGAGTTTTGGTCAGCAGCGAAGTGACATCAAGCACTTCATCCCAGTCGTCCAGTCTGATTACTCCGGTTTGTTTAAAGAGCGCATCGTAATCCTGGTCTGACCCTGTCATAGAAGCGGTATGGGACAGGGCTGCTCGCTGGCCGGCAGACGAGCGTCCGATTTTGATGGCCACTATTGGTTTACCCAGCGCCAGAGCTTCTTCGGCCACAATCCGGAATTTCTCGGTGTCTTTAACAGCCTCGAAGTAGGCTACTATTGCTTTCACCTCTGGCCTGTGAATACAATAGCGAATGAAGTCACTGGTGTCCAGGTCAGCTTCGTTGCCCGTAGAAATAACATAGGCAAGATCGAGCCCTCGGTCACGCGCCCTTGCCAGGAAGGGACCAAATGCTGTTGCTCCGCTCTGGCAAACCATAGCAATATTACCGGCAGTGATAGTCTGAATATCAGGGAGTGCCGCAGAACAGGACCAGATGTGGTCTGTAACATTGGCAATGCCAAGGCAGTTGGGCCCGCATAAACGCATGCCAGTGTGACTGGTGAAATCCTTCAGAGCCTGCTGGGCTGCCCTCCGGTCGTCAGTTCCTTTTTCAGCAAAGCCAGCGGTAATAATGACGCCAGTTTTCACTCCTTTACGAGCACATTCCTCAAGTACAGGCATGGTGCTTTCAAAGGGCACAATTACTGCGGCGAGGTCCGGCACTTCTGGCAGTGAACTAACATCAGGGTAACAACGAACACCCATTATCTCCTCGTGGCGAGGGTTAATGGGGAAAATGGAACCGCCATATCCGGCTTCAAGCAGATTATTTAGAAATCGTCCTCCGTATTGAAGCCTGGCGGACGCACCGATAATAGCGATTGACCGCGGATGCAGCATTATCTCAATTCGTTCCATAACCTGCTCATTTTGCTTTTGCGTCATTATTACACCTCATATCTGGCAATAGTACATGAACTACTTCTGTACTATCCGTAGATAATGTTTGACTGCATCTTTAGTAAAAATCTCAATTCATTTATCACTACAGGTTTAAGATACGCTTGGCGTTTTCGGCCAGAACCAACCGTTTTTCCTCGTCGGTGAGTGGGAGACGCAGAATCTGTTCTAGCTGTGGCTGTACAGGGATGGGGCAGAAGTCCGAGCCGAACATTACCCGGTCGACTCCTATCTTGCGCATTACCCTGACCGCATCTTCTTCCGCAAGAGACCGGCGTGGAGTGATGGGGAGCATATCTGAAGCTGCAAAGGCCTGGGAGGTATCAAAAAATACGTTGGGATATTTCTGGGCCAGCTCGATTCTTTCATCCCACCAGGCAGAACCAAGATGGGCAAGCACCAGAGTCAAACGCGGGAATTCCTCAAGCACCCTAGCAAAATTCTTTGGCTCAGCATAGTCTACAGTTTCTACGTAGTTCTTCTCAATTATGGGCATAGGATAAGCCGCTAAGACGGGTGAATGAGGGTAGGGCCCTGAATCTGCCATAATTGGCAGACCCAGCTCCTGACATTTTTCGTATACCGGCCAGTATCGTTCGTCATTCGGGAAAAAGGAGAACATGCCAGGGTGAAATTTCACTCCCTTTGCCCCCTGATGAAACCGGAGGGTTACTTCATCTACCATTGCCCTGGCATCCCCGAGGTCGTCGGAAATACAGATGAAAGGGTATAATTGTGGAAAACGTTTTCCGGTTTCACAACCCCACTCGTTCAGGGTACGCAAGAGCGGTGCTATTTGTTGACTGATCTTTTTCCTTTCTTCCTGTCTCTGTTTCTCAGGAAGTTCATTTAACCTGGCCTTTAGTTTGAGAGGGCCGCGATCCTGACGTGGTATCAGAATCATGAAGGCTAACTTTGATATACCCATCAATTCCATGAATTGAATGACTCTCTCCGGAGTGCCATAGCGATTCAGATTACGGCGTCCGGGAACCAGACAATAACCAGCCTCTTCTTCAACTGTCCTGACCAGGTGTGTGTGTGCATCTATGACTTCGAAGTCTTCCATCCTCTCTCCTCACCAGCTTATGAATTTTTCTGAATCTACGATAGTGCCCGTTAAACCGCTCAATCAAGGCTTCAGAATCGTTCAATGCCTAAAGGCTCTGCATTTGTGCACAGCAGGGCTTAGCGTTTAAGTTGCTGGGAGCCGTAAAAGTACCGGGGCGGTCGCAGCTTATGCCAGACCTCGTCACAGGCAGTCTGCTCTTCTTCAGACAGTTGAATTTCAGTTGCTATTAGATTTTCTTCAAGCTGCCGGACCGAAGAGGCCCCCATAATAGTAGCTGTTACTTGCTCATTGCCAAGTATCCAGGCGAGAGAAAACTGGGGCAAACTGCAACCATGCGTCTGGGCAAGCTTCTTAAGTTGGTCCACCGCCTCGAAATTGCCGGGTGTCCAGTAACGGCCTTTATATGCTGACCCCATGCGTTCGTGCGAAAACCTGCCTTTGGCCGGCGGTTTATCTTGCTGGTGTTTCCCGGTAAGAAGACCGCCAGCTAATGGATTATAGACGCAGACGCCTACTCCCTCATAGTTGCAGAGGGGCAGGAGTTCGGTTTCAATATCCTGTGATAGCAGATTATAAAGCGACTGAATACAGCTAAAACGTGCCATGTTCTGAAGTTCACTGGCCCAGAGTGCTTCGCATAGCTGCCAGGCAAAAAAATTGGAACAGCCGATATATCGCACCTTACCCTGTTTTACTATGTCATCAAGAGCACCCAGGGTCTCCTCGATAGGTGTTCCCTCGTCCCACCAGTGCACATAGTACAGGTCAATATAGTCTGTGCCAAGACGACGCAAACTTCCCTCGATACCATCCATAATG
>Ga0163203_1000440_pt1 | contig 11174 bp, 12 predicted proteins | sample PL_2010_330m_FD_113534 | JGI IMG/M metagenome (GOLD analysis project Ga0163203, IMG submission 113534) | Freshwater microbial communities from Powell Lake, British Columbia, Canada to study Microbial Dark Matter (Phase II) - PL_2010_330m | ecosystem: Environmental > Aquatic > Freshwater > Lake ... | reverse complement strand
CAACCCCTCACCCTTTATCCCTCTCCCCTTCATAAGGGGAGAGGGAAGAGAAATTCTTAAAGGGGCTTCGCCCCTTTTAATCCCTTTGCTAAAAACCCCTCATTGAGGGACAGGGGAGTGTAGGTAAGAGAGGAGCTTCGCCCCTCTCTAAAGTCTCTTCCCCCCAGTTGAGATATATATGGGAAATCTAAGAGGGGCGTTAGCCCCTCTTTTCTATTTCTTCCCCTTCCCCTTATCAAGGGGAAGGGGATAAAGGGGATAGGGTTACCTAATAAAAATCTAAGGGGGTGAGGTTGTGAAATGCTCTCAGGTTAAATAGTTTGTAATCACTGCGGTAAATGATATAATTTATCGCCTATAATATTCGCCTTATCAATCGCTGACATTGGAGCCTGTAGCTCCACAGCAATACCTATAGGTGTAATGAAGGGAGCAAAGAATGTATTTCAAAAATGCCATTGATGCCGTAGGGCATACCCCATTAGTAGAGATGGCTCAAATGAGTCCTAATAAGAAGGTGAAAATTCTAGCCAAACTGGAAGGGCAAAACCTTGGAGGAAGTGCCAGTATTAAGGACAGGATAGCCAACTATATGCTGCAAAGGGCTGAGCAGAATGGAGAATTAACCAAGGACAAGGTTATTATTGAAGCCACCAGTGGCAATACCGGCATAGCTTTAGCCTGGCTGGGACATAAGAAGGGCTACAAAGTCACTATCGTTATGCCGGATAATATGAGCCTGGAGAGGCAACAACTAATTAAAATCTTTGGTGGCGAGCTTATCCTTACCAAAGGGTCTTACGGGATGGACGGCGCTATTGACGCCGCCAGAAAAATGGCATCTCAAGATAAAGGATACTATATGCCTGACCAATTCTCTAACCCGGCTAACCCCCTGGCTCACTATGAGACTACCGGTGCCGAAATAATAAATGATTTCCCCTATGACCAGATTGATGTCTTAATTGTTGGCATTGGCACCGGAGGGACTATCGTTGGAGTTAGCCGACGACTAAGGGAAAGGTATCCCAATATCAGGGTAATCGGGGTAGAGCCCCCGGCTGGCGATACTATCCAGGGCTTGAGGTGCGCTAGTAAAGGTTTTGTGCCACCTATCCTGGATTTTAGCCTCATCACTGAGACAATTACGATTAACAGCCAGCAGGCGGTTGTAGTCACCAGAGAGCTCCTGGATAAAGAGGGGATTTTTGCCGGGTTATCCTCGGGGGCAGTGGTCCACCAAGCCATTAAGGTCGCTGATGAGATGGATGAGGGCAATATAGTGGTGGTGCTGCCTGACGGGGGATGGAAATACCTGAGCCTGGACTTCTGGACTAAAACTAAGTAGATATGGTATGTAATCAGCAAAGATAAAAAGGTTGTTTGTCACGGGAAGTTTGAAGGGGCGGAGCCCCTTCAAACCATATGCTTCCCCCTCTCCTTTGAAGGAGAGAATAATAACGGGGAGTCTTAGAGGGGCAAAGCCCCCTAGAGAAAACATCCTCCCCTCCCCCTTATTTAGGGGAAGGGGACAAAGGGGATAGGGTCACCAATTAAAATCCTACAGGGGGTAAGGTTGATAAACAATCAGATTTATCTGCCTCCGCCAAGCCAGAAAGGCGATATGTCCCTGGAGGAAACTATCGTCCAAAGAAGGTCGGTAAGACACTTCACCGCTGAACCTATCTCACCGTCGCAGCTATCACAAATACTATGGGCGGCACAGGGTATCACCGATACCTCATTGAAATATAGAGCTGTCCCCAGTGCCGGGGTTACCTATCCTCTGGAAATCTTTATTGCCTGTGGCAAGAAGGCTATTGAAGAAATAGACGATGGTATATATCACTATAATATTGATAACCACTCTCTAACCCGGCACCACCAAGGGGATGTAAGGTTAGAGTTAGCTGAAGCGGCATTAGACCAGGAGTTCATATATGAAGCCCCGGTGGACATAATTATCTGTGCTGTGTATCGTCGGACGCTTATGCGCTATGGTGATAGGGGGGAAAGATATGTTCATATAGAGGTGGGGCATGCCGGGCAGAATATTTATCTACAAGCTACTACCCTGGGTCTGGCTACGGTAGCCATCGGCGCCTTTTACGACGAACAGGTAAGAAATGTGCTACGACTGGACAAGCAATATAAGCCCATATATATTATGCCGGTGGGCAGACCAACCTAGAAATTAACCTCTTTAATTGAGCTAGGCGACGACCAATAACTATGAACCTTGCATAGCTCGTAGCCAAAAAATGCTGAATCGTTTTCCCCTCGATAAACTCCTAACTCCCGTGCTAATTTAAAGAATCCCCCACCTGGCAACTTGTCTGCTTGAACAATTACCACCGCTGATAGCATAGGGCGACCTTGCTGATGTTCATGCCTGTTAATTTCGTCAAGCATCTGCCACAATTGCGGGTCGTGCCCCCCAAGCCTAGCTACTCGACCTATGTCGTCGTAAGTAATCGTCTGTTTCGCTCGTGCCACCTCTTTAAGCTTTTCATAGATAGCCTCGTGCATATTGAGACCTCCTTTGCTTTAAAGATGAGTTTTCTAACCTCACCCCCTTTATCCCCCTCTCCTTCAAAGGAGAGGGGGAAGAGTTTTTAGAGAGGGGGCGAAGCCCCCTCTCTTATCTGTAACCCCCTTCCCTTGTAAGGGAAGGGGGTAGGGGGATAGGTTGCTAAATAATCTCAGGTAGGTCAGCTTGAAATTAACTTCGTCATTTTGTTGAAGGCTTACCCAAAGCTCTTTGCTTCAGTAGCCAGTATTCCAGGCTGTCAGCTAGAGCCAGCCAGCTAGCCTCAATGATATTAGTTGAGCTGCCTACTGTTCGCCACTCATCAACCCCATCGCTGGACTCGATTAGAACCCGAATCTGAGACTCAGTGCCAACGTTTCCTTCAAGGATACGAACCTTATAGTCAACCAACCTGACTTGAGCCAAGCTGGGATAGAATTGCAGTAAAGCCTTGCGTAAAGCCTGGTCCAGGGCATTGACCGGTCCATTGCCCTCAGCTGCGGTGTGCATTATTTCAGTGCCTACTTTTACCTTTACCACCGCCTCAGATAGCATTTCCTCCAGACTCTTTCGCGTCGGCGGGCGCCGCCTTCTCTCTACCACTACCATAAAGTCAACCAGCTCAAAGGGTGACTGGTAATCCGGCTGGGCACGATGAACCAGTAGCTCAAAGGAGGCTTCGGCATTCTCATACTGGAAGCCACGACTCTCCAGCAACTTAACCTGCTCCAGCAGTTTCTGTGCCTCCCTACCTTTTAGAGGTAAATCTAAGCCTAATTCTCTTGCCTTGTAAATGATATTTTCCTTTCCTGATAGCTCAGATACCAGCACCCTGGGGAGATTACCCACTTGAGCCGGGTCTATATGCTGATAACTTTCCGCCCACTTCTTTAAGCCGGAAACATGAAGCCCGCCCTTATGACTAAAGGCGCTGGAACCGACATAGGGTGAGAAGGCATCAGGAATAAGGTTAGCCGCTTCTGATACATAGTGTGATACCTCAGTTAATTTAGCTAACTGCTCATCAGTAACGCAATCAATATCCATTTTGAGCTTCAAATCCGGGATAACCGAGCAGAGGTTAGCATTGCCACAGCGTTCACCATAGCCATTGATTGTCCCCTGAACCTGAATAGCCCCGGCTTGAACTGCCGCCAGGGTATTAGCTACCGCCAGTTCACCATCATTGTGAGCATGAATGCCTAATGGCACAGGTGTTAGCCCCTTAGCCTCCTCAATGGCAGCCGTTATCTCATCAGGCAATGTGCCCCCATTAGTATCGCAGAGCACCAGGCAATCAGCTCCAGCTTCGGCAGCTACCTCCAAAACACGCAGGGGATAACTAGAATCAGCCTTAAAGCCATCAAAGAAGTGCTCAGCATCAAAGAAAACGGTAAGCCCTTTTGCCTTGAGATAGCCTATGGAGTCGGCAATCATGCTAAGGTTTTCCTCCAGGGTGGTTTCTAATACCTGGGTAACCTGTAACTCCGAGCCTTTGCCAACAATAGTAACTACCTTCACTCCGGCATCAGCCAGAGCCAGAAGGTTGGCATCGGTTTCAGCTTTAGTTTTGGGTCGTCTGGTGCTACCAAAAGCCACCAATTTGGCGTGGGAGAGGGTCAGTTTCCGAGCCTTGTTAAAGAACTCAATATCCTTGGGATTAGACCCGGGCCAGCCACCTTCGATAAAATGGATGCCCAGTTCATCAAGTTTCTGAGTAATCTGGAGCTTGTCAACCACGGAGAAGGAGATACCTTCTCCCTGTGCCCCATCCCGAAGCGTAGTATCATAAAGCTGGACTTGAAGCAATTTCTAGCCTCCTACCTTGCCGGCAATCAAATCCCCCATCTCCCTCGTCCCCACCTTCGTTTTGCCTTCGTCCATTATATCATAGGTACGATAGTCCTCTTGTAATACCTCGTCAACCGCCGCCTCAATCCTTTGTGCTTCCGGTATTAAGCCGAAGGAATAGCGCAACATCATAGCTACACTGAGAATTATAGCAATAGGATTAGCCATATTCAGCCCCGCCCGGCGAGGAGCACTGCCATGAATCGGTTCATACATACCGAATATGTTGCCTCCCTCCCGTGGCACCCCAGCCAGACTGGCTGAGGGCAGCATCCCCATAGACCCAGCCAGCATTGATGCCTCATCGGTAAGGATATCACCAAACATATTCTCGGTAACGACAACATCAAAGTATGCCGGGTTCTGGATTAGCCGCATAGCGCAGGCGTCAACCAGCATGTGCTCCAGTTCCACATCGGGATACCCTTTAGCTACTTCTATAGCCACCTGCCGCCACAGCCGTGACGACTGCAGCACGTTAGCTTTATCCACTGAGACCAGCTTTTTACGCCGACTTCTTGCCAGCTCAAAGCCGACTCTAACAATACGCTCAATCTCCTGTTCCGAGTAGGTCATCGAGTCGGTAGCCCGCCGACCACGAGATGTCTGCCACTGCCTTTTAGGTCGGGCAAAATAGAGACCACCGGTAAGCTCACGGACAAATATAAAATCCACCCCCTCAATAACCGCTGGCTTCAGATTGGTGGAATCGGTAAGCACGGGAGAGACTTTAACCGGGCGCAGATTGGCAAACAGCCCCAGTCCCTTCCTCAGTGCCAGGAGGCCGTCTTCAGGATGAACCTTAGCTTTGGGGTCGTCCCACTTGGGACCACCCACCGCCCCCAGCAGCACGGCATCACTGCTTTGGCACATTTTCAGGGTGTCCTCAGGTAAGGCTGTCCCCGTCTCATCAATAGCCACCCCACCCACCAGCCCGTAGCGCAGGTTGAAATCGTGCCCGAACCCCTTGCCTGCTGCCAGCAATACCTTGATTGCTTCAGTAGTAACCTCGGGACCAACACCATCGCCGGGTAAAACCGTCAGGTTAAATTGCACTTAGAGCCTCCTGTCAGCCAGTCTCTGCTTGGTATATTCAATAAGCCCGCCAGCAGAAATAAGCTCAGCCATAAAATCGGGGTAGGGATTGGCAGTGAAAGCCATACCATTGGTCAGATTTTTTATCTTGCCGCGGGACAAGTCGACCTCCAGAATATCGCCGGCTTCGGTATTGTCCACTGCCTCAACACACTCAAGCACGGGCAAGCCGATATTTATGGCATTGCGGAAAAAGATACGGGCGAAGCTCCTGGCTATTACGCAAGATATACCACAGGCTTTAATCGCCAGCGGGGCATGCTCCCGTGATGAGCCACAGCCAAAGTTAGTGGTTGCCATGATTATATCTCCCGGCTGCACTTTAGACACAAACTCCTGGTCTATATCCTCCATGCAGTGCTTGGCCAGCTCCACCGGGTCAGACACATTCAGATACCGCGCCGGTATAATGACATCGGTATCAACATTAGCTCCGTATTTGTGAACTTTACCTTTCAGTAGTGTCATGATAATTCCCTCTTGCTTACCAACCCCTCACCCTTTATCCCTCTCCCCTTCATAAGGGGAGAGGGAAGAGAATTTCTTAAAGGGGCTTCGCCCCTTTTAATCCCCTTGCCCCGTATTTATGAACTGCGCCTTTTAGCATGAATAGTTACTCCTGTACCTAATGCATATTTCCCCATCAACTTCTGCGTAATACTAACTACATAGGCCTTGCACGATATTGAAGATGAGCAGTCCGGTTAGGCAGACAAACACGAGCAGCACAGTGGAAGCAAGCCAGTTGCCCGCTCTTTGTCTTTCGATCCAATTTCGAGGATTCATTCCATCTTGGCCAGTAACTAGTCGTAGAGGTTTGAGAGACAGCTCTTGTTCTATTTCTCTCATTCTTTCAATCGTATGAAATTGGAAGAATCTGTATTTCTTCACGGCAACAAACATTGAGAAACTCAGGATCATGCCAAAGAAAAGTAGGATGCTCGATGGTATCAACGCATTTCCTAGGTAACCAAAGGCTACCCCGATGATACCGCTAGCAATCAAGATAGTTACAGAAGGTACCTGCCATACGTGCCTATCGAACGCACGATAATTCTCAACGCACTGTTGATATTGAATTCCCAGAGCCTGCGTATTATTTGAATCTTGCGTCAAAATCACCGCCCCCTTTGTTAATGCTTACGCTTCCACTAAACCCCTCTCAAAATCCTTTACTCTTGGTGGCTTTTTGCCTTTGCCGGGTTCAATAGTGTGCCCTTCTTCTCTCAAGTGGGTGGCTTGGGTGTTTACGCCGCCGGGGAATTTTTCATTTTATCTCCTCCGGGCCGACAATCCTGCCCATTACAGCACTGGCAGCGGCGACGGCAGGATTAGATAGGTAGACCTCTGACTTGGGACTGCCCATTCTGCCGACAAAGTTACGGTTGGTGGTGGAGATGCAGCGTTCGCCACCAGCCAGAACCCCCATATGACCGCCCAAACAGGGACCACAGGTAGGAGTACTAACCACAGCGCCAGCTTTAATAAAAGCCTCAATTAACCCCATGCCCAAGGCATCAAGATATACCTGCTGCGACCCGGGGATAATAATGCAACGCACCTCTGGATGAATCTTTCTCCCTTTCAATATCCGGGCAGCGAGCCGTAAATCATCAAGTCGACCGTTGGTGCAGCTACCAATTACCGCTTGGTCAATTTCTATATCCCCTACCTGGCTAACAGGTCTGGTATTAGCTGGTGAATGAGGCAGGGCCACCTGAGGCTCAATACCAGAAATATCATACTCAATAATCTGAGAGTATTCAGCATCACCATCTGGTTCATAGACGGCATAAGGACGTTTCGCTCTAGACTTTATGTAAAGTTGAGTCTTATTATCCACCCTGAAAATACCGGCTTTAGCTCCAGCTTCAATAGCCATATTAGCCATAGTAAAGCGTCCGTCCATAGATAAGGTATCTATCGCCTCCCCAGTAAACTTGATTACCGAATACAAAGCACCATCCACACCAATGTCTCCGATAGTATGCAGGATTAAGTCCTTACCCCCCACCCATTCCCCCGGACTCCCGTGGTAAACCAGCTTAATAGAGGGCGGTACCTTCATCCAGATATCGCCGGTTGCCATCGCCGCCGCAATATCGGTCGACCCCATGCCAGTAGCCAAAGCACCTAAAGCACCATAGGTACAGGTATGTGAATCAGCCCCGATAACAACATCTCCGGGCAGTACCAAACCTTGCTCGGGTAAAAGCACGTGCTCAATACCCATCTGCCCCACTTCAAAATAGATTACGCCTTGCTTGCGGGCAAACTCCCGCATCACCTTAGCCTGCTCCGCAGAAGCCACATCCTTACTGGGCACAAAGTGGTCAGGCACCATTACTACCTTTTGGGGGTCAAAAACTCTATCTACCCCGAGGCGGTGAAACTCTCGGATAGCAATGGGGGCAGTAACATCATTGGCTAGAATCAGGTCTACCCTGACATTTATGAACTCGCCCGGGCTTACCTTTTTCCTGTCGGCATGAGCAGCGAGTATCTTCTCAGCTAAAGTCACTATAGCTCCCTTTCTTCAGGATGATTAAGAAAACAGGCTTAAAACAGACTCTCATCGAATAGGATGAGGGAGGAATAATACAATCACTATGATGGCTGCGGTAACGGCGGAGACCAGGTATAGGCCAGCACCGGCAGCGAGACCTATGCCAGCTACTGCCCATATAGTAGCGGCTGTAGTCAGTCCGGCAACAATGCCTTCCCCACCGCGTATGATAGCCCCGGCACCGAGGAAGCCAATCCCAGCCACTACCCCAGCCGCCACCCGGGCGGCATCTGCGGCGCCAAATCCGTAAATAGAAGTTACAGTAAATATGGCGGCACCAACGCAGATAAGGATGTGGGTTCTAAGTCCGGCTGGTTTACCCGCTCTCTCCCGCTGGTAGCCAATAATAGCTCCTAGGGCAGTCGCTAACAGGAGACGAAGAACCATTTCTAGCTCGATTGACATCTCAGTACCTAGTTAAAAAACCTACCCGGCCGCTTTTTTAGCCGATAGTAACCGGTTAAGGGCATTGGTATAAGCCTTGGCGCTGGCAACAATAATGTCAGTATCGGCACCCCGCCCGGTGTAGGTTACGCCATCGCTCTCAATCCTAATCAGCACTTCACCGATAGCATCAATACCTTCAGTTACCGATTTAACACTAAATTCGGTAAGCTCATTGGGAACCCTGATGAGGCGGTTAATAGCCTTACACACGGCATCCACCGGACCGGTGCCCAGGGCAGCATCAGCCAGAACCTGACCATCAGGAGCAATAAGCCTGACAGCAGCCGTGGGGATACCCCTATCTCCACAGGATACCTGAATGCGGTCAAGGTGATAGGTTTCAGACACCGTGCGTTGCTCCTCAGCAATAAGGGACTCAATATCTCTATCAGCAACTATCTTCTTTTTATCAGCTAGCTCCTTAAATAATGAGAAGACCCGGTTAAACTCGTTGTCGGATAGGCTATAGCCTAACTCCGCCAGCCTTTCCTTAAAAGCATGGCGTCCGCTAAGCTTACCCAGCACCAAGCTGCTGGCCGGTATGCCTACTGTTCTGGGGTCCATTATTTCATAGGTTATCGGCATCTTGATTACGCCATCCTGGTGAATCCCTGACTCATGGGCAAAAGCGTTGGCGCCAACAATTGCCTTATTCGGTTGAACTGGAAAACCGGTTAGCTCGCTTACCAATCGACTCGTCTTATAGATTTGAGTGGTGTCAATATTGGTAGTCAGGTTAAAGAAGTCGTGGCGGGTTTTAATAGCCATTACAATCTCCTCGAGCGAGGCGTTACCCGCCCTTTCTCCAATACCATTAATGGTGCACTCCACCTGCCTGGCTCCCCGCCTGAGTGATTCCAGGCTATTAGCCACGGCTAAACCCAGGTCATTATGACAATGAACACTAATTACAGCCTGATTAATATTGGGCACATTCTGGCAAATTCCCTCTATTAACCTGCCAAACTCGCCGGGTATAGCATAACCTACGGTATCAGGGATATTTACTGTAGTGGCTCCAGCCTCAATAACTGCTTCCAGAATTTGGTAGATATATTCAGGCTCGGTTCGGCTGGCATCCATCGGTGAAAACTCGATATCATCAGTATATTTCTTAGCCCGGGCTACCATCTCCCGAGATATCTGCAAAACCTCCTCACGGCTCTTCTTCAGTTGATGTACTCTTTGTATATCTGAGGCTGGTAGAAACACGTGTATTCGTGGATGCTCAGCTTCTTCAATTGCCCCCCACGCCCTATCTATGTCATCAGGGTGAGCTCTGGCTAGAGCACAGATTACCGGGGTGCGAACCTCTTGGGCAATAAGCCTTACTGCCTCAAAATCACCGGGGGAGCTGATGGGAAAGCCAGCCTCAATGATATCTACACCAAGCTTCTCCAGTTGCTTGGCTATCCCCAGTTTCTCCTTGGCATTCAGCATCCCCCCCGCCGCCTGCTCCCCATCCCGCAAGGTAGTATCAAAGATTATTACCCGTTCCATACTTACCTCAACCTTTGATAAATACAAACTCTTCTTTACTTCTTCAGCCACGGCATCATCTGGCGTAGCTCCCTGCCCACAATCTCTACGAGGTGTTCCTCATCCATACGCTTTAAGGCATTATAGACCGGGCGACCGGCCTGGTTTTCCAGAATCCATTCCTTGGCAAAGGTGCCATCCTGAATCTCCGCCAGGATTTGTTCCATCTCATCCCTGACCATGTCATCAATAACCCGTGGTCCCCGGGTATAATCACCATACTCGGCGGTATCACTAACCGAGTAGCGCATATGGCTTAAGCCACCCTGATATATAAGGTCAACGATAAGCTTAACCTCGTGACAGCACTCAAAATAGGCTATCTCTGGCTGGTAGCCAGCATTAACCAGTGTCTCAAATGCAGTCTTTATTAAGGCGGAAACCCCGCCACACAGCACCGTCTGCTCACCGAAGAGGTCAGTCTCGGTCTCTTCGGCAAAGGTAGTCTCAATAACGCCGGCCCGACTACAACCGATACCCTTGGCATAGGCAAGGGCTATATCCCTGGCTCTGCCTGAAGCGTCCTGATGGACTGCCATTACTGCTGGAGGGCCTATACCCTCGGTATAAAGTTGCCTCAACATATGCCCCGGGCATTTGGGGGCTATCATAGTAACATCAATATCAGGTGGCGGGATGATTTGCCCATAATGAATGTTGAAACCGTGAGCAAACATCAACATCTTACCTGGAGCTAATCCCTTTTCAATTGACCCGCAATAGATGTCCCGGTGCAGGTTATCAGGAGCCAGCATTACCATAATATCGGCTTCCTTTGCCACCTCAGCCGCCGTTAGTACCTTGAAGCCAGCCTCCTTAGCCTTCTGCCAGCCGGGGCTTCCCTCAGCCTCAGCCACTATCACCTGGCAACCGCTATCCCTGAGGTTCTGAGCGTGGGCATGCCCTTGACTTCCATAGCCGATAATGCCAACTACCTTTCCCTCAAGTAGAGCTAGGTCAGCATCTTTATCATAGTATATCTTAGCCATAATAAACCCTCTCTTTAATTGTCTCTAAGCATGTTAACGGCTGAGTGAGATCAGACATCAGGCTGCTTTCAGCTTCTTATCGCTTTTGGTTGTCTTTTCCTTCGAGGGAACCTGTCCAGTGCTCCCGCGAACCATTGCGATACGACCCGTCCTGGCT
>Ga0163203_1000438_pt1 | contig 11197 bp, 9 predicted proteins | sample PL_2010_330m_FD_113534 | JGI IMG/M metagenome (GOLD analysis project Ga0163203, IMG submission 113534) | Freshwater microbial communities from Powell Lake, British Columbia, Canada to study Microbial Dark Matter (Phase II) - PL_2010_330m | ecosystem: Environmental > Aquatic > Freshwater > Lake ... | reverse complement strand
TCAGTGTGATGTCCAAGTCGGTGGCTATCTTTACCCCCAGGTTTGTGGGTACGGATATGGAGACAATTATAGGGATACCTTTCTTAGCTGCCTTATGCAGTATTTCCGAGGAGATTCGGCCACTGGTTATTAATACCTTGCCATTGGTGGGGATATTCTCTAAGAGGCATTTGCCAAAGATTTTATCAATAGCATTATGCCGGCCTATATCCTCGCTGAACATCAAAATTCTTTTGCAGTCGGCTAGGGCAGCACTATGGATGCCGTGGGTTGCCAAATAAACCTCGGAGCCATGTTGAAATTCATTTACCAGGGCAAAGACTTCATCAGGTGAGGTTTTCGTTTCGAACTTCACTTTCTGGCTCGCAGCATCAGCAGCGCTGTAAAAGGAAGCCCCCCTTCCGCCCCCCGAAGTAATAATCCACTTGAACGGGAAATCCTGGGCGATTTCTTGAGCTGCCACAGTGTCCAGCTGAACCACACCCCTCTGTTCATCGACCATAATCTTTTTGATTTCATCCTTGCTTTTTAGTAATCCCTCGGAGGAAAGATAGCCAACAGTCAGGCAGTCAAGATTCTTCGGGGAACAGAGAAGGGTTACTATTGCCTGATTGTTTAGAACGATGGTAACCGGGAATTCCTTGGCAACAGTTTCTTCGACGCTTCTTCTGCCTTCCTGGGTAAACTGCGATACAAGGAATCCCTCAACTTGATTTTCCATCTTTTCCCATAAGCCTCCCTTGTTACCAGGTAACTGATGCCGTGGATGGCAGTTACCTTGCTTCTCCACCCCCCTTAGAGTGGTACGCCCTATATATCTCGAGCGACCCTGAAACCTTCTCCGACGGCGTCCAGTATCAGGCGGGGCTCCTTGCAGTCACCAATGGGGTAGACTTCGGCGACCTTCCCTTCCAAGCTTTTGGCTAGCTCGGTGTTTGGCGCCCATGGCATAACGGGTATTATGCTATCTGCCTCAAGTATCTGCCTCTTTCCATCATTAGTAGTGATGGTCAGCCCTTTATCGGTTATCTCTTCGTACTTCACCTCGGTCATCATGGTCACGCCCTTTTTGTCTAGCCACCTGAACAACCGCAATGTCCTAGCATTGGGTAGCCTGTTGTCTTTCAGCGTACTGGCGGAGTCTATCCAGGTCACCTGCCTGCCACGCTTAACCAGAAACTCGGTTATCTCACCGCCCTGCAAGGCGCCACCGACGACAATGACCTTCCTGCCGATGGGCAGATAGAATTGCGTCAGCCACCTGAGAACCCTGGGGCCGAAGAAGTTCAAATAGCCTTTCACCCTGCGATGCAGGTCAGGCACGCTGAGCACATTACGCCCCTTGATTCCAGATATTTCTGGAACGGTGGGAATGCCCCCTGTGGCTATGACGACCACGTCCGGCTTAATCTGCTCAATTAGTGACCGAGTTGCCTCCGTCCCCAGCTTAACCTTGACGCCGAGTTTGGCAAACTGGACCTTGTAGAAGCTTATTATTTTCGGAAGGTCTTCGACCTCAAATCCCCTTATCACGGCAGCTAGAGGTAGCAATCCGCCCAGCTTCTTATCTTTCTCATAGAGCATGACATCGTGCCCGCGTATCGCCGCAATCCTGGCCGCTTCCATACCTCCCGGGCCGCCGCCCACCACCACAACCTTTTTCTTCTTGGGCGCCGGTTTGACGGCATAATCCTGCGTGCCTCCGACAGCTCCGTTTATGCGGCAAGTTAAGTCCTCGCCACGATCGACACGAGTTCCAAAGCAGCTAAGGCAGTATGTACAAGGTACAACATCCTCCATTTTGCCTGCGGCAACCTTGTTAGGATACTCGGGGTCAGCTATCAGCGGCCTAGCGAGTCCGATGAAATCAGCCTTGCCTTTCTCCAAGACCTTCTTCCCAAGCTCGGCGTTGAGTTTGCCAACAGTAAGGACCGGCATCGAGACTACCTTTTTGATAGCTGCGGCTACAGGCACAGAGATTCCCGCCCCGCCATGGCTAATATCCAGTAGCCTGGGCATGGGCTTTGGCAGCTGCGGATAGAAAACTGAATCAGGTAGGTGGAGGTCGTAAAAATCCATATAGCCAAAAACGCGCACGCTGATATAGTCAAAGCCCGCCTTATCGAATATTTTGGCGAAGCCCTGTGTCTCTTCAATGGTCAAGCCATCCTTGATTCCATACTCGGCACCGTTGATGAGAATGCCGACCGGAACGTCCTGCCCTACTTTCTTCTTGATTGCCTCCCTGGTTTCAAGGGCAAAGCGCGCCCTGTTTTCCAGGCTCTGACAGCCGTAAGCATCCTGGCGCCTATTCCAGGCGCGGGACAGGAAGCTATTGCCCAGGTGGCAGGTAGCAAAATTCATCTCAATTCCGTCGTACCCGGCCTTCGTAGCCCTCTCAGACACGGCAGCGAATATATCCTCGATTTCCACAATTTCGGGGATGGTCAACTCATGCGGCTCCCCATCAAATTCGGGGCCTCGCTGTTGTAGTTCCTGCAAGGGTATCCAGGAGGCAGATACCTTGGTGGGGCCGAACCAGGTTCCGAGATGCATGAACTGTATGAAAATGGGGACGTTGTATTTATGGACAATGTCAACTACCTGGCGGCGGCCAGGGATAAATTTGTCGTCGCAAAACATCACCTCATTCGCGCCCAGGTCTTCTGTAATGCTAGTGGCGCCCTGGATAGCCAAGCCTACCCCGCCTCTGGCTAGCGCTTCCCAGTAGGGCAGCTCCTTCTCAAGATTGAGGAAACCGCCCGGGGCAACGTAGTCCGTTCCGGCTGCAACCCTTACTATCCGGTTCTTAGTCTTTACCCTCCCTATGTTACCAGGTTCAAGTAACCTATTAAATCTTCCCTTGCTAGTCACTCTTAGCTCCTTCCTTGTAGTCGCCACCTCACAACTCACTAACCCGAAGAGTAGCACTTGGCCAATTGCTCTGTCAACGCAGTGTGGGACTTCAACACTTAGCTGGAACTTAAATGGCATAACCGGGGCGTATACGATCACTATAGACCCAGATAAGTGTTATAATACTTAACAATTGTAACATCTTTTAACACTTATCCTATTATTTAGCCCTGAAAAGGTGTTATAATACTTAACAAATCAATGACTAACCCTATTGACAAATCTCTATGATTATGTTACAATATCTAACAATTGTAACATCTGTTAACACTTATGCTATTATTTAGCCCTGAAAAAGTGTTATAATATTTAACAGGAGGATGAAAATGGAGCTGGTTGACAGAATAATAGATATACAAAAAACAAACGGATATACCGACCAACAGATGGCAGATGCCATCGGGTGCAGTAGGCCTACTTATCAGCGAACAAGGACAAGAAAGATACCTGAGGGCAGCACTTTTCTTAAGGGGGCATTTAAAATTCTTAACCCAGAGGTTAATAGAGTCAAAGAAGTTAACAGGAAAACCAAGGAAACGAATATAAGCCTCAAACTTAATATCGATAGCAATGGTCAATATGAGATAGACACCGGTATTAAGATGTTTGACCACCTCCTGTCCCAGCTTGCCCGGCACGGAAGGTTTGACCTGAAGCTCTCAGCCGCCGGCGATGACCAGCACCACCTGATAGAGGATGTTGCCATTTGTTTGGGGCAAGCTCTTAACCAAGCATTAGGGGAGAAACGGGGCATTGTCAGGATGGGCGATGCTACCGTGCCCATGGATGATGCCCTAGCTATGGTGGCAGTGGACATCAGCGGTAGAGGATATGCTATACTAGACCTGCAGTTTAGTCGGAGCAGTGAAAAATGGCAATTGCTCGGGTTTCCCCCCGACCTCATCCGCCACTTCCTTGAGTCCTTTGCTGCTGAAGCTAGACTTAACCTTTATGCTAAGGTTATTGGCACAAACGACCACCACAAGGCAGAGGCAATATTTAAAGCCCTGGGCAGAGCTTTAGACATGGCGACGGCAATTGACCAGCGGATTGCCGGCGAGCTGCCCAGCACCAAGGGCCTATTGGAGGAATAGCACTGGATATAAACACCATAATTATCATAGTCCTGGTTTTCGCCTTTCTCCTGCTGGCAATGATTGTAATCCCACGGTGGCGTCTGAAGCGTGCTATCCGCCAGGTGATACGTATTTTCCGAAAGCATAATGCTACCGACGCTAAGAATGCGAAGACGATTGACGAGCTGGGGCTGAGACCCCGGGGCTTTATACAAGGGATGTTCAGGGGACGTGACTATAAGCCATATGCCTTGGGCGGTTTGATGAATACCGGGGTCATCCAGCAGACCGAAGATGGTAGGTTCTATCTCTCAGAGGAAAAGCTTATGGAGTCGGGGCTTGAGAGGCGCGTTTCACGTTACTTCTAGAGCTTCGGTTAACCCCTATGTCAGCTTCTTACCCGCTAGCCTCTCGTAAGCCTGCTCGTATCTTTTGCTGGTAGCCTCAATAACGTCTGGCGGCAGCACGGGGGCGGGGGGTTCTTTACTCCAACCGGAAGCGGTAAGCCAGTCCCTGACCGGTTGCTTATCATAGCTTTCCTGAGGTTGCCCAACCTTATATAGCCCGGTATCCCAGATGCGGGATGAGTCCGGGGTTAATAATTCATCAATGAGGATAAGCTCGTTGCCGTCCAGCCCGAACTCAAACTTGGTATCGGCGATAATAATACCCCTGGCTACAGCATACCCACGAGCATAGCTATAGACAGCTAAACTTTTCTCTCTTATCCCCTCAGCCAGAGCCACCCCACCCACCAGCTTCGCCATCTCCTCCATAGATAGCGGCTGGTCATGCCCGCTTTCCGCCTTGGTGGTAGGGGTAAAGAGGGGCTGGGGTAACTCCTGGCTCTCCTGCAAGCCTCCGGGCATCGGGTTTCCGGAGACGGTGCCGCTCTCTTTATACTCCGCCCACGCCGAGCCGGATATATAGCCGCGCACCACGCACTCAACGGAAATGCGCTTGACCCTTTTAACCACCATAGAACGCCCGGCTAAGTATCCGGGATAATCAAAGCGGCTCTCGGCAGGAAGGTAAGCATCAAGACGGCGGACATCTTCCACCGCTTCCACAAGATGGTTGGGTAATAAATCCTTGGTCTGGTTAAACCAGAAAGCGGAGAGCTGATTGAGCACCCGCCCCTTACTGGGGACGCCGCAGGGCAGGACAACATCAAAGGCTGAGATTCGGTCAGTGGCAATAATCAGCAGCAGATTGCCCAGCTCGTAGGTATCACGAACCTTGCCCCGAATAAACAAGGGCAGGGGCAGGTCGGCATTCAGCAAAACATCGTTACCCATTATATTGCCCTTGGTGCCAGGTCTGACGGCTTGGCTATCTCCCCCTTCCACTGCGCCTCCGTCAGCCCCAGCCGCTTAAAGATAACATCCATATAACGCAGGTAATACTGCTCGTCGAAGTTTTGCTCCAGCTCTTTAGCCGACATGGCGGCAGTAACCTCCTTGTCAGCCTTGAGCAGGCTAAGGAAGCTCTTATTCCCCTTCCACGCCTTCATCGCATTCCTCTGCACCAGCTCGTAGGCTTTCTGCCGGCTCAGCCCTTTACTGATAAGGGCGAGCATCACCCGCTGGGAGAAAACCAGGCCCCTGGTGAGGTCTATATTTTGCTTCATCCGCTTCGGATAGACCTGCAGTCCTTGCATTATTGAGGTGAAAATGCCCAGAGCATAATCTACCACCAGGCAGGAGTCGGGCAGTATAATTCGCTCCGTGGAGGAATGGCTTATATCCCGCTCATGCCACAGGGCAATGTTTTCCATTGAGGTCAGGGCGTAGCCTCTCACCAGCCGGGCTAAGCCACAGACCCGCTCGCAAAGCTCCGGGTTGCGCTTATGGGGCATTGCCGAAGAGCCGGTCTGACCGGCGCCAAAGGGCTCCTCCGCCTCCCGGGTCTCGGTCCGCTGCAAGGCTCTGATTTCGGTGGCAAACTTCTCCAGCGAGCTTGAAATAATAGCCAAAGTAGTAACGAACTGGGCATGGCGGTCGCGCTGCAAGACCTGGCTTGAGATTGGGGCCGGGGTGAGTCCCAACCTAAAGCAAGCCTTTTCTTCAACCTCGGGGGACAGGGTGGCGTAGGTGCCAACGGCTCCCGAAATCTTGCCCACAGCGATGGCTTTCGTGGCTTCACCCAGCCTTTGCCAATTTCGCCTCATCTCCTCAACCCATAGCGCCAGCTTAAAACCAAAGGAGATCGGCTCGGCGTGAACCCCGTGAGTGCGGCCAATCATCGGTGTGTATTTATATCTTATCGCCTGCTGCGCCAGCACCGAGATGAGCTCCTTTACATCCTTACTAAGCAGCTCCGCCGCCTCAATCAGCTGCAGGCTCAAGGCGGTATCTATGACATCGGAGGAGGTAAGACCAAGGTGGATAAAGCGAGATTCCCCCCCCACGCTCTCCGCCACCGCGCCCAGAAAAGCGGTTATATCATGGTGGGTCTCCCTCAAAATCTCCTCCATGCGTTTAAGGTCGACCCGTGCCAGCTTTATCTTGGGCACCGCCTCCCGGGGAACAACGCCTAATTCAGCCCACGCCTCACAGACGGCAATCTCCACCTTGAGCCACTTATCAAACTTATTCTCGTCCGACCACACCCGCTTCATCTGAGGTCTGGAATAGCGTTCAATCATGGCTTTTCTCCTTGCAACTCGGCTCTATATTTTTCGTAGGCTTTCCGTATCTCGTCATGTTTTAAGCCTAAGATTTCAGCCGCCAGATAGGCAGCGTTCTTCGCCCCGGGGCTGCCTATAGCCACCGCGGCTACCGGTATCCCAGCCGGCATCTGAACTATGGAATATAGGGCATCAACACCCGCCAGTTCGCCAGCAGCCAGGGGCACACCGATGACGGGCAGGGTTGTCCAGCTTGCCAGAACGCCGGGCAGGTGCGCTGCCCCACCGGCAGCGGCAATTATAACCTCAATCCCCCGCCCCCTGGCATCCAGCCCATACTGCCGGACCTTATCCGGGTTGCGGTGGGCAGATATTACCGAAACCTCGTGCTCAATGCCGAGCTTGGTTAATATATCCAGCGTCGGCTTGAGGGCTTCCGTATCTGATTTTGAGCCCATAACTACAGCAACTAACGGCATTTTAACCTTCCTTTATTAAAGCGATATCCTTGCGGTAGTGACAACCCTCAAAGTGAATACGGGGGATATTTTTATAGACCCTTTCCCTGGCTTCAGCCAGATTTCTGCCGGTAGCGACCACGGTGAGGACTCTGCCCCCGCTGGTCACTACCCGCCCCGATTCCAGCCCTGATTCCAGCTTAGTCCCGGCGTGAAAGACAAGGATGTCCTTATCCACCTCGTCCAGTCCGCTAATAACAAAGCCCGTCTTATAGCTGGCGGGGTATCCCCCCGATGCCATCACCACCCCGACACAGGCGCCGTCACTCCACTCTACATTTATCTGCTCAAGCTTGTTATCAACAACTGCCAGCATAATATCCACCAGGTCGCTCTTGAGCAAGGGCAGGGTAACCTGCGCCTCCGGGTCGCCGAACCTGGCGTTAAATTCTAGCACCTTTGGCCTGTTATTGGTAACCATCAGCCCCCCGTAGAGGACGCCTTTATACGGTCTTCCTTCGTCGTGCATCGCCGTTACCGCCGGCTCCATAATGGTCTCCACTACCTTTTCAGCCAGCGCCGGACTCATAAAAGGCGGCGGGCTGTAGCTGCCCATACCCCCGGTATTGGGCCCCTGGTCTCCGTCATATAAGCGTTTATAATCGCAAGCCGCCACCATCGGGACTACGCTGTAGGCATCGGTAAAGGCGAAGACGCTCATCTCCTTTCCCGATAGATGCTCCTCAACTAATACCCTGCCCCCGGCATCACCGAAGGCTTTAGCTTCCATTATATAGGAGAGGGCTTCCAGCGCCTGCGGGATTGAATCAGCCACGATTACCCCCTTGCCGGCAGCCAGGCCATCGGCTTTGACCACGATAGGTGGCGTCTGCTTCTGGAGATACTCCTTCGCCTTAATATAATCGGAAAAGCTGACGCTTCTGGCACAGGGTATATCATGTTTTTGCATCAGCTCCTTGGCGAAGACCTTGCTCGACTCAATCTCGGTGGCACGCTTGGTCGGGCCGAAGATTTGAAAACCCCTGATGAGGAACTGGTCAGTAATGCCCTCAGCCAGAGGCGCTTCGGGACCAACAACGGTGAGGTCAATCCTCTTTTCCTGGGCTATCTTAGCCAGCCCGTCTATATCGGCAGGCTTTATATCCAGGTTTTGGGCAATCTTAGCCGTGCCGGCGTTCCCCGGAGCCACATAGATTTCCTCTACTTTGGGGCTCTGGGCTAGCTTCCAGACCAGGGTATGCTCCCTGCCCCCACCACCAACAACTAAGATTTTTATCTACCTCACCCCCTTATTTGGCTGGCTCTTGATATAGTGCCAGTACTTGGAACTCATGTGAGAAATCACCTTGTTCGGGTGTGTGAACTATCACTTTGCCTGTGCCGAAGTTTTTGTCTGTATCTGGGTTTGCGTTTATATCCTCAAATGGTATTCTGATATCTGTGCCTGAGCTATCAATTTGCACCTTACCACTATAGACACATCTAATAATCTCTTTTTGCTGTGTCTCCCAGTTCATTTCATATATAAATATCTCAATGCTTACCGACACGGGGACATCCCTGAAGAAAACCAGCTCACTTTGGCTGTCATACCATAAAATGTAAATGGCTATACCTTCCCATTCAGGGTCAGCATCATCACTATACATCCGCGTTCCTGCTTGAATATAAGCTAGGTCTTTAATTGTGCCACCCAACGCTTTTTCTATAGGTGGTAACGGCTCTGGGGTTGGCGTTACAGGCTCTGGCGCTGGAGGTAGGCATTGAGAAATAAGCACAACCCCAACTATGCCAAGCACCCCCAAACCGAGCAAAACTCCACAACCTATTTTAAGAACAGTCTTCATATTTAAGCTAGTTTAGCGGGTCTATCCACCAAGAATAGACAGTCTCAGTTTTACCATCATCAAAACGCACTTGATATTGAGAGTATTCTCCGATGTAGCCGATAATCGTCCCCTTCCTGCCCGCAAATGACGCCTTTTTGTTATTTCCGATTACCCTATCCCCGATTTTAAACTTTCTTTTACCCATCGGGAATCTCCCCCTAGCCTATCTATTACTCCCACTCAATAGTTGAGGGGGGTTTGGAGGTTATATCGTAGACGACGCGGTTTACGCCGGGCACTTCGTTGACGATGCGGCTGGAAATACGAGCCAGGACTTCGTAGGGGAGGCGCGACCAGTCAGCGGTCATGGCGTCTTCGCTGGTTACGGCGCGGATGGCAACCAGATAGCCATAGGTACGCTGGTCACCCATTACCCCCACGCTCTTGACATCGGTGAGGATGGCAAAGCTCTGCCACAACTGGCGGTATAAATGCGCCTTCTTAATCTCGCTCATTACAACCCAGTCAGCGGCTCGCAGTATATCAAGCTTCTCCTTGGTTACCTCACCGATAATGCGAATCGCCAGCCCGGGGCCAGGGAAGGGCTGGCGCCACACCATCTCCTCAGGCAGCCCCAGCTCAAGCCCCACCTGGCGCACCTCGTCCTTGAACAGGTCGCGCAGGGGCTCAAGTAGCTGCAGCGTCATCTTGGCGGGCAGCCCGCCAACGTTGTGGTGGGTCTTTATCTTCGCCGACGCCGTGCTCCCTGAAGAGGCACTCTCAATGACATCGGGATAGAGCGTACCCTGGGCAAGAAAATCAACCTTGCCTATCTTCTTCGCCTCCTCCTCAAATACCAGAATAAATTCCTCACCTATCACCTTGCGCTTCACCTCCGGGTCGGTGACCCCCTTCAGGCGGCTAAGGAATCTCTCGCTGGCATCAACATAGACGATGTTCATGCCAAGATTAAGGCGGAAGGTATTAAATGTCCTCTCCACCTCCTCACGGCGCAACAAGCCATGATTAACAAAGATACAGGTAAGCTGGTCGCCGATAGCCCGGTGGACAAGGGTGGCAGTTACCGCCGAATCAACCCCTCCCGAGAGGGCACTGATGACCTTGCCTTTGCCCACCTGCTTTCTGACCTTAGCTATGCTTTCGTTTATGAAGTTAGCCGTTGTCCAGTTCCTCTTGCAGCCGCATACCCGATATATGAAATTCCTCAGTATGGTCTTTCCCTCCGGGGTGTGTACGACCTCAGGGTGAAACTGGAGACCAAAGAGCTTCTTATCATTGCCCATAACGGCGAAGGGTGAATTTTCAGTATAGGCTAAGGCGGCAAAGCCGGGTGGCAGCCTTTCAATCCTGTCGCCGTGGCTCATCCATACAGGGGTGGTGGGAGGCAAACCGAAAAACAGGGGGGAATCCATGTTACTCAGATGAAGGATGGCATGTCCATACTCCTGCTTGGTTCCGGCTACAACCTGCCCCCCCAGCTGGTGAGCAAGGACCTGCATCCCGTAGCATATGCCCAGTATCGGCAGACCACTCTCATAGACATACGCCGGAGCCTGAGGGGCGCCAGTTTCATAGACGCTGGCTGGACCGCCGGAAAGGATAAACCCCCTGGGGTTTAACGAGGCTATCTTCTCCCAGGGGGCATCGTAGGGCACCAGCTCGCAATACACCTCGCACTCGCGTACCCTCCGGGCAATCAGCATGTTATATTGCGAGCCAAAGTCAATGACAATTATCGCCTCGCGCTCACCACTGGGTACGGTCTCCTTTGCCGGCGCCGGCTGCTCGCCCCCTATCTCCTTGGCGATTTCCAGATAGGTGGAGACCTCAATATCGCCGCTGGTGGCTACCCGGTGGCTACCCTTTGTCGTTGGCTTTGATTTGCCTTTAGCCATATATAGAACATAGCATATCACTGTGATATACTGGGGTCAAGAAGAAATTAAGATGCCAAACAAGCTACTTTCACCCGTCCAAAAACAGGTTGAGCAGGCAGTATTTATCCTCAAGGAGGGAGGGGTAGTTGCCTTCCCCACCGATACCGTCTACGGGCTGGGCGCTGCCATCAGCCTTCCTCAGGCGGTGGAGCGGGTCTATCAGGTAAAGAAACGACCAAAAAATATGCCCTTACCACTACTCCTGGCTGATAAATTCCAGATAGGCGAGGTCGCTGAGCCGGTGCCGCCAACTGCCTGGCTTCTGGCGGAAAAATTCCTGCCCGGTGCCCTGACCATGGTGCTTTTTAAG
>Ga0163203_1000437_pt1 | contig 11210 bp, 17 predicted proteins | sample PL_2010_330m_FD_113534 | JGI IMG/M metagenome (GOLD analysis project Ga0163203, IMG submission 113534) | Freshwater microbial communities from Powell Lake, British Columbia, Canada to study Microbial Dark Matter (Phase II) - PL_2010_330m | ecosystem: Environmental > Aquatic > Freshwater > Lake ... | reverse complement strand
GCGTTTTCTCTATGTACCACCCGTGGTGTTGCATAAACGAACGTAAAGGCTGTACAATAAGTGTTGTCTCACGCTGCATCGCCATACTCTGCCTCCGCTTTGTTCGCGTTATTTATGCCATAGATTGCCCATTGAACTATCTTTTCATATTGAGCCTTCACCATTGTCGCCGAGGCTGGGTTATTATTACTAGCAATGATCGACCGCGTTGCTTGGAAGATGTTACCTGCAATATACCCATCACCGGCAACGTCTGCCGTCTCAACCTCAACACTCGATAGTTCCTTCTGGCGTAACGAACTGATAATTAAATCACGTTGACGCTTTTTCATTTCATTCTCCTTGTTAAATTTTCTCATAATCATCAAGAATTTAGTATTTAACGTAAACCATTTCAGACATTCTATTGTTAATGATGCCCCAGCCCTTTTCCTTCATCGCACTTATAACAGAACTGCTCGGGAACCCTATGGGAGTGCTTAGGGCTATAACAGAACTGGCCCAGTCATCCTTAAACTTCTCCTTGGACCCACCGCTAACAAACATGCAGTCCGTTAGATGACCGTCTGCATCAAATGCATTGGCTACAAACACGCCCTCTCCTTTTTCTTTGTTATGTGCCGTCTCTGTTAACCCATCTTTAAACTCAGTGAGTTCCTGACAGATTTCATTATAGATGTCTATGAGATCGTCAGGTGCTTTATTCTCCTCAAGGAACTTACCCAATCTCATCATTTGTAATACATCACTCATGTCATTCTCCTTTGATTCTGTTTTTAATGTAAATTCTTAAGAGCATTAGGTCTTTCTCTTCACCTCGCTCATACGCCTTTAGGATTTTGGCCTTGTCTACTTCTGAAAGCGTAGGTTCGAGTAGTAGTATTTTTGACCCAAGGTCACACAACTTTCTCGACCTTTGAAACTCAAGACGATACTCTTTATAAAGATTTTGTAATGTTACAACTTGAGGGTATTCCATGGTCTGTTACTCCTACGTAGGTGAATTTGATTTCTTTCCCTAATGGGTAATTTTCTACAACGTATGTCCATTCCCGTTGGTAGTCGTCCATTCCTGAAACTCCAAAGGAAACACTTAACCCTGTATAGGCAGCATCGCCACCTGTAACAGATAGAACCTCATTGCCCCATTTCATTTTACAGATAAGACAGCCAAGTTTGCCAATGTTTTTACCTGTGTGTCCATCCTCGTAACCTATAATTACAGCCTCTGCATCATACTTTGGTTTGCACTTTAACAGATTATAAGACCGTCCACTTTCGTACAGGGCTGCTGGGTCAGCTAGCATTATACCTTCCCATTTGTACTCAGCCGCCGTATCAATCATTTTCTGTAAGTCACCCTTTGTTTCTAATCTTGTCTGCTCTTCAAAGTTACCAACATCGTAAAATTTAGGGCTCACAGTGCGCTTAGCAAGTAAAAGTCTCTCCCTCAACCTAACATTGTTTGCAACGAAGGATAGCATACTCTCCTCTTTGTCAAAGGCATCCATGATAAAACCCAAAGATGTTACAGTATCTTTCGCCCAGCACTCATAGGGTTTAACATTATACACAAGGTACTTGATTCCTTTCCAACGATTGTCTGTCAACCCATTCACTCCCTGACCGCAGATACTTTTAACAGCTTTAAGAGAGTCATCTTTCCAAAGCTCACCGTGAAGAGGAATACCTTTGGGTAACTTATCTAGATACCAACTAGGACAATTAATAACTTTGGGTCTGATGCCGTATTTATTAGCCCTTCCAATTGTCCACAAGCCGGTACTCATTACACAATGCCTTAACTTCTTATCTCCACCTTCATAGTACCAAGGCACGTCTTTTGCTATCATGCCTCGTGTTATGCCACCATCCCATAGGCAACCCCAGCCGTTTAACTTCCGGCTAGCGTACCAACCAGTGTAGTCTGCCCTGGGGTTGAAAGAGTGTGCTAGTTGCGCAAATTCATGTTTCATAGTAAACCCAGCTTTCTACACCATGCGAGATGGTGTTTCTTAAACGCCTTTTTAGTTTTTGCATTTATTACATAGGTATATTCGACATGCCGTGTACAGTGACTAGAGCCGCCAAGCGTACATGTTCTACAGCTCTGAAACATGAAACAAAACCCACATCTTTGTTTCATTACTTCCTTAATATCTAGTAGGGAACATCCCTTTGTTACACAAGCCACCTGAATATTTTTATGTTTCATCATAGACAATGCACGATATTCAATAAATGGTGCCGCTCTTCTTGCTTTGTCTATATCATATACTGGGTGTTCTTCACTTGTAATCTCTGGGTAAGGTAAGCCCATAAGTTATCTCCCTGTTGGTAAATAAGGTGTATGAAATTGACTCTTTATTTTATAGTAAATAAGTTTAGTATCTTGGTTAAGTTTAATTAACCCAACTAAGATACACTCTTCAACATAACTGAGGCTCCACTTACACACTTGTCTCACAGTATAGCCCCTGTATGTGCCAAACCAAAACTTATCGTTTAAACCCATCTCTGCTACTGGTACTGTCACGGCGTCTTCTACTGATTTTTCAAACATCTCTTTACCTCTTTCGCTAAGATTTTACTAACATTAACTGCCCAGGCATTGCCGACTTGTAACATTATATCTTTACTAGACCCTGCAAAAACATAGTCATCTGGGAAAGCTTGCAGCTTTGCAATCTCTTTCATTGACAGATAGCGCTGGTTTATACCCAGTTGATTCCTTTCGTTTGCGAGAAGTTTACCACTTACTTTAAAAATTTGATCACGATCACGTATTGCCAGTAGCTCTGTACCTAACACAGTAAACGAAGCCACGTTTGAATTACGACCACGTAGGCTACTGCCTCTACGGCATAAGATATAACTACCATCTATTCCTAAATAGTCTGCCCACCCTCCCCAGTGGTTTTTCCAGTGATCACTCTTCGGCACTTTAAAAGTGTACTTTAAATCATCTCTCATACCTACAAAGAAAAGGCGTTCTCTGTCTTGAGGGATACCGTACTGTGAGGCAGAGAGTTTATACCCTCTTACTTTATACCCAGGAAAGCCTCCCATTATTGTTACCAGAGTATTAATCATTGAGTCATCCAACAATGTTGGTGCATTTTCCATGATGAACATTTTTGGCTGGGTCAACTCTAGTACTCTTTGGTATTCTTTTATATGTACTAAGCCCTCACAGGAACGATATCCGTTGTCGTAACCACCGCTTCGCGCATTAGAGAAAGACTGGCAAGGAGGGCCACCTATCAATACATCTAACCCAACGAACTTAGCATTTGACAACATACTTTCAGTAATAGTTGATATTGGATACTCCCAAATATCCCCTAAGTTCTGTCTATATGTTTTACAAGCGTACTCGTTTATATCATTAGCGAGCAGACAGCTAAAGCCCTCTTCCATGAACCCAATATCTGCGCCACCTGCTCCAGAGAATAAGGATATGTAATTCACTCGTCCTCCCCTTCGTGAATTTCATTTTGACACTTTGGACAGGACCCAGTTATTGTAAACTCAATCTTTTCCTTGTCGTCTTTAAACTTATCTAACACAATAGGCTCTGCACAAATTGAACAGAGTCCTAGCTCTACCCTTCTTCTCATTTTAGGGTAGAGATAAAAACATGGCTTTTCTAAATTTGGCCTAGTTAATGGCATTTCAGTTATCATTTTTCACCCCATGAGTTAATGTTTTTCTTCCATTTCATTTTGATTAGAGGTACGTCAGCTCTATAACTTTCTACTGTTTCATTAACAACGGCTTCAACTTTATCCACGACAGATGGGTGACATGGACATTCAATTTCATCATGAACATTCATAGGCATTACTAACCAAATACTAACGCCTGAAGGCTGTAATTCCCAGATATTGCGTTGAAGGGTTTTTGTAATTTGGCCACCTGGGCTTTGTATCTCATGATTTGCAGCGATTCTCATTATCTGACTTTGAATATTAAAAGCTGCCGCATACGTAGCTGAGGCACAGGCTCCACCAGCAGTTTGTATCCTATCCCTACGTCTGATCTTTAGTCCCTTACCCAGAGCTTTCATTTCATCACTGGGTTCTGTAGCCATGTTAAACAGTGCTTTGACTACGCTGAACTCCATATCAAAGTAACGACGAAAACCCAAGAAGGATTCAATATATCTCTTAGGCTCATGCCATGTTACTTGTGTGCCTATCCCACCATCCTGTCTTAGGGCTGCAAAGTCTTTAAAGATTCTTTCTCTATTTTCCTTAATCCCTGGGTAACGTGCCTCAAAGTCTTGGAATGCTTGGTACACCTCTTCCTCTTCCAGCCATGTCACATCCCCTATCTTCTTCTCCTGGGCTCCGTAGAGTTTTGCAAAGAAGGCCTTCTTCGCTCTGGAGTAGAAACCATTTGGGTCATTTTCATTTATATCCTCTGTAAGCATTACTGCTTCATACTCCATCTTATACAGTGATGCCCCAAAGAGTCCATGTATCTTCTTACCTGTTAAAAGATCCTTTCTTAAGTCTGGGTCATTATAGACTGCCTCAACTATAGCTACTTCAAAGCCAGAAAAATCGCCCCCGCATAAAGACATACCAAGAGGAGCAAGCGTAAAAATACTTCTAATCCCACTACCCTTTTTGATTCCTTGAGGATTGATAGAACCACCGCGTCTAAGGTAAGATTCACTGCCACCAGACATACGATTACTTTTAGTACCGATAACTTTGTAAGTAGCATAAAATCTCCCTGCTTTTAAGATTTTAGTTAATAGATCTTTTTCTTTTGCTGCTTGACGTGCTGCGATGATGCTTTCAACTCTCCCAACAACTTTAGGATTTTCATCTTTCCATTCAAGTAAAGAGTGAAGGGTGTCCTTTGCCGTGTTAGGTATTGCTAGTTTCTCAACATCATCACAACACTCGTGAATATAACCCAGTACTTGCCTAGGTGAATCTATATTGACAGGAACGCTTTTGATATTGCCTTCGACATCGAGTAATCTCTCTCGCGCCTTAGCTGGGTCAAAAGAAAATCCCCTCCAATACATAGCACCAACAGCACAAGCAAGAACGGAATCATCGTCACCACAATCAGGACGACCAAAATAATTATAGAGCTCTCTAGTATAAATAACATCATTCCTCGCATACTCTATCCTCCTTGGGTTATTTGTCCATTCCCACAAGTGACCTTTAATATCATCAATCCATTGGCCAGAGCAAGGCCACCAACCAAACTCTTTAGGTTTTGATACAGGAGGTAAATCATCAAGAGTAAACACATCATGACCCAGTACCTTTTCCATAATGATTTTTAATGCCGTCGAAGGATTAAACGAAAGCCGGATATTAACAAGATGCTGATCAATCTCAATTTCAATCTCACCACTGTTGGCTTTTGAGTATTCTTCTGGGGTGACTTCCTTACCAGAATACCTATGCAACTCAATGATTCTCCAATTACAGCCTTTGCGACTTTTACTAAAGTATATGTCCGGGATTTTAACATTCTTCTGTAATTCCTTTAAAAGTAATGGAGCAAGGACTTTGGGTACTCTACGGATTATAATATCTTTCTGGTTAAGAGTTGATTGGAACTCACCTTTCCTACCATGCAACATAAGGTCTAATGCCGTGACAGGTTTTAGGCAATAGTTATCTCTACAGGCATCGTCTTTTTCTACATCATAGTAATCAAGGATTTGTGGTTTACCCATTACTGGTAACTGCTTTAATACCCCGTAAGTACGGCAAAGGTGAAACATGTCGTGGGATAGGTTAAACCCAACGATACCTTCTTTATGGGTTACCATATCTTCAATAAGTCTGAGGGTTTCCCAAACAGGTGTTTCGAAGACATTAAGTAATGTTGGTTCGTCGTTATCATAAGCATACTGTATTAAAACCGTAGGCCCATAGAAACCGACAGACTCTGTATCAAAGAATATCATTACCTGTTCCCTGAATAAGTGAAATGACAAAGCTTAAACTTGTATCAGCTAGCTCTTTAGATAACCCAACAGCTTCTTCCCAACTTAGATCAGCCGTCGCAATAGTTCGTGTTGTAAAACATATGTCGCCTTCCTTGTGTACAGATAAAAGTAGAAAACCTTCGCTCTTTAATAACATTTCATTTGCATGTAGTTTTGCTGATTCTACATCTTTAAAATCTTTAAGATCTTTAAAATGGGAGGTCATTATGTCCTCTTTTTCTCTCGGCTTTCGCTGTTTCATAAGAACGTATTGCAGAGCAAGCATAAGATAAACACTCTTCATTTATCTTATCATCAAACCCAGTATTTATTATTAACCAGTCAATATAGCTTGGGTTGTCATCAATTATTGATTGAATAACTGTACCCTTATATTTACCATAAGTCATCTTATCTGTAAGAGTAAGACGCGTATCTACGTTTGCTGATTTCCTGTTGAGTAAATCTTCTAAGTTCATAGTAAACTCCAATGGTTTAATTGTATTGCTAAGGTATCTGGGTCTAGGTTAGCTATCAAAGCCGCCCCTAAGACTGTTTTTGTTCTAGGCATCTCTCGGTTACAAGCAACAAAGGTTTTTACTATTGCTTTAGACGTAAAGGGCGTTTCCATAGTCAGCTTAATAAGCATTGAAACATCCTCATCGGATATTTCTTTCTGGGTAAACTCAGCGAGTGTCTTTCTCATGTAGTATAAAACTGTGTATTTTATTTCTTTAGTCATCATAACTCAACTCCTAAGAAAGAGGATTTAAGATCACCCATTGACATTGACTGTAAATTCTTTTTACGTAGTAAACTATCTCTAATCTTTTCATCGGTTGGAAGGTGGATATAGTCTATGATAGTAAGCCCTCTAACTTTATCCATATTGTTTGAATGAGGTCTGTCTTCAGATTGCATTCTACCGTCCCCATTATTACTATTAGAATAATAAATGACAGTAGGAGAAGCAGACAACTCAAGCCCAGTTCCCGCGCTATCTGTCTGGGCAACAAAAGCAAGTTTACGAACAGTGCCAGTATCTGCAGACCTGTCCATTTCATGTAATAGGTTGTCCGTGTTTTGTACCCAATCAAGATCCAATAAACGTTCATCAATACGCGCATAATCTGTAGATGATATATACACTTTCCAACCACGACCATCGACCTGCAGTACCGTCCAATCTTCGTCGCAACACGTTTCACAGATAACATCAATACTCCCTTGATAACCGGCATAGACAATAATTCTACCTACGCCTTCGTGATTCTCTAGGTCTTCCCTTAGCCTGTCGACTTTAGGTGACCCAATGAAATTCGTACCTATCCTGACTTCTCTATTTTTTACTTCGTCATAGCCTTTCTCATATTGAAAGCCATCCGAAAGCTGTCTTAGTTTATTGATAGCAGTAATGACATTTGGGGCATTATCAGCTATAGTCTTTGCAACGCGAAGTATCTTCTTACTTGGTGGTAAGTAGACAACTTCATACATTTTATCTGGCAAGTCAAGACAATCCTTTTTAAGATAAACACAGACAAGACCCTTTAGCCTTTTACTTAGTAACTCAACTTCTTCTTCTTTCCACTCTACTAGATGCCAGTACTTGTTACCCACGGCTCCTTCTCTCTGCTCCCACTCCCCAAGTCGTCTCTCAAACATGTGTTTATTGCTCTCACGAATAAACCCAGGTCTTGTAACTTCACAGAGGTTCCACCAGTCACTTGGGTCTTTAGGTGAAGGTGTCCCTGATAACCCAACAACATACTCTTTCCCTGCCCACTTGTCCTGCATTGCATCCACAAGACCACGAGCAGCTTTTGATCTATTACTAGTTGGGTTCTTTAACTTCTGTATTTCATCAAAGACTATGAACTTAGGGAAAGGTGGTGCGAGGACATCTCCACCCTCTAAAATAGCCACGGCATTTGTAGTAAACTTATCATACGTCATTGTATAAAGTTTACCTTCAAAACCCCACTTCTCTATCTCACTGGGTAAACCACGTAAGGCACTCGTTGGGGCAACCCACCAAGCATATTGACAATCTGCATTTTCAATTGCTTTCAATGTTGGGCGAGTCTTTCCTGTTCTCATTTCTGCTGCTAGCAGGACACGTTTGCGAGTCATAATATCATTATACATAGACTGTTGATGTTTCCAGAAAGATAAGTACATCAACATATCTTTTCTGTACCAATCTTCTATGTCCTTATCATATACTGCTATTTTTGACCCATTCATTAAAATATCAAAGGCAAAGATATTTCTAGAAGTATTTGCCACTGCCCATGTTTTTAATTCTGGATGCCACTTCTTACCTTCCATTGATTTAACTTCTTCTATCATTGGTCTAAAGAAAGAGAAGTTTACCCATAGTTGGTCACCTATTGGAGTTACAACGACAGGCAAGGCTTTATTGCCAAACTTACATTTTATCTCGTAGGAGTCACTCATAGACTTACTCCCCATTTGAATGTTAGAGGTGCGTTACGTTTCAATGAATATACCATATCTGTATCTTTAGTTAGGATTATATACCTCTTAGCTGAGGCAACACTGTGAACAAATATCTGCCCTGTGTGCATGTTTTTAATGTGTAAGTATACCCAATCTTCTGCGAACATTACTCTTGTACTATCAAAATATTTTGCTAAGTGGTCTACGATTTGCCCGCGGTAGGATGATTCTAACCCAGCGATAAGTAGGTCAATGGGGCTGTAGATGTATATTGTATTAATAGGATTACGCAAGTCAGGGACTAAGTAGCCACCTGAGTTGACACTATCGGGGGTAGGAAGACGTAGGGAATTAAATTCCCCTACGTCCACCTGTGGTAAAGTAATAAGTTTATACCTAGCGGACACGCTCAGTATTCCCTTCATCAGTGGTTTCAACACCTTTGACTGGGTTAATAAATAAAGTGTGATACTTAGTGAACTTATCAACTGGTAGGGCAATATCTTTATGCCCAACAGCTAGTCCCGACCCAACAGCAGCGTGGTCTTTAGGTACGATATTGAGACTGTACCAGTCTCCTCTCTTACCTTCGTTTGCTATTGTTGATATTTCTAGGAGTCTTCCACCTGCCCCAGCTTTTTCTAACTGTCCACCGGCTTGGGCAAGAGACTTCTTACAAAACATAGAACAGAAACACGCTTGTTCTGGAAGATAGATAAACAAGTCAACACCTTTTTGTAACTCGTGCCCTTTTGGGTTCTTTGTTGTCTTTGCAGGCAATGTCTGGTTACAAAAGGCTGTATACTCTTTGTTATCCTTAAGGTCACCATCTGTTGATAAGTGGTAAATCTCACTTTCAAAAGTCTGGTCGTCAAGGTTACAGATAACAGTATGAATCCTGAAATCCAGTACTAGCATGTTTATTTTGCTACTAAGGTTGGTCTGACCGGCAAGAACAAACTCCCCAGGCATTGCAATCTTATTCTTGAATGATTTAGATACCGCATAACATATTGAGAGACTGGGTATCCAATTCATATTCACCACAGAGTCCAGCATAGCCTCTGCCTGTTCTGTGTCAGTTGAGGGTAGGTTTCTGTTTATAATTGATAGAGGGTTTTCGTTTTTCATTTTTAGATTCTTTCTTTTAGGGTTTAGGGTTTGTTGGGTATACTCTAGCAGCCATAGAGTATACCCTTTAACTTAACTAGTTTACTAGTTAAGCGTCAATAACTTTCTTTCCTGCTTTTTCCAAGAAAGCCTGAGCGTCAGAAAGTTTTTTAGCCTCACGGTTTTCTTTCCGTTTAGCATCTTCTTCTTTACGTTTGGCTTCTTTCTGTTCCCACTCTTCTCTTTTGAGAGAAAGAGTTTCTTCATCAAGAGAGAATACTTTTTCCATTGTTTCCTTACAACCACGAGTGTAGTCATTTGGGTCAATTTCAAAAGCAGACATGGCCTGTTCTCTTAAGACGTTGAGGTCGTCTTTGCTCATTACCTTTGCCTGTGCAACAAACTCACGTTTACCAGCTGATCCCTCTTGACGGGCTTTGCGGATGGCGTTAAGTTCTTCGCTCACCTTTGAAGCAAATTGATCGGCAGGGAGAGCAATAGCATCGGCAATCCATACATCTGTCAATGAATCTTCAGGTAACTTCTGAAGTTGGATAGCATTGACAATAGATAGCTCTTTTGCGTCAAGAGCTTCTTTGGCGATATCGGAGAGATCGTTCAGTTTCAAGAGGTTGGTAAGGTGTGATTTGGAACGGCCAATCTTCTTTGCGGCAGTTTCTACGTCCCATCCTTGAATGGCAATGAGTTTCTTGATAGCTTTGATTTCTTGACTGCTCATTGTTTTCTTGGTATTGTAGTTACCGGCAATCTGCAGGGCCAGAGCGTCCCAGTCTTTTTCTTCCCGAACTTGTACCCAGACTGTACCATCGGCAAATTTCTCGCAACCTTCGTTGTTCAACTCAATAACCGCATGGGCACGGCGTGTACCATCAATGACTGTGAATTGACCATCATCGGTTTCAGATACTGAAAAGAAGTTAATAAGCCCAGTCTCACCGATACTGTCTTTGAGTTCGAGATACTTGTCATAGTCTTTATCTTCTTCATTGGGGCGAGGGCGAAGAGCGACATCGTCTGAGGGGAAGATAATACTGTCGATCTGAATCTGTTGAGTACGCATTGTGTGTACCCTTTCTTGGTTTGGGTTAAGTTAAACTACTTAGACTGCTTTAGGGGCTTCAACAAATTTCTCATATAATGAAATATGTCTAACCTCTAAAGAATTGCTTTTGTTTAAATCTTTGAGGAGCTTTTGCACTTCGACTGTCATAATCTCCCCAGTGTCTACTTCAATCTCTGTCTTTTCGGCCTCTACACTCCACACAACCCTTTGAGAGTCACCAACCATTGAATAGTCTATTTTATGTTCTTTGACCTCCTCTTCGGTGAATTGTATATCATCTGAGAACTTTTTAAAAGCCTTGATAGTTACAAAGTTTGCCTTGTAACTAGCAAGTAAATCACTCAAGCAAATCCTTTCCTTTAAACCCAATCTAACTTTCATCTTACCTCCAGCGCTGAATGTTACCCAGGGATTTTACCTTTGTAGTTATTTAAACGATTAAACGACCCAGATATATATATCCCTAGCTTATATAGTGATACTAGCTTATAATATAGTATATTCCATTGCATACGTCAATAGGTTAGATGAAAATAGTTAATTTAGTTTGGGTCGTTTAAGCGGTTAAATACATAGACTAATTAG
>Ga0163203_1000435_pt1 | contig 11247 bp, 15 predicted proteins | sample PL_2010_330m_FD_113534 | JGI IMG/M metagenome (GOLD analysis project Ga0163203, IMG submission 113534) | Freshwater microbial communities from Powell Lake, British Columbia, Canada to study Microbial Dark Matter (Phase II) - PL_2010_330m | ecosystem: Environmental > Aquatic > Freshwater > Lake ... | reverse complement strand
TCTTCAGGTACATCCATGATAGAGAGCTCTCCTTCCTGGAAGAACTTCTTAACCATCATATTGCGCGGCAGGACCTCGTTGAGGAGCTCCAGAGCTTCATCGCTCTGTATGTTGAGCTGCTCAATTCCCTGCTCTGCTATCTGCCGGGCCAGTCGCTCCTGGTAGTCCCCCAGGGTATAGATAAGCTTCTTGACTTGTGCCACAGTTCACCTCCCTTCTACTCGTTCCAGACGAGCACGGTCCTAATTTCAAATTCCGTCTTGCAGGAGTTACACTTCGCGTAGTTCGGAGCTTCCTCGTAGTCCATATCATCACCCTGGCACTTGGGGCAGGTGATGGGTTCTCCTTCTGCGTATTCTTTGCGCTTCTCAGGCACTGGTATCACCTCCTTTCCCCTTATCAAGGGGGGAGGGGGATCAAGACGGTCCCCCTCCACTTAGGTTAATCTTTGGGGAACATTGGCATCACTATAACCAACGGTGACGCACGGTGGCGGAAGACCACCGGGTCAGTCTTACTGGTTACACCCATAGTAATAAATCCCTCTTTGCCCTTAAGGTATTCCAGGAGGTAGCTGCTTTTAAGGGCAACCTTACCTGGGGTATCGGTCTGCACGGGAAGCGTTCCCTCCATTTCCCCCATCTCGTCGCTGCTGGCCGAGACTGTCATGGTGTCCTTGGTCCAGCTGAGCTGAACTAAACCACTCCCATCTTTGGCGATGGCACTGAGGCGCCTTACTGCCCTCTCGAGATCCCCGGGGAATAACTGAACCTTGTTGGGGATATCCTTGGGGATCAGCCGCTTGAAGTCCGGTGGAGTACCTGAGATGAGCGCGATTTGAACCGCCACATTACTGAAACACGCCTGGAGCTTATCCGGAGCGCCTTCTTTCCCCTCAGCGAAGGTAACGTCAATCTGGCGCTTTTGTGTTATTGTCCCTACCAGCGAGTCGCCGAGGGCTACGTCCGGGCGGGTATGCTGCCACAGGGAATAGAGGAGCGATACGGCTCCAGAAGGGATGATTATCGGCTTCTCGATGGGGAATGAAACAGGTATCGTCTGGTATGCCATCCTGAAGCCGTCGCCGGCGGCGACGTCAAGATTTTCCCCGGGGAAAATCGTCACTCCGCTGAGTACCGGGCGAGTCTCATCACTGGCGCAATATCCTCTGGCGAAGGCCAGAGCCGCCATCAACGTATTTCCATCCATCGTCCCCTGCGCCTTAGCCGTAATTTCTCGTATCACCGGATAGTCCTTGGCTTTGACGAGGGGATAGGATGACTTGCCGCCGTCCCAGGTGAACTTGAGCTCCTTGTTGGCCTCAGTCGTGAGCGTCTCGTTACCCGGCACGTACTTCAGGAGCTGCAAAACTGGCTTAAGGGGAAGAAGGCACTCTATATCGGCCTCGGGTAGGTCTATCAGGACAAAAGCTTCCATGTCCCCTGCTATAGCCCTACCATCCTTGATGAGAACATTTTGGAGGATGGGCAGCGTCGTCTTCTTGGGTACCACCGGCTCCAGCAGCTTCATCACTTCCCGTAGCTTCTGTACTTTGATCTGCATCTGGTTCACCTCCTCTCTTTGAGCATTCCCGCCTGCCCTTAATCGACCCCTTAATCTCCCCTTAGAACATTGGGGTTTGACCGCTCTGCTTCGTCGTTCCTCGTGCCTTCGATGTAGCAGCGGTTCTCTTCGCAGCGGCAGCCGCTTCGGCCTGGGATGGTAGTTGAGTCTTGCACTCAGGGTTGAGCTTGCTCGTTCCCCAGCGCCTCTTAGCTTCATCAACGAAGCCAGGCACGCTACCGAGAACGTCCCCCAGCCCACCGTCGACCCCGAAGAATACCGGGTCGCACTCCGGCGCCTGAACGCCTACCGAAGCCTTCCCACCCTTGAGCGAGATCACAAGCTTCAGCTCACCGTTTTCGTTTCCCATGGCGACCTCCTTTCCTCTCTGTTAGAGCTTTGATGGTTTCAGGTGTTACAAAGACGGGGGCATGAGTCCCCGTCTCCATATCAATGTAGAGCTGCACCCAGGGGCACGTGCCGGCTAACAGCCGGCGCACCACCTCGACCACGGCGGCAGCCATGGTCAGGTTGATTGTCGGTCCCTGCTCCTCGGCAATAGAGGTGCAATCCCTGGCCTGGGGTGTCTGGAGTAGCAGATCAGGTCTCTGTACTGTTGGGAAGGGTAGTCCGTGGTAGATATCCCCGACAGGCGTGCAGAGGCCGACTTTGTCGGTGTTGCCGACGAGCACCTGGCCATAGTTCTCCCCATTGCCGGCATCTACCCACCATGACCTGTAGCCAAATGGTGGGTAGAGGCTGCCCTTGACTGCTTCGGCGATATCCCTACGAGCAAGCCCATTATCTACGCATCCAATCACCAACCCGGGCACGGTAATTTCCACCATCGCCACAGGCAGGGTGATATAAGCAACCGGGCGCCTATGCACCCTGGATAACCTGCAGGCGAGAGCCTCAGCTTTGAACTTCCCCAGGTCCTCCATGGTGAAGCACTGGCGAAGGATATTTCTCTCCTCCACCCGGTCATGATCTATCAGCATCAAGATGGCCTCGGGGGGGAGGAAGCGGCAAATCCCCTCGGCTACGAAACCCCCAGTACCCCCGCATCCCACTACCGTTACGGCAAAGCGGCCGTTAGTAAATTCATTGTCCAGCCTATACATCAAAGACCTCTTCAAAAGTCAACGGAGCGAAGTAACCATAGACCCCTACCCTGATGTCAACCTCGGGCAGGAGGGTATCGAGCCTACCTACCACCATATAGAGGCGAAGCCCCTGCTCGTCCCCATCGTCAGTCCCGCTGAAGAACGCCCTCATATATCCGTGGCTGTGGATATCAAGTATGACCCTGGGGAGCTGCTCGTAGCGTACACTGGAGGTTTCTCTGGTCTGCGCCGGCAGCCTGAGGTGGTATCGATCCTCCCAGGTGACCGCCATGTATTGCTCACGGTCGCTGTTGGCGATAAATGATGCCAGAGCCAGGTCGTAGAGGTACCGGGGGATCTTACCGTGGGGGAGCTCCACCCTCTCTTCCAGGGGCGACAATCCCCTTATCTCCGCCGGGCTTATGAGAACAGTTGCCCTGAGCAGGGGATTCCCAGCTCGTATGAAAACCCCGTTTTCGGCCGCTAGGTAGTCATAGTAGAGGCCGGCTTCCCCGACCGGCCCATCTCTCGTATTAAAGATGTAACCTGCTGGTTTCACTTTATGATGTCCTCTATCCTCCCTATTGGTACCAGGTCACCCAGGGGATACCGGGGTTTCCCGTCCAGCTCCTCCCAGAGTTTTAAGAGGTCATCAGGATACTTCTTTGACCTTCCTGTAGTGGCGGCTTCGCGAGTAAAGAAGGAAGTGAAGAAGGACTCTGGTACCTCACTGACGTCCACCGGAAAGCGGTGAGTGCCGGCACAGGTCGTGCCGTCCCCGAAGAGGTTAAACAGGGGGGCGTGGTAGATGACCTGATTTGTGCTCTTCGGTCTTTTCTTTGCCGCATATACCCTTGGGGCTCTCCCTGGTGGGCAGAGAAAGATAAGCCCGGGCATAGGCAACTTGAACCGCCGCGGGGGTTTAAAGGCCTCGAGCTGGAGAGCTGTAGCCCACACCCTGGGGGACCGCCACAGCGCAATAACCGGTCCTTCTCTCCCCTGCCCCCACCAGAGTGCATCTTGGGGGAGCAGTCCCGATGTCAGCGGTACTTCGCTGAGTAACGCCAGGGTAACATCCCTGGCTGAAACTACCCTCGTTTTTATTACCCCGCCGTCTACCAGGTAGAGGACCACCGAATCATTGTAGAAGTCTAACCGCGCCTTGATCTGATCAGGCGGTACTTCAATTCCCTCCGGAAGTTCCCACTGGTAGCCCTTTAGTTCCTTTTCCATTATTTTGCCCTCTTCTCCTCTATAAAGTTCAGGAGCTCCTCGAGGTGCCCACGTAGATCCTCCTCAAACCACTTGGCAAAATCGCTCAACCTGTTTTCCGCTTCATCTGCCTGGTGCCAGTCCCTGGTTAAGATCTGGACCGTCTCCATATCCCACTCTGGGGGGATGCTGTTATAGAGAAAGTCGTAATCATTATCGAGGAAGAAGTTGTTGGTTGTGGCGTGTAGCCTGTCGGCCCATAGCGCCAGGGCTTCGTAGCGCGTACCGTCGAGGAGCCGATGGGCTTCCCCGGGGGAGAGTATGTTTGGCGGCACGCGCTCAAGGAGCTCCTGAGGCACATGCTCCCCGCAGGCTTCGGCCAGGGAAGCATATGGCTCTTCTTCGTGGGGGTTCTCCACAAGAAAGGTCATCAGCTGAGATGAAGGCTGCCAGTCCGATGATATCTCGTGGTAGTCGTCCCAGGATATCCCCATGACTATTACCGGTATATGGTAGACAAACTCCTCGTAACTCGCCTCACCAGACTGAAGGTAGTCGTCCAGGGGGAAGTAGCGGTCCTCGAAAAAGCTGGCGAAGCGCTCTATCTGAGCCGCCGGCGTAGATTGATGCAGGATCTCCTGCTCCCTTTCTGGGAGAAAGGTCTCTATCAGCCGGTGAAAATCAGCGTATTCCTCCACGCTGGCAATTTCAGCAATCAGGACGCTTAGTGAGGGCACCCCGCGGGAGAGCAGCTTATTAGCTAGGGCGATGAGCGAGCCAGATTCCTCAGACATCGGACTGCCTCCCTTGTCTCATCGGAGTAGGCTTGCGCCTCATCCTTGGCTTCCACTATCTCCCTGTAGTGCAAAGCTACCTTCTCGGCGTCAATCTTGCCATCTTCCCCGATTACTTCCCAGGCCAGGTTAAGAATACGCAGGTGCTTCCCCGGTACCTTCTCCAGGACACGAACTAACTCTCTGGTGTCCATCGTGTTGCCTAGCCCTTGACGCCGACCTTCTTGACGAACTCGTAGATGGTATCCTCGTCCCGCTTTGCTTCCTTCACCTCGGCGTTAGCCAGCTCCGGGAAGAAGTCCGACATCACCTGCTTGACTTCCTCCACGCTCTTGTTCGGGTCAGGGTCAGGAAACTCCCTTCCTTCGTAAACGAAAACTCTCTTTGCCATTGGTTCACCTCCTTTCGGCTCAAAATAAAAAGGCTACCCCCGAAGGGATAGCCCTATAAAGGCGGTCAAAAGCAAAAAGACGCCCCAGTAATCGGGACGCCTCTTTACTTTAGAAGTTTAAGTAGTGCCTAACCGCTAACCTACAAACTGCGTCAACTTCTCGTTCTATCTCTATCGGTAGTGCCTTGCCGTATCGGATAGCCTTGCGCCTTTTGTTTTTGCTAACACCCCTTAACCTATCCCCCAAGTCAACATAGAGGTGGACAAAAGAGCTGGCTATTCTAACTTTGGCAAAAGGCGTGAAGGTCAGCCCACTAATGCTCATACCTAACAGGTAAAAGAGGGGTTGCTTGGCAAAGTAGATGTCTTTGGAGATGCTATTAAACTGCCCTCTTATCGGGTAGCTTCTCTCGGCTAGGCTGTGCATACGCCTTTGTTCTTCTAGCCATTGGGCTGAAGCGTCAGCCCTGTCCTGTGCTTTCCAGTCTTCAATTAGTCCCTCTATGTAAATCTCATAATAGTGTTCAGGGTAGGGACAATGGGGGTGTCCGAAGACGCAAAAGCCCCTGCTACGGACAAAGATAGAGACAAGGTGGTTTTGGCGGTCAGGCGTAACCCATTTAGGTTGCGCCATATTGCCTCTCCTTTTACCTTGTGCGTGGGCAAGTGAGCCATACGCTAGGTTAAAATCAGGCGGTAGCGTGGACAAGCTCTTTAGTCTGCTTCTCCTCGCCCATAGCTTCCGCTACCTGCTCGGATATAGCCTTACTGAGCTTTTTGGTGTCTCTGGAGACGATAGGTTCACCAGCCCTTTGCGCCCTCTCCACCTGCTTTTTGTAGCCTTCGGGGTTATCGGTGGCGACACCGCTGGCATAGGTCAGAAGTCCAGCGGCAAAGTTCTCACGGACTAGACGGACTTGGTCAGCTATCTCTTTTGCCACCCGCATTATAGGACGCCCTGTTTTGCTAAACCTTACCGAGCCATCAGCGTTGTAGGCAAGGCGCAAAGGTGCGCCTAATGCGTCAGCAGGGATAGCTGTCTCCTTCATTACATTGGTGGCGGTGAAGAAGGGTAGCCAAACCGTCTCAAGGTCAATCCCCCACGCCCTGCGTCCAGCAGGCTTTTTGCCGTTGGGGGCAAGTAGAGTTTTGATGTAGATAGGTGTATCTACCATACGAAATCACTTCCTTTTTATTTAGATTTAGCGTATGGCGCACTTACCCACACACAAGGCGGTTATTGACGGCTGGCTGTTGCCTTTCATCGGCTACCTATAATGGTAGCTGGTCAGACTAATCGGCTACCGGCATTTTGCGGTCAGCCTTTTGCCCGATACCGAGCTGGTTGCCCGATACCAAGTTGCCCTCTTTTTTTAAGGTGCTAAAGCTAAATCAACAGTATAGGAATACCTATCACAATTGAATGGACTGAATACGAATTAGCTTTATCTGATACAAGCATACTTTACAAAAGAGCCTTTAGAAAAGAAAAAGAAGTAATTACTTTTTAATAATCGGCTAGAATGGACTTTGGCTATAAATCTAGGCGCTCTGACCCTAATACGACTGAAGGCTGGTTGCCCTATAGCGTAATAATGAACGCACCCGCCTGCTCTGCTTGTCTCTTCCGCCTCGGGCGCCGGCCTCTACCGTCTTGCCAGTTAAAGGGGGGCGACAGCATTCAGACGAGAGGATGGGGCGAGGACGACAGCGGGACGACGAAAGGACGACGAAATGAGGATAACAAGCGGCCAGGGTCTGGTTCTATTCTACGGAGCTATTTCTAGCAGGATGCTCAGCCAGTTATAGCCCAGCCCTGGCTTTTTAGCCCTGGCCTAGTCCCCAGACCGCCTGGATGCCACGGTTATACCCATAAGCAAGGCCATAATGACTCCTCCGCTCAAGCCATCCCCTATTGGTATCAGCCTGATAACCAGTAGCACCTTAGGGTTTAGGAAAAAAGGGCCATCCTGACCCCCTCACCCGGTCATCCCGTTTTCGCCCTTTCCTCGTCCGTGGCTTAATCCTTGAACAATCCTCTTGGCAAGGGCGGGCGTGGGAACGGAGCAGGCAGGAAGTCGGTCAGCTTCCATCGTGATGAGTTAGCTGGTTTACCAGGCTGCCCAGCTGTACGGGCCGGTGATACGCCCGAATAACCCAGGGGCATCTCGGGCCTTGCATTTGCCCTCAGGAATTCGATTATTGGTATCAAGTCGCCCTCTGCTACCTTGGATCTAAGGGTCTGGATAAAGTCTGAGAGCCCGGGTAGTGTCAGAATGTAAAAGCCTTGAGATTTTAACCGCCTCAGGTAGGGGTCAGAGTTCTCATCACTATACATCTTGTCTACAGTGACCCTCCCCTCAGGTGAGATAAGCACCACAGCCGTTCCTCCAGTTATCTTGGTTGCCTCCGCTCTGATTACGGTGAGCAGCCGGTCGAGGCCTCCCTGAATAATGTTTTGGCTCTCCCCATCCAGGTAACTTTGCAGCTGGTGCATGGTGTCGACCAGGTCTGTTGCCTCCTTTTGCCTGGCCCCCAGCATCCGCAAAAGGTTAGAAACCACGCGCTTTACCCCACTCATCAGCTTCCGCCTAAATACCCTAACAGTTCTTCGAGTTTTGTCCTTACGAGGGAGGGATAGGGGACCTTGCTCTCATGCATCGTCGCCCAAACGGTGATACACTTTAATAGGACGAGGACAAGAGGCATGGAATCTTCGTAGCTTGCTGAGGTTGGATTCTGGAGCAGCGCCAGAAGGTCACGAGCCATAGTGTCACCCTTCAGTTGCTGTTCGACACTGCCCACCGTGCGGCCCACTTCAATTGCCCTGGCGTTCAACGCCTCAAGCTGGTCGAGAATGGCTCTGTTTCTGGCACTTTGCTCATTGTATGTCTCCTTCAATGCCTGAACCTTACCTTCTATCTCAGCCAGCTTAGCCCTCGCTTGAGCAGTCTTCTTTTCTATCTCCTCAAGCGCGCCGTAGGCTTCAATTGCTTTCATCACCTCTGTCGGTTCACCGTATCTTGATGCCATGGCGTTAACCTGTGAAAGGACAGAGAGACCAAACTTGCGTTTCAGTAGCCGTTTGCACATTTCGATTGGCTCTCTAAGGTGGGAGTATTGCTTGTCCAGTCTCTTTATCATTCCCCTTTTCTGGTTTACCTTTTTTCTTAACTCGTCATCGGCTGCCTTGATCTTGGTGAGGTCAACAAACCGGTTTACTGCCCTGAGAACCTCATGCGGTGTGCCGTACTTCTCAGCCGCCTTCGCTAGCTCGCCCAGCCCCTGCTCATCAAAACCAATAGCTCTCAGCCCTTCGTAAGTTGCCAGTGCCTTTTCCTTGGCTGCTATCTCGTTCCGTACCTCTTCCAGCTTCCGACCCGCAGCATCAATCTCCTGGCTGCTGCTCTCCATTTCGGCGGCTTGAGCATCCAACCTCTGCTGTCTCTTTTGCGCCTCCTGGCTCAGCTCCTCCAGGTTGCCGTACTTTGCCACCGCCTCAAGCACTCCTCCAGAACCACCAAATTTACCGGCCGCTTCAGCTATGTGAGGCAAAGTATCGATGTCGAGGCCAGCTTGCTCCAGTTGGGCCTTATAACTCAGCGCCGACCGGGCATCTACTGATGTCAACTTGGCCTCATGCCAGTCGCGGAGGAGTAAAACAAAGGCTGAAACATCCACCTTCTCTTGCTCGAGTTCTTCAACGAAGCTAGCCATTTCACCCAGCGACGACCCCACGCCCTCAAGCTCAGCTATAATACTCACTGCCTTGCTCACATCAGCCAGGGTGAGGTTTTTGGACAGCATCTCGCTGAATAGCGCCGTTGTGCTCTGCCAGGGTTCAGGGTCGGTTGCCCTAACACCCCTGGTGTAGCCCTTTGTTGTCGATTCACTCCACCGTCCTCCGGTGAGCTCCACTATCTCGGGATTTAACATGCCCATTCCTTTCAGCTGAACCATAAGACCTTTTACCCGGTCAAGCTCTGATGCTGTCAGCCTTTCCTTACCGGCGAGCATTTTTAGCTCCCTAGCTACCGATTCCAAATCCATCCTGCACCTCCGTACTACATTAAATTCTGTTTTTCAAAAAACTGCTTTGTAAAGATATCCCTTGGCTCTATTTGTTTAGGCAAACTCTGGATGTCTTGTTCGCACTGGGTCTCGCCAGCCTTCCTCCTCGGTTTGCCCTCTAGCAGTCAGATGATAGAATTGCCTCTGCTGAAGAAAGGAATATGCGGCAGGCTCCCGTTTATCGGTGCGCTCTATGAGCCCTAATATCAAGAACCAGTGCATATACCTGCTGAAACTAGAGTAATTTGGTCTCTGAAGGGGTTTCTCACCTATGTCAATTCGTTCCCTATTTAGTCGTTCTATCTCCTGGCCGAGAGCATAGTAAATGTCAGCGCAACAGGCTTCGCCATGCTTTTCAAAATACTGTTTTGTAAACAGCCCAGGGCGATATTCTGAAGCGCCTCTTCCCCAGGGAACAGTGATACGGTTTGGGTAAGACCCCTTGCGGGTTGACTCCTTTCGCGCTTTCCTAATCCTTGGTGTCTCCTGTTTCATCTTCCTTGATTTCCCATAGCTTCTCATATTCCGATTTCAGTTGGTCAAAATTAGAATCAACATACTCCATGGTAGTAGCTATACTGGCATGCCCAAGCAGAATTTGCAGCTTCTTCACATCAAGGCCTTTACCCACCCATGTTGTAGCTAGTAAATGGCGCAGACTGTGGGGATGAAGCCCTGCTATTCCCGCACGCCGGCCAATTCTTTCAACCAACTGCCAACCACGTTGGCGAGTAAATGGAAATACCAGGGGCCCGCGATAAGGGAATTTAAGCCGCCATTTAAGATATTCATCTATCAGTCCCAAGGTATTATGGTCAACAGGTATCATCCGTTGTCGCCGTTGCTTAATCTTTTCCCGTATGGCCTCGTCTACTTTGTTTCCACACCTTGGGCAGAAGAGGTGCCGTTTGCCTAAAATCTCCCCGCAGTGCGGGCATTTCAATTTCAACCGCTCTTTCAAGTGTACGATGGTTAAAGTTCCCCTCTTACTGTCAATATCACTTACCTTACGTTCGATAGCTTCGGAAATACGGATGCCGGTTCTCGCTAGAACAGCAATAAGGGCCTTATCTCTAGGATTGGTGGCAGCAGCAATGAGCCTCTTCTGCACCCGCACGAGATCAAGGTATCCTTTTAAGTCCTGGACAAATTGGGTCATTTTACAGTCCTTTGCTGCCCGTTAATGGATTTACCCTTGTTTTGTTTTTTCGCTTCAGATTTTGCCTGTAGCTTGGTATTTTTAGACACGATATCGTCACTCTACTGCTCATTGACTTAATGAAGTGCTAAAATCGGATGAAATAAAGCGAAGTGGATAGATATATTTATTGTGAAAGTCAATCCCAGGGGAGTGTAACCTTCCCGGCAAACTTCATGCTGGTGGGGGCAATGAACCCATGCCCCTGCGGCTACTACGGCGACCCTTTCAAGCAGTGTACCTGCTCACACGGTCTGGTCGCCCGCTATCAGAAGCGGGTCAGCGGGCCATTTATTGACCGGGTTGATATCTTTGTTGAGGTGCCGCACATTGACTACGAAAAGCTGGCTGACGATAGGCTGGGGGAGGAATCGGAGAAGGTTCAAGCCAGGGTTGAAGCTACCCGCCAAATCCAGCGAGGGCGCTTTAACGGGACAAGACTGAGTTGCAACGCCGAGATGACACCAACCGAGGTCAGGGAGTTCTGCCAGGCTGAGGAATCAGCCCAGAGCCTGCTTAAGGCGGCAATGAAACAGCTTTACCTTTCCGCCCGCGCCTTCCACCGCATCCTCAAGATAGGGCGTACTCTAGCCGACATGGAGAATACCGATATAATCAAAGCCCATCACCTGGCTGAAGCCATCCAGTATCGGCCAAGAAGGATGATTATAAGCTAAAAAGGCGTAGCCCTTTACCCTACCTCATAATTGAGGATGTCGCTTCCATCCCGTTTCCTTCACGAAGCAAAAAGCCACTAGTCCCAGAAGCCCGAAAGCCGCCCAGAAAAAGAAGGGAAAGCCCGAATTAGCCTCGGCCAAGCTGTTGCCCAGGGGAGGAGTAGCAAAAGAGCCTAAGCCACCAATAGTTTGCACCAGTCCTATGGCTGTTCCGGCATATAATACCCCAATCCCC
>Ga0163203_1000433_pt1 | contig 11252 bp, 15 predicted proteins | sample PL_2010_330m_FD_113534 | JGI IMG/M metagenome (GOLD analysis project Ga0163203, IMG submission 113534) | Freshwater microbial communities from Powell Lake, British Columbia, Canada to study Microbial Dark Matter (Phase II) - PL_2010_330m | ecosystem: Environmental > Aquatic > Freshwater > Lake ... | reverse complement strand
GTATAACAAATGTATTTAAAAAAGATGACATTGGATTACATCCAACCCAAAAGCCAGTAGCCCTCTTTGAATACCTTATCAAAACATACACAAACGAAGGCGAGACAGTTCTGGATTTTGCCATGGGAAGCGGCACAACTTTAAGGGCGGCAAAAGATTTAGGTCGTAAGGCGATCGGAATAGAAATTGAAGAGAAGTACTGTGAAATCGCCGCTGAAAGAATGTCGCAGGGAGTATTTAATTTAACATAGAAAGGACAACCTCATAACGATTAAGATATTCAACTTAATATGCCTTGTCTATTTATGCCCGCTAATTGGAGTGATTGCTGGGCTGATAATGCTTAAAGTCTCAGTGGCGTTAGCGGAGTTAATCGTGTACGGGAATAGAGGGAAACCAAAGAGTCACCCTAGCTCAATAGGCAGAGCAGCTGATTTGTAATCAGCAGGTTTTCGGTTCGATTCCGAAGGGTGGCTCCATTAGAAAGGTCGATCACATTTAACATGGAAACAATCTTCACACCGCCCCATAGCGTTGTCCTGAACAAGGACAAGACCTCAACCCTTTACTGGGATAAGGACACACTGCGCCAGATGTACGTCTATGGAGGCGTGTGCTGGCCGATCGTGGTCGGGGTGCCGTCTAACCGGAAGGTGCAGGGCTTTGCGGTTCTGGCCGGCTACGACGCTGAGGAAGGAAAGCACTACATTCTGGATCAATATCCATTCGTAACCGTTGATCACTGCCTCGGGGAATACGGGATAATAACACATAAGGGAGTGGGAGCATTCTTCAACTCGTGCTGGAAGTCGTACTTTGGGACAAGATTCTATTACCGGCAACCAGGTGAGACTCATAAGAAGTATCTATTCGAGATTATCAGGAGCAAATCAGTAGAACCGAAGCCATTATTGCTTGAATGCCAGTGGGACAATGACGAGATTGCTGACCAGAGTGTTATTGAGAAAGCGCAATTAAAGAAGCTGGCATGGGAAAAGGGATCGCTTCTGGACGTTGCGGTTAGCGAATTGATTGTGGATCCAGACCATGCAAGCCCCGAATGGAATGCGTTGAGATGTGCTATGGTAGGATTCGATAGATACCCGTGGCATAAGCCAGCGAGACAAGATTAAACTTTTTGCTTGTAACTTTTATTTGATAACTGTAATATACCGTAATCATGAAGTAAGAACGTTTGAATAATTAAAGAATCATCCAGCCCAGCCAGCAGGATGATAGTTGTTTTAAAGGGTAACTGAGTACACCTCGTTATCCTTTTTTTATTGGAGGTACACGATGCCTAAGATGAAACTCGTCAGCATGGAGAAACCCAAACCTCGCAAGAAATCAAGACGTGATGTGCCTGAAGGCGTAGGCGATGATAAGTACCCGTGGAATCTTCGTCTGTCTTTGGATGAAGAGCAGGTCAAGAAACTCCCGCACGTTATGAAGATGAATGCCGGCAAAGAAGTCTACATCATGGCGAAGGCTGATATCACACGAATCACGAACAATGAAGTCCAGACTCAGACCGGTGGCGACAAGCGTGATCGTTCGATTGAATTCCAGATCACCGACATAAGCATTCAGGGCAATGAAAAAGATGTGTTCACTGAATCATTTGACGAAGAGTAAACATTATGGCCACTACTACTGAAACCAAACTTCCGGTAGAAACCCCTCTAAATGGACTCGCTGTGTTCATCCGCGACGTTCAGTTTAAGAACTGGCGCACCAATCGTAAAGAGACTGAGAAAAAATGGGAGCGTAACCGGAAGAACTTTCACGGCATAGTAAGTTCTGGTCAGGCATGGAAAGAAGGAGAAGGCAAGGACTGGCGCTCAAATACTTTCGTCCGGTACACCAAGCAAAAGGTAATGGCTGCTTTCTCGCAGGTGATAGATTTCCTGCTCCAGAACGGGCGCATCCCGTTTGATATAACACCTTCCAAGTGGGATGAATTCACTCTTTCGGAGATGGAAGAGGTGGAGAGAGAATACACACTCAAACAGATGAATGATCAGAAGAACCTGATAGATCAACAGTTATACGAGACAAAGGCCGACAGATCATTGATCAAGAACGTAATGTCCGCCTGCGTGTATGGAGAAACATACGCAAAGGTGCCTGTGGAAGAAGTTCTCCGTAAAGGATATCGCAAGGCGCCGATAGAAGGAGTCTCCGATACAAGCCAAATGGCACCCGATCAATTCGCTTGGGAACCGTTTGAAGAGATTTACACTACCCGCGCATGGAAGTATGTAGCCAATTGGAACATCTTCAGAGACACGGAAACAAACGATCTTCGAGAATGCCAAGGCGTATTACATCGGGAAATGGTATCTCCGTACTGGCTCCGGCAACAGATGGGCTTACCGTACTGGCTGGATCTTGGTATTGAAGAAGCAATAACACAGTCGGCTAATCAATCGCAGTCCGGCACGGGTGGTAGTCCGTCAATTTCTGCGGATGCTTCAAGCTTGCCTCCAGTGTTAAGAGACATTCAATTCCGGTATAACACTCTGGAATACATTGAATATTGGGGCAGAATCCCAAGGGCTATGGCAGAAGAGTTCGAGACGTGGCTAGAGAGCTACTACACGGCTATGAGGGATTCAGAGAAGAATAGTGAGCCTTTTGTTGTCCCTGCAGCGTTAATGGGAAACTCAGTCGAGCAGAATGGTGACGAAGTTGAGGTCATGGTGGCAATGGCCGAGCAATACATCGTCAGGTACGTCAGGACAACCAAGGATCAACGACCATTTGAAATGGCTATATGGGATCAGAACGTAGACGAGGTTGAAAATCAGGGCGTAGCAGACAATGTAGAGGATATGCAGAAGGTTATTAACGGGGCATTCCGTGCTATCGAAGACAATAAGAAACTATCAGCGAACGTCATTCTCGCAATCAAGTCTAGGCTTCTGGAGAATATGCCCAAGTCCCTTAAGCCTGGCGAGCGTATTGAAGTCTCCGACGAGGTAGATGATGTGCGTATGGCAATTCAGCCAATACTTATCCCAGATATAGGAAGCTCCTTGATCGATCTTCTGCAGATAGCCTTTCAGGTTGGTGATGAAGATTCGATGATCCCAAAGATCCAGCAGGGCTTTCAAGAGGCCGGAAGCCAGACGGCATTTCAGATCGCTCAACAATTATCCAAGGCAGGCAAGTATCTAGGGCAGGCTATCAAGAATTTCGACGAAGGTCTTATTGAGCCGATAGTAACACGGTTCTATGATTACAACATGATGAACCCCGAAATAGATATCGGCAAGGGAAGTTTCTCTGTAGACGCGCAGGGCTTTCAGTCATATCAAAACCGATCTCTTAAACTATCTTCTCTTAACCAATTGCTAATGATGGCTTTACAAAGCCCTACGCTTGAACAGCAAACAAATATCAGAAGGATATGGGAAGACATTGTTAAGGCGTTGGACTTTTCCACGGATGATTATCTCGTTTCTATTACTGAACTTCAGCAGATAGCAGAGAACCAGCAACCGGATCCTATGGCTGTGGCGCAGGTAGAGAAAGTTCAATCGGAAGCCGAGCGCAATAAGGCGGATGCGGTGAAGAAGCTTTCCGATGCAGGCCAGAACGAAGAATCCACGAAGATCAAGAGGGCGGAAGCAATTTCAAAGATCGATCAAAACAGCAGGCAGAAAAGTCAGGCGCGGAAGATAGATGGTATGGCAGAGGCTGGAATGAGCTTCATGCGGACGCCAACTCAACCGTCAACAACACCTGGACAAGTAATGCCCAATGCGTAACTGAGGTTTAAGAATGAACACCAAAGCCGCCGAGCTTAGTGCGAAGGGATATGTCAAGAACGGGTATGATATTGATGTCGTTGCAAATGCCCGCGATGTAGGAGCTTCAAGAATATTATTGGAGGCTTGTGAAAAAAGGCTTGAAATTCTCCGTGATATACTGGAGAATAGAAGCAGAATAATCGTAGAAGGTGATTACAAGAAAGATTTCAGATATCTGGCTGGGGAAATAGCCGGAATCAAATGGGTTCTTGAATTTCCTAACGAGGCAAAAAAGGCGATTGAACAAATAAAAAACAAATAGGGAGATGACAATGAAAAGAAAATATGCATTCGTAGAGATATTGGCTGTGGCTATGTTGGTTTCAGGTGTTTGCTTTGCACGCACCGAGCGCGGTGACCTTGATTATACAGGCAAGCACAGAATTCAGCACGGTATTGAAACGGATACCATCAGCGAGTTTAATGGATCTGGCAATGGGGTAACTATTGACAGTGTAGTGATTAAGGACGGTGGAATTACGCTTACAGATGCAATAGTGTCAGCCGCAACACCTACGACATCATACGGGCTGGGCGCTCTTAATACGACTAATGTCACTTCGGTGGTCGAGAATGGTGATGGACTCACACATCAAACAGTTATTACTCTGACAGGAACAGCTACAGCAATTGCTGATGGTGGATTTGAAGCGTCTCAAATGCTTTACACGTTCCCAGCTGGAGTCATAAACATAAAATCTGTGACCTGTGATATTACGGCCACAATGGATACTACAAACTTCAATGCAACTGCGAATGATCTATACAACTTCGCTCTTGGTTCTGCTATCAATGATGATGGCGACGGAACGATCTCAGCTACTGGTGCTAATATGGTTCCGAATATCAGTGTTGATACTGGTAGCGGGCAAACCCGAACCAATGCAGTCGAAGGATTCCTTGTTTCTCCTGTGAACTTGGACGGCACTACAACAGCCATCAGTATGTATGCAAATTGGGCTGTTCCTGCGGCAAATGATAACGGTGCAAATACAAATCATTTCACGGGAACCATTACAGTCAACTGGGAAAATGCTGGGAATTACTAATATTTGAATAGGCAATCTCTTCTCTGGCCGGAAGAGATGTCACTTTGACGAAGAGAGTAACTGAGTACTCAGAACTTGGTTACTCTCTTTGCCTTTATAAACAGGCCACTATGGAGAAAAGATCATGGCACTATTAAGCGCAGACCAGAAGTTCAAAGATGAGATATTGAAAGCAGTAAGAGCAATCGTAAGAACTGTGATTGCTGAAGTTATTGCAGAGAAGAAAGTTAAGAAAGCCACGCCGGTAGCAAAAGCCACGCCGGTAGCAAAGGCCAAGCCAGCAGATAAAAAGTAATAACTGATTAGATCAAAACAAAACCAAGCATAAAACCCAAGGAGGTTACAATGGCTGATGAACTAGATACAGGCACAGACGATGCTTCTGAATATGATGATGCATTTAACGAAGAGGACGGTATAGAAGAAGGCTCGGAAGATTCTGACAAAGCTAAGGCGGACACGAAGGAGGATGATGCCGATGATGCCGATGATGCCGATAAGAAGGATCCTGAAGGCGAAGATAAGCTCGTCGACGACACAGATGATTCAGCTGGGTCTGACGCCGATGCAAAAGACGGCAAGGATGCAGACAAGGACGGCGACAAGGCTGGTAAGGATGAAGGCGAGTCCGAAGATACGATAGTCGCTAAAGCCGAGAAAGAAGGCAAGAGCCTCCTGCAGAAGCTGAAGGATGCGCTTACGGGGAACAAGGACGATCAAGAAGAAGATGATCCGCCTCCCGTAAAGGCGCCAGAGAAGAAAGAGTTATCGTCCAAGACGGCGGTGCCTACAGACGACGAGATTACAGAGTTCTTTGACAATATGACGGACGGGAAAGAGAAGGATGAATGCAAGGAGTTCTTTGAAGATTATCCGATGGCCGTAAAGACTATGATGGCTATTAACAAGGGCAAGAGCACTCAGAATTCCGAGGTTTCCGACATCATAAAGAAGCTATCAGAACAAACGGAACGACTCGAAGCGCAGAATGCAGAGCTGAATAGGGATGTCAAGCTGAACTCACTATTCACTGAGCTTCAAGACAGAGGGCATACGGATGCGAGGAAGATAGCAAGATCGGAAGCGTGCGTTAAATGGGGGGGAGAGCAGTCGGAAGGCATGAAGGCTCTGGCCACATCATGGGAAGTGGATCATGCTGAACTTGTTTATAAGGCGTTCAAAGAGTCTCAGGCCGGCAAGACTAAGGACAAGCACAAGGAACAGAAGAAGATTGAGAAGAAAAAGACTGATGATCTTCTGAAGTCAAGCGCTGCTCCAGGCAAGGCTGCCGTTAAGAAGACTAGCGAGCCGGAGTCGAATAAAGACGATGTAAGTGAATTTGAGAAAGAATTTAATTCTGCGGAGGGTTGAAAATGTCCGTAGAAAAATTTCAGTCAACAACGAAAATGCACTTTACAGATAAAGTAGATGGTGCTATTATTGAGATTGACTTGAGTAAGAAGAGGCGATGTCCTTATTGCGGAATGACAATTTTCAAAGGTGTCGAAGGCAAGGGGACAAAGATTGAATGTAAATGCACAAGGTGCAAGCAGATCTTCAGAGTTGAAGTAATCTGATAAATACGTTGCGAGACATTGCCACAAGGCCCGTGAGCCTACAAGCAAACTAAGACAGCGGAACAACTGTTGGTTAGTTAGTTAAGGAGGCTCACAAATGTCTACAAATACATATGGCGATATATCAACGAGAACCGCTGCAAAAGCAGCAAAGAAACTTCTGAACAGAGGTCAGCATCTTATGGTGCTGGAACGTTTTGGTCAGACTGACCCACTTGGCAAGAACAAGACTGATTCTGTCAAATGGCGTCGTTATGAATCCCTTGCCCGCGCTACAGCGCCTTTGGCAGAGGGTGTTGCACCTACAGGCAAACGCCTGACATACACTGACGTGCAGGCCACGTTGGAACAGTATGGCGATGTTGTTGAGATCACCGACAAGATTATTGATACACACGAAGATCCTGTGCTTTCAGCAGCTACAGAGATCATGGGCGAACAGGCAGCGGAGACTGTCGAAGTTGTGCGTTTTAATTCCATCAAGGGTGGCTCGAACGTATTCTACGCGGCTGGCGTAGCATCTCGCACACTGGTTAACAGTGCAGTCACGAACGGCGATCTCAAGCGCATTTACAGATCGTTCAAACGTAACAAGGCTCGCGAAATAACTCAGATCATCAAGGCTTCGGCCATGATATCAACTGAGCCTGTCGGTATGGCATTCTTCTCTCTCGGTCACACGGATCTGGACGCTGATATCAGAAACCTCACAGGATTTGTACCTGTTGAGCAGTACTCTAACTCTATGAACGCTCTTCCTGGTGAAATAGGAAAAGTAGAGAACTTCCGCTTCGTACTGACAGCATTGTTTGATTCTTGGGCGGCAGCTGGCGTAGCTGGAACGGATTTCCTGTCAAGCGGTGCGACTGTTTCTGCTTCTACTGCTTGTGACGTGTATCCGATCCTTTGCATTGCTCGCGATGCCTATGGTATCGTACCTCTGCAGGGCGCAAACGCTATCGTTCCTGCTGTTGCTAACCCGACAGTAAGCGTAGCAGATCCTCTGGCACAGAAGGGTATCGTGTCTTGGAAGACGTATCAAGCGGCTGCGATTCTTAATGAAACGTGGATCGGAAGATTGGAAGTTGCGGCTACTGCAAATCCAGCGTAAGTGTTTGAAAACATAGGTGCGGAGCCGGATGGCTCCGTGCCTGTATAATGTAAATTAATAATCAAGGAGGTAGTACAGATGAGATTGATATCAGGAACATTTAACGGGACAGGCGCTGCTCTTCAGGTAGGTATTGGATTTATACCTGACTTTGTGAGAGTTTGGAATGATGAGGATGCTGGTGGTTTGGCAGTAGCTGCGGTATGGTCAAAGAACATGCGTACAGCAGATCAGCAAGAGGGTGTCTTGTCGAGTTCTGACGCATACTTCACAGAGCTTGTCGCTGGCGCCGGTATAGCCATTTATCGTGGAACACCTGACGGTTTCAGCGCTGCACAGACAGCATACATCGTTCGCGACACAAGCCCGAACAAACAGGGCGCAAATGTCCCAACAGCCAGCAGGATCACAACTTGGACGCTTGGAAGCGCAGCCAACAAGACCGGTAACTGGAATGCCGAATGCTCAACAACTTACGTCGGCGAAGGCTCACGCATCGCTATTCGTCAGTCTGTTGATGATCAGATCAAGTGGGCGACAGTTGTTGCAATGACCAGCAACGGCGATCAGGCAAACGAAGTTACATTGAGTGAGGCTATCTCGGCTGGCCGTATCGAGTTCCTTAGTGGAATGTACGACTATCTGGGTATTGGAGCGAACACTCCGATGCCAGCAGGTTTCGTAATCAATGAGACTGGCAAGCTTAATTCAAGTGGCGAACTCTGCCATTTTGAAGCCGGTCAGTACGACAACGATCACTGAGAATAAGTAGGAATCTATAATCCCTGCCGTGGCTACGAACTCCACGGTAGGGATTTTTTCAATAGTTCGTGAGGAGACTCAAATGAGCGACATACCTACAAAACAAGGTACAGAGCATAAGAGCAACGTTATAGTGGGGCCAAAAGGAGATCCGTTTCCTACGCCGAAAAGCGCTAAGCTTTCCATGGCACAGCGAGACATGGATTTCAACGAGTACGAGATCGTTCCATACGAAGATGGCTTTGCGATAGCCAAAAGAGACCCTTCACAGATACGGGAAGTACCGGTGGAGTCGAAGAAACATATTGACCCAAAGACTGTGACAGGAACGGTTGGAGAGCCGGAGAAATATTTTAGAGTAAGGTTTGACCCGAAATCAAGCCCTAACGATCCAGAGAAGGTGACACTGGGCGTTAATGGGGATCTGCTTTCGATATCAAGAGAGGTTGAGGTTATACTGCCTGCACGGTTTGTTGAGTGTGCAGAGCATGCTGTAAGGCAGACGTTCAAGCAACTGCCGGGCCAAGAGCGCAAGGTTGGCGGTAAGGTCAGGACGTTTCCGTTTAGAATTCTTGGTGAGTCCAGCAAGGAAGAGTATCAGGCAATGAAGGCTGTCGGCGATGCAGAGATGGCCGCGTTGAAAAATGCATGATGTAATCTTCACTGCTGGTTAAGGAATTATTATGACTGGTAATGAGTTATTCAGCAGAATAGACAGGCAACTGTCTGATACGCAACCGAATACAGATATCGAGAAGCGGTGGCCAACAGCCATTAAGCTTCTCTATCTGCATGACGCAACCATGGCATTGTGGGAAAAGTATATGGAGGCGTTCTTTTCCGACGAGGTAATAATCGATTTCCCTGATGATGTTACAGAAGCAACTCTAGGGAATGATCTACCTTTTTCGGATAGATATGCTTCCAATGTCATGCATTACGTAATTGGTCGGTGCATAGCTGAGGACTCACAGGATGCGAATAATCAGGCGCTGGCAGTAATGCATTACACTCAATCAGGATTGGAGTCATAATGGCCGATAGAGCACATTTATCAGATCTGTACGATTATGTCATTCAGGAGACCAAGGGCGCCTGCCTGGAAGGACAGATGCTCCACGCGCTCCGCCAGGCGTCCCGTGAATTCTGCGATGATACTGAGGCGTGGAAAGAAACTCTGGATCCGCACAATCTGGTTGCCGATCAGAAAGCTTACACGCTGGAGTGGGACTGGTGCGCTCGTGTTCAAAGGATATACGAGGTTCGGTGGAATACCGATGCCGGCGTTACGGCAGGGAATAAAGGCGCCGTGCAAAGTCTGGACAATTACGCATTCGACCTGCCTGATACATTGAGCTTTATCGTCCCGCCAAGCACGTCTGTAGTCAATGGACTAGAGGCGGATGTGATTTACGTGCCGACGCTGCAGACCTGTGAGCTTCCGGAATGGTTTCTGAACAGGTGGGCGGAGGCACTTTACTCGCACGCGATACAATATCTTCTGTCAATACCCGGAACCAAGTGGTATAATCCTGTCCGAGCACAAATGTGGCAGAACAAGTATGACAAGTATTACCAGCGGGCGGTCTCGGAAAAAGAGAAACTGAACAAGTCGGGCGATATTTCATTCAGCGCATAGGAGATATTATGAGTAAACCAGCGACAATAGAAGTCACAGTAAACGACCTGAAGCCTGATCTGTACTTCCAGCTTTACAATCGGAATACAGATATCCAGCTTGATATTTCAGACTCAACCACAGATGTGACGGCTTTATTCCGCGCCATAAACGATACCGACGAGAGCCTATTCGAGTTTACCGTAACCAAACACGTCGCTTCATTGGGCATAATCAAGCTCACGTTTCCAGCAGCTTCTCTTGATATAGATGCTGGCCGGTACCAGATTGAGATAACTGTTGATTTTAACGGATCGACACAAACTGTAATTGACATATTTCCGGTACGGGTTCGTGAAGAATTCCCTGCCGTTGCATAAAGGAGAATAGCCATGGGAGCACGATGTAATAGCGTATCAATGGGAATAGGGGCAATGTTTCTCAACCTGTCTGACATCAACGGAACTTTGGTCTGTACGGTTGTTGGATTAACCAATACAATGGTTATCACTGTTCCTGGTGGCAATACTTTCATGTACGAGCTTTGGCTTTCCGACTCCGCTACCGACCCTACTGAAACACTCCATAAACCTAGCGGCTCCGACCAGACTCGTTGGAATGGTGCAACGAACTCTAGTGGAGTCGCGACTATTTCGTTCTCTCACAGTGGTGCATCACGGACGTGGTATCCTTGGTTGATATTGCAGAGAGCTAACATTGAAACCGATGGTGTAACTGTCGGCGTTTAAGGAGTCTTATTATGAAAAAATTCATCCCGTTTATTCTTTCCGTCCTGTTACCTATTGTTATTTATGCCGGTCGTACCGATGTTCCTTCTAACTGGTACTTCGCAAAGGACTATGGCGATAAGACAAGCGCAACACTTAATACTGTCATTGCTGGCATAAGTAACCATCAGGCGCGAGTCATACTTGACGGTGGGGCATGGTCTATAACAAACAATGTTTTGTTCCCAAGCAACATCACGGTAATGGTTACGGAGAACTCCAGCATGGCCGTTACAACAAATATCATCGTCGGATTTCAGGGCGGGTCTCTGGTATGTGAAGATTATGCAATGTTTAGCGGATGGGGTACAGCCACTGGGACGGTTAATTTTATTCATAGATGGGCAGACTGGGGCGATACGAATCGGTTCGATATTGGGGAAGGAGTTCTTGGAAGCTCATGGTTCTATAACATTTTAACAAACTCGTCATACGGAATGGCCAGCGGAACAACAGTAACTTTTGATGATCTAACGGTTAACGGAGATCTCGCATTAAGTTCGTCTGCGTCCAGCACTGTGTATAATGCTGT
>Ga0163203_1000431_pt1 | contig 11270 bp, 8 predicted proteins | sample PL_2010_330m_FD_113534 | JGI IMG/M metagenome (GOLD analysis project Ga0163203, IMG submission 113534) | Freshwater microbial communities from Powell Lake, British Columbia, Canada to study Microbial Dark Matter (Phase II) - PL_2010_330m | ecosystem: Environmental > Aquatic > Freshwater > Lake ... | reverse complement strand
GGTTTAACGAGCTCCCACCTGGCTGAAAGGGCTCGTCCGTTCTAATCTATTTACTCTTCCTTGCCTGATTTATATTTTAAAATATATCTATACTGCTCCGGGTCTGTAGTTTGAGTTGTGTGTGGTGCTACTACTATATACGATAGACCGCTCTCTTTTAATTTCTGTTTTAAGCTCGGTGTATGGAAACCCCCTGCTATTAGAACAGCTATATTCTCATCGTACTCGTTCATAAGTCTTATTGAATTCATTACAAATGCATCGTCTCTATCGTTTGCTATGTCATAAAACTGCACTAGCGTTACCAGGTTCTTGTCTGCTGTGTATGCTGGCTTAAGTGATGTTATACGCGTGTTGTGTTTTTTTGCTAAGGATTGTAAAAACTCTATCCAGCCTACTGTAATAAAATCATTCCTATGTTGCTTATAGTACTTAAAATCTTTTGGAACAAGCTTTAGGTTTAAAAAGTTATCTAGCACCCCTAGTGCTCGTGAAATCTCCGTTAACCTTTTTTGTTCTTTGCTCTTTATTAAAGCCTCTTCTATTTTCTGTGATAATTCGTCTGCCTCGTCAAAAAGACTTGCCGTGTCAATCTGCTCATGTGCTTTTATATATGCAACGTACTTTTCTAAATTAGAATAGTCTTTTATGTCAAGACCTGCAACCTCTGCTTCTTCTATAAGGTAGTTGTGGTACTCTGAAGGGGTTAACTTGTTTAATCTAAACTCTAAGGATTGTGTAACTAGTGCTGTAAGCTTAGCCTTTGATAGTTTTTTTGAAAGCTTCTCTATCAATCTTGTACGCTCTTTCTCTACGGTTGGGAACTTTATATTTTTCTCTGACTCTACCACCTCAATAAAACGCTTAAAATGAAAAGAACTATCTAGGGATATGTCAGCCTGCTCTGCAAGGGCATCTATCTGTTGATAATATTCTGCAAGGCTTATTTTTTCTGCTCCATAGTCTTCTCTTGCTTGCTCTAGCTCTAAAAGCTTAGGAGGATAGAGCTTCTTTTTAAGTCTCTCTACTGTGTCACTGATAGAGACTAGCTCCTCTGATGCTTTTAATCTAAATTGTTCTATCTCAAAAAATGTATCGAGATTAGCTTTATAAAGAGCTTCTTCTTCTAAGCCTTCCAGAACCATATCATACTCTGATATGATGTCGAGATACTCTTCACCAGAGACTTTACCTTCTTTTAAATACTCTTCTGCTACTTCAAGCCTACGATCTTTATCTGCATATGTGCGAAGATAAGATAAACTAACATTACCCCAACCACCCTCTACCATGATAAGTTTAAGCTTATTCTCTTTTATAAGGGCCTCTAGCATGCGGCTTAAATTCTTCTGTGCTTCGTAGTTTGTGTGAATATCTTGTATATGAATTATGGTTTTAGCATCTTTATTTTGTGCAGTATAGCCTTCTACCACGTGACCTGCGCCTTCTGGTATTACTATATTAAGTGGTAATGACTTTGCTGAACTTAAGATCTCTGTTTGTGAAGCGCTTACTGAAGGAAGTGCTGGGTACGATGCTTTACTAAAAAGATTTCTTTTTAAGGATGTGCCAATAGGTGAAACCGCGATAACGATCGCTGTGCCGATCGCACTTGCTACTAATAATACTAATATATTCCTATTCTGTTTTTGTGATAGCCAGGTGCTCATTTTTTGTCCTTTCCTTACTTATTCAAACCTTTTGCTAACTTAATCCAAAGTTTACCATAAAAGCGCTCTTATGTCAAGTGTTTATCTATATATTCTTACAAAAAGAAAAAGGAAGCTGCGCTAGCTCCCTTTTTTTTATTTAGGTCCTTCGCTTCACATAAAATCCTTTTGCTCATCGGATTTTATTGTTCGTTCAGGGCCAAACTTTGTTTTACAAAGTTTGGTGACCCCAGCGGGACGCCTTCAATTCTGATAGATTATTTCTTCTGTCAATGTGCACTTTTTATCCTCCGCTATTATATCAGATATTAGTTCTATATAAAACTTCCGGCAGTTATTTCTCATTTCCAATATACCCCCCTTTTCGAGATTTCCTCCATAAAAGCCATATCTAAATTAAAATTACTGCCAAAACCTGGGGTCAATATTGTACAATACCTGCTTCCAATATATTTCAGGCGATTAAAACCGTCGTACTCAAACAAATAGTGCTGGATGTGAGCCTTTTTGCTTAAAATATAAAGAACTGCCGTAAAGAAAGTGTTTTTCTGCCTCTGGCCTGAACTTCCCGAGCCACCTATGCCAAGCACTTCCCTGTCACTACCTTTCTTGCGAATAAACAAGCTTTCTACAGGATTACGAAAATCGAATCTAAACTCCTCTCCGTCTTGCCAATATAAGTTTGCGCGCCTGCTATATTCCAGGCGGGTCCGTTTCTTCTTCCAGAGAGTCAAGTCAAAACCTTTTTTGTGACATAACATCCTTATTGCCTTAGGCCGATAATGCCTGTCCATGATGTATTCATCAATATCTTTCTTCATCTTTCCTGTCTGCGTCATAGGGCGGTAACGATCAAGAAAGGATGCATACTCTTTTTGATCTACGAGATGCTCAAAAATCCACTCGTCCAGCCGCGTACATATCTCCTGCTTAGCAACATGGTAATATTTTTTCTTTCGCCAAGTTAGTGGATCAGAATGATCAATCCTTATATGAACAGCATACAAGTCTTCGGAGAAAGGTCTAAGAGCAGCAACACCTGCCTTTAACGTCGCTTTGGAATACCCTCCTACAAATACTAGGTTTTTTAAAAGCTCCTTGCCGTTTTTCATATATTCATCACTTGCTTATAATTTAATCCTGTTTATTTTTCCTTCTACGCTTCTCAGTTTCTCCACAATCTTTTCGAATGGCGGAGGATCCTCGAAAAACATCTGTTGCATCTGCCTATAATCTGTTTTCAACTGGCTTATCTGGTCATTGCGCGGCACCAGCCGTAAACTACCTGGTTTAGCTTCTTCATAACGCGCCCAGTTAGCCTTAAAAAATAATGTTTTATGCGCAGATACATCGTTTAGCAATGCTATCTTTTCTAAGGATTTTTTATAGATAAGGGCATTCGTTATAGCAAATAGATCATAATAATGCCGCGACATCCGCAACGGAATATTTTTGCCTTCCGGATAATTATATATCATGTGAAGTATGGTTGCTTTTTCCCAAAAGGTTCTTTCGGCGCCTAATACACGGACAGATGCCCCTTCAACAACCATTTTGTCTGATGCGTTCGCAATGTAAGGCTTAACAGGCAATATCTCAGTCGGCCAATGATCGGATCTAGCGCCAAATTCAATTTTTACAACAGGTTGAACATAATTATCCATACTGGTTTCTAATAAAATTGGATACGAGAACAAAACAGTTTGTTTGTCTTTATCGTGAGGGTCTATCTCTACCCTCCATTTTCCTAAACCAGATATAGAGGAATTTATTTTTGCCCTCAATTCAGGGACAATTATATTGATAATTTTCTTTTGGCATGACTGTTTTAAGCGTTCCAGCCGTCTTTGGTTTTCCTTCCCGCTCTGCTTCTTTTCGGGTTCAATAGATTCTTGGCTCGTTAAAAAAGTCCTCTCGATTGAAATATCAACATCCTCAGAAAACCGTTTAATAACGTTGTAACACTTTGAAAGAGACGTACCACCTTTAAATGTAAGATGGCTGCCAGACTCGGGTAATGAAAAAAGGATTTTGAGTATCCAGCATACCCAGAAGTCTTTTTCAATAAGTTGCGGCATCACGCCTAACTCATGCGCTACTATCTCAAAAATGTCTTGCTTATCGCTACGATTTAATAACAGAAAATTATTCATAGTCCTCTCGCTATTGTAGCTGTCTAAAAATATCGCCTATCCATGCCGGAGCATAACGGATATCATTTATAAGCTGTTTTTTATTCTTTTCGGTCAATCTGTCTTTAAGTTTTGCTGTTACAGTCAAGCCAACATAATTCCTCTTTAAATAACGTAAGGCCTGAATAACCAAGCCGCTTATTTTTCCAGCCGTCGCCATGTTTTTGGGCGTTGTTCTTTTTAAAATAATTTTCCTTTTGCCAATTTGAACTTTGCGATTAGATCCGTCAGTCAGAAAAACAATCCTTGCAGGAACCTGTTCTGTTAGACCTAATAAATTTGCGGCATACGCTCCGGAAGGCTGAATTTTTAAGCTATCCCTTCCTGCCAATGCCTGTGCTATACGCTCATAATTCGGGGGTATATCGCCAAAATCAGGATGTTTTTTTGGATAATCATAAAGACCACGGGCTAATCGGCGAATAGTGCAGGACTTTACCAGGCGCCCCAATGCCTGATCTATGGCTGCACGGCTTCCCAAATCAAGAAAATTAATTGGGGTAAACACCCAACCCCTCTTCTTCCCATATATTCTGCTAACTACCTTATTATCTATTGTTTGCGTCATTTACGACTCCTCTTCTTGTCAGAAAAACTATATACTTTTTCTGACACAATGTCAAGCGTTTTCTTCCTTGGTTTTTTATTAAGCGTATTACTGTTTACAAAAGTAAAAAGGGCCGCCAAAGAATGGCAGCCTTTCTATTTTGTAGCTACTTAAGTTACAATAGTGTCTGAATTGATGGTGACCCCAGCGGGACTCGAACCCGCGTAAACGGCTCGAAAAGCCGTTGTCCTAGACCGCTAGACGATGGGGCCACGACTACTCTTCTGCCACTACCTTAGCAACAGCTGAAACCTTATCCTTTGCTTCTTTTAAAGCAATTACGCAAACTCCTTGTGTAGATCTACCGCTTACTCGTATTCCTTTTACCGGAGTCCTTACCACTGTCCCGGCTTCAGTCATGAGCATCACTTCATCATTATCTGAAACCATCTTTAGGGCAACTGCAAGCCCTGTCCTCGGCGTGGTTTTGATGTTTATTATACCTTTGCCGCCGCGTGACTGCAACCTATATTCTGTTATCGCGGTGCGCTTACCAAAGCCTTTTTCTGAGATAGTAAGTAAGGTCGCATCATCTCTTGCTATAACCATGCCTATCACTTGATCGTTTTTACCAAGAGTAATGCCTTTAACGCCCCTTGCTGCCCTACCCATATTCCTTATGTCTTTTTCCTTAAAGCGGATCGCCTTGCCTTCTTTTGTGGCTAGAATTACTTCTTGTTTTTCATCTGTCAGCTCTACGCCAATTAAGCTATCTGTATCTTCTATTGTAATCCCTATGATTCCACCTTTGCGCGGATTTGCATACGCAGAAAGCTCTGTCTTTTTTATAAGGCCTTTTTCTGTGGCCATAATAATTGAGCCACCCTTATCAAACTCTTTTACCCTGACGAATGCGCTTACATTCTCTCCTTGTGCAAGCTGGAGCAGGTTAACTAGTGCCTTGCCTTTTGAGATACGCCCTGCCTGTGGGATTTCATGGGCCTTAAGCCAGAAGACCTTTCCTTTATTAGTAAAGAAAAGGATATATTCGTGTGTTGTAGCAATAAATAGATGCTCAATAACGTCCTCTTCTTTTAGCTCTGCACCAGCAACGCCCCTGCCGCCTCTTTTTTGTCTTCGATATCCGCTAACAGGAAGCCTTTTTATGTAACCTGCATGGCTTATTGTTACGACCACATCTTCCTCGGTAATAAAATCCTCTATCTTTAAGTCTTCTATCTCTCCTACAATATCTGTTCTTCTCTCGTCGCCATATTTTTTCTGAATTTCTATAATCTCTTTTTTAACAATCTCTAAGATCTTCTTATCGCTGGCAAGAATAGATTCGTACATCTCTATCTGCTTAAGAAGATCGAGGTACTCCTCATCTATTTTTGACCTCTCTAGCGCTGTAAGTCGCTGTAACTGCATCTCGAGTATTGCTTGGGACTGCCTATCACTTAAATCAAAGTTTTTAATTAATGCTTGCTTGGCTGATTGTGTATCTTTTGCCTGCCTGATAGCTTTAATAATCTTCTCTATCTGCTTAAGCGCTATCTTTAAACCTTCTAATATGTGTGCCCTGTCTTGTGCCCTGCCTAATAGATATTTAGTGCGCCTTGTCACGATCTCTTTACGATGCTCTACGTATAGGTCCAGTAGCTGGCGCAAAGTAAGTACGCGTGGCTGGCTGTTAACAATCGCTAGCATTATAATTCCAAAGGTAGACGATAGCTGTGTATGTTTATAGAGTTGGTTGAGTACAACTTGCGCTGGTTTATCTCTTTTTGTTTCTATGACAATTCTAATGCCTTCTTTATCTGATTCGTCACGGATGTCTGATATACCCTCTATCTTTTTATCTGTAACAAGTCTTGCTATAGACTCAATAAGGTTGGTCTTGTTAACCTGATACGGTATCTCTGAAACTATAATCGCCTCTTTACCGCCTTTTTGCTCCTCTATCTGTGCCCGTGCATGGAGTTTAATAATGCCTCGGCCTGTAGTGTATGCGCTCTTTATGCCTGCCTTACCACAGATTGTTGCTCCTGTTGGAAAGTCAGGACCCTTTACAATCTTCATTAAATCTTTTATCTCAACATTTGGATTATCAATAACAGCGACTATCGCTTCTGCTATCTCGTTAAGGTTGTGTGGTGGCATGTTGGTAGCCATGCCGACAGCAATACCGCTACAGCCGTTTAAGAGCAACGTAGGCAAGGCGGACGGCAGGATTGTTGGCTCCTTTAAAGAGTCATCAAAGTTAGGCGTAAAATCTACGGTTCCTTTATCAATGTCTGTTAGAAGCTCGTCTGCAATAGCATCCATTCTAGCTTCTGTATAACGCATTGCTGCAGCAGGGTCGCCATCTACCGAACCCCAGTTACCCTGGCCATCTACTAAAGGATAGCGTAATGAAAAATCTTGTACCATACGCACAAGAGCGTCATATACTGAAGAGTCGCCGTGCGGATGGTATTTTCCTAAACACTCTCCGACGATACGTGCGCTTTTTTTATACGTCTTGTTGCGCTGTAAGCCTAAGCCGTGCATAGCATAAAGAATTCTTCTCTGTACTGGCTTTAAGCCATCTCTTACATCAGGAAGGGCTCTGCCAACAATTACGCTCATTGCATAATTGATATAAGAAGTTTTTATCTCTTCTTCTACATATCGCTTGGTTATTTTTTCGCCTTGTGTATACATTATTTATCCTATCAATTTATATGTCTAAATTCGTAACTTCTCTTGCGTGCTTTTTAATAAACTCTCTTCTCGGCTCCACCTGGTCTCCCATCAACACTGTAAACATCTCATCCGTCTTAACAGCATCCTCTAGCACGACCTTAAGCAAGGTGCGCCTTGCTGGGTCCATTGTTGTCTCCCAAAGCTGTCCTGGATTCATCTCACCAAGGCCTTTATATCTCTGGACTGTCATTCCTTTTTTTGCACGCTTTTTTATAATTCCTAAAAGCTCCTGCAAGCTAAAAATTGGCACTGTCTCTCCATCCGCCTCTAGCTTGCAAATCTGCTCCGGAGTGCTTACTTTTTTTGACTTTGATTTTTGCATTAAAGCGTCTTCCTCTTGTAGTGCATAATCTTCATCTAGTGCAAAACCGCTCTTTTCTAAGCCTGCTACTATCTTCTCTAGCTCTTCTGCCTCAAAGAATTCAATCACATCGACATCGTGTCCTGGCTGCGGAGTGGTTTTATCTGCTTCGTCGCGAATCTCTAGATCCACTCCTAGCTCTTTTTCGCGATCCTTTATAAGCTTGGCTAGTTCTTTGTCAGAATAGATAAATTGGGTCTCTGCCTCCACTTTTACCATAAAAATAGGTAGTTTTTTGGTCTTTGGCTGTCTTAAAGCAAGATATTTTTGAAGTTTTACTCCACGGCGCTCTATGGATTTACTTAGCTTCTCAAGCCTTACTAGGGCTGCTAGCAGGTCTCCTATCTGCTTGCTAGTAAATTCCTTCTTGGGCTTTGATTTAATAATAGTTATATCGTCTGTTCCCATACTAAGTAAAAGGTCGTCGAGCTGCTCTTCTGTCTGAATATACTCTTCTCGTTTTCCTCTTTTAATCTTATATAGTGGCGGCTGCGCAATATAGATGTGTCCGTTTTCTAGGAGCTTGGGCATCTGTCTATAAAAGAGTGTCAATAAGAGCGTGCGAATATGCGAACCGTCGACATCAGCATCTGCCATCAATATTACCTTGTTATAGCGTAACTTCTCTTCGTTAAACTCATCACCAATGCCACAGCCTAGAGCCGTAATAATGGTTCTTATCTCTTCATTTGAAAGCACCTTGTCAAGACGTGCCTTTTCCACATTTAATATCTTTCCTTTTAAAGGCAATATTGCTTGAAAACGCCTATCTCTTCCTTGGCGTGCACTACCCCCTGCAGAATCACCCTCTACAAGATAGACTTCGCACATAGAGGCATCTTTTTCTGAGCAATCGGAGAGCTTACCAGGTAAACCAGACATCTCTAGTGCGCCTTTTCGTCTGGTCAGTTCCCGTGCCTTGCGTGCTGCCTCGCGTGCTCTCGCTGCAACAACAGCCTTATCAACTATCTTGTTTGCAATAGAAGGGTTCTCCTCAAAAAAAGCACTTAAGGACTCGTTTACTAGTGAGGCTACAATGCCCTCTACCTCTGCATTGCCTAGCTTTGTTTTTGTTTGCCCTTCAAATTGTGGGTTTTGCACCTTAACGCTTATAACCGCTGCCATGCCTTCCCTTATGTCATCTCCTGAAAGGCTTGACTTTTCATTCTTAAAGACCTTTTTGTTTTTACAATACTGGTTTGCAACTCTTGTTAGCGCTGACTTAAAACCACTTAGGTGTGTTCCACCCTCGGTTGTATTTATATTGTTTGCGAAAGTAAACACTGTTTCTGCATAGCTATCGTTGTATTGCATAGCCACCTCTACAGAAACTCCTTCTTTTTCTTTCTGGAAAGATATCGGTTTTTTATGTAATACGTTTTTGTTCCTATTTAAATGCTGTACAAACGAAACCACTCCCCCATCAAACTTAAACTCTACCTCTTTATCGCTACGCTCATCTTTTAATATTATTTTTATGCCTTTATTTAAAAAAGCTAGCTCTCTTAATCTGGTTGATAATGTTTCAAAGCTAAATTCTGTGCTTTTTGTAAAGATTTCACGATCAGGTTTAAAGGTGACCTTTGTTCCTGTCTTTTGGCTTTTTCCAATAACAGTTAGCGCTGAAGCTGTTTTTCCGTACTTATATCTCTGGTGATGCACCTTGCCGTCTCTTCTAACTTCAACTTCAAGCCATTCTGAGAGAGCATTAACCACACTAACTCCAACTCCGTGCAAGCCCCCAGAGACCTTATACATTCTGTGATCAAACTTTCCTCCTGCGTGCAGGGTTGTTAGAACCACCTCTAGAGCGGGCTTCTTTTGAGTTTTGTGCATGTCGACGGGGATTCCTCTGCCATCATCCACTACCGTAACGCTGTCGTCTGCGTGTATTGTTACTGTAATGTTTTGACAGTGCCCTGCCATTGCTTCGTCTATGCTGTTATCTGTAACTTCGTAAACAAGGTGGTGCAGGCCCCTGACGCCTGTATCTCCAATATACATCGCTGGCCTTAGGCGTACTGCCTCCATGCCTTCTAAGACCTGTATTTTTGCTGCGTCGTATTTTGTGCTTGCTTGTGGTTGCTCTAGTTCTTTTTGTTGGGGTTCTACTTTTTCTACACCTTTAGCATTAAGAGGTGCTTTCTTTTTTGGTGTTTTCTCTGTCTTCTTTTTACTTTCTTTTGTTTTTGCCACAACTAAACCTTTCGGTTATTTTTTTAGGGTTTGTTGTACTATAAATATCCCTATCTGTCAAGACTATCTTTGTTTTTTTTGTGCGCTGCTTTAAAATCGCTACGATATCTTTTCGTGCAACCGTCTCTTTTTTGTCTATGTAAACATATCCTTGCACTATTCTTTTTCTCCTACGCGCAACTTAATCTGTATTGGTTTTTTTAATCTTTCCGAGATCATTTTTTCTATTTTTGTTTTTTTTATGTTTAACTGGTACATCCAAGAAGAATTATTTACCTCTATAGTAAGTATGTTTTTTTTAAATGCTGTTAGCTTTGTGTGTGCTGTCGCGTTTTTCCCTGCTGCTTGCTCCCACGCTGCTTCTAAGTTCTCTTTACTTTCTTCTTGCTTGTCGAATGTGTTTTTTATTATTGCTTTTACTATGTCTTCTATTTTTGTTGGTTTTTTATTCACTTAAGTTTTTTATGTTACTTGCATTGGTAATACAATATAAATATATTCGCTGCCCTGCCTAATAACTGCTGGTTTTTCTGTGCCCGTAAACTCAATACTTACCTTCTCTTCTTTTACTGTCTTTAATACATCCTGTAAGTATGTTGGGTTAAAACCTGTTACCATCTCTGGACCTGAATATTCTGCTGGTAACTCCTCTTTTGTCTCGCCAATCTCCGGGGTGCTTTTTGATATGATGAGCTTGTTTTTAGATAGTTGAAGTTTTATTGCTTGTGATTCTTGTGTTGTTAAAAGACTTGCTCTTTTTACTGCGCTCTGTAAGTCCTCTTTGTTTATTGTTAGTTTTGTTTCGTGCTCTTTTGGTATTGCCTGTTCGTAGTTTGGAAACTCACCCTCTATTAGCCTTGATAATATACCTGTGTTGGTTGTTTGGAACTTTATCTGTTTATCCGAGAAAAATATGCTTATCTCTTTTTCGTCTTTTAATGTTTTTATTAATTCTCCTACTGCTTTTGCTGGAATGACCGCTTTTTCATCTTTTTTAAAGTTTGTGTTGTTTTTAATAGTTGCTATGGAGAGCCTTCTTCCGTCTGTAGCGATTGCTTTTATTGTGCTTTTAGACACCGCTAAACAGACACCGTTTAATATGTAGCGTGTTTCGTCGCTGCTCATTGCAAAAGACGTTGCAGAAAGCAAGTTTTTTAATTCCTGTTGTGTGAGCGTGCACGCTTCTTGGTTTTTAAAATCTGGGATTGTAGGAAATTCGTCTTTTGGTATTCCTAATATTTTAAAAATAATGTCTCCGCATTGTAATACTACTGTGTTATTTTTTTTTGCTGTGATCTCTATCGTGTCGTTAGGAAGCTCTTTTATAATATCTAGGGTTCTTTTTGCTGGTATTGTTACTGAGCCTTCCTCTATACATTGGATGTTTTTTGTTGTATGTGTGATGCCTATATCAAGATCTGTTGCAGAAAACAACACCTCTTGCTTTTTTGCTTCTATTAATATATTTGATAGGATTGGTAGTGTGTTCTTTGTACCAACAGCACCAATCACGTTCTGTACAGCCTCCAGTATAATAGACTTACTTCCAGTTATCC
>Ga0163203_1000430_pt1 | contig 11273 bp, 8 predicted proteins | sample PL_2010_330m_FD_113534 | JGI IMG/M metagenome (GOLD analysis project Ga0163203, IMG submission 113534) | Freshwater microbial communities from Powell Lake, British Columbia, Canada to study Microbial Dark Matter (Phase II) - PL_2010_330m | ecosystem: Environmental > Aquatic > Freshwater > Lake ... | reverse complement strand
CTTCCCGCGCAAGGTGCTCGGACGTTGCGCCGGGGTCCGGCCGGGACAGGTGATGACCTATTCGGAACTCGCCCGGGCGGCTGGCAGTCCCAGAGGCGAACGTGCAGCGGGACAGGTGATGGCCAGGAATCCATTCGCCCTGCTGATACCGTGTCACCGCGTAGTCGGTTCGGACCACACGCTGCATGGGTTCGGCGGTGGGCTGGAGATGAAAGAGTGGCTGCTTGCGCGAGAGGGCTGGCAGTTCGAGGGCAAGGGCAGGAATCGCCGGCTCGCCAGCAGGCTGCCTCAGGCCCGGAAGAGCCGTGGCTGAGACCATTGAGCGGCTGGTGGTCGGGCCGCTTGCCACCAACTGCTACATTCTGAAGTCCGGCGCCGACCTGGCGATCGTCGACCCGGGCGGGGACGCCGAGACAGTTCTCGCCAAGGCGAAGGAGATGGGCGGGACCGTGAAGTACGTTATCGACACCCACGGTCACATCGACCACATCGCGGCCAACCGGGAAGTCATCGAGGCGACCGGAGCCGAGTTGCTGATTCATGAGCTGGATGCGAAGCTGCTTGTGCACCCGGACCGGAACCTCTCGAGCCTGATGGGTATGAGATTAACCTCGCCGGAACCGAACCGGCTGCTGAAAGAGGGCGACAAGGTCGTCGTAGGCGAGGATGAGATGGCGGTTCTGCATACGCCGGGGCACACGCCGGGCGGGATCTGCCTGCTGGCATCGGACTACGCTTTTACCGGCGACACGCTTTTCCTCGACTCGATTGGCCGGGTCGACTTCCCCGGAGGGTCGGAGGAGCAGATGATGGGCTCGCTCGCCAGGTTGCAGACTGTTCTCAGGAAGGACACGGAGATTTGCCCGGGCCATGGCGAGCCGGGAAGGTTCGGCCGGGCTTTGCTGGTCAACCCGTTCCTGGGCAGCCCGGTGGTCGGATAGAAGAGAAGACAATGAGATTGGATCGACAGGAGGAAGAATGCCCAAGGTGAGAGTCGGCATTATCGGCATCGGTAATTGCTGCAGCAGCTTGGTTCAAGGCGTGCACTACTACCGGAACGCGAAGCCCGGTGACTCGATACCCGGTGTGATGCACGTGAATCTCGGCGGCTACAACATCAGCGACGTCGAGTTCACGGTTGCGATTGACATCGACAAGAACAAGGTCGGGAAGGATTTGTCGCAGGCGATTGCCACCAAGCCGAACAACACGGTCAAGTTCACGGACGTGCCCAAGACTGGGGTCAAGGTTCTGCGGGGCATGACCCACGACGGGCTCGGCTACTATCTGTCGCAGATTATCGAGAAAGCACCCGGGCCGACCGCCGACATCGTCCGTGCGCTCAAGGAGACGAAGACCGACGTGGTTGTGAACTTCCTGCCGGTGGGCAGCGAAGAGGCGACCAAGTGGTACGTCGAGCAGGTGATGAAGGCCGGGTGCGCGTTCGTGAACGGCATACCGGTGTTCATCGCATCGCAGAAGTACTGGCACCGCCGGTTCAAGGCCGCGGGCCTGCCGGTGCTGGGAGACGACATCAAGTCCCAGGTCGGTGCGACCATCATGCACCGGATGCTCGTGTCGCTGTTCAACGACCGCGGAGTCAAGCTGCTCAAGACGATGCAGCTCAATGTCGGCGGCAACACCGACTTCATGAACATGCTTGAGCGTTCGCGGCTGAAGTCAAAGAAGATATCCAAGACCGGCGCGGTCACGTCGCTCCTGAAGTACGACATCGGCGAAGACAACATCCATGTCGGGCCGTCGGACTACGTGCCGTGGTTGAAGGACCGGAAGTGGTGCTACCTGCGGATGGAAGGGCAGACCTTCGGCGACGTGCCGCTGAACGTAGAGCTGAAGATGGAGGTCTGGGACTCGCCCAACTCGGCCGGCGTGATGATTGACGCGGTCCGTTGCGCGAAGCTGGCCCTGGACAGCGGCCTGTCCGGCAGCATCATCGCCCCGTCTTCCTATTTCTTCAAGACGCCGCCGGTGCAGTTCCCGGATGACGTGTGCCGGAACAAGACCGAGGCGTATATCAAGAAGTACGGCCGCAAGACGAGGAAGGCGTAGGATTCGAGGATTCGAGGATTGGCCTCGGCGGCCCCGGTCGGACGGTGCGAGGGGTCGAGTGCTGGACACCGGAATCCTTGGTTCCCTGACCCCTCGACACCTTTCCTGATGCGCGGCGTCCTCATTACCTTCGAAGGCGTCGAAGGTTCGGGCAAGTCGACTCAGGCAGAGCGGCTGGCGAAGCGGCTGGCAGCGCTCGGCGTTCCACGTCTCGTTTCGCGCGAGCCCGGCGGCACTGGAATCGGCGAGGCCATCCGCAGCATCCTGCTGGATCCGAAGAACCAGGAGATGCACGGCCTGACCGAGCTCTTCCTCTACCTGGCCAGCCGGAACCAAAACGTCCGGGAGAAGGTTCTGCCAGCGCTGGAAGGCGGCAAGGTCGTGATTCTCGACCGGTTCGCGGACTCGTCGGCGGCGTACCAGGGTGCCGGGCGCAGACTGGGCGGGAAGCTGGTCGCGCGACTGAATAAGCTGGCGGCCGCAGACCTGAAGCCCAATCTGACCGTGTTGGTGGACGTGCCGGTCAAGGTCGGGCAGGGACGAAAGGACTCCGGTGTCCTTGACAGACTGGAGCGGGAGCGGGTAGAATTTCATGAGCGGGTGCGTGACGGCTACCTGCAACTTGCCCGACGCGCACCCGGCCGGTTCAAGATCTTCGACGGCACGCTGCCGGCCGACGAGCTTGAGCGGTTGGTCTTCCGTCACGTCGAGGAACTTCTGAAGCGAAAGGGCAACCTGAAATAGTGAAACGACGAGTAGCGCTGGTCGCGACTCTGGTGGTGCTGTCTCTGTGCCTGGGCGGTCTGTTCGGCAGGCTCTGGGCGCAGAAGTCCGGAGGCCTGCTCCAGGGTCTGCAGACGTTCTCCCGGGTCGTTGACGTTGTCATGTCCACGTACGTCCAGAGGATTGACCCGGATAAGATGATACGATCCGGCATTCGCGGGATGCTCGGCTCGCTTGACCCGCACACCGAGTTTCTCGACGAGCGCGATTTCAAGGAACTGAAGGTTAGGACCGAAGGCCAGTTCGGGGGCATCGGCATCCACATCGGAATAATGGACCAGCGGCTGACCGTCATTTCTCCGATTGAAGGGACGCCCGCGGACCGGGCCGGAATCAGAGGCGGGGACCGGATTGCCGAGGTCGAGGGCAAGTCAACCGAGAACTTCACGACCGACGACGCAATCAAGGTTCTGCGCGGGGAACCGGGCAGCAAGGTCAAACTGGGCATTGCCCGTCCCGGCGTGAGAGACCGGATTCCCTTCGAGCTCACCCGGGCGATCATCAACATCAAGGCCGTACCCTATGCCGTGCTGCTTGATGACGGCATCGGGTTTGTGCGACTCGCCGATTTCTCCAAGACGGCGGCCCGGGAGCTGAACCGAGCCATTGACTCATTGTTCGATGCGGGTGCTACCAAGCTGATCCTCGATCTTCGTTCCAACGGCGGCGGCCTGCTCGGCGCGGGCCGGGACGTGACCGACCTGTTCCTGCCGCCCGGCGAGGTTATCGTTCGGACCAAAGGCCGGATCCCCAACAGCAAGCGCGAGTATGTGTCCGAAACGGAGGACGCGCACGGTGATGAGTTCCCGCTCGTAGTGCTGGTTGACCGCGGCAGCGCGTCGGCCGCTGAGATAGTCGCCGGCGCGCTTCAGGACTGGGAGCGTGGCCTGATCGTTGGCGACACGACGTACGGCAAGGGTTCGGTCCAGACGATTCACCCGCTTGGCCCGGAGATCGCCGTCAAGGTCACCACCGCGTTCTGGTACACGCCCAGCGGACGGTGCATCAACCGCCCGTACGACAAGGAGAATGCAGTGATTCAGGACACGATGCAGGACACCACCAAGGTTTTTCACACGCTCGGCAGACTGCACCGGGCAGTACACGGCGGCGGTGCGATTGCACCCGACGTCCACGTCGCGTACGCGAGGCTCAGTCCGTTGGCGGCTCGCATGACCCGGGACGCCTTCTTCGACTTTGCCGTCGACTACACCAACTCCCACCCTGGCCTCAGTGTCGGTTTCCGAGCTGACGGGGCCGTGCTCGAGCAATTCAGTGACTACCTGAAGACGACCAAGAAGCTCGAGTTCACTCAAGCCGAGTTCGACTCGTCCGAAGCGACCTTCGTGCGCGAGATTGAACGCGAGGTTGCGGCCAAGCTGCTCGGGATGCGAGGCGACTACCAGGCGCGGCTGCGTTCGGACCAGCACGTGCAGAAGGCGGTCGAATTGCTCAAACCGGTCATGTCCTCCGACGAGCTGCTGAAGGGACTCAAGTAGTACCGTCCCCGTACCGTCTGCCGGTTCAACCGAATGCCTGAACTTCCCGAGGTCGAGACGATTCGGCTGATGCTGAAGCCGCTTCTGGTCGGCCGGCGGATTGTCCGAGCGCGCGCGATGCGTCGAGACATCGTTGGTTTTCCTGACACCCGGGGCTTCGAGCGCGGGGTCGCGGGCCGGACGATTGCAGAGCTCGGGCGCCGGGGCAAGTACCTGGTTGTCCGGCTTGACCACGGAAGAGACCTCGTCGTCCATCTGCGTCTGAGCGGGCATCTGGAGGTAGTCGACCAAGAAGCAGAGGTTGAGTACGAGCGGGTCAGGTTTGCACTGGACAACGGCAAGGCGCTGTCATTTGCCGAGCCGCGGGTGCTCGGCCGGGTGTACCTGGTGCCGCAGGGCAAGTACCCGCCCGCGCTGGCCGGAATGATGAAGATGGGGCCGGAACCGATCGATGCGAGTTTTGATGCTGCCTATCTGCGTGCGCGGTTGCGCGGCCGGACCGCTCCGGTGAAGAACCTGCTGCTCGACCAGCGAATCGCCTGCGGGGTCGGCAACATATACTCCGATGAAGCGCTGTTCCGTGCTGGGATCAGGCCGCTGCGCAGGGCCAGCCGTTTGGGAGAGGCAGAGGTCATCCGGCTTGCACGGGCTTTGACGGATGTGCTGAGAGACGGGATCAAGTGGTGCGGCACGACCTTGGGCGATGGTCGGTACCGGCTGCCTGAAGGTGGGGTCGGGTCTTTCCAGAAGAGGCTGGCCGTGTTCGGTCGCGAGGGTGAACGCTGCCGGCGTCGAGGTTGTTCCGGCGTGGTCCAACGTCGGAAGTCCGGTGGCCGGAGCACGCATTTCTGTCCGGTGTGCCAGAGGTAGACCGTGTGTCGCCTGACGATCGAGATCATTGACTGGAGGCGCGAATGAACTACAGCCCGCTGGGAATCATATGCCACGGTGGGGCCGGCACGATTGACGACAAGGCGGCATATGCCGCAGGGCTGACTGAGGCGCTCGAGGAAGGCTATCGCCTGCTGAGGCAGAGCGCGAGCGCGCTGGAAGCTGTCGTGCCCGCGGTCAGGATCATGGAGGATAACCCGCTGTACAATGCCGGGACCGGGTCGAACCTGACGATTGACGGACTGATAGAGATGGATGCGGCGCTGATGATGCAGGACGGCAGATTCGGAGGGGTGGCCGGCATCTGGGGCGTCAAGAACCCGATCCTGGTTGCCCAGAAGGTGATGACCGATACCGACCACCTGTTGCTGTGCGGGTTCGGTGCGACAGAGTTCGCGCACAAAATGGGATTTGAGGAATACAACGTTGTCGCTGAGCGAGCGCAGGCCCGGTTGCGCCGAGTGATCGACCATGGGTCCAGGTACTTCCACAAGCAGAATCAGCAGCGGTTTCCGTCCGGACTGCCAACGGCTTCGGAAGCGGACGCAAATGCGACTCCGGAGAGCCAAACCGGTACGGTCGGGGCCGTGGCGAGAGACAAGCACGGCAATATCGCGGTCGCGACCTCATCCGGCGGGATTGTCGGCCGAATGCGCGGCAGAATCGGGGATTCCGCCATCCCCGGGGCGGGCACGTACGCCGGGCTCAGCGGTGCGGTTTCCTGTACCGGACACGGCGAGGAGATCACGCGCCGGTCGCTGGGCCGGAACATCGTCGAACGGATGGCGACCATGCCCGCTTCGACGGCACTGACGCTCGTCATCGCCGAGGCGAGGAGGAAGAAATTCGCGTTCGGGGCAATCGGCTTCGACGCGAAAGGCGGCATCTGCTACGGTCACACGACCCCGGACATGGCGTATGGGTATAAGGTCAGTGAGAGGGTATTTCTCTTCACCGAAGAGAAACAGAGGCCACGCTGAGTCGTCCATGCAGCTAGCAGGCCCGGCAGTTCAGAGCGGAAGAGCTCGCGGCACAGCCCGCGCGGCAGTGTCCAACTTCCTGATGCGGCAGCACGCAGTCCCGTTGTGTCTATTGGTCGTCACGGTCCTGGGGGCTGTTCCGGCCATGGCGCAATACTCCTACTTCGGCGAGAACAAGGTGCAGACCCGTGACTACCAGTTCCAGTCATATGAAACCGAACACTTCCGAGTGCTGTTCTATCCGGGTGGCGAGGGACTGGCCGAGTTCGCCGGCCGGTCGGCTGAGGAGTACTACACCCAGACCTCCAAAGACCTCGGCGTCGAGATCGAAGGAAAGACGCCATTGATACTCTACCTATCGCCGGGGCAGTTCAGCGAGACCAACGTGATCCTCGACGTCATCGGCGAGGGTGTGGGAGGTTTTTCGGAACTGATGAAGAACCGCATCGTCGTGCCGTTCAACGGGTCGTATAACGACCTGCACCACGTCATCGGCCACGAACTGACCCACATATTCGAGTTCCAGATGTACTACCGGTCGCGGCTGGCGTCGCTGCTGGGAGCCATCGACGAGTTCAGCATTCCGCTCTGGGTAGTCGAGGGTTTCGCCGAGTACCAATCCGGCTGGGTGAACGTCAGCTCCGACGCCTTCATGCGCGACTTGGTTATCAACAACCGGCTGGTGTCACTCCAGGATCTCTCGGACGGGATGGGCTACCTGGTTTACCGCGAGGGCGAGTCGTTCTTTCGTTACGTCGAGGAGAAGTACGGCCGGAAGAAGGTGTACGAGTTCATGCACGCGCTCCGCAGCAAGCGGAACCTGGACGGTGCGTTCGCCTCGGTGTTTGGGGTCACCGTCAAGCGGTTCAGTTCGGACTGGGAGAAATACCTGCGGGTGAAGTACTGGCCGCAGATAGTCAAGCTCGACAACTTCGAGCGGCTGTCCAGGCGCCTCACCAACCACGTCGATGAAGGTTCGGTGTACAACACTGCGCCGGCAATCTCGCCCAGCGGCACGAAGATCGTGATGATCTCTGACCGCCTGGAGTACACCGACGTGTACGTGATTTCCGCGTTTGACGGTCGGGTTTTGAAGCGCCTCGTCAAGGGCGGCAGGTCCGGCGGGTTCGAGTCGATGCACCTCATTCGGCCCGGGGTGGCCTGGTCTCCGGACGAGACGATGATTGCAGTGGTGACGACCAGCGGAGGCCGGGACAACGTTGCGCTCATCGGTTACCCGTCCGGCAAGGTGAAGCGCCGGACATACGGCAACCTGGACGCGATCTACAGCCCGAAGTTCTCGCCGGACGGCAGGAAGATGGCCTTTATCGGCCTGAAGAACGGTTTCAGCGACGTCTACACGGTTGGGGTGGAAGGCGGCGAGCCGGTCCGAGTCACATACGACATGTACGAAGAGCGGGATCCGGCTTTCTCACCGGGTGGGGATACCGTTGCGTTTGTTTCCGACCGACCCGATGAAGGCGAGACCTGGATTCCGGGCAGGTACGCGGTCTGGCTCAGGACCGGAACCGGGGAAGTGGTCAGGCTGACTGACCGAGGCGGCCACCTGTCGCACCCTGAGTTCTCGCACTCCGGCCAGTACCTGCTGTATGCGGCATCGGATTCGGCCAGCAACATCTACGCGTATTCGCTCGCGACCAACCGGATTGTTAGACGTACGAACCTGCTCGGCGACGTTTCGTATCTCACGCTCTCACGCGACGACCGAAAGCTCGCCTTCGCCTACTACTCGAACGTCGGCTGGGACATCGCGGTGATGCTGGACCCGTTTGAGAAGATGCCGACGGACTCGGGTAAGCCATATCAACCTCCACTCGATACGTACAAGTTCGACAAGGCCGGTCTCGACTTCAGCCGGGTCAAGCCGGTTGGCCTCAACCTGTCGCTTGACTACGTCGCGGGCGCGGCATCGTACGGGACGGGTTCGTCCGGCGGATTCACCGGCACCGTCAACGTGGCGTTCAGCGACATGCTTGGCGACCATCGGTTCGAGCTGTACACGGACCTGTACGGCAACATCCTCAACTCCGATCTGATTTTCCAGTACTGGCACCTGCCACGCCGGATTGACTATGGCTTCACGCTGTTCCAGCTGCAAGACGTCCGCAGATACAGCCCGGGGAGCGTGCGGGAGTTTAGCTTGAACCGAGGACTGCAGGCGCTTGCCGCATACCCGTTCAACCGCTTCGTGAGAATCGAAGCCGGACCGACTGGCTACTACGGCCAGGTGTACAAGGACACGTGGCGGCTGGACTCGAAAAGCCCGTCTGGAGGATACTGGGGCACGCTCCCCTCGTATGGTGAGGCGGTGTTCTACGGCCAGGGGGCGCTGGTTTTCGACAACACCTTCTGGGACTGGGATGGCCCGGCGCGAGGCACTAGGATGCGGCTCGGCGCCGATGCCTCATTGCTGTCAGCCAGGCGGTTCCAGGACGTCTTTCTTGATGTCCGCAACTACCAGAGGCTCGGACGCAGGTTCGTGTTCGCAAGTCGGCTCTTCGGCATAACGAGCTACGGTGCGGACGCGGACCGGTACTACCTGGGCGGTATTCGATTCCTGGAATACGCGCCCGGACAGATTGTGGTTAGAGGCTACCAGCCGGCTGAGTTCTACCCTGATTACGGCTCGGCGGCCGCTACCTTCAATTTCGAGCTACGCTACCCTTTCATCGACCGGTTCAAACTGGCCTTCCCTCTACCCATCGAGTTCGGTGGCATCAGAGGAGTCGCTTTCCTTGACGGCGGCATGGTCGCGCCCTGGGGTACGGGCCGGAGTTTCCACCTGTGGAACGGGAGGTTTGACGACCTCAAGCTGGGAGTTGGGTTTGGCGCCAGGGTGACACTATCCTACTTCCTTCTGAAGTTCGACTTCGCCAAACCGTTCTCGACAACCGATGACAGCGGCTGGAAGTTCATCTTCGGGTTGGGCGCCGATTTCTAGTTCGGTTCGAGGGTCAGTTCCGGCCCTGCTCGTGCTGCTGACGTTCTCCTGCGCCGGACTGGTCCGCAGCACCCCCCCGATGGCGCCGGAGCAGGCCGGCGCGGGTGCGTGGGAACGGCTTGCACGCCTCCGGTCATTCCGGTTCACCCTCAGCTTTCACACCGACACGCCGTTCCCGATTGAGGTCAGGTTCAGTGGTGCTCGCGAGCAGGCGGATCGAGAGGTGTGGTCCGGCTACATGCGTCGTCGAGGTGAGGCGTCGAAGGTGGAGCTACGGGCCGAAGGTCCGGACCAATATGAGAAGGAACACTCTGGCTGGCGTCGGACCATGCGCGGTATCGAGACCAAGGTGCTGGAGCAGGGCGAAGGCGCTTTCCGCGGCCGGCCGTTCGAGTTCATCGGTACTGAGCGCGGCCGATACAGGTTCGCATTCAGGCCAGACCTGCCGATACTCGACCCTACCCGAACCAAGAAGCTGACCGGCGTTATGGAGGTGGATCCTCATTCCGGACTGCCGGTACGTCTGTACTGCAGCGATTCGGGGAAAACCGCAGAATGGGAGCTGCGGCTGGGTCGGTTCAATCGCGCCGGGTCGGTCGATGTCCCTTACCAACCGGCGATGACGGTTGATGCCCGCCCCACGAAGGCATTGAATCGGGCCGGCTTCGACCGCACGGTGGCGATACTCAACCGGAGGCTAGCAGAGCTTGGCTGGGATCACCGTTTGCGTCGGACATCACGGGGTTTGACTTTGCTGCTGAGGCAGCCCAAGTCCCGCCGTCAAGTCGAGCTGCTGTTCAGCCGCGGCAGTGTTGAGATATGGCAGGGACGTTGGGCAAGCAGCGGCGAGACCTTGGACTCGGGCGCTGTTGTCGAGGTCGGGGGCGACGCTTCACGTCGGGTCGTGCTTGAGCATCTGCTGGCCAGTAATGAGCGATTCGCGGCTGAAGTCCGTACAACCACTCCTTTGGCTGCTGCGCTTGTGACATCGGTCGTCATGTCCGATACCGGCGAGTCCGCCATACTTGTGGTGGACCACGTGGCATTAGCCGCAGCCAGTCCGGCCCCGGAGGGCAAGCTGGTATTCGAGGATATCGGCAACGGAGACGTCGTGAGAGTCATCGCGGCTCTGGCAACGGGCGGCATCATTCCGACGGACTTCGGGGTCACAGTCAAGCCGTGATAGGGCGAGGTCGGCTAAGCCGCTTGACTTGAACCGGCGCCGTTCTAGACTCGTCTCTACGAAGATCCCACCGCTGTTGGCTGCTCTTGTTATGCTTCCCGGCGTGCTTTTTGCCTCGGTCACGGTCGAAAGCTCGGATGAGAACGGGATCTCATTTCGATACATGCCGGGGCAGGTAAGGCTCGCGAACGGGGTCGACGGCAGGCACGCAGTGGACTTCGATGACGCGGACCATTCCGCACAGCCCGGTGAGCCCGATTTGCCGGGCAAGGCTGTGCGTGTCGGGATTCCCCAGACTGGGGGCGTGCGAGTCAGTGTCAGGACCGGACCGGAGCGGAAGCTTCAGGCCGCCCGGTTCTCTACCGTTCCCCACATGTCGTGGGACGGTGACTCGTCGTGGTACGATGAACTGCCAACGAAAGTCGGGGTTCTTCCTCCGAAGCCTGCCGAGGTGGGGCTGGCAGAGGTCCTGCGCAGAACCAGGTTCGTTCCGGTCCGACTCAGCCCGTGTCGGTACGACACGGAGACGGGCACGCTGAGCTACTATGAGTGGCTTGACGTCTCACTCACATTTGAGCGAAGGCCACGGCGGCATCGTGACTCGGACCCGCTGGACGGCTCAGTCGCATCGATGCTGCTTAACGGGCAGACAGCCCTGGACTGGAAGCTGGATTGGCCCGACCGTACGGCCTCTCAGTTTGAGCGTTCGCCGTTCTGGCTGAAGATACAAGTCGACTCAACCGGTATCTACAGCATCACCGGCCGCGAGCTGGCCGCAGCCGGCGTGCGCCTTCCCGGTCTCGACCCGACGACACTTGCCTTGTATACAGTCGGTGAGCACGAGCCGAACATGTCCTACCCCGACTCGATGAGACAGGTCCCGGTATTCGTGCAGGGCGAAGAGG
>Ga0163203_1000429_pt1 | contig 11308 bp, 9 predicted proteins | sample PL_2010_330m_FD_113534 | JGI IMG/M metagenome (GOLD analysis project Ga0163203, IMG submission 113534) | Freshwater microbial communities from Powell Lake, British Columbia, Canada to study Microbial Dark Matter (Phase II) - PL_2010_330m | ecosystem: Environmental > Aquatic > Freshwater > Lake ... | reverse complement strand
GCTAGAAGCGGATGGCGACGCCGCCCCACGTGAGGCCGGCGCCGAACGCGACGAGAAACACCACATCGCCGGGGTGAACCAGTTCAGCCCGGCGGGCCTCGTCCAGCGCAATGATGGTCGTGGCCGAGGAGGTGTTGCCGTACTTGGCGATGTTGACGAAGACCCTCTCGGACGGGAACTTGAGCAACTTGGTAGTGGCCTCGATGATGCGCAGGTTGGCCTGATGGGGGATAAGGAGCTTCACATCGTCGAGTTTCAGGCCGGTCTGGTGCAGCAGGTGTCTGACTGCATCGGCCATGCTGCGGACCGCGACCTTGAAGATAGCGTTGCCGGTCATCTTGCAGGTGTGCAGGCGCTGCTGGACGGTCTCGATCGTGGCCGGCTGGCGCGAACCGCCCGCCGGCATGTAGAGGTGCTGGCCGCCCGTTCCGTCGGCAGCCAGGTAGGTCGCGAGGATGCCGGTGTGAGTGTCGGTACCTGCCCTGAGCACGGCAGCGCCGGCCCCGTCCCCGAACAGGACGCACGTGGAGCGGTCGGTCCAGTCGGTGATCTTGCTGAGCATCTCGACACCGACGACCAGGGCGGTTCGGGAGGCGCCGGTGACGACGAACTGCCGGGCAACGCTGAGCGCATAGATGAAGCCGGTGCAGCCCGCGCTGACGTCGAACGCAACGGCATGCGGCGCCCCGAGCTTCTGCTGCAGTACGCAGGCGGTTGAAGGAAAGGGCATGTCGCCGGTCACCGTGCCGACGACGACGAGATCCAGGTCTTCCGGGTTGATCTTCGCTTCAGCCAGGGCCATCTCGCACGCCTTGACCGCGATGTCGGAAGCAGCCTCACCGGGCGCCGAGATGTGACGTTCCTTCATGCCCGTCCGCTCGGTTATCCACTGGTCGGACGTGTCCACAATCTTCTCGAGATCGGCGTTGGTGAGGATGCGTTCGGGGACCTGGGAGCCCGTACCGACGACAACTGCCGAGAATGGTTGAGCCGGCCATGGCGACGCCGGTCGCGGCTGGTGGATAGCGGGGTTCAACACGGTGCTAATGATAGTCGCCGGTAGCGATTCGTCAATTCAGGTGAGGGTGGGCGTGTAAGCATGCCATCGCAGCGCAAGTGAGTGGACTGTGCCGGACTGTGGAACCGGAATGACCTTTGGCTAGAGGATGCGGATCTCGATCTTGGAGAGCTTGGGCTGAAGACCCGGGACGAACCGGGGCACGACTTTGAGCGCCTCGGCCGGCAGCACAACGCGGCGGCCTAGCTCGACCTGGACTACCCGGCAGCGTTCGGCCGAGAGCCGTTCCTGCTCGGTGTATACGTAGACCACGACCTGGTCCTTGAACTTCTCTTTGACCACGTTGGCCGCTTCGTCGAGGCGCGGGGCCGCCTGTTCGATCAGCTGAGCGCCGCCCTCGGCGAAGACCTGGTCCGCTGCAATCGAGACAACCCACTCTTCGCCGACTTGCTGGACTATCCCGTTGACGCGCTGAGGTGTGCCCGGAATCCGGGTCTGGTTGCCCTGTGCGTCGTAGGCGTTGAAGGTGAAGCTGTACACTTCCCCCGGAGCGATTGGTTCACCCGCGTCGGTCTTGCCGTCCCAGGTAATGACCGCAGGCGGCTGTCCTTTGCGCGCGATGCGGCGGACGGTCTCACCGAGCGAATTGGACACTTCCAGATTCCAGGTCGCAACGCGCTGTTCGAAGGAGGGGAGGAAAACCATCATGTCGCCGTAGATGAAGTTGCGTTCGATCGGGATTCGCAGATAGGAAGAATGAGCGAAATGCTGGGGGATGGTCATCGAGTCAACCGAGTGGTAAAGCGCGTCGTCGAGCACGTAGCTCTCCGGGGCCAGCAACTCGTTGACCGGGGTGAATGGGTCAATCTGCGGCGGGAAGTAGGGTTTCATGTCTTCGATCTTGACCTCGGTCTCGCCTTTGATTACTTCCTCGCCGATGGCGTGCTGGTCGCCGCTCTGCGCCGGCCGGGAAGCGGTGCTTTCGGGCCGAGCGACGGTTGGGTCGGGCCTGGCCGGAGCCGGGGATAGTTGGGCAAAGAGCAGGGCAACAATGAGTATCGTCATATCCCTAGGACAGCACGAACTTGAACGTGATTATGCCCCACTGGTCCTCGGTCTTGACGCCGGGACCGAGAGCCGCGAACTCCCATCCGCGTAGCGCGTCAACGACGACCTGGTCCAGGTCCGGGTAGCCGGAGCTTGACTCTACAGTGGGCGCTCCTTTGACCCGGCCGCTGGGCTGGACCCAGATGCGCACGACCGCGGTGCCTGATACACGACGCTCAAGCGCCCACTTCGGATACCGCGGTACGACCTTCCTGGTTATCTCTCGTTGGGAAATCGGGCCGGCAACCGTGAAGTTCGTACCGCGGGACACAGGTGCTTCCACCTTGGGCAGGTCCTGGCTCCCGACGGTTGGCAAGCTCCGGGCGGCGGGCTTCGCGAGCTCGCGGTGCTCAATCGTCAACTGCGCGGAAGGCTGAGGAATGCCCGGGACGCCGCGGCCGTCGCCGCTGCTACCACCCCGACCCGGAGCGCGGGTCATGGCGATTGCCGGCTGGGAGAGGATTTCGTCAGTGGACTGCGAGCCGCCCTTGCCGCCGAGGTAGACCATATCCATGCCGACACCGGAACGGTCAAGTTCGTACCGGCTGAGGTCAATCTTCGCCTGTGACGGGCCGCGGTCAAGCGCGGCCTGCAGGTCGATGGTCGGCCCGTCCGGAGTGCCGGACGGAGTGTAGCTCATCATGCTGGCATCGGCCGAGCCGGGAACACCGCCGCCCAGTTCCTGCTTGGGTATCACCCTTGCGACCTCGGGCCGCCGAGTGATGTCGTAGACGTCGACCTGGATGAGTTCCTCGCCGGCCGATACCGACGTCGGCTTGAAGGCGGATGCGCCAAACATGCTGCCCAAGTGAAACAGTGCCGATAGGATGACCGCAATCCAGATGGCCGAGGACCTATGGTCCTCGTAAATGGTAATGTTCCGGAGAGCGATTCCTTCCGACATGGCTAGCTCTTGGTTGTCAGTTTCTTCGTCGCGCAGACGATGCGCGCCGCGCCTGCCTTCTTCGCCGCGGAGAGGACGTCGAGGACCTGGTTGCCGTAGCACTGTTTGTCGGCCCGTACCACTACGAGGATGTAGGGGTCGCGGGCGACCTCGGCCGCGACCAGGTTGCCGACCTGTTCGAGCGTCGCGACCGGCTGGTCGTTGAAGAAGTATTCACCCGCCTGTGTCAGGACGATGCTGATGTCGTTCTGGACTTCGCGCTGGCCGGTGTTGGCCGCTGGCACGGTCACCGGCGTACTAGTGTGGCTGATGACCATCGGCGATATCATCATCATGACTAGGACCAGTATCAGGCCGACTGCGGCCATGGGCATGATGTCGAGGTTGGGAGCGGCTTTCAGACTCAAGGTGCACTCCTTGTACGCAGCCAGGCGACATCGTTGGCCCCGACCTGCTTGGCCATGTCCATTACGCGGATGACATCATCGTAGAGCACGAGTTCTTCGTTCGAGATGACGACCCGGCGAGCGACGCTCCGGTCGAGGAGGCGGGGGAGCAGCACGCGGAGGCTATCCTCCGGGACTTGGATCTCGTTGAGCTTAATCCGGCCGTCGTTGGCCAGGAAGATGTTCGCCTTGATGTCCGAGCCGGCCGGCACCGCACCGCCCGCCTGGGCCACGCCCGGTGCGGAGACGAAAATGCCGTTCTCGAAGAAGATGGGCATCGACACCATGAACCCGATGACGAGGGAGAGGGCGATGTCAACCAGCGAGTTGACAATCAGACCTTCATTCCTCCGGCGTTCAACGTGTCGTCGGCGCATCAGAAATCCCAGGCCGTGTTTGCGGCCGGCTGCGGGTGCGGCGATGCCTGCGGGACGGGCCTGGTCGCGGCCATGGTAGTCCCGGTGTTTGAACGGGCCCGGCCGAGCATCACAATGATCCTGTCGGCCGCGGCCTCGAGCTGCAGCGCCACGTCGCTTGACTTCTTGTTGAAGTAATTGTAGGCGAAGAGCGTGGGTATGCCGATTCCCAGGCCCCAGGCAGTCGACAGCAGTGCGACTGCGATGCCACCGGCAACTACGTCCGGGCCGGCCTGCTTGGTGGCGCTGATCTGGTTGAAGGATCTAATCAGGCCGGTGACGGTGCCGAGCAGGCCGAGCAGGGTGGCGGCGTTGGCCAGTGTGCCCATACCGCCGAGCAGATGTTCGAGCTTGATGCGTTCGTCAATGATGAGGCTATAGCTGAGGTCGGCGAGTTCCTCGGCGTCGAGCGTCGCGTTCTCGAGGATCAGGGCGAACATCCGGCCCATTGGGTTCTGCTGGGTTCTGGTCCATTCCAGTCCGGCGGGGAGACCGCCGGACGAGAGTCGCCGCCGCAGCTCAAGTACCCCGAGTGTCGTCCGGCAGCGGTTCTTGCGGAAATAGATGAGGCGTTCGATGACCAGCGCAAGCGCGGCAATCGACGCGGCAAGCAGCGTCAGCATGATCGGGTCGAGCATCAGCTGGAAGAGGCTCCTACCCATTATTGTCATGGTTGTTTGTCTCCTTGGGTTGGCCTCTGCGGCCCCTGTCGGTCAGTGGGTGTCGGCACCGGGGTGGGTCGGCCGGCGTCCGTGGCCGGCGGCAGTGCCTCCGGTGCACCGGGATTGGCCTCAGCGGCCCCTCTCGGCGATTCGGCCGCACCTTCACCTTCGGTTTCGGCTGCGCCGAGCCGCTTGCGCGAAATGTCAACGTTCTTGCGGGCGCTCTCCGTGAATTCCGACTCCGGGAATGAGTCGACCACGGACTGGAAGTACTTGAGACTCTGCTTGTAGTTACCGTTGTTGAAGTAGGTGGTCGCCATGTTGAAGACGGCACCGGCCCGCTGCTCGTGCCGCGGGAAGTAGTCGAGGAACTTCTGGTATGCCTGCGCGGCTTCGGGCCAGCGTTTCATCTGGGAATAGGCTTCGGCGGTCAGGATCTGCGCGTCGGCGGCGATCGGTGAGCCGGGGAAATTGACTACGATCTTCTGCAGTTCGGCGATGGCCTGCTCGTGGGCGCCCGCGTCGAAGAGGGACTTGCCCTTGTTGTACTGGCCCTCGGCTGCCATCTCCGACTGTGGGAAACGCCTGAGAAAGTCCTCCATTACCACGGAGTCTTCCTGGCCGGCAAGGTAGTAGCTGGTTTCGAGGCTCTTGCGGACGCTGGGGACCTGCGCGTCTCCGGGATAGAGGTCAAGGAACTTCCGGTACTCACGAACCGCGTCGAGGTACTGCTTGCGATTGTAGAAAGACTGTGCAATCAGCGCCTGCGACGGCGGGCCGAACTCGGAGAACGGATAGCGCTCGATGACGAAGTTGAACACGCCGATCGCCTTGTCGTATTCCAGCGCCTTGAAGTAGGTGTCGCCGCTGCGGAAAGCCGCCTCCGGCGTCTTCACGCTGTCGGCCGGGAACTTGTCGATGAGCTCGCTCCAGGCGTCGACCGACTGTCCGTAGTAGCCGAGTTGATAGTAACTGTAGCCGGCATAGAAGTAGGCCGGTACCGCGGCCAGTTCCCGGTCCGGGAAGGTCTTGTACAGGGGTTCGAATACGTCGAGCGCCTTCAAGTACTCCTTCTGGTTGAAGAGCGAGTATCCGTAGCCGAGATAGGCGCTGATGGTGAAAAGCGTATCGGCGAGGCGTGCGTTGAGCAATCCCTTGAAGCCCCGCACGGCTTCGTCCAGTCGGCCAAGGTGATACAGGCTGTAGCAGCGGCCGAGTCGTGCGTAGACGGCGATATCGGAAGCCGCCGGATGGGCGTATGCCTGCTGGTAGAAGTCGTCAGCCGCGTTGTACTTGTGGTCATAGTAGAATCCATCAGCAAGAAAGTGAAGTGTCTTGGCGCGCCACTCGGTCGTGTCGGTGGGGTAGTCCGCGACATACTTCGTACCCAGCGCCATGACCTTCTCGTACTGCCCCAGGTTGTTGAGCGTCAGGAGCAACAGCGCGCACGCGGGTTCGCGCAGGGCCGTCCCGGCGTGGCTCACGAGAATTGTCTCGAACTGCCGCGCGGCATTGTCATGTTCGCCGAGTTGGTGGTAGATGACTCCGGACATGTAGTTGCCGATGCCCGAGAGGTCGCCGGTTTTGAACATCGTTGCCAACTGGCTCGTGGCAAGTAGGGCCTGGGCCGTGTCGGTGGTGGCAAGAACCGCCCGCGAGAGTTGAAGGTTGGCGTAGCTGGCGACCCGCGTGCGCGAGTAGTTGGCCCGGATGCGCTGGAACCGCTCGACCGCAGGGTGGGCCTGGCCGAGCGCCAAGTCCGCATAGCCGATGAAGTAGTTGGCGTGCGCGGCCAGCAGGTTGTTAGCGTGCCGTGTCAACGGCGTGAGGTTCTCGATTGCCGACACGTACTGCTTCTTTGTGATCAGGGCGCATCCGAGGAAGTACCTGGCATAATCAGCCAACGGCGAGTAGGCGAAGTTGTCCACGAAGAACTGAAACTTGGCCTGCGTTCCGTCGTAGTCGCGGTTGTCGAACAACGCCTGGCCGGCGGCGAAATGGGCCATCGTGGCCAGCGACGTGTTCGGTACCTCGTCGGTGACTTCCTTGAACTTGAGCAGGGCGGGCAAGGGCCGACCGGTCATCGCATAGGCTTTGCCCATGAAGAACCTCGCCTCCGGCATCTCCAGGCCATTGAGCTTTTCGATCGCCTGGACGTAGTTCTTCAAGAAGTAATGCAGCACGCCCAGTGCGAAACTGGTGCGGTTATCCGTATCATAGCCCTGCTGCTTCGACAGCTTCTCGAGCGTGAGTTGCGCCTGCTTGAAGTTGCCCCGCATCATTTCGGAAATCGCGATCCCATACATCGCCTCGGGTCTGATGTACGAGTTGTGCGGTTTATCGAGCAGCTGGCCGAACATGTCGGCAGCGCGGTCGTACTGGCCGAGGTTGAAGTACGTCTCAGCCAAAGCGTAACGCAGTTCGTCACCGAACTCGCTTGAGCCGAAGTTACGGACAAGCGTGTTCAGGGCTGCGCCGGCCTTCGCGTAGTCGCGTTGTCCGATCGCTGTCTGAGCCGCATTGTAGTGCTCCGCGAGTTGGCGCGACTGCTCCGGCGACAAAGGGGCCGCGAGCAGGAGGGCAAGCAGAACCGAAACCATCGTCACCTACTGGTTCTGCGGCCGAATCTCGAGCCGACCCGAGGGACCGCTGGTGCGGATGTGCGTGAGCGAGCCCGAGAACGAGAGCGGGCGGTTGCGCTGATCTACAACCACGATGCTGTAGGAGTAGTTCCCGTCGGCGACCAGACGACCGACGTCGTCGAGCCCGTCCCAGGTCATGCGCAGCGGTGGAGCATCCCAGCCGCTGAACGTGCGCACCACTTCGCCGTACTGGTTCTTGACCAGGATCTGCCAGCGTTTGGCGCTCGCCCGCGCCATCAGCCGCACGTCCATCCAGAGCACGTTGTGCTTGTCTTCGGGGGTCGGCTTGAACACGGCCGGTTGCGCGTCAATCCAGACGCGGTACCCGGCGAAGTCCAGAAACACCCCGACTTTGTGGGTCGGGGCGAGCGTGTATCCGGACTGATAGTGCAACAGGAACGCGTAGTCGACGCCCAGACTCATCTTGCCCCAGACCTTGTGTACGCCCAGGCCGAGGCTGATCTCATTGGCGTCGAGGCCGACGCGGGGGACGAGCATGTCGGGCACTACTTCAAACTCGATCCCGCCGTGAGGCGTCACGCTGCGGCGGGAGTTGTTGGCGAAGTTGGTCACGACCAGGTCCGCATCAAGCCGCACCCGGTCGTCGAGCAGCCGGGCCGCGGCGCCTGCCCGCAGCGTGCGGGGGTAGTACTCACGGATGTTCGCAAGCTTGATGACCGGCTGGACCAGGTTCTGGACGACCAGGCCGAAGCTGAACGGCCGCGGGAGCTTGAACAGGGCCGCGACGTCGGCACCGACGCTCACATCGGAATACTCGGCGATGTTCTTCGTAATCAGTTTGATGCTGCCACCGATTCCAAGGGATGGCCACGGATTGTAGGCATACGCGGCAATGAGCGCATTCTCGGCGAAAACGTATCCTTCGTACTGGTAGTTCTCGGGAGTCCTCGAATCGATGCCTTCAGAGCCGTAGTTGATCAGCGAAATGCCGAATGTCCCGGCTTCCTTGGTGGGCATAGCATAGCCGACGTATTCGAGGCGCGCACCGTAGAGTTGGGAGTGCGCCACCAGCACTTCCTGGGCATTGATCTGGAAGAGCCCGGCCGGGTTAAAATAGCACGCCTGGACGTCGTCGGCAATCGCCGTGAAGGCTTTGCCCATTCCCAGGCTGCGAGGAGCTATAGCGTAGTTCAGGAACGCGCCCGGCACACCACCTTCGCCCAGTGCCATCGAGCAGGCAACGACCAGCAGCGCGGCGGCCAGCAGAGTTCTTCTCACCAGATAACTCCGATGCGGTAGGCGCCTTTGAAATCAATGCCGGTATGGAGTGATCCCACAACTTGGAGCACATAGATACCGCTGGCAACGCGATGGCCTTGATTGTTCGTACCGTCCCAGTAGATGACATTGTCGCCGGACTTCCCGCCCTGCTCGTTCTGACGAAAACGCCGGGACCAGACTTCGTTGCCGAATGGGTCGTAGATTCTCACCTTGACCGACACTGCTCTCCGTAGGGTGTAGAAGATCAGCGTTCGGTCCTGGTTGATGGACCCGAATGGGTTAGGGAAGGCGAACAGGCTGTCGGAAAGGTGTTTTACAAAGATGCCGATGACTGTTTCAGCGTTGCCCGAGGTTATCCTGACAGAATCCTGCTCGGATGCAGGGCTGGGCGTGCACACGAAGTGGGCGGTGGTATACCCGATGGTATCGGTGAGCAGCGCCGGCTCGAGCATCGTTCCGCTGCCTTCGACCACAGACGTCTGGACCAGCGCTGCTGGTATCGGGTCTCCGTTAACGTCACGGACTAGTATTACGACCTGTGCAGTTTCGCCGGAACGAACGGTATCTGGCGCTATGATTTCAAGCCTCGCGCCGCGAGCGCGGACGTTCAGATACGTGATGTACGATTCGGCTCCAGTCATGCTGTCTCGTACCCATAGCGGGCGGTTTTCCCCGCGCAGGTCAAACTGAAAAGAGAACCGGACTGAATCATCGAGCTCGGCCAAAGCAGGCGTGCAGAAGCCTGCCTTGCCCGAAAGTAAACTGATGGTATCTCCCGGTCCGGCTCGTGGATTCCAGAACGAGTCGCATGCGTAAACGGTGACGCTGAAGGGCTGCCGCAGGTATTGCGGGTCTGGCGAGCCCCCCTTGCCCGGCAGGTATTCCAGCGGTGCTGTGTCACCGGGCATCAGGATCTCACCGGGCGCGACGAGCAACATATACCTGTACGGCCCCGGGATGACGTTCACCGCGGACGACGTGTCAGTACGGAGTGACTTCACCAGCCTCGCGAAGATGTGACGTGGACCGGCAGCGCGCAGGACTCCAGTGAAGGAACCAGCTCCGTTCGACAACAGGCCACCGGCCGGCAGTTGCCCGAACCTGTCATCCGAACTCAAATAGACACTGTCGTCGCGCTGGTTTATCTGGTTGAACCACTCGTCGGTCAGGTAGACCTGGAAAGAAAACGTGTCGCCCGCAGTCTGGTCGTCGGGATACCCGGCGTGGCCCCCTGGTACCCCGGGTGCGAGTTGCTCCCCGGGCAGAATTACCATCAGCCGATTCGACACGCCCGGAAGTACCTCGAAAACGTCGCTTGTCCCTGATGCCGTGTCCTTTGAACATCGCAGTGCAAGGCTCTCTGCAATGGTCACGATAACTTTCTTATTACAGACGCCGTTACTGAACTCCACGTAGGCAGGGTACACAAAGGGGTCTCCGAGGGTGGTGGAGAGAAGCGCCGTGCCATTGAATGGATAGCTGTTGCCGTTCTCGTCCTTGGCGAGGATCACGACGCCGATAGATTCTCCAGCGTACTGTGGCGAAGTGATGGCCTGCCACTCGAATGACGTCAGCGTGGCTGGAAGGTTGGCGGGGACTGCGAGCGCCCCAGTACTGAACCCGATTGGGCCAGCACTGAGCAGGACCAGTAAACCTACGACCACGCTCATCAGGCTGATGCATTCATTCTAGCTGCCCTCTCGCCGTGTGTCAAACCGGGAAGATGCGTACCTCGTGTCCACCACTACGACCGTGCTTCGTCGGAGGTTTCCGTTCTGCTTGACAGATGTGGACTGGCGTCTACTCTCCTGCTCAGTGAGCCTCGTCGGAACATCCGCCGGCCGTGCCGAGCCGGGGATGCGTCATGCAGCAGCGAGGGTTCTGGTTGCAGCGGCTGCGGGCATCGCCTTGGGCCGGCTGATGTCAGTTCCGATCTGGCTGGTCATTGCTATTGTGACAGCGGCGGTCGCCCTGACACGGGCAAGCCGCGGATGGTCACTGTATCTGGCAATCGCCGCCGCTGCCTTTGTCTATGCCCAGGTCCGGACACCGGAACCGGTGGACCCGCGGTCATATGCGGTTGAGCGATTTGAGGGGACGGTTGAGTCCGGATCTGCGGTGGGCGCTGCGCGCCGCGCAGACGTGTCTCTGTCGGCACCGCTAAGAGGGAAGGTCACAGTCTGGCTCAGGGACAACGCGCCCGTGCTCCGGCCCGGCGATGTGGTGGCGGTTCGCAGTCACATCGAGCCGCTGGACAGCCCGCGCAACCCGGGTGTACCCGACTTCAACTTCGTTCTCGCCACTCGGGGATTCGTGGGCAGCGCGAGCGCATCGGCCCGCGATGTCACCGTTCTGGCTCGAGGCAAGGGATCGTTCGTCGTTGGCCGGCTGGTCACACCTGTTCGTACGTACATCTTCGGCGTTATCGACCGAGTGCTGCCGGGGGACGAGGGGTCGCTGCTCGTCGGCTTGCTGCTCGGCGGAAGCCAGGGCCTGCCCAAGGACGTTCAGGAGGCTTTCCGGGACGCGGGTCTCCTGCACATACTTGCTGTTTCAGGCATGAACGTCAGTATCGTTGTCGGAGTCCTCTGGGTCTTGCTTTCAGTGCTGGGCGTACGTGGCTGGTGGAGGTTCTGGGCCGGGGTCGTCGGGGTGGGTTTCTACGTGCTGCTTGTCGGTTGGTCGGCGGCGCCGATGCGCGCGGGGCTGATGGCCTGCGCGGTGCTGCTCAGCGCACCGACCCAGCGGCGGGTTTCGCCGGTGGCTACCCTCTGCGTCGCGGGTATCTTGCTGCTGTTCATCGACCCGTCAATGCTGTTTGACATCGGGGCGCAGCTTTCGTTTGCCGCCACGCTGGGCATCGCACTTGCT
>Ga0163203_1000428_pt1 | contig 11319 bp, 9 predicted proteins | sample PL_2010_330m_FD_113534 | JGI IMG/M metagenome (GOLD analysis project Ga0163203, IMG submission 113534) | Freshwater microbial communities from Powell Lake, British Columbia, Canada to study Microbial Dark Matter (Phase II) - PL_2010_330m | ecosystem: Environmental > Aquatic > Freshwater > Lake ... | reverse complement strand
TTGCTTCGGCTTCGCGTTGCGACCAGTCGACCGAGGTAGGCTTTTGGCACTCAGGGCAGCTATAGTTCCAAAACATGGTTCCCTCCGCAGGTAGGTAGCATGGCATCCTGGCTCATCGCGGACATAGTTTCCTCAATAAGATAATGGCCGTTGGTTGGCCGCCTGTCAAGGCAGGCGGCGCTGCGCGCGAGTTACCAGTTTCCAGTTCGCAGTTCGCAGTGTCGGAATCTAGCCGCTCGTTCCCTCGGTCCCCTGACCGCTTGACGCCTTGCCGTTCCATGTCATCTGCGTAGACTGCGGTTGGTCGGAAGGTAGCCCGTGCACCGTGCGCCGTGGATCGGCGTAATCTGCGGAATCTGCGGGCTGTTCGGCGGTCAGCCCCGCGGCGACGGCTCGTGGAAGGAGAGCCCGCGCGCCGCGTGCCACGCGCCGGGGTCCGCGAAGTAGCGGGCGACTTCGTCGTACTCCTCGTCGGTCAGGAAGCTGATTTCACGCGGTATCTTCGTCGAAAGGGCCGCGTCGCGGTTGGTGAGCGAGTCGAGTTTCACCCCGGCCTGTTCGAGGTCGGTGCTGCCCTGCTGCTGCCGGTCGAAGACGACAAAGCAGGCTTCGACCCGGCCGCCCCACTCCCGGATTTCCCGGATGACGCGGGTCTTGGTCCAGCCGTGGACCAGGGTGTCGTCGACGAGCAGCACCCGCTTGCGGAAGAGCTCGTGGCTCTTGATGCCCTCGAACGGGCTCGCCTCGGGGTAGCGCCGCGCGCGACGGGCATAGAACATCGGCTTGGCCAGTTTCTGGGCCATCACCGCGGCGATGGCGATCGAGCCCGACTCGATGCCGCAGATTACGTCGAAGTCAAGGTTGCGGACGAGCAGGGTCGCGGAGGAGAGCACGAAGTCGTTCACCGCCGGGTAGCTGGCGAGGCCCTTGACGTCGATGTAAATGGGGCTGTAGTTCCGTCCCTCGTCGACCTTGAACAACGGACGCAGGTCGCCGAGCGTGACCTTGATTGCGCCAATCTGCCAGAGCATGGCGGCGACGGTTTCGGCCATGTTGCCCGACATCACGTGGCGGATGAGGCCGAGGTCCGGCGTGATGATGCGCTGCTCGCGCATCAGCCGGTAGAACTTGTCGGCTTCGTCTTCGTCCAGCTCGATGGCAAGCCTTGTCTCGTCGATATCGTAGACGACGTGGAATTGCCCGAGCTCCCGCTCGCGGCCGAGCAGCGCGTAGCTCTCGGCGTTCGACTCGCGCTGCCGGGGGCCGAGCTTCGTAGCGGCGGGGTTGATCTTGGCACGGTAGGTTTCGAACAGGTCCCGGGCGAGCGAGGCAACCTCCTCGTACTCGAGGATGTAGGGCGTGCTCGCCCGCATCACCGGGCCGGCGCACTCAATCTCTTTGAGCGGGACTTGGCCTAGCTTCATTGAGGTCCGGCGGCTGCCGGCGCTGCGAGCAGCCCGCTAGCGACGGCGGGCGGCCTTGAACGCCTGGAACTTGGCACTGTAGAAGAAATTCCAGAGCGCACGGCACTTGCGCCGCAGTTCCGCGAACGAGCCTTTGTTTTCGAGCACGAAGTCGGCCCGGCGCCAGATTTTCGCATCCGGCGGCTGGAGCTTGAGGCGCGCGACGACGTCCTCTTCCTTCATGCCGGCGTCGACCAGCCGCTTGATCTTGAGGCGGTCGGCCGCCGTCACGAGGATGGCGACGTCGACCTCTTTGTCCAGCCCCCAGACAAAGAGCAGTGCCGCGTCGACCACGACGAGGCCCTTGCGGTTCCGGTTGATCTCTCTGCGGGCCCGGTCGAGCAGGGCTGGGTGGACGATCGCGTTCAGCTTGGCGAGGCTCGTCTTGCTGGCGAAAGCCAGTTTGCCCAGCACCCGGCGGTCGATGTTTCCGGCCTTGGTCAGAATCCCGCGGCCAAAGGTCTTGACCAGTCGGCGGTACTCATTCGTGCCCTTGGCGAGCGTCGACCAACCCATCTCGTCCGCAGCGATGATCTTTGCGCCGTAGCGCTTCAGTTCGCTGGCGACGGTCGACTTGCCGGAGCCGATGTTGCCGCCGATTCCCACGAGCAACCGTTCCTGTGAAAGCTTCCTATCAAACATTGAGGATCATCTCCAGCTTAGAGGACCTTCGCTTCTTCGTGCAGTAACCGCACCAGTTCCGGCACGACCTGTTCCGGCTCGCCTTCGAGCACGCGCCCCGGCTTGCGGCCGGGCGGCAGCCGGTCTTCGATGTACTTGAGGCGCCGGGTCAGCACCGCCGGGTCGATCCCCAGCTCGGTCGCGCCCAGCACCGGGACTTCCTTCTTCTTCGCACCCATCATCCCCTTGAGGGTCGGGTAGCGGGGTTCGTAGTTGCCCTTCTGCATCGTCACCAGGCACGGAACCCGAGCGTGGACGACCTCGGTCGCGCCTTCGATTTCGCGCCGGGCGACGATGGTGCCGGCCGCGAAGTCCGCAGTCACCTCGGCCACGACCGAGACATGCGGAACCCCGAGGAAGTGGGCGATTGCCGGCGGCACTGCCGCCTGGTCGTCGTCCACCGCCTGTTTACCGCACAGCACCAGGTCAAACGGCTGCCGCTGGACGGCCTTGGCAAGGAGACGACCGGTGGCCAGGGCGTCGATGCCGTCGAACTCCGGGGCCGTAAGCTGGACCGCGCCGTCCGCGCCCATCGCCAGCGCGGTCCGCAGCGCGGTCCTTACCCGCTCTGGGCCGAGCGCAACGGCGGTGATGGTGCCGGCGCCGGCTTTCTCCTTGAGCCGCAGGGCGGTCTCCAGCGCGTATTCGTCGTACGGGTTGATGACCCATTCGATTTCGGTCGTGTCCACGAAACCGGTCTGGGTGTTGACCCGGATCTTCGTCTCGGTCGACGGGACCTGCTTGAGGCAGACGGTGATGTTCACGGCAGGGCTTTCACGAGCAGGCAGGCGTTGTGCCCGCCGAACCCGAATGAATTGGACAGGGCGGTTCGGATGCGGCAGTCGCGCGCGGAACCTTTGATGAAGTCGAGCGCGACGCCTTCATCAGGGGTCTCGTGGTTGGCGGTAGGATGCAGTTTCTGGTGCTTGAGCTGCAGCACCATCGCGACGAACTCCATCGCGCCGGCTGCCCCGAGCCCGTGCCCGATCATCGACTTGGTGGAGTTGACGGCGAGTTTCCCGGTGTGGTCGCCGAAGACCGCGTACAGCGCCTTCACCTCGGATGCGTCGTTCAGTGGCGTCGAAGTGCCGTGGCCGTTGATGTAGTCGATGTCCTCCGGCTGCAGGCCCGCCTCGGCGATGGCCTGACGCATGACCGCGGTGGCGCCCAGTGCATCGGGGTCCGGCGCAGTAATGTGGTAGGCGTCGGCGGTCGCGCCATACCCGGCCAGTTCGCAGTAAATCTGCGCCCCGCGCCGGCGGGCGTGCTCAAGTTCCTCAAGGACGAAGATGCCGGCACCCTCGCCCATCACGAACCCGTCCCGGTCCTTGTCGTACGGCCGGGAGGCTTTCTCCGGTTCCGAGTTGTGCTTCGAGAGCGCGCCCATGTTCGTGAACGCGGCGACGGTGAACTTGGTGATTGCCGCCTCGGCGCCGCCAGTGATCATTACGTCGGCATCGCCGTGCATGATGTGACGGAACGCGCTGCCGGCCGCGTGGGCGGCGGATGCGCAGGCCGAAGTCGTGTCGTAATTCGGACCGCGCAGGCCGTAGGCAATGGCGATCTGGCCGCAGGCCATATCCGGAATCATCATCGGCACCAGCAGCGGCGACACGCGTCGTGGGCCCTTCTGCAGCAACTGAACGTGCTGGGCTTCCCAGGTTTGGATGCCGCCCATCCCGCAACCGGTGACCACGCCGACCCGGTCGCTGTCTTCCTTCTCGAAGTCAATCTTCGAATCGCGAACCGCCTCGTCCGCCGCCCAGAGAGCATACTGGGTGAACCGGTCCGTTCGCTTCACCAGCTTCGCGTCCAGGCGCTGGGTCGGCTCGAACCCCTTGACCTCGGCGCCAATCTGCACCTCGAGGTCGGCAGTGTCAAACGAGGCGAGTCGGGCCACGCCGGTCTTGCCGGCAAGGAGGCTCTGCCAGAATGTCGGGACGTCATTGCCGACGGGCGTGACCACGCCCATCCCGGTAACCACGACCCGTCGTCGACCGCTCTGGTTGCTCATCGGCGGTTGAAGTAAGGGATTCCGGCTTACTTCTTCTCGGCCAGTTTCTTCTGCAGGTACTCGGCGGCCTTGCCGACGGTCACCAGTTGCTGTGAGTCCTCGTCCGGGATTTCGACCCCGAACTTCTCCTCGAACGCCATGACCAGCTCGACGATGTCGAGCGAGTCCGCGCCCAAATCGTCGACGAAGTTAGCGCTATCGGTGACTTTCTCCGGCGTCACGTGCAACTGCTCGACTATGATGTTCTTAACATCGTCTATCAGCGCCATCAGGTTCCTCCTTAAGGATTCCGGCCTGCAGGACAGGCCGTTTTTGGCAACTGCATAACCGCACTCCTAGGATAGCAGTGTATCAATAAGCCCGCTGAAGTCAATTCAGGCGGGTTCTTGCGTCAGGGCAGGACGAGGAGGTTAAGGCCGGAAAGCGGGTCCGGTTTGCGGGCAAGGCGGCGGGTCCCGGGGACGAGCGCGACCTCCAGCGTGACCGTGACTGTACCGGAAAAGAGGTGGCCGGCAAAGCCGGCGAGCCGGGGCGTACTGATGACGGCGTGGATGTGGCAAACCGGGTTCCTGCCGACCCACGCCACGTTGCCGACCAGGGCTGCCACCTCGTGGTCGCCTTTGAACGTACGTTTGTGATAAATCCGGGTCTTCGGGTCGAAGCAGCCTAGGACGATGTTCTCGGCCGCGCCGATTGCGGTCAGGAACCCGGACTTGATGCGGCGGCGACGGACAAAGCCGGTAAGCGACTCGATAATCTCCTCGCCCGGCATCAGACGCAACTGGTAGTACCCGCCGTTGCGGACGGCCTTCATCCTTTCTCCTCTCCGGCAGCAGCGGCTTTCTTCGGCGCGTTCTTTTTGATGTACTTGCACTTCGGATAGCCGGGACAGGCTATGAACGGCCCGAACCGGCCCTTGCGCTCGACCAGGTTCCGGCCGCACTGGGGGCACTTCTCGTCCAGTACCTTCGGCTCTGGCCGCTTGCCCCGGACCATGAACCGGCACTCGGGATACCCGGTGCAGCCGACGAACGTCCCGAACCGCCCTCGCCTCTCGGCCAGCGGCTTACCGCATTGCGGGCAGGCTTCGCCGGGCTTCAGGTCCGGCCCGAATTCTTCCTTCTTAATGTACCGGCATTCGGGGTATCCTGAGCAGGCCTTGAACGGCCCGAACCTTCCCGACCGCTCAGCCAGCGGCTTGCCGCACTGCGGGCACTTCTCGTCCAGCAGCTTCGCCTCATCCTTCTTGATGTACTTGCACGTCGGGTAGGTCGAACAGGCGATGAACTTGCCGAACCGCCCCCAGCGCTCGGCCAGGTTGGCGCCGCACTCCGGGCACTTCTCCTCCAGCTCCCGGCTCAAGTCCTGCCTGATGTCGGCGGCCACCTCGGAGACCTTGTCCAAATCCTCCTTGAACGGCTTGTAGAACCGCTTGATGACCTCCTGCCACTTCTCGGTCCCCTCTTCCACCAAGTCGAGCTCCTTTTCCATCTCCCGCGTGAACCCGATCTCGAAGACGTCCGAGAACCGCGGCACCAGCACGTCGCAGACGATGATGCCGAGCTCGGTCGGGAAGAGCCGTCCCTCACGCCGCTCGGCGTACTTCCGGTCGAACAGGGTCGAAACGATGGACGCGTAGGTCGAAGGCCGTCCGATGGAGTTCATCTCCAGCTGCTTGATCAGCGTCGCCTCGGTGTAGCGCGGCGGCGGCTGGGTGAACTTCTGCTCGGGGCGAAACTCCCTCATCTCCAACGGCTCGCCGGCAGCGAGCGCGGGCAAGGTCTTCTCCTTGGCCGGATCACCGTACGCGCGTTCGAAGCCGGGGAACCTGCACTTCAGGGCGTCGGCCTTGAACAAGTAGTCGCCGTCCGTAACCTGAACCTCGGTCAGGGAGTAGACGGCGTCGGCCATCTGGCTGGCCACGAACCGGCGCCAGATCAGGTCGTAGAGCCGGAACTGCTCCGGCGTCAGGAATCGCTTCACCGAGTCCGGCGTGCGGTCAATCCGGGTGGGCCGGATTGCCTCGTGCGCGCCTTGTGCGCCCTTCTTGTCGGGATAGCGCCGCGGCTTTTCGGGCAGGAATTCCGGCCCGTAATTGTCGGCTACGAACTGACGCGTGTCCCGCACGAAGGCGTCGGCGACGCGGAAGGAATCGGTACGCGGATAAGTGATGAGGCCAGCGGTCTCCTTCTCAAGGTCGATACCCTCGAAGAGCTGCTGCGCGACCTGCATCGCCTTCCGTGCCCGGAAGCCCAGGCGCTGCACCGCGTCCTGCTGCATCGTAGCGGTAATGAACGGCGGCAGCGGACGTCGCGCCCGCTCGCGCGACTTCACGTCCGCGACCGCGAACGGCGCCGCGGCGCAGCCTTTCTTCACCGCCTCCATCTCGGCCGCGCTGTGGAGCTTGAAATCCTCGCCCTTGATTTTGGCCAACTGGGCCTCGAATGACGCCCCGCCGGTCTTGGCGAACAGCGCCTTGACCGACCAGAACTCCTCGGGTTTGAATGCCTGTATCTCACGCTCGCGGTCAACGAGGATGCGGAGCGCAACTGTCTGCACTCGACCGGCCGACAACCCGCCGCGCACGATTTTCCAGAGCAGCGGCGAGACAAGGTACCCGACCAGCCGGTCGAGCACGCGCCGCGCCCGGTGCGAATAGACCTTGTTCATGTCAATCTCACCCGGGGCCGCAAACGCTTCCTCTATACCCTTCGGCGTAATCTCGTACAGCAGCACGCGCTTCACCGGGCTGCCGTTACGGATTTCGAACGCGACCGAGTAAGCGATTGCCTCGCCCTCGCGGTCCGGGTCACACGCTATGTAGACGGCTCGGGCCTGCCGGGCTGCGGCCTTGAGTTCGTTGATGACCGGCGCCTTGCCCCGGATGCGGATGTAGTCCGGCTCGAACCCGTGCTCAACATCCACGCCGAGACGGGACTTGGGCAGGTCGGCAATATGCCCCCGCGAAGAGAGGACAAGCATCTTGCCGGCGACCAGCTTGCCGATTGTCCTCGCCTTGGTCGGCGACTCAACAATCAGCAGCTCTTTGCCGGTCCGCGGCTTGTCCGAGACTACGGCCGGCGCTTTCCTGCTGACCTTAGGCTTGGATTTGGCCTTTGCGGTTTTCTTTGCCATTGGGGGTCTAGAATAATAGGAAAGACCACCCTGTCAACTGCGGGCGCGAAAGCCTGCCGCGAAGTTCCCTAGAAAGCTCCTCAGAAAGTCCGCCGGGAAGCCCGGCCCGGCAGCGCATCGCGCCCTGCGTCGGAGCCTCAGTTGCGTCTCTCGAAGTACCGCTGGAAGTTCGACGGGAAGTAGCCATAGAAGGGTCTTCAGCCGTGTGGTCGCTTGCGTCGGCACTTGCGTCTTCGCCTGAATAGCGACCTGTGTCTCGACCGGAGTATCAAGCCGTACACGGAGTTGAATCGCGAGAAGTTCGAGAAGCCGTTCCAGCAGTTGTTCCGGAAGTTCTTCGCTTCGTCGTTCGGCACGTTGTTCAACTTGAAGTACCGGTAGTTGCAGGGTTCGTCGTACCACGCGCCGTGTCGGCAGATGCTACCCGGGGGGCAGTCTCTGGGCCGCCCACTGGGCGGGAGAATTGTGGCCCCGGTCGCGTGCCGACACTACATATGGTGTCCAGCGCCGGCGCGGGATTCTGTGTCCCGCAGCACACACCGGTGGGAAAAACGGGGCTGTCCCGCGCCGATGCAGGCGCCGGGGACACACAAGGCCGCATTCTGATATCTCGTTTCTGGACTCCGAATTGTCGGCGCCCGTCCGCCAATCTGCAATCTACAATCTGCAATCTGAAATGTGATGGTCTGCCCCGGCCTTGACTGGTTGGCCTCACGGGCTACGATTCGGCTGATGTGAGCCGAGCCGTCCTGTTCCTATCACTGCTGATCGTCGGCTGTGCCCGAACCCCGCCGCCGGTGGAAGTCCGGCTTTTGTGGCAGCGGGACTATGTCGATGTTGCTCCCGCCGACTTGGATGGAGACTCGACGGATGAACTCATGTGCATAGAAGACGACTACGCGATCAATTGCAGGAGTCAAGACATGATGCGGGCCGTCGGCGGTACGGTCTGGCGGGATACCGGGACGCTCAGATCGAGCAGTGCTGGTGGTTCCAAGGAAGCGGGCATCTGGTATACGTACGTGCGGCGAGACTCTCTCTTTCTGTTCAGTACGCTCGCGAGCAAAGACCTGTTTGTTGCCAAAGGCCATGACTCGCTTCCACCAGCCGGCTGGGACGGATACGCCAGTGGCGTGGCGGTGCTGGATCTGAATGGAGACCGGCAGCTCGAGGCCATAGTCACGGTCACCAGCGGCATGGACGCTCGTCCGCGCGGCATCTACGTACTCGACTATGCAACTGGTCGTTCCCTTTGGACGTACCAGACGGGTCCGGCTCTACTTGGGGCGAGCTTCGTCGACACAGACGGCGACTCACGTACGGAGCTGCTGCTTGGCTCCGGGGCGTACAAGAACGGCGGCTCAGCCAATGGAACGTCCGATGACAGCTCCTACGCTTTCCTACTCAGCGACAGCGGTCAACTATGCTGGGTGACGCCTATCGGCCGCTACTCGTCTGAGGCCAGCGCCGTTCCTTGGATTTCCGACCGCGGACACGAACCACGAGTCCTCGTGTACGAAGTCGGCAACGAGGCGGGCGAGCGGGCCTGCGACAGCGTCTTCATCCTTGATGGGCGCTCGGGCGTCATCATGTCGCGCCGGCAGGTCGGCCGCTTCACCAACTGCGGGTCTGTGGCATATGGCACGCACGGCCGGACACGCCTCGCGCTGGGAGGTGCGGACGACACACTGCGCATCTTGGATGAGTCGCTGAGCATCGAATCGAAGCTCTACGTACCGGGAAGTATCCGTCAGGTCTGCGCCGGGAGTTTCTCGCGTGCCGGGCAAGAAGAGTGGGCTGTCGTCACGAATGACGGTCGTCTGCTCCTTCTTGATGCTGCGCTCAGACTCCGCGCTGAGACCACTTGCGAAGCAACGGGCGTCACGGTCTTTCTTCGCACAGTGAGATGTGCGGGCAAGGAACGCCTTCTGGTTCAGGACTCCGGCAGCCAGAACCGCTGGCTGCTGTACGACTTCAAGTTGGTGCCGGCACTGCAGCAGCGCATTCCGCTCGCAGCGGTGCTGGTTGGACTCGCGCTGCTGCTGGCATCCTTCACGGCCATCCTGCTCCTGCTCCGCCATCGTCAAACCCGTGATGTTCGAGCGGTGGTGCGCAGCCTGACCGGGCAGGCCGGCGTCCTTGAACTCGACCACCGCGGCCGGGTCCGGCACGCCAACCCGAAAGGCCGCGAGCTGCTGAAGCTCGCCGGGGTGTCTGAAAGCGCCATGTTCGCGGGAGCCCTCGTGCCACTTGGCGGCCCGGTACGGCCCGGCGCGGGACCACGCGAGTTGCCACTGTCCCTTTCCTCAGGCCAAACGCTGCTGGCCCGCGCGACACCGGTGAAGTCCGGCATCCTGCTCACGCTGGAAGACATCTCCACGGTCGAGTACCTGAAGCGTGTCTCCACGTGGGTTCCGGTGGCCCAGAAACTGGCGCACGACATCAAGAACCCTCTTACCGCGATGAGCCTGACTCTGCAGCGGGTCGAGAAGGCGGCCGGGCCTGATTCTCAGCGTTACGTCGAGAGCATGAAGGACGACATTGACCGCCTGAAGAAGATGGCGGACGGGTTCATGCGCCTGACCAAGCTCGAACCGCCCAAGCTCGCCCCGGCCGACGTCAACGAAGTCGTCCGTCAGTGTGCAGGCAAGTTCGACGGCGTCAAACCGGCGGGCGTTGCATTCAGCTATGACTTGGCAGAAGGCCTGCCGTCCGTGGCGCTGGACCGCGACCAAATGGCTGTGGCTTGCTCCAACATCATCGAGAATTCGGTATCCGCGATGAGCAACTCCGGCGTCCTGACGATCCGGACCTCGCTGGCCGTCAGCCGCAAGCTGTTAGCCGTCAGCTTCACCGACACCGGCAAGGGCATTCCCGAGCGCTACCTGAGCAAGGTCTTCGAGCCCTACTTCACCCTCAAACCCGGCGGGACCGGGCTCGGCATGGCACTCACCAAGCGCATCATTGATGACCACAAGGGCACAATCAGGATTGAGAGCAAAGAAGGCGTCGGCACAACCGTGACCATCGAACTGCCAGTCACATGAATGGCGACTTCCACGAAAACGGGGACGGTCCCACGGAGCAACTCGTCGAACTCGTTGCGGTACAGTCCCCATTTTCGCTCGACCTTGGCGCTCTTGGCGGTTATCAGGCTCCGGACATCCGCGGATGACAATGTTCTCGGGCTTGGGACACGATCCGTATTGTCCGACAATCCGGTCATGTCCCGCGCCCGGCATGGATAGTGCATAGCCTATGGCGGTGAAGCAGCGCATACTTGTCGTTGATGACGACGCGAAGGTCCGCACCCTGCTCGGCGAGATGCTGACCGAGCAGGGCTATGAAGTCGTCGCCGCTGCTGACGGAACCGAGGCGCTCCAGCGCGTTGACGAGAATGACCTGAGCCTCGTCCTGCTCGATTTCCATTTGCCCGATTTCGACGGGCTCAAGGTGCTCGAGGAGACGAAGAAACGCAGGCCGGTCCTGCCGGTCGTGATGGTTTCGGGATTCGGGACCATCAAGCTAGCGGTGGAAGCAACCAAGGGCGGCGCATATGACTTCATTGAGAAGCCGCCCGACCCTAACCGTGTGGCCCTTGTCATCAAGAACGCCCTCGTTCAGGACGCACTGCGCCGGGAAGTGGAAACCCTGCGGGCCGAGACGCTTAGTCGCTACCAGATGGTCGGAGTGTCCGCCCCAATGCAGCGGCTATACGAGATGCTTGACCGGGTTGCGCCGTCAAAGGCCGGCGTCCTGATTCTCGGCGAGAACGGCACGGGCAAGGAGCTTGTGGCTCGTGCCATACATCAGAAGAGCGCGGTAGCTGGTGGCCCGTTCGTCCGCCTGAACTGCGCAGCGATACCCCACGATTTAATAGAGAGCGAGCTGTTCGGCCACGAGAAAGGCGCCTTCACCGGCGCTGTCGCGCAGAAGCCGGGCAAACTTGAATTGGCTGACAAGGGGATTGTGCTTCTCGATGAAGTCGGCGACATGAGTCTCGCGGCCCAGGCCAAACTCCTGCGG
>Ga0163203_1000427_pt1 | contig 11329 bp, 10 predicted proteins | sample PL_2010_330m_FD_113534 | JGI IMG/M metagenome (GOLD analysis project Ga0163203, IMG submission 113534) | Freshwater microbial communities from Powell Lake, British Columbia, Canada to study Microbial Dark Matter (Phase II) - PL_2010_330m | ecosystem: Environmental > Aquatic > Freshwater > Lake ... | reverse complement strand
TCTCCCGTAAGGAGATTTCCGGAGAGTCGCTGGCGCTGGAAGCCGCGACGTTGATTGCGAAGTGGGTCGCGCGGGGCCTGACGCAGTCGGTGCTGCAGGCCATCCGCACCGACGTCTTCAACGCAGCAGCGCCGGTAGCTCCGTGATTTCGTCCCAAGAACCGGCGGAAGACAGGTGACAGCTCTCCTGTGGGGTCAGGCCGTCGGCAAAAGGGGACAGTCCCGAGGGTGGGTGCCTGCGTCGGGAAAGCGGGGACAGTCCCTGGGAGTCGCACGGGGCCCTGCGAAGGGACAGTCCCCGTGTTCCCTTGAGACGGCGCGGGAGCGTCCCCGTTTTCCGCACGTGCACCTGTCACCCCTTGGGGCGAAATCTGGCTCGGTCTGCAAAGCGGGCGGAGTTCCGCTGCCGGACCCCGTCCGTTTTCCACGAAGACCGATAGGGGAGACGTAGGCTCGAAGTCGACGAGCGAGGGCTAGGACGGCCGCATTCCGGCCGCTTGACTTAAGTCAGCACACCGATATAATCGGTAGTTGACGGACGCAACTACGCAGGAAAGCGAACCGGCGGTCGCCGAGCGGTCGAGCTCGGACGCCATCCTGCTGGCCACGGTTGGGTACGTCCCGCTGCTGTTCTTTCTGCCGCTGTTCGTGGGTACGCGCGAGCCGTTCGCCCGTTTCCACGGCCGCCAGAGTCTGGTCTTGTTCGCGGCGGTGATCGTCTTCAACATCGCGGTTGGGGTCACCGACCTGGTTCTTGGCCGGGTCCTGGGCAGCATGTTCCTGCTTGGCTTTTTCTTCAAGGCCGTGGCCTGGCTGATTCACTATCCGGCCGGGGTCGCAGTAGCTGTGGCATACGCGGTGCTGATTATCATCGGTATCGTGCAGGCCGCCACCGGCCAGTACTGGCGCATACCGGTCGTGGGCGTGTACGCCGAGCGGCTTAAGTTGTAGGTAGTCTGGCTGGCGATAACCTGAGGAGGTATTGATGGATGAAGTACCGAAGACCGAACAGCCCGTGACACCGCCGCCTGCGGGTGGCGATGACATCGAGAAGGCCAAGGGGATGGCATGGCTGTCCTACCTGGGAATCCTGTGGCTGATACCGCTGCTGACGATGAAGGACAACGCCTTCGCCAAGTTCCACGTCAAGCAGGGCATCATGCTTACGATTCTCTGGGTTGCCAGTTCGTTCCTGGCGGTGATTCCGATCATCGGTTGGCTGGCCGACCTGGTCATTTGGGTTTTCGCCATTATCATGATGGTAATGGGCATTGTCCACTCGCTCAACGGGAAGTACTGGCAGATGCCTATCATCGGGAAATGGGCTGCAGACTGGTTTAAGTTCTAGCAACTCTGACCGTAACTGGAGAGAAGCGCCGCCTCGGGGCGGCGTTTCCCTTGCCAGGGCAGTCCACATTCTACTCACCCCTTCTTCCGATAATAGAGATTATGTAAACTAGAGGTGGAAAACTGCCGGGGGGCCTGTGCCGAGCCTCGGCATATTAGGACGGGTTTGCGGCTTTGTATATTGCGGCGAGTGTCTCCCCCGCGCGCGGCCAGAGGTAGTTCTCTCTGATGCGGTCGCGCAGGGCAGAGTCTTTCTTGCGCGTCAGGGCCTGCTTGAGCGCATTCGCTATCGACTCTTCCGACGTCGGCTCGAGATAGGCGGCGAGGTCGGCGAAGTACTCCTGGGTGCCGCCGTAGCGGGTGATGCAGACCTTGGCGCCGGCCAGCCCGGCCTCGAGTGCGGCCAGCCCCGGGGTTTCATATAGCGACGGCAGGACAAACGTGTCACAGGCTGCGTAGGCCGATTCCAGCATCGGCGAGTCAGGGGCGAGTCCGGGTATAACCTTGATGGTCGGCGTCTCAGCAATGAGCTTCATGCACTGGTTCGCGTACCCGGTCTCGGATACCGGGCCGATGAGCACGGCCGGGACGCCCAGGGCTTTGACTGCCTTGAGCATGGGGAAGATGTTCTTGCGGGCCGGGCCGATGTGGCCGACGTACAGCACGAAGTCACGCAGGCCGTGTTCTCCGACGAACAGGTCCGGGGTCGCGTTGGCAAACCTCTCCTCCACGCCGTTGGGCAGCTCCTGCATCTTGCTTGCCGCGACCCCGAAGCCTTTGGCCAGCATCTCCATCTCGTCTTTGGTATCGGGCAGGACCAGCTCGGCCATGTCGCAGAGTTCTTTGCAGAACATGTGCTCGGTCCAGAATCCCCCGCGCTGTCTTACCTTGCCGGCGATGCCGACCGCGGTCGCGACCCGGGACGGGCTGTGGCGCGAGTAGAATACCGGCGTGACGATGAGCCTCATACCCAGGCCGCGCATGGAGCGGCCCAGGTGATAGGTGCCGACGTGGGAGCCGAACAGGTGGAAGAAGGCGAAGTCCTTCAACTCGTAGCGCTTCCAGGGGTCGAACAGCTCGACCTCGACCCCGAGCTTGCCCAGCTCGCGGGCGAGGGAGCGCATCTGGACCTCTACCCCGCCGCCGAGTACGGTTATCGCCGAGAATGAGCCGAACAGGACCTTCATCGCGGTTGGCGGATGACGGTTGACGAATGGCAAATATCAGGGAAAACCATGGCTGCTGGCGAACTATACCCTAGCCGCGTCGGCCCTGCAAGTTCTTCCGCGTCCTACGGTGGAGGCTGCGTGCGTGGAGCAGCAGGCTCGGCTTGCGGGCGGCCAGGCTGCGCGGGTCGAACCGGACCGGTTCGGGCAGGGCGTGCCATCCAAGCGCGTCCAGCGAGTGTCTTCCCGGGCCGGCGGGCAGCATGGCATAGCGGTCGCCCTGTTCCACGATGACCTGCAGGTCGGCTCCACCCGGCTCAGCCCGTACCTCGAGTCCCTGGTCAGACATGCGCGCAGTCCAATCGAACCGCTCGCGACGTTGCCACCAGCGGGCAAACTCGGTCATGGTCGTGACTGAACCGCAGCGCTCTTTGGCGTACTGCAGGACCTCGGCCAGCAGGTCGCTGAACTGAGCGATGCGCTCCGGGTGGTCGTAGAGGAAGCAGGGCTCCCGCCGGGCAACCTGCAGGTCAATCACCGAGCGGAAGTAGGCGGCCATCTGCGCGGCGCTTGTCCGGGCAGCGACGAGCCTGCCCACACAGATGGGATGGATCGGCACCTGCAGGACCTTGCCCAGGCGTCCGCCCACGACCGGACGGAAGGGCAGATCATCGTAGGCGAGGCAGAATTCGGATGAGTATTCGAAGCCGAGCCGCTCGAGCGCCCGGTTCAGGCTGGGATTCCACTCACCGAATGGAGCCACGACGCCGACCGGACTTATGCCGGCGGAGTCCATCGCGTCCTTGCCTTGCCGGAAGTTGTCGAGGTTGCGCTTGTAGTCAGGATAGACAGTGTGGCGCAGGCAGTGGAGCTGGACATCGTGGCCGTGACGCGCAAGGTCGGCGAACAGGTCGAGGTGGGCTTTGTGCGCGCCCACGTTTACGTACCAGCTGAACTTCATGCCGACGCGCTCGGCAAGCCGGGCCACTGCTTCAAGGTCCCGGCGCGGGCCGGTGTCGGTGTCCACGCGGAACGCGAATGTGCTTGGCGCCCGGCCCGGAACCGATGCCAGATGAACGTAGGGCAGACCTTTGCGCGCCAGCAGGAACCTGAGGCAGTTGGCAACCAACCGACGCACCTCGCCCCTGCTCGTCCGCGCCACGGTGTCGTAGGGGAAACGCGGCGCACCGGCCGGGAACTGCTTCGGCCCGGACGCGTCGCTGCTCAGGACTTCGGCGGCCTCGAACGGCAGCACGATGCGGAACCCGCGTCCGGCCGGAGTCGCGAGGATTGCCGCCGCTCCGGAATCCGTGACCCCGGCGTTGGCCTCAGGAAGAAGCGAGCCCCGCGTCTCGATGTCCACGATGCCGACGTTGCGGAACAGAGGCGAGTCGCCTTGGGCTGCGATCCAATGCAGCCGTCTGGCCGCGGGTTTCAGTTCGAGCCAGACATCGGCGGCGCCGACCCCGGCGGCCAGCAGACCTCCGCCGGACTCGATGTGGTGCCAGATTCGTTGTGCCTGCACCTCGCCCGGCTTCCGGTTCAGGACTACCACGTCCCGGCCGCTCAGTCGCGAGCCGGACCGGAAACTCACGCCCTCCTGCCTCAGCAGCTCCTGCCAGTGCTGGTTCTCGTCCCAGAGCGTGATCATCCGTTCCTCGCCAGCCCGATGTCCTCGGAAGTGACGCCCCTCAGGACCAGCAGGAACACACAGTACGTCAAAGCCCCGAACCCGATGCACCCGACCAGGTTCACCCCCCGCAGGAGGTAGACGACAACCCCCATGGCCGCGGACGCGGCGAGCGGCGCCAGCGTCCTCAATTCCAGCCTGGGCTTGACCAGCTTGAGTAGGCTCTGACCCATCAATACCAGCAGGCATGCCTCGCCGGCAACGATCGCCAGGGCCGCACCGGTCGCACCCGCGAGCGGAACCGCCACGAGGTTAAACACGACCGCGGCCCCCACCCCGATTGCCGTGTTCCGGAGGAACCGGCGCTCGTTTCCCGCCGCCAGCAGCGTGTACCCGGCCAGGCTGTTGAACATGCTGAGCGGCAGGAACCAGACCAGGGTGCGGAGAACAGGGAACGCGCCGGCATACTGCACGCTGAAAACCCCGCCCAGTATCGGCCGGGCGAGGATGAACGCACCCACGCAGAGCGGGATGCTGAGCGCGAGAATCATCCGGACCATCGTGCCGACCAGGTCCGCGAGGCGGTCGGGCCGGTCTTTGAGGAACCGGGAGACGACCGGGAAAAAGACCGTGTAGAATACACGGTCAAGGGTCATCAGGAAGAAAACGAGTCGGTACGCGCTATTGTAGATGCCGGTCTGCTGGAATGTGGCGACAAGACCGAGTAGAATCAGGCCAAGGTTGACGTGCAGCTGGGTGAGAAGCGAGGATGCGCCGATCGGCCAGGCCGACTTGAGGAGGTCGCGCCATTGGGTCGGGACCAGCCGCAGCCGGGGCAGGCCGAAGCGTGGCACAAAGGCGCAAAACAGCACCAGCGCACCCAGCGCCGTTGCTGTTCCGAACGCCACCGGCACCAGTAGCACGCTCCCCGCATTCCTGACCAGGACCAGGACCAACCCGAAGTACACGCAGTTCGTGACCACCCGGGAAATGGAGACGAGACCCATCTTCTCCGCGCCGATGAACACCCATTCGAACATCACGCTCTGGACAACGACGGCAACGGCGTAGAGCACGAGCAGCCACTTCACCATCCCCGGCTTGGGCAGGACCAGGGCAATCAGCACCATCACTGCGGCGGCTCCCAGACCGAGGAGGAATCGCAGCGGCGCAAGGTCACCGACCAGGTCTCCGGCAAGGGACCGGTCCCGGGCGACCGACCGGGTTCCGACCGTCTTCAGACCGAAATCGGCGGAGACGACGCCGTATGCCATCACCGCGGCCGCAAAGCCAATCTGGCCGAAACCGTCGAGCCCGAGCCGGCGGGCCAGCACGGCCGTGGTAAGGAACCCGAAGACACGGGACGCCGCCTCACCGGCAAGCAGGTAACCCGCGTTCTTTACCGGGCCTCTCATTGCGTCAGCTTCGCGTAAAGGTCGAGCAGCGCCCGTTCGGCAACACCCCAGTGATAGCGTGCGACCACTGCTCGTCGGCCGGCTTCTCCCCTTGCGCGACAGGAGTCCGGGTCGGCCAGCGCCGACGTCAGTGCTGCGCCAATCGCATCCGGGCTGCGCGGGTCAACGAGCCAGCCGGCGCCCGCGGCCAGCAGCACCGCTGCGATTTCCTGGAAGTCGCTCGCGATCACCGCAAGCCCGCTGCCCATGAACTCGAAGAGCTTGTTCGGCTGCCCCGTGAAGTCGTTTCCCCGCTCCGGCTGGAGCAGAATCAGCCCGGCGAAACAGGGCCGAAGCGCATCGAACATGGCCGGGTAGGACAGCGAGCCGAGGAACTCGACGTTGGCCTCAATGCCCCGCGTGCGGATGAACGCTCGAGTCCAGGCTTCGATGTCGTCGCGCGGGTCGAATCCGCCGATGACCCGCAGCTTCACTTCCGGGAACCGGCGCGCGACCGGCACCAGGGCCTGAAGCAGCCGATCGAATCCGCGCGGCCGGCTGACAAGCCCGATCCACGCCAGCCACGGCCTGCGCTCGGCCGACGGCTTCGGGAGCAGTCCCAGCGGCGGGTAGTTCGGCACGAGCACCGGAGCGCGGCCGCGCCGGGTGAAGCGCGCCGCGCGTGTCGCGTTGGTTTCGATTATCCCGTCGGCGTCGCGGCAGGCTGCGGACTCCAGGCGAGTCACCGCCAGCCAGCCCAACCAGCGGACCGGCAACGGCCGGTCTTTCCGGTCGAGCCACACCCGGGGAAACCACTCGCTAGATTCGTATACGAGCTTCGTGGCTGGGTTGCGACGCTTGAATCCCAGCCCGGTCCTGAGGGTCCACGGGTCAAGGCACTGATAGATGCCGCAGGATTCGCGCTCGGCAGCCCTGGCCACTGCGGCAACGAGTCGTGGCTTGCTTCGAGGACCGACGCTGATGAGTTTGACACCTGATTCGGACTCGGTCTGGTCATGCGGGCCGGTGCCGACGATTCGCACGTCGTACCCGGCCCGGGCGAGCGAAACCGCCTCCCGGTCGAAGAACCGGCTGTACCGGACCGGATGCGAGGTCGTCATCAGGCAGACCCGCAACGGTTGCCCGGCCTGGTTCAAGACGGCTGTTGCTCTGGTTCAGGTGGCGCGGGTTGCGCGTCCGGCTCCGCCGGCTTCACCGGCGGCTTGAGCTGTCCCAGCACGCGCAGGCATTCCCGAGCCGTGTTGGTGTGAATCTCGGCTGTGTCCTTGGGGTCAAGCGCGTACCCGCCGGAAGTCACTGACGCCACCGGAATCCCGCGCTTGTAGCAGCCTTCGATGACCATCCGGTCGCGGAAGGCGAGGCCGCGCTTGGTGAGGCGCAGCGATCCGAGCTGGTCGTACTTGAACGGGTCCCCCCCGGCCACGTAGACCACAAGCTCGGGTTTGTGCTGGGCGAGTATCTTCCCCAGGACGCTCTGCAGTTGTTCGATATAGACATCGTCGCCGGTTTCCTCGTCCAGTCCGATGTCGAAGTCGGAGCGCTCCTTGACCGGGTAGAGATGGTCCTGGTGGATAGAGAAGGTAAACACGTTGGTGTCGCCCTGAAATATCTTGGCGGTGCCGTTGCCCTGATGAAGGTCGCAGTCGATGACCGCGGCCCGTTCGATTCGCTTCTCCTGCTGCATCTTGCGGATGCCGAGCGCGATGTCGTTGACGTAGCAGAATCCCTCGCCATGGTCGGCGAAGGCATGATGAAATCCTCCGCCGAGGTGCATTGCGACTTTGTCCTCGAGCGCGAGCCGGCAGGCGGCAATCGTCCCGGACGCGAACAACATGAAGCCCTGGACCACCTGCGTGGTCAGGGGCAGTTCGGAGTGGACCGTTCGCGGGCTCCAGCGGAGGTTGAGCAAGTCGTCAACGTACTCCTTGGTGTGTACGAGCCCGATGTCGTCGAGGCTCGGCTCGGGTGGCTCGATGAAGTCAGTCGGGACGGCCTGGTTCGTGGTCAGCAGGTTCTCCCGCACCATCACGTACTTCTCGGTCTGGAAAACGTGGGCGCCAATGTCCAGCTTGTAGCGGTCAGAGTAGACGAATCTCATGACGGGTCCTTTCGGTTCACGCGCCCCGAGAATCGGGGCGCAGAATTATAGGCCGTCGATTCCGACTGTCAAACCGGATGGCTCCGTCGTCGCTGCTCGATCAGAGAAACGAAGGCCTCCAGCCGGGTCAGAATGCCGGTCTCGCTTGAGTGTTCGTCGAGCGAAAGCGCGAGGTAGGCGATGCCGGTGTCACGGGCGGCCCTGGCCATTGTCGGCTGGACGACCGTGCCGGGCATGCAGCCGAACGGGTGAACGTGGATGACACCGTCGAACCCCTGCTGCGCGGCAAGGAGGAGTTGCCCCACCGAGTTCTGATCTTCGCCGCCCACGCAATAGCGCCAATAGGGTGCGCTCAAGGCCCGCATCCTCCTGACCTCATCCCTACCGAGTCGGAAGCCGTGGAATCCCAGCCAGCGGTGCGCGGTCAGGAACGGGTCCACGAGGACCCCCATCTCCCCCATCCGGGCGATGATGTCGAAGTTGATGAAGGGCTCGACCACACAGTAGCTTTCACCCACCAGCTTGATACGTAGCATCCGTGTCCTGCCTTTCGCCGGCAGCGCGGCAAATCTCGTTCGGGTCGATCCCCGGACGCGCTTGATTGCCGCCGCACCCTCAGCGGCCTGTACCTCATCAAGCAGCGTATCCAGCAACCGGCGGCAGGAGCCGGCGTCTGCCGCATTCGGCATCGTGCGCCGGAACTGGGCCTCGATCCCATCGACCGCGGTTGATTTCAGCCAGCCGAGCCGAAGGGCGCGCAGCCCGTTGAGGACAGACCGCGAGAGCCGCCCGTGGTTCAGCGAGCGAACTTCGTCGACGATCTCCTGGATCCGGTCGTGGCGCAGTTCCAGCAGCCGAAACCGGAACCCTTCATCGCGCAGGATCTGCGCCTGGAGCCGGCCGTAGTAACCGAACCGGCATGACCACGAACCGGTCACATACACCAAGGTGTCGGCACCGGCTTCGAGGCATCGCACCATATTGCCCAGCGTCATTTTGAATGGCACGCACATCATCTCCGGGGCCAGCCGGGAACCCAACTCGACAATCTCGCGGGTCGGCTTCGGCGGCAAGACGACTTCCGCCCCGAGAGCGCGCAGCAGCCCTTGCAGCGCAATCGGAGCCGTGCCCATGTATGGGAAGGCTATCTTCACCGCTTCTTCACCTTCAGCAGGTCGATGAAGGACTCCACCCGGGTAACAAGCCCGGCCTCGCCTGTGTGCTCGTCCAGCAGAAGCAGTATCGTCGGCACGCCGTGCCGGTGAACGGCTGCACGCTGTATCAGTTCGTTCGTCACCGCTCCAGTTCCACAGGCAAAGCTGCCAACAAGCAGCAGCCCGTCTACCTTGTCGATTTCAAGCAGCCGGCGCGCTGCGGCGAGCAGCTCGAGCTCGTAGTACCAGTTCAATGCGTCTTCCCGCCGCGACTCGCTCGCCACGTCGGCTGCGGTTGGAAACACTACCACGGGCCGCCCGCCTGCTTCCCTGACTTTGTCCAGCACATCAAGGCTCAAGCCTGAGTCAAACAGCAGGTACGGATGGCCGACGACCCCGACTTTGACCGCCGGGCCTGCGGGCATCCGGCCATCAGCTGCGCATCCAAACATGTGCAGCGGCGAACCCTCGTTCATCGTCCTCTGAATTGCCGCCTGCGCGGCGGCGTTCGCACTCCGGTAAGCACTCCGGACGTTGGCTTTGTGGTCAATGGCCGAAACGGCAGCGCGGAACGACTTCTCGTCGGTTCTGATCTGGCCGTCGAGAATCGGCTCGACGACGAGCGGCAGAGTGTCGAACACCGCCCGGGTCAAATCGGGCAGTGCAATCGCCTTGGGACAGCCGAAGAACAGATCCCTGCCAACCCTGGTGCAGACGATCCTCGGCAGGAAGAGCGCATCGACCTTGTCCTTCAGCTCGGCAACGTGGCCGAGGAACGCCTTGACCGGAAGGCAGAGCTCAGAAGGTGACAGGCGCACTCCCTGCTCAATCATCCGCCGGCTGGTCGACGCCGAGAGCACCACCTCCCAGCCCAGCTCGGCGAAGAACGTCCGCCAGAAGGCGTAGTGATGATATGCGTGCAGGGCTCGACAGATTCCGATTCTCTTGGCCAAGGCAGAACATCATAGGGAACGGGACCGCTGAATCAAACCGGGTGGCCGACACCAGCGATTGACACCTGCGGTTACGAATCTACACTAGACCATGCGTCGCGCCGCGATCCTGCTTTCGCTTCTGGCGCTCGTTGGCTGCCACCGGTGCCTTCGGTGTCGCGCCGGCACTGAACGCTCGTCGTTTATGCGGTTCACGGACGCTGACGCGCCGCCGGTCGACAGCGGGCGCTACCCCGGTTCGCTTCGGATCCTCCCCTCGGACCATCCGCTCTCGGTCAACGCCGCACCTTTGCGGGCCGACGTGGAGGCCCACGAACAGGTTCTGCGTAGGCTCGCGCGTGAACGTATCTCGGTTAAGTCTCCGCTTGAGTTCCAGTTCATGTACGTCGGCCAGGACTCCGCCAACCGCCGGCTCATACTCCGGTACTTCTCACGGGCCGCCGTCCAGAAGGAGATCGCCGGATGGCAGGTGCAGCTCGTCTACTCGCTGCCATCACTCCGACCGGTGCACGCATACGTTCAGGCCCTGCCGCTGGAATAGACGGGCGAATCCGCTCGGAGGCGTGAGCCTGACGCTTGACTTACCATGCCGTGTCGGTTACGATTGGCCCGGTCCGGGGCGTGGCGCAGTTGGCTAGCGCACCAGCTTGGGGTGCTGGGGGTCGCCCGTTCAAATCGGGTCGCCCCGACTGAACACGAGGCCCTGCCATTCAAGGCAGGGCCTCGACCTACGTGCCGTCACGGGCAAGTCACTCTATCTCGCAGCCAAGTCCGGGCTTTTCGTTCAAGTTGACACACCATCCAACCAGCGTAACATCATAAGGAGGTGTTGGGCCGGGCGGCACCGTGCAGGGCGATTCCTGCCCGGGCGGCTCCGAACGGAGGACACAGGCGGCCAAGCGCAGGTTGATGTAGACACTTAAGGAGGACAGATGTCCAGATTGTTGCGATTCGCGGCGGCTGCCGCCGCTCTGGTTGTCGTGAGCGGAACCGGATGCAAGAAGAACTCCGCTCCTGAGCCACCGCAGGTCCAGGGCCCGGCAAGTGCCCGGCCCGGGGATACCCTGAGTTACCGGTTAACCAGCACTGACCCTGACGGCGACAGTGTCTCCTACATGATCGCGTGGGGTGACGGAGTCACTGCCGGTTGGTTGGCGGCGAGCCCGAGCGGGGTCGAGTACGTCCAGACACACGTCTACGTCGACTCCGGGACGTACTTCATCCAGGCCATGGCAAGAGACGGCAAGGACGCCGAGTCGGCGTGGTCGGACTCCATCCAGGTCAAGATCGGGTCTTTCCCGCCCAACGCGCCTTCGCGTCCTACCGGGCCGACCGCGTGCTCGACCGGAGTCGCATACACCTTCAAGACAAAGGCGGTGCATCCGCTGCACGACAGCGTAGCCATTCAGTTCTCCTGGGGCAACGGCGTCGATAGCTTCGGGCTGATGGTTGCCAGCAACCAGTTCTTCGACACCTCGCATACCTATAGCGTACCCGGAACGTTCAAGATTGCTGCGAGAGCCAGGGATGCCTTCGGTCTTGAATCACCGTGGTCGGAAACGCTGGT
>Ga0163203_1000426_pt1 | contig 11336 bp, 11 predicted proteins | sample PL_2010_330m_FD_113534 | JGI IMG/M metagenome (GOLD analysis project Ga0163203, IMG submission 113534) | Freshwater microbial communities from Powell Lake, British Columbia, Canada to study Microbial Dark Matter (Phase II) - PL_2010_330m | ecosystem: Environmental > Aquatic > Freshwater > Lake ... | reverse complement strand
GATGACAATGTGTGTAGGGGGTAATTCTCACTAATCCAACATAAAATTCACGTTAAAGAAAAAGTACCACTAAGCTCTTGACACAGACCAAATGGGTGGGCATCTTGACAAACGGCATATTCCATGGTATACTAGCTTTGCGCCCGTGAGAATGCCTTTTATGAGGTGGTAATACATAATCCTCGTAAAGGGCATCAATTACCTAAGGGCAGAAAGGGAGGTGAACGAAAATGAGAAAGCTGAATAAGAAGGGTTTTACACTGGTTGAAATCATGATAGTTGTTGCAATTATAGGCCTTTTAGCGGCAATAGCCATACCTAACTTTGTTAAAGCTAGGCAGCGAGCTGTCTGGACGTCGTGTTACGCGAACCTAAAGCAGGTCGACGGCTCCAAGCAGATCTGGGCTATTGACACGGCAGCGGCTGATGACGCTGCGTGTACGCTGAATGGTAACCTGGTGCCTGACTACATTAAGAGGCTACCAAGGTGTCAGGGAGATACGACTTATACCGCCGGTGCTATGGATGCGCTTCCGTCATGCTCAACGCATGGGAATATGGTCGCGGTCGAGGCAGCGATAGCAAACCTGTAATAATGGCCGTCAGGCTATCATGACAGAAAAAAAAGTAGCGAAGATTAAAATCTCCGCTACTTTTTTTGTAAACAACTACTTTTTTTGTAGGCAACAGTAGCGCACACTTAAGTGTGCGCTACTGTTGCCTAGTGTTGTTTTTAGTTTTTGGCGTCTCTTGGCAGGCGTCCAATCCAGATTCCGGTTGCTGCGTAATACCACTCAAGCTCGGGCATGTCAGGCCTGTCGTGTTTTCCGCCTCTTACGATAAGCCGGTCAGCCGGCTTCATTTTTCTGACCCATGCCCTGAAGGCATTGCTGGCTCCGAAATTCCACTGTATATTTCGAAGAATCGCCAGGTCTTCAGCCGGCATTAAAGTGGCTTCAGGGCCTAAAATATAGCGCCAGTTTGCACGCGGATTCTTGTAAAATGTATCGTAGAAAATCTTCATGTCGCTCGAATAAATAATACCGCCTTCGTTAGGCAGCCAGCCCCGCTGATTTGGGTTGTCGAGGGAAAGATATTCCGTGCTAAGGTTTCGTGTCCAGCGGCTATTTATGTCATTTGTAACAGCGATAAAAAGCACTCCTGCCACTGCAAGCGAAAGGAGAACACGCTCTACTGATTGGGCCTTGATTTTTTCCTCAAGGGCATCATTGAATTCCTGTGCCATCCAGATGCACGCCGCCGGCATTCCCCAATCAAGCCAGAAGCGGTGTGCTGAAAAACCCAAAACCCAACCGAGCATCATGAGCATAAAAACAGGGTTGCGCAGCACACTCTCATTTTTATTCCGTCCGCCCCGCATGCCTCGCCAGACGAGCATGCCGGCTATTACGATGACCATGAGCGTGTTTCCGCTGAAGGGTTGCAATTCACTTACGAGCATGCGGCGCACAGACCCGCTGTTTAGGCAGTACAAAGTGTCGCAAATAGTTTGTTTTAAGAATGGGTACGGCTCTCCGATGAGTATAGCGCCGATTACTACTCCGAGAAGAGTTAAAATGCCAATTCTGAATCCGGCGCGCCACCTGCCGGCTAGAAAGAAACACGCAATGGGCAACGTAAAAAGGTACCAGCTTGAGTGGATCCACGTAGAGAGGGCGATAAGGATCGTCAGGACTAGCGCTGTCTTATACGGAAATTTTCTGTCCTCGAAGGGCTTCCAAAAAAATCCCATAAAAAGGACCACGGCCATCGTAAAAATATAAGGCCGGCCGAAAAAAAGGCGTGTGATAAAAGTAAGATTCGTGAGCACTATGACAAGAAGCGTAATGAGCCATGCCTCGGGCCGGGACAAGGCCGTAAGAGGTATTGCGCAGAACAAAATAAAAAGAAAAACGACCGAAAAAAATATAAGATTATCCGGCCCCCAGCCGGTTGTCTTCTGCACAAATTCAAGCAGGGTGTGCCATCCCGAATGGCCGTACATTGCCGCGCCCTCGCGGATGACGAGAATCTCGCTCCAGTTTTTGCCGGAGAATACCTTGCCGACATGCCGGAGGGCGTCATCACCGGGCAGGTAACCGTGGCTCATTACTTTAAGCGGGATGATGAATATAGCGGCAATTGCAATAGAGAGGACCAAAACAGCAACCAGGCGGGACTCTTTGAATTGTGAATTAATCGACATCGTAATTTACACAGTACTTCATTTTTTAAAATATTGCAAGAAAAATCGATGAATCTTGATTTTTTTTGTTTTCGAAGGTATAATCAATGATCATCATGAAAAACCCAAACACGCAAATGGCTATCGGGCCTTTTGTCCGACAAATGCTGGGCCCCCTGGAGAGGCCTGTTTCCGAATTGTATCGCGGTATGTTTGTTGATCTTACGAGTTTAGCGCGGAAGATAAAGGAGCGGATTCCTGCCGCAAATATTTTAGAGGTTGGTTGCGGGGAAGGCACCGTTACCGAACGTCTAGCGCGTGCATATGCGAATGCCCGCGTTACGGGAATTGATATTACACCCCGCATCGGAAGAATGTTTCGAGGGGATCTCAAGCGCGTTTCTTTTAAACAAGAGACTATTAAAGATTTCGCAAAAAAGAACAACTCTATTTTTGATTTGGTAGTTATAAGCGACGTAATGCATCACGTTGCGCCCCGGATACATAAGGAGTTTTTAAACGATGCAAGGAAAGCTTTGAAACCGGGTGGTTACCTCGTTCTTAAAGATTGGGAAAGAAGCCCGATGCCTATCCATGCCTTGTGTTATTTGCTGGATAGGTATATCACGCAGGATCGCGTTCAGTACAGGACAGCTGCGGAATTCAGGGACATTATAAATGCTGTATTTGGAGCGGGCCACATCAACCACGAAGCGCGGGTTCGGCCGTGGTCAAACAACATAGTTTTTTTTATCCGGGTTTGAATGGGTTTTAAAATGACGAAAGAAGACATAGTATTTATTGTTACTCCTTCCTTATGGTCCAGCAACATGTATTCTACGGGCATGCTGTGCCTATCCGCATATCTCGAAAAAAAAGGTTTTAAAAATATTATTTTAGACTCAGCACTTTGCAGGGGGAGGGTATCCGGGGCCGCAGCTGAAAAAGCTATTTTAAATAAGGTGAAAGAGCTTCAACCCAAGGTTGTATGCTTTTCCTCTACCCACAAAGAATTCGATGAAGTAGTCAGGTTGAATAATTCGATTAAAAGTACGGTCAACAATGTTTTTACCATTGTTGGAGGTCCCCAGCCAACATATCGCCCGGGCGATTTTCTCAATAATGACTTCGATTTCGTAGGAATAGGGGAGGGGGAGGTGATTTTGTATGAATTTGTCCGGGAGGTCCTTAGCCAATCGTACCGGTGGAGCAACATAAAGGGCCTGTACTGGAAAAATGGGCCAAAGAATACGCTGAACCCGCCGCGGGAGCTGATGACGCGTGAAGAACTGGACGATACACCTCTTTTGACATATGGCAAGATCAACAAAAAATATTTTGATATAGATATTCGCATGATTAGAGGCCTGCCTTTGAGGGGGGCCCTGATGATGACGACCCGCGGTTGCCCTTTTTCCTGTTCATATTGCGGCTGTAATCTTACATTCGGCAGAAAAATTCGTTCCTATACGCTGGAACATATTGAAAGAGAAATAAAATACCTAAAGGAGGAGTATGGTGTAGAGGGCATTTGGCTTGCGGATGATACATTTACGGTAAATCGAAATCACGCCATAGGCGTCTCCGGCATTCTAAAAAAGCATGGCATAATATGGGGTTGCCAATCACGGGTAGATACTATTGATGAAAAATTAGCCGCAATCATGGGGGGGTCCGGGTGTGTACAAATTGACTTTGGCGTAGAATCAGGAAGCCAGAGAATTCTTGACGATATCATCGGGAAAAGAACAAATGTCAAACAAGTGGAGAGCGCCTTCAAAATCGCGAAGAAATATAAAATTCGAACACTTGCAAATTTCATGATCGGCCTACCCACGGAAAGCCATGAGGATCTTAAGAAAACCGAGCAGCTTGCCGACAGGATAAAAGCGGATGTGTGTATTTTTTCCATTGCGACGCCCCTGCCCGGAACAAAACTATATGACATGGTGGGTGAGGAGATAAAACCGCAGGAATATGCGATGCTGGACTGGAATGGCAGCGCCCTTATGGAGAGGATCAACAAGTCGGAATTAAATAACTTGTGTAAAGAAAGGAACAGGCTTGAGAAGAAATACTTTCTTTTGACCGTAGTAAGATCCATTTTTTCAAAATACAATATTTCCTTTTTCCTGAAAAGAAAATATAAATGCCGGAGGATCGGATTTATTTTGCGCTATCTTCTGAATTACATTTCCAGTAGGTCTTGTTCTGGCTGATGCATTTTTTAAAAGATAAAGGCAGGAACCTATTATAAAACCCCAGAAAAAATCCCATCAGTCTGGCAGCCTCGTATAACGGAAATATCAGCAAATAGACATATAGCCTATTCTTCAAAAAAAACAAAAATCCGCTTTTTAAATAGGTCATTTCGTAGGAAACGCTCCTTTTAAGAGGCGCATTCACAAGCCCTTTCAAAGACATGCCGCTGTCAAAATTCCTTTGTATTATTTCCTTTATGGTGTAACGGTGGCTGTGGCGCACTGCGGACTCCGGATCGTAGATTATTTTCTTACCCACAGCAAGCACGCGTTTTGCCCAATCCTGATCCTCGCTCATTATTAAGCCTTCGTCAAACTTGTTATTTTCCCAAACGGACTTGCGCATGGCGGAATTAACGTTGGAGAAAAATATTTCAGTCAAAAGACAATTGTCCGGATTTATTGATTGTTTAACCAATTTCTTTTCGGGGTAGAGGTATTGCAGGAAGAACCTTTCGAGTGGCGAAGAGTTATTTTCCGGCATCTGCCGGCCGTATACGCCTGCTACGGTTTCATCATGAAAATTTTTGAGCAAATTTAAAAGCCAATTTTGATTGACGGGTGTGGCGTCCTGCGTTATGAAGACGAGAATGTCGCCCTTTGCGGATTTGGCGCCGAGGTTCCTTGCGAGGCCATGTGTAAAGCGTGAGGGTGCAATTTCAATGAGATTGACAGGATATCTTGATGCGATAGTTCTGGTGTTGTCGCTCGAGCCGGAATCTACGACAATTACCTCGAGCTCAATTCCGGCTTTGCATTCAAATATTGCCTTTAAAACAGAATCGAATTTACTTCCGGCATTTTTGGTGGGTATAATGACAGATACTTTAGGAGACATCTTTACTTTGCGCCTCAAACGGATATTCCATGAGAAGCATGCTGTAAAGAAAAGAAAACGATATGTGAAGGCAGCCGATCGCGATTAGCGTGATTCCGACAATGCCTTTTCTTACTTCAAAGAGCGCCCCAAAATCGGAGAGTATCCATTTTACGAGGATTGTAATGAAAAAGACCATGCCGAGCCCTATCGCTGCAAGGCCGATCAGGGCGTTTTTTTCCAGCGAAAACTGTTTTAGGTAGCGGGCTATAAAATTGTCGTGCCTGTCAAAGCCTCTTATGTAGGCGAATGAACGCGCAAAGAGGCCGAACATGCAAATCTGGAAACCCGTAATCGCAAAGAGGGCGCCCAAAAAGTTGACATGATAGTCAACCGTAAAGTGTGCTATCTTAAAAGGAATAAAAAGCCCGCGCGTCAGTATGAAAAAACCGGCCGCGAACATTGCCGCCCCGGGCAGCATATAAAGGAAGGTAGGGCAGTAAATGAGGAGAAAACGCAAATGCTTCCAGCCGTCCGTGAATGTCCGAAGGTGCGGCGGGCGGCTTCTTCCGTCCTTGTAGAGCGTTATGGGGATCTCGGCAATTTTCAGTTTTTCTTTCGCCGCCTTTACAACAAACTCGGAGGCAAATTCCATGCCGCCGCATTTCAAATTCAATTTTAAAAAGGCTTCTTTCGTGAAAGCCCGGAGCCCGCAGTTTACATCTGAAATCCCGGTGCGGTAGAAGAGATTCAGGATCGCCGTCATTACGGGATTGCCGAGGCGGTGTGAAAGCGACATCGCACCCTTCCGGATTTCTCCCCGCAGTCGTGAGCCCATGACGAGATCATATCCCTTCTCCAGCAGTTTTACGAAACCCTCTATGCCGGAGAAGTCATACGACTCATCCGCGTCCCCCATTATGACGTATTTGCCCCTCGCTTCCTTGATTCCTTTCATCAGAGCGTTGCCATAACCCGCCTTTGGCTCTCTGACAACGCGGGCGCCGAGTGATTTTGCTAAAGCCGCGGAATTATCCGTGGAGCCGTTGTCAGAAATCACAACCTCTCCGCTTATCGCCATTTTCTTCATGGCTGCAAAGGCTTTTTTTACGCATGGCTCAAGCGTTTCCTCTTCGTTCAAGCAGGGCATTACCACGGAGAGCAAAATTTCATTACCTGTATTTTTCATTTCTTCACCTCTTACCGTCAATAGAGAGTATAGCAGAGGTTTTTCCTTATTGCAAATTTTTTCATTGCTAAAATCGCTGACTCATGTCATCCTGAACCTCGTCAACGAAGGTGGCGGGCGAAGGATCTTAACGAAAGATTCTTCGTCGTCTTTTCCCGCTGCTGCTTATGCGTGGCGGGACCCCGCCATACGCAAGTAACGGTGGGGCGGGCTCCTCAGAATGACAAGACAGACCTACGCCCAACTTAACTTGACAAATGCGGCTCCATATGATAATCTTGCTCTAAGGGTTTCATTATTAATCTATATATATAACATGGTAACACAATACGGATGAAAGGAAGAAGGGCCAAGAAGAAAGAGTCCCGTGTCGGCCTCGATGTCGGTACGCGGCTTATTAAGGCCCTAGAGGTATCTTCAGAAAACGGCACGCAAACCCTCGAGAAGCTGCATTTCTCCGAAATCGACTTACCCGCAACCCCGGCAAATACCGCTAAAGCCCTTAAGGAATGTTTCGAGGTATTTCAGCCGGCTACCAAGGATGTCAACATTTCGCTTTCTGCACCTTCGGCTATCGTGAGATTTATTAACATGCCGGCGATGACAGAGGCGGACCTTAAGAATTCCCTCCGTTTTGAAGCAGAGAAATATATCCCTTTCAACATCAACGAGGTTTTTATCGACGCTTCCATACTGGAACGTAACGTGGAAGAGAAAAGCCAGATAAGAGTACTTCTCGCCGCGGCGAAGAAGGAAGCTGTAAATTCAAGATTGGATGTATTAAAAGCGCTCGGGCTTTCGGTTTCGGCAATAGACATAGATGGCTTTGCCTGCTTTAATGCCTTTTGTAATTCGCGCGAGGCGCTTGATGATTCCAAAAGCACAGCCCTTCTAAACATCGGCTATACTCAAACCAACGTGATCATATCGAAAGGGAAGAGCCCCTATTTTACAAGAGACATACAGGTCGGCGCCCGGGCAATTGCGGAATCAATTTCGAAAAATTTAGGGATACAGGAAAAAGAGGCCGACAAGCTTATTTTTAATCCCGGGGACAAGGCAGCCGGGGTCACGGAGGCCTCAAAGGCGGTTTTAAACAACCTTATCGAAGAATTAAGGCTATCTTTCGGCTATTACGAAAATCAGTACGGGAAAGGCATTGGCGAGATTTATATATGCGGCGGCGTAGCGCGCCTCGGAGGTATTTTTGCCTATTTCGAAGAGAGCTTCGGTATCAAGCCGATGCCCTGGAACCCATTTTCAAAATTTAAAATCAACCCCGACTTGGACGCCAAGCTGCTCGGCGAGATCAATCCGCAGTTTGGCGTGGCCGCGGGACTGGCGATACGAAAGTAATAGGACACAGATGATCACAGATGGGAATTGCAGATGATCACAGATATCTGCGATCATCTGTAAAAGCTATATTTAACGAGAATCTGTGCTAATCTGTGTAAAAAAATGATAGAACTAAATCTACTGCCCGAAGAACAGAGAAAAAAGAAAAGAAAAATAGAACTGCCCGAGGTCCCTATCATACCCGCCGCCCTTGGCCTGGTCGGCGCGCTAGTTATAATTCAGGTTTTTTTGGTGGCCCTTATTGTCATAAGCAACATACGGCTTTCGGCGCTTGATAAAACATGGGAGGCCCTGGCGCCTAAAAAGGTGGAATTTGACAAGATTAAAGCGAAAACCTCGAATCTCAGTAAAAAGGCACAGGCAATTGAGTCTCTTATCAGGAATCGCCTCAACTGGGCGCCTCTTCTAAACGAGATAAGTAACAGCTTAACCCCAAACGTCTGGCTTACGGAACTTGCATGCAGCGAGAAAATTGAATCGCGCCTGGCAAAGTCCGCCGGAGCCCCTGCGAATAGAAAGAATAAAAAAACAAAGACAAAGGCCGCCAACGTAAAAATACAGACCTTGACCTTGTCGGGTTTTGCTTCGGTAAAGGGCGGGAAGGCGACTGATTACATAACGCGCTTCGTAACGTCTTTAAGAAAGAATAAAGCGCTATCCGGGTATTTTTCCGAAATAGATCACGGGCCGATACGGAAAGCCGCCGTCTCCGGCCAGGAAGTCATGAGCTTTACCGTAATATGCAGCTTTAAGCCCGAGGAGGTGGCAGGATAAATGCCGGCCCTACAGGACCTTTTAAAGAAAATAAATCTTCCGGAACTTGAGCTCGACGACGCGAAAAAGAAGATCCTTCTTATCTACGCCGGAGCGGCTATTCTCGTTTTAGTCGTATATGTTTTTCTTTTTTTGAAGCCAAGCCTTACGAAATTGTTTGTTTTGCTTCCGAAAGTGAGAGAACGCAAGGTTGGCATAAGGTCGGTGCGTAATGACCTTACTCTGGAGCACAAGCTCAAAGCAAGGCTTGAGGCCCTTGATAAGCAGTCGGTAGAATACGACAAGAAACTTTCGCGGGAATCGGAGCTGCCGGTGATCCTGGAAAACATTTCCAAAATAGCGAGAAGCTCCCGTGTAAAAATTTTAAGCCTGGACCCGCAGAAAGAAAAATCCGGAGGCAAGGGCGCGTATCTGGAGATCCCCATTGTAATAAGTGCCCAGAGCGGCTATCACGAGCTCGGAAATTTTATAAGCCGGCTGGAAAACAGCATGCGTTATATGAGGGTTTTTGATATATACATAAAAGTCGGCGCCGCTAACGTCAAGAGGCACGATGTAAGATTTACCGTGCACGCGTATATGGCAGAGGGAAATGAATAACACGCGATGTCTAAGATGAGAACATTTTATTTAGCGGGTTCAATTTTTGCCGCTCTATTTTTTACATCTACACTCGCCTCCGGAGCCGGAGGTGAGGAAGGCTCGTTCGCTTATATCCACCACGGAAAGCGTGATCCGTTTGTACCGCTTGTGGGTACTGCTAAAATGAGAACCAGTACATCCCTGGAGGACGTTATGAGTATAGAGGACGTAAGCCTTCAGGGGCTTGCCAGCGATTCAGCCGGAAGGGGTGCGGCAATACTTAACGGTGAGATGATAAAGGAAGGCCAGTCTGTGGGCCACCTCACGGTAAAGAAAATTTCCAAAGACAATGTTATTTTGGTCATAGATGACGAAGAATACACACTCAATTTTAACGATGAAGAGGGAAACAAAAAGGGGGCGAGATGAAAAAGGTAAAATTATATAGCGCTTTGTTCATTTTTATATTTGTACTTTTCGTAGCCCATAACGCTTATTCCCAGGAAGGGATCGTGGCTCCGGAAGTCGTAAAAAATGACGTTGCGGTAATGGAGGAGGTAAGCGCGCCGCTGGTTACCCCCGGAAACGTTACTCTTAATTTCAAGGATGCGGACATAAGGGCAGTTTTGAATTATTTTGCGGAAGTAAGCAATGTTGATATAGTTCCAGCCCCGGACATTGCAGGGCAAATAACGATGAAACTTACAGATAAGCCGTGGGATACAGCGTTAGATATATTGGTACGCAACTACGGATACGTTCTTGTCAGAGAAGGTGACGTTATTCGGGTGGTTAAAAAAGAATCGTTAGAAGGGGAAGAAGTGGTAACTGAAGTAATCCGGCTAAATTATTTACTCCCTGGGCAGGCGCTAGAACTTGATCTGCTGGAGGTGGATAAAGAAGGGGTAAAAAGAAGGGAAACGATCAGTGATCTTGCAGATTTGGGAGGAATCACTCAGCTATTGACAGCGATTAAGGCAATTCTTAAACCCGGTGAAACAGCTGTATTTTTACCGCCGACCAATTCCATAGTGGTAACGGCAATCCCTGCCAGGATTAACAGAATAAAGAAAATGACCAAGGAAGTCGATGTACGCCAACCACAAATAATGCTTGAAGCCAAAATCGTGGAGATAGAACTTGAAAAAGACGAACGGATGGGAATCGATTGGACTATTAAGATTACTGCCTCAGGAGCAAAGAGGCCTACCACGCTCCCATTCGATGCGCAAGGCAATATACGTATGGTTGGTAGTGACCAAGTAGGATATTATCCACGGGCTGATGCAGCTGGGACAGCAGGTTTTTTGAGTGATGCAGCGGGGATTACACGTTTTCCAAATGTTTTATCGGCGGCGACGGGCTCTCTAGCATCTTTTACTTTTGGAACCCTAGACTTTACATCATTTGAGGCCGTTCTCCAAATGCTTAGCGAAAGGGATAATACAAAGGTTTTGGCAACTCCAAGAATAACTACCTTAAGTAACCACAACGCATACATTAAGGTCACTACGAATATATTTCTGGAAGAATCTACTCCAACAACCGAATTGGCGACTACGCAGACTACTAGTTTTGAGACGGATGCAAGAGAAGTGGGGATAATTTTAGAGATTCTACCGCACGTAAACACGAAAGGTGAAATTTCAGTTACTCTTCAACCAAGGGTGGATGGGACTGTGACTTTTACTACACTGCCGGTAGTTTCAGGTGATGACAGGGTTGTAATGGAATATACTTCGAGAACGGCAAAAACACAGGTAGTTGTAGACGATGGCGAAACCATATTTATTGGTGGTTTAATAGGTGAAACCAAAACAATGCAGGATCATCGAGTGCCACTTTTAGGGGATTTGTTTGGCGATGTACCTTTCCTGGGCCCCTTGTTTACGTACAAGAGTGAGGATGTCACAAGGAACGAAATAGTAATTTTTGTAACGGTGCACCTTGTAAAAAATTTAAGAAAACTAAAAAAAATTGGGTCAGAGGGTTTTTCGCAGTTAGAGGAATTATCCGAGCATTCAGAAAAAGAGATGGAAGAGCCGGCGCCGGAAGAAAAGACTCAACAAGAAGAGGAAGGGGTAGAAGAGCCCAAAAATGAACACGTGCCTTTATTCGATTTTAGAAAAAAATAAAACAAAGTCAGGGGAAAATGAAACAAATACTTAT
>Ga0163203_1000423_pt1 | contig 11381 bp, 8 predicted proteins | sample PL_2010_330m_FD_113534 | JGI IMG/M metagenome (GOLD analysis project Ga0163203, IMG submission 113534) | Freshwater microbial communities from Powell Lake, British Columbia, Canada to study Microbial Dark Matter (Phase II) - PL_2010_330m | ecosystem: Environmental > Aquatic > Freshwater > Lake ... | reverse complement strand
GCGCCAGGGCCTATGATAAAATACTTAAGATATCACGAACTATCGCGGACATGGATGAGGCAGACACGATCGAATCGCACCATATCTCCGAAGCCATCGGTTACAGGTGCCTGGATCGCAGCCTGTGGACGTAAAAATAGGGGCACATCCGAATGGCGCTTCCTTCAGCAGCAGGTCACCCCTAAGGGTGACCTGCTGCTTTTAATTCAAAACAGGTTTAAATGTATTCAAAAATGTGCTACGGGGAGGCCTGACACCAGTATTCTCAGAGCATTTTTTCTATATTTTCCCAGAATTCACCATGAAGTGTTGCCTTCAGGCGGTAACACGGAATACTCTTGGAAAGTTTTATGGAATTATCCAGCACCTGCATTTGTTTTGTCTTTTTTTTGTCATCATCCATCCTGTGCCAGTAAGTATTCCAGGATTGCTTGAAACTCTCAAAAAACTCCTGGGCAGCCTGTCCTTTGGTTAATTTGATCACTTCGTCCGACTCGGCCTGTTCCAGGAAATACACAGCTTCAAGCGGCAGCGAATATTCGAGGTTAAATGTAGTCCGCTTTCTGTTGCATAGATAGTCGCTCCAGGTCGGCAGCGGATGAACGCGGTATTGGCCAACGGCATTATTTACGACGAGGGCTGTATCATCCGATAAAGCTTCCCAGTAAGCCGGGAGTCTGGAAATACATGTGGTTTTTCCCGTGTTTCCCGGAGCGGTTATCAGTATACCTTTACCTTCAAACCCGGCAAAAGCCGCATGCACGGGCCCGCCACCGTGTTTTGTATAGTATTCATAAAGAGGCTTAAAGGAATTCCACATATTAATAACTCTGATGCTTTCATGATCCATGAATTCAGGGTCAAGTTCGATAAAGATCTCGGGAACAGTCGAATGATGCCACACACGAAAAGATCTCCCTGATCTATACGGTTCCCACTCCTTTTTGTTATCCAGAACAGGCAGCTTATTCGTACCTTTTTGCGCGATAAACATAAATTTAAAATCAGTTTCAGAGCCGGATCCTTCCTTCAATTGCATAATATCTACAAAAGATTTCAGCCAGGAATGAATTTTATCAGCGGCGGAAAATCCCCATGTTCTGCCATCGGACAAGGTGAGTTTATAAACTTTTTCATTCCCCATGAAATGGGTTTTCATAATTTCTCTTTATTTATAAAATATTTGTATGGAAATCTGATCTCCCATCCACCTGAATTCATGCATTTTTTACCGATCAGCCCGTTCTTATACACCAAAATTTCACTCGAGCTGTTCCCCCTTTTTATCAATATCACATCGGCTTTTATGAGCGGATGAAAAAGAGTAAGAATTTTAGACTTATCGATCATTCTTGAAATAAGCACAGGTACTTTCAAAAAAAATCTGATAACGGTTTTTCTTATTGTTAATTTTCTGTGGAGCAGAAGTCCGGCTCGTTCCCCGCTTATCCGGATCGTTTTTGTTCCACGTTTTACTGATAGAACTTTACCGATCACAGAGTCGAACTTTACGATATAATCATCGGGAGTTCTGTTATTATCTCCACGGGTCATGTAACCATTTCCCCGGACTTTAATGATCCGGTGCACTATATTTTTCGATCTATTGGAGAGGCGGTATACTATTATGTCACCGGGATTCAGTTCGCGCTTATCTATTTCAGTATCGATCATTGCGCCGTCTCCGGGTCGTAAAGTGGGGAGCATACTCGGACCGCAATGGTTATAATAACCTGTATCTTTACTGTTTTTTAAATAAAGCTTCACATGGAGTATCGACCAATCATTAACTGTTTATGAACCGAAAACAAAACCTGTCATCCCGGGCGAGTGAACAACGTGAACGAAACCCTGGATCAAATGAAAATGTATAACGTATGCCGAATTTGTTGAATGTTGAGACCTGACCCCGGTTTTCGATTTCTCCAATTTTATCCACCGCTTACATAAAATAGGGTGCGTACCTATTTTTTGATTTCAGAACCGTCCCAGCATCCCTTATACACTGCTACACTTAACCTTATATTCCGAACCGCTTCCGGGAACAATGCATTTTTCGGGAAAAATCCCCATTTTGTGCGCTTCCGAACAGAACCAGTTCGCAGCCATGAGATCCTGATATCTGTTATAATTCATAGCGATACATGAACCGAGGCATTTATTCTTAAAAATACAGTCATGGCAGATACCTTTTAGATCCTTTGGAAGGCGTTCCCTGATCTCATTAATAAGGGGATTGTTGTTCCAGACATCGGCGAGCTTGTCGTTTGCCGCATGCCCGAAAACAAGTTCAGGAACGGTCTGGCCGATACCGCAGAGTGCATATCTGCCGTTTCCGAGTACACCGATTATCCCGAATATCCCGCAGCTGCCGCTCGGTCTTGATATGGCCATTTTAAACGCTTTAAACGCCATCGGATGTGCATATACCACCGATATCCTGGAAGACGGATTCAACTCTTTCTCGATCCATTGTCCAAGATCAATAATTTCTCTCAAAGTAAGGGTTTTTTCTTTGTCGGCCTCCAAGCTATTGCCCCTTCCGGTGGAAGTGACAAAGGTGAATTTTACTGAACCCGCCCCTTCTTTTTCGGCAAGACGCACAAGGCTTTCAAGCTTATCCGAGTTATGCCGCATTACGGACATAATGACCTGCGGTTTCAAGCCCGCTTTAACCAGGTTACGCAAACCGTTAACGGCGGCGTCAAAAGACCCTTTCACTCCCCTGACCCATTCGTGCATTCCAGCTTCGGGCCCGTCAAGGCTTACGGAAACATATCCGTTCCTGCATTCTTTTATCTTCTTTGCCAGGGCCGGTGTGCATACCGTACCGTTGGTCTCAACGGTTAATCCCAGTTCTTCTTCCTTAATAAAGTCGAGTACTTCTTCGATCTCCGGGTGTATCAGCGGTTCGCCGCCGGAGAGCTTAACACTTGAAAGCCCCAGTTCCTTCGCCTGGTAAATTATATGTTTGAAAAGCTTTAAATCCACATACGGAAATTTACCCGCCCTCTTTCCCGGTTCATAAGGAGGATTGACCCAGCAGTGACGGCACCTTAAATTACATCCTTCTGTTATGTAAAAATAAATACTGTTCAGATAATAACCGCACTCGGGAAGAGGCGGCCTCTCCACGGTTTTGTTTATGGTATCTTTGTTATTACTTGTCATAATTCGTAGATCCTCTTTTCTTTACCTGACCCTTAAACTCTTCTGTTCAGGCAGGCTTCCGCCCATCTCCAGAAACCTCTTATAGCATATATCCGGAGAAGGTTTGTTCTCATCCCCTGTTAACGTATATGCCAAGGCCGGGCATCCACCGCGGCAATAAGGGATATATTCGCACCCTTTACAGTAATCAAACTCGTCAAGTGGAATATTTCTTCTGTCTCTCAGGCGTTTCAGTTCAGGATGATCCTGCCAGACATCCCGAAGGCTGTCCTTGTTTATCCTGCCGAGCCTGATGTGGCTTAACTGGCTGCACGGCACCATGGTACCGTCTGGATCAACGGCCATTTTACTGAAAACTCCGCCGCAGCTTGTCAGATAGCCGCAGCCCGGACGTGATTCGATCCCTTTTTCGATAAGATCTTCCATTTCCATCCAATGTTTGACACTCGAAAGCGGACCGGCCTGAGCCCCGATCCTGTTATTGTATTTTTTGCTTAATTCCAAAAGCTTTGCCATGGCATAGGTATATTCCTCCACGTTCAACTGTACATCAGCCTCATTCTGCCGGCATAAGCCCATGTGCGAAGCGGAATTTGTGGAAAATGAAGGCAGCCCCACTTCGTTAAGCAGGAGCGCGGCTATTTCGTCAAGTGTGTAAAGATTATGCTTATGGATCGTAACTCTCACTGTTGCCGGCATTTTGTTTTTTAGTAAAATTTTCAGTCCGTTCAATGTTTGTGCAAAGGTTCCTTCCCCTCGGCATATATCATGGGCTTCCGGACCGGGTCCGTCTATTGAAACCTGAAAACTGCCGCAGCGTCCGGTCGATTTAAGGAATTTTACCAACTCATCGGTGATCAGTGTCCCGTTGCTGAGCACGGAAAACCGCATATGGTTCTTGACGATGCCTTCAACTATTTCGCGAAAATCTTTTCTGTACAGGGGTTCACCGCCGGACAAACAGACGTCAAATACCGCGCAATCGTTCAGTTCCTTCATGAAGCGCAGCCATTCTTCTGTTGATATATCGTCCCCCTGATCACTTCCGCTGGTGAAATGCGAACAGTACGAACATCGCAGATTGCAGTTACCGGTAATATTCAGATCCATGGATCTTGGCGTTTTTAATGGCTTCATGTTATTTCAGTATAGCGTGGCCTATTTTTTCTTATATCCCATCAATCCGTTCTCTTCCAATCCGTTCAGGAATTTCTCCAGGTGTTCAGGCGCGTTCTCGGGGACATTGTCGAATTCTTCAAAAAGCGAATTCAGAATGTTTTCTGAGGGTGTTTTTCCATCAATTTTTTTCCAGATAAAAGAACCGACTTCATCAAGCCCGTAGGTTTCGGCCGTATCAGGATCAAACAATACCGCCCAGTCATCAAAATCTTCCCTGTATACTATCTCAGGATTCGCAAAAGGAATAGTTTCCATCAGATCTCCCTCCTCTTTTAAAATGGGGACACATCCTGTTTTCTCAGCCTGCGCGGCCTCCCATTTGGCCCGGCATTTATAACGATCCCCGGTATCCAAGCTGTCCTCTTCTTCATAAAGCCACAAGCCCCGGTCGGCTTTCCTTCATATGTCTGTATTATACTAAAAAAAAAAAAATCGCGCTACTCTTAATTGGCTGTGTCCCTATTTTTAAGATAGTTCAGGTTGACTCCGGCCTTTTCATGTTCGGGGTCGATCTCAAGCGCTTTCTCAAAACATTCTTTCGCTCGTCCATACTCGCCCTTTTTAAAGTAAGCATACCCCAAATTGTTATAAGACTCCGCGTAAGCAGGGTCTATCTCTATGGCTTGATCAAAAAGCACAATGGCTTTATCGATGTTCCCGGCTTTACCCTGAGCCACGCCAAGATCATTTAACAACCTGGCCTTGCCGGTAAAATCCGGCTCTTCTTCATCCGATATTTCTCTTTTCTTCGTCAGTCTGATAAGGTTAATCACGGCATTTTCATAATTCGGATCCATCTCCACGGCCATCCTGAACAGTCTAATCGCTTCCTCTTTTTCGCCAAGATTTCCGTAAGCAAGCCCCAGGTTATTATAAATGTCCGGATGCCGCAGGCCGCCCGTCAGGGTCTTTTTATATAAAAAGACCGCTTTCTCATTCATGCCGAGCTTTAAGTATATATTGCCAAGATTATAATATGTGACGGAATCCCCGGAATTCAACTCTATCGCCTTTTTATACAGACTTATCGCCTTGCGGTTCTCATTCATGCCCTCGTATATCCTGCCAAGATTAATGTAACTCACCCACAGATCCGGATTTTTGCGTATAAGGGTCCCCCAGAGCGTTATCTGGTCCTTGTAGCTTCCGGTCAGGATCATGCTTTTAAAGCATAGATAAGCTATCAGCGGAACGGCTAAAACGCCCCATATAAGCCGGTAGAATTTATCCGCCATTCCCGGTATCCGCTCTTTTATTTTATCGAATAAAAATATCACAGTGCTGACTAATAAGAGAAAAAGGATCGGAGTGGAAAGGTAGGAAAAGTGGTCCGCTACAAAAGAAAATACCATTGGATAGACATTAATAAAACCCAGCGCTGGAAAAATCGAGATAATATAAAACAAGAAAAGCGCGAATGCTCCACGTCCTATGCGGTTCCGAAGACAAAACAAAGACACTAATATTGCCGTGGAAATGATCAGAAATAACCACTGCCACCACTGGGTAACATCTATTCTCCATCTGGGATAAAAGAACATGAACTTGAAGGGGATACAGATTTTATAAATATAGAACAATAAGATCCTTCCCGCAAGAACCAGCCTATCCAGAAGGGTTAAACCAAACTCATGGCCTCTGGCCCCTACTCTGTGGGCTTCAAGATATACGGTATGCAGCCCGCTCAAAAGCCCGATAAAAAAGAAAGGAGCCGCGAGCCTGATATCCCGCCATCCGATCCTGCCGTTTCTCCACCATTTATATATGATCGGGACAAATGCGAAGCATACGGAAATGGATTTACTGAGAAGGGCGCAGATAAATAGGCCTAATGTCTTGACATAATGCCCGACCCTTTTGCTTATGTCGAACTCCAGGTACGACAAAAACGCTAACAAGAAGAAACACAGGCTGAGCAAATTCTTCAGCTCAGTGATCCATGCCACGGTCTCTACCTGAATTGGATGGATAGCGAATAACAGCGCCGCGGCAAAAGCGGCGCGAGGATATATCTTCCGTATAACCCGATAAAGTAAAAGGGCGTTTATCATATGCAACAGCATGTTCACAAAGTGATACCCAAAGGTGTTGAGCCCCCATAACTTGTGTTCAATCCAGAATATCGTATGGATAACCGGGTAATATTGAGGGGTGCCCTGATTTGTCCATATCATTTTCAATCCGTCCATATTCCGGATCGCCGGGCTTTCATACACATAGTCATCATCGTCCCAGATGAATCCGTTCCGCAATGACGGCGCATAGATCACAGCGCAAAGCACTATAATGACCGCGATTTGGAATACAGTTGACCTATTCATGGTCCAAAAAGACACTAATTTTCGCGGGTTCGTAAACCTAACGGATCTCCTCCCCCTCTTTTACCACATAGCCGGATTTATAAAGATAATCCAGGTTGATCCCGGCCTTTTCATGCTTTGGATCGACTTCAAGCGTTTTCTTGAAATATTTCTCAGCCTGCTTGTAGTCGCCTTTCTTATAATACGCATACCCTAAATTGTTGTAAGATCCCGCGTGGTCCGGGTCGAGCTCTATTGCTTCCTCAAATAGAGAAATCGCTTTATCAAGATCCCCGGCTTTCCCCTGCTCCTCTCCCGATCTGTTCAACAACTCAACTCTTCCGGAAACGTCTCTACCGGCATAGGGTTGTCCTGTCGTTGATGACATTCCTTGATCCAGGATATCTCTCCGCTGCCTCTGCGCGCGTTCAAGATTGTCCCTGGTCACCTTTGACCCGGGCTTAATCGTTAAGGCTCTTTTGAAATTCTTTATTGCTCTATCCATGTCGCCCTTTTTGGCGTAAAATAAGCCCATCTGATTGTACGGCGTCGCGACATCCGGATACTTTTTTATAACGTCCCCGAACAAGGTGTTTGTATCTTTCCAAATAACGCATCTTTTCCATGTTAAAACTGAAAACAGGATAACTATCAGGGAAAAAGAAAGGACCATTACGGATCTCATCCCTTTAATTCCCGCGGTTCTGCTACAGAACATTCTGTCAAAAAGAACTGCAAGCATGTAGATTATCCCGATGGACGGGAGATACATATACCTGTCAGCCGCAAAAACTTCTCCTGCCGGCACTATTTTCAGGACAGGCAATATGGTAATAATGAAAAATGAGCTACCGAATATTATCTTCCTGGAAAATTTCCTGGAAAATACCACTAAAATGGCCAACAAAACCAATGCCGCAATATAATATTTACCCTCTCCCGGACATTCAATGCTCATGGAATAATAAGGATACATCGCGGATAGATTTACCGGCACAAGTGTTTTTGACAGATAAAATAAAACTGCCTTGGAGACAAAATATATCCTGAAATAAAAACCCTCGGAAAGTTTAGTGGCCCCTAAGAGCGTCTGAAAATATAAATTAATAAACCCGAATATCGCGGCCAGCGCGAATACTGGGACCTTCTCGAGAACCGATCTTTTATCCATCTTACGGCCATAAAAATAGTCCAAAAGCACAAATACTACGGGAAGGGTAACGGCCATCGGTTTTGAGAGCAGGGCGAGAATTACGCATAAAAGGCTGAAAAAGTAGTATTTTATCCTTTTCCGTTTCAGATATATCGAATAGGCTATTAGAGCGAGCAGATAAAAAATAACGCATAACAGCTCTTTTCTTTCAGCGATCCACGCAACAGGCTCTACATGCAACGGATGGACCCCGAACAGGATCGCGGAGATAAAAGCTATATCCGCTTTTTGAGAGAGAAAGTAGATAAAGATGAAGACGAGAAAGGTCACGAATAAATGCATCAGATAATTGGTCAAATGATATACGAAAGGATTCAGGCCCCCGAGGCGGTATTCCACGGAATAGCTCAGCATCGCCAGAGGACAATACGTTCCCACAAAGCCGGATGTGAAAATCCTGGTTGTATTTTTTACCGAAAAATCCCTGATGGCGTCATTTCCCGTCACATAAAAAGGGTCGTCCCAATCGACAAATCCATTGAAAAGCGACGGCAGGAATGCTACAGCAGTCACAAAGATGATTATGGAGATAAAAAGGATCGGCTTTATTCGTTCCATGAGATATACTTTTCAATGTTTGGCTGGGCGGGATTTATTTCCAAAGACCTCCTCCAGTATTTGAGCGCTTTGGCCTTATCTCCCAGCATTATATACGTGGTGCCTAAATTAGAATTGGCATCAGCTGATCCCGGCCAGCTTTCAACCGCCTTTTCAAAATAATGCCTGGCTGGTCCATAATCCTGGCGCTTGAAATACATATCCCCCAGAGAATTAAGAGAATGGTAGTACGCGGGGGTTACTTCTACGGCCTTAAGATAGTATTCTGTTGCCTTGCCAAAGTCATTATTCATCTTGTAAATGTTGCCCAGCCTGTCATATGACATTGTCCTGTGCATGGGCGAAATATTTTTCCGTAAGGCCGTTTCAAAATATTCTCTGGCCTTTCCATGCTCCCCTTCTTCTAAACTGATATGCCCCAGATCAAAGTACAGCCTTCCATCTTCCGGATGCCTTGCTGTTTCTTTTACAACCAAGGTCGTCTCATCCTTCCAGTCCAAGTTCCTGTTAAAAGTGGCAGCCATAAACGCGACAATAACAGCAGCTATCAGCCATAAAGAGATATTCCTAAGCATGCGACCGCTTATCCTGTTCCAGAAGCTAACCAGCACGTAAGAAATAGCCGTTAAAACGAAAATTGACGGGAAATACAGGAACCTCTCCTGCATGAACGCTTTTATCGGGATTATGTTTGAAACAGGAAGAAGCACTACCAGATATGACAATAAAAGAAAAACCAGGGGTTTATTCTTCCTGGCCGTTGCTACGCAAAGATATATAAAAAAACCGGCGACTAAAGCGTAAAATATATAGACCGGGCTCAATTTTACGCTTCCGGTATTTACTTCCGGAAAAAAAGTCAAACCGACGGGAAAAAATATCAACCGGAGGTATCCGGTAAAAACCTTCAACATTATTAAGAATATCAAGATCGGGGTCCTGCCCCCTATCTGGGCGACCTTCCCCAGGTTATAGGTCCTAAGTATGAGAAACAATATCAGGATCAAGAAATAAGGCCATGTTTTTTTAAATATTTCCTTTGCAGAGAACCGCTTCTCCTGTTTTTTGCAGAAGATAAGGTAAAGTATAATAACAAACGGCAAAGTCGCCGCCATCTCCTTGGAAAAAAGGGCTGCTGCAAAAAATAACAGACTGGCCGGCTTAAGGATGATCCAGGGCTTATCCGGACTATCCTCCGCTTCTATAAATGCAAAGAACGAAGCAAGAAAGAAGAGCAGCGATAGGCCGTCAGCTCTGCCGGATAAATATGTTACGGCTTCCACCTGAACAGGATGAATAAGGAATAATAATGAGGCCAAAAAAGATAAAGGCCTTTTCCCGAAGAGATAAAGGGTTAAGAAGTACAGAATAATCCCATTCATTATATGGATCAGGACATTCTCCCCATGTAAAAATCCGGCATTAAGCCCCCACAAAGAATAACTTATCGTGTAGGAAATAGTTTGCAACGGCCGGTATACATCATCTTTAAGTGCCCCGATGGAGTATATGGGGAACCTGGCCTCTTTTGAAACAAAAAATCCGGGTATGTTCTTCATATCCCTTATTGATGGATTTTTTTCTATGAGGATATGATCGTCAAAAACAAAACTCCCATTAAAGGCGGGGATATACGCGATTACAGCCAGGATGATCAAACAGAATACCGCAACTATATTGATCCTGTCTAATACTCTATAACCTTTCATGTTTTTCACTTATCATCTCCGCCATAGTTCAAACCCTGGATATAGCCAAGGTTGCTTCTGGCTTTTTTATGGTCAGGCTCGATCTCAAGAGCTTTTTTGAAATATTCTTCCGCGCGTTCCGGTTCGCCTTTCAGGTAATACGCGTATCCCAGATTATTATACGACTCCGCATATCCAGGATAAAGTTCTATCGCCTCCTTGAACAGTGCTATGGCTTCGACAAGATCCCCTGATCTTCCTTCGGCAATTCCCGTATCGTTCAATGATTTGACCCTTTCGGGAACACCTTCAGTTTCCTCTTTTAGCTCCTCCGTCAAGACTTTCTCGTTTCCCAGACTTTCTTTTTTCTTTTTATGTGCAAGCTCAAGATTTTCCTTGGCCAGAGAATAACCCGGTCTCACTATTAAGGCTTTATCGAAATAATCTATTGCCGCATCCAGATCTCCTTTTCCCGCGTAGAATATGCCCATGTTGTTGTATGGCAAGGGTGTCTCTGGATGTTTCTTTATAACATCCGCAAACAGGGTTTCCGTATTCTTCCAGACCTCGCATCTTTTCCATGTCAAGGCTGAAAATATCAGGACCAGCAGGACGAAAGCGCAAATAACAGCAGCCTTTACCGGCTTTAACCTGCCGATCCTGCTATGAAATAGATCATTAACGAGAACCGAAAATATGTATAGAATACCGATCGATGGCAGATACATGTACCTGTCTGCCGCGAAAACGTCGCCTGCCGGTATTATCTTTAGAACGGGAGCTATGGTAATAAGAAAAAAGGCGCCTCCGAACACCATTTTTTTGGAGTGTTTTGCTAAAAAGACGGCAGCAACGATCAGCAAAACCAGCGCGGCGACATAATACTTTATTTCCGTCAAATTTCCCGGGGTTACATCATGATAAGGATACATCGCGGAGAGACCTATCGGTACAAAAAATTTAAATAAATAGAACAAGCTCACCTTTGACATGAAATATGTCTTGACTCCCCAGTCCGCTATCAGTTTAGTCGCGCCGGTCAGTGTCTGAAAATGCATGTTAATAATTCCAAACAGCAAGGCTGCCGCAAAAATCGGAAGTTTTTCGGTTATGGCCCTTTTGTCTATTTTACGGCCCAGGAAATGATCCAAAAGTATAAGTATCAAAGGAAGTGTCACCGCCATTGCCTTGGAAAAGAGCGCGAAAACTGCGCATAGAAAACAGATGACATAATACTGTTTCCTTTTCTGTCGCAAATATATTACGTAAGAT
>Ga0163203_1000422_pt1 | contig 11389 bp, 11 predicted proteins | sample PL_2010_330m_FD_113534 | JGI IMG/M metagenome (GOLD analysis project Ga0163203, IMG submission 113534) | Freshwater microbial communities from Powell Lake, British Columbia, Canada to study Microbial Dark Matter (Phase II) - PL_2010_330m | ecosystem: Environmental > Aquatic > Freshwater > Lake ... | reverse complement strand
CCCCTAACCCCCTTCCCTTAATAAAAGATTGTTTAACAACCCCTCACCCTTTATCCCTCTCCCCTTCGTAAGGGGAGAGGGAAGAGAAATTCTTAAAGGGGCTTCGCCCCTTTTAATCCCTTTGCTAAAAACCCCTCAATAAGGGAAGGAGAGGGGGATTAAGGGGGTGAGGTTAATAAACAATCTCAATATTTAACCTTTGACATACCACTACCTGTCGCCTATAATTAATCCAACTATAATCACCCGGAGGATGAAGTCTTGGCGCAGGAAAACGAACCTAATGCGGTCGGTCAGGAACCAACGCTGGATATTGAACAGATTAAAAGGCATCTGGATATGTTAGACCAGCGTTTAGATAACATCGACTCGGTGGTTACCGCCATTGTTGAACGAGTAATGAAACAACCTATTGCTCTTAATATGACCTGTCCCCACTGCGGTAAGAACATTGAGATTGCCATTATAGGTAGTCATAAGCCAACAGGATAGATGATACGGCGTGTATTCTTTAGCTTCCCCTCTCTTGAGACATTTTTAATCCCTCTCTTTTGCGGTAGTTCATTGGTTAACTTAGTGCAGAAGGAAATAAAATGCTTGTGCTGATAATTATTGCTGCTTATTTTTTAGGTATGATTGTGGTGGGCGTGGCGAGTCGGCGAAGGGCAAGAGAGGCTGACGATTTTTTTGTGGCTGGCAGGAAAGGCTCCTCCTTGTTCATTACCGGCTCGTTATTAGCCACCATTGTTGGCGGTTCAGCCACGGTGGGTATGGCTGGATTAGGCTTCACCCAGGGTTTAACCGGGGCGTGGTGGTTATTGGTCGGCAGTATTGGGCTGGTGATTTTGGGTCTTTTTTTAGCTGAGAAGGTAAGGAAGTTCGGGCTTTATACCCTTCCCGAGCTGGTGGAGAAGCAATATGATGGCAGGATGGCTCTAGCTGCCTCAGTCCTTATCGTTGTTGCCTGGATTGGTATTGTCGCTGGTCAGATTATAGCTTCAGGGAAGATAATGAGCGTGCTGGGGATAGGCGACCCTCTGTTGTGGATGGTGCTCTTTACCATAGTTTTCGTGGCTTATACCATACTTGGCGGTCAGTATGCGGTAATCCGAACCGATACCGTGCAGGCAATAATAATATTTGCCGGAATCTTTGGCGGGCTGGCATTACTCCTGTCGCATCTGGGCGGGCTGGGCGGATTAAAGAACTCTCTTTCACCAGAGCAGTTTGCCTTTCCTCTCAGCTCCCAGTTTGGCGGGGTGGAACTGGTCAAATTCCTGTTATTGATTGGTTTAACCTATGTAGTCGGACCTGATATGTATTCCCGGCTGTTTTGTGCCAAGGATGGTAAAACAGCCAGGGCGTCAGTCCTCTGGACTGCCCTGTTTATTATCCCGATTGCCTTTGGTATTACCCTGATTGGCATGGGGGCATCGGTTTTGTTTCCTCAGATTTCACCCGAGCAAGCCTTGCCTATGGTAGTAAAGGAGGTTCTGCCCCCCCTTCTGGGCGGCATAGTCCTGGCTGCCTTACTCTGTGCCGTTATGTCGTCGGCTGATACCGTTTTATTAACCGCCAGCACTATATTAACGGTGGACGTAATCGGGCGGTTTAGACCCTCACTCAGCCAGAGACAAATCCTGGCTCTTTCTCGCTGGGTAATAGTGGTTCTGGGATTAGGTTCTCTAGCCCTGGCGTTAACTCTAAAGGGGATAATAAATGCCCTCCTTTTTGCTTACACCATATATACTTGTGGTGTGATTCTACCGGTAATTGCTGGCTTCTACAAGAATAGGTTGAGGGTTACTTCCATAGGAGCCTTGGCGGCAATTATAGGTGGGGGGTCAGCCGCTCTCGTTAGCAAATTATTTGACATAAAATATCTGGACCTGGGTGGTTTATTGATTAGTGTCCTGCTTCTTTTCCTGGTGAGTTTCATTGATAATAGAAGGAAAGCTGGCAAAGAGACTCTAAACTTATAACCTGAACCATATTAAGTGGGTTGACAAGCAATAGCAGGTTTAACGGCTTGACTGTAAGAAAGACTCCTAGTAGAATTATGGTATTAGTGGGCGGTTAGCTCAGTTGGTTAGAGCGCTGCGTTGACATCGCAGAGGTCACTGGTTCAAATCCAGTATCGCCCATTGTTTAGACTCAATTTTGCTGTTCGATACCACACCTTTCACAAAACTCTCTTAGAATAAGATATAGTGGCGGTCTCATATCAACTCTCTCTTTGTAGTAGGACTCTCCCACTTCAATGCACTTACCACACTGATGGCATTCATGCTGAATTTTAGCCTTTAGCTTTGTAAGATACTTTGCTTTCTCATACTTAGTCATTTAATGCTTGACTCCTTACACCTTTCATGAAAGGCCAATCGCAAAAAGTATATCTACCTTTTGATTTCGCCAAATGTGCTTTCTATCACTCTGCTATGATAAGGAAACCGTTCAATAAGTAGTGTTCTAAACTCGTCCATGTTTGAAGTCATTAGAAGTTCATCCACCTCGTATGCCTTTTTCCCTAGTTGTCTGCAGTACTTATCAATTACAGCTTGAGTGGTAATCTCTCTAAGGTCAGCTACTGTATGTGTTGCTTCAACTCTGCTTAGCTCTTGGTTTTTCACTAAAATTATCATTTCGAGTATTTGAGCCAATGCATTAGGGACGCTTTCTGGGAATTGGGGGAGGACTTTCCCTCCTTTGTTATCTTTGATTTCAACCTTGTCGCTTTTCAAAGGTAAAAACCGCCGAAGTACACTATTCGGTGTGTCTTTAAATGGTTCAGCATGCTGTTTTAAGAAATTGTACACTTCTTCATCCACCTCAATTTGATACATTCTTATTGGACTCATCATTACTCCCCTCCATTAATTGTAGTACTATTAGCAATATTAGCACTAATAGTACTATTTGTCAAGTCCTTTTAAATCATACCTTTTAGATTCCCCAATGAAGTCTCTTATAATTGAAGTGTATGGAATTAGAGGAATTCGAACCTACTGGATTACCGAATAGTAAACGTTAGACTAAAAGTTCTGTCTATCGTCCTCTACCGCCCATTATTCCGTCTCTGAGGAAAGTAATCCCGTACTCACCTGTGCTTCCTCTCTCTGAAGTCGTTGCCATTCTATTTTGTCTGTGGTATTCTCTTATTCCAACGGGTTTATAACTAGACGATGAGGTGTGCCATTGAGAATTAAGATAGGGAACGGGCTTTTGCCCCTGAACCTGCTGGTTGTTCTGCTGATAGCATTAATTATCGTTTCGCCGTCCAGTATTTTGCGTATTGTTCTTGGACTTCCGTTGGTGCTTTTCTTCACCGGTTATACGCTCGGGCTAGTGCTTTTCCCTAAGAAGGAGAGGATAGATAGCATTGAGAGGGTAGCCCTCGGTTTTGGGGTGAGTCTTGCCGTGGTGCCGCTCATCGGGCTGATTCTCAATTATAGCCCGTGGGGGATAACGGTGGAGTCTATGCTGTATTCCGTTGCCTCTTTCATATTTGTTATGTCCATTATTGCCTGGGTGAGAAGAAAGAGATTGTCGGATGGGGAAAGGTTTGACATCGAATTTAGATTTAGCCTGCCGGGTTGGAGCGGGAGCACATGGGACAAGGTATTATCGGTAGTACTGGTTGTCGCCATACTGGGGGCGCTGGGAACTCTAGGTTATGCTATAGCTGCACCCAGGGTGGAGAGGTTCACCGAGTTTTATATTCTGGGAATAGAAGGGAAGGTTGGAGACTACCCTGAAGAGCTGGTGGTCGGGGAAGAAGGGAGGGTGAACGTAGGCATTGTCAACCGTGAGCATGAGACAATGGGCTACCGGGTAGAGGTGATGGTAAATGGAGTGAAAAACACCGATGTGGGTCCGGTGGTACTTAGCCATGAAGAGGAGTGGGAAGGGGAGGTGAGCTTTGTACCAGAGACGGCGGGTGAGAATCAAAAGGTGGAGTTTCTATTGTATAAACAGGGTCAAACCGAGGTTTGCCAATCACTTCTCCTGTGGATTGATGTAACAGAGTAAGGAACTGGAAGCCGACCCAGAAAACCCAGAGTATATCATCATTATTCCTGGCGTGGGCTATCAGTTTAAAGCTACAGTAAAACGCAAATAGCTCATAGCCAGTAAAGCCATCAGTAAGGGCGCCCTTTTTCGGGCGCCCTTTTTATTACCCCCGGAATGTTACGGAATGTTTATAAGTCCCCCCTGGGTTTTTATGTTTTGTTTATCATTCTGGCTGTAGGCTGCAGAGCAGGAGAAAAGCAGGGGTCTAGCGATGAGAAACGAGCGATTCATAATAATCTTCACCCTCTTGGTCCTGGTTGTTTCCGGGCTCTTCCTGAGCAATTCTTCACCGGTGTACGCTGAACTGCTGATGACTAGCTTACTAAGCCATTTGGGGTGAGGGAACTGGTAGCTCGGGTCAGGGTCGTTTAACCAGAGCTTAAGGATGTCTAAACCAAAAAAGAAGGGAGACCAATGGCAATGACCGACAGAACCTTAGACATATTTTTGATGGTGCTATTTGGTTTGGGAGGCTTAACGATATTGACACTGGCTTGGGTACAACCGATGCCCGCATCCGAAAGAATCCTGGCAACTATCATCGGCTCAATAGGACTTGTTTGGGTGTTCTTCAGGGCACTGTCATTGAAACTAATACCAGCTAAAACGCGCAACGGTCGAAGAGCAGCCTCTTTGAAAAGCTTCCCTGATTAAAAGTCAGAGTACCCATTCTCTGACTAGTCTTTCACCTATAGTGATGAAATGGGGTATTGTCAATCACCGCTATTCTATGACATAATGGTAATCAAGATAACCTGGCGGTGATGAGATGGGATTTTGGCCGACGAGAAGCAAAGACAAGCTTTATAAACAGTGGTCAGAGTATAGCGGTCTCCCTCCTGAGGCTATCCCTAAAAAGGAGGAGGCTCCTAAAAAGGAAGAGGCTCCTAAAAAGGAGGTAGCTAAGGAGACACCGGTGAGGGAGGGGGGAGGTGGACAACGCCTTTATATCCTGTATATATTGCTTGGGGTAGCTATTCTGATGTTGTGTGCCGGGGTAATTATTCTCCTTATGAAGGTCTAGCTGAATATCAAGTCCAGGACCGACAAATTAACTCTATCTTATCCCCAGACATTCACTAACTGACTGAGCCAGCTTTATTTCCGTTATTACTCTATAGCAATGGGACTATGTCATACTAATATACCCTCAATCTCAGCCATGATTTCTTCAGTAGTGAAATGCTTGCCAGTATTAGCCCCACTGGGGCAAGCGGCCACACAGGCTCCGCATCCCTTACACAGAGCTTCATTAACCCAACACACCTTTTTCTCCTCGTCAAAGGAGATAGCCTTGTAGGGGCAAAGACTCTCACATATCCTGCAGCCAGAGCAAAGCTCTTCATCGATATGAGCGATGGCAGCTTCAATCTCTATGGTGCCAGCGCTAATCATGGCTAGAACTCGGGCAGCAGCTGCCGCTGCCTGAGCCACCGTGGCCGGAATATCCTTGGGAGACTGGCAGCAACCGACGACGAAGACACCGTCAGTCATTGTTGCCACCGGGTCAAGCTTGGGGTGTCTCTCCAGGAAGAAGCCATCGGCGCTTAGGCTCAGGGAGAACTGCCGGGCAACTTCAGCTGCGTCCGCCTTTGGTTCAAGACCTGTGCTCAGTATCACCATGTCCACCGGGACTTGGCGTTGGATATTGGCTAAGGTATCTTCAACATGGACAATCAGTTTACCATCCTGCGGAATAATATCGCTGGGACGACCCCGAATAAAGTTGGTTCCTTCATCCAGGACTCGGTTATAGAACTCCTCGTAAGCCTTGCCCGCCGCCCTGATGTCGATATAGAATTCATAGACTTTAGCTCCGGGAACGTGCTCTCTTATCAAGTGGCTGAATTTCATGGAGTACATACAGCACACCTGGGAGCAATATTCGTGATAATTTTTGTCACGGCTGCCTACACAGTGAATAATGCCCACCGTCTTCGGCTCTGAGCCGTCCTTCAATAGAACATGACCGTCAGTAGGCCCTGAGGCGTTAATTATCCGCTCAAACTCAAGACTGGTAAGAACGTTATCAAGTCGTCCATAGCCATACTGGTAAATTGGAGTGGGGTCAAAACTGTCGTAACCAGTGGCTATGATTATGTTACCAACATCTACCTCGACAATCTCCTCCGTCATCTCGTGATTAATTGCCTCAGCTTGGCAAGCCTTAATACACTCCATGCACTCTGAGCAGGCACCACAGTTCAAACAGCGTTTGGCTTCTTCAATAGCCGTTTTTTCGTCAAAGCCTAGCTCAACCTCGGCAAAACCCTGGCGTTTCTCTGGTTCAAGTATTGGCATGGCTGCCCTTGCCTTTATCTCCACCCCCTCCTTTGATACCTCTTTTACCCTTTCCAGAGGGGCTGGTCTTCCCTCTTTTAGGTCTCCTCCGCTAAGGTAGAGGTCGATGGAGATGGCAGATTCCTTTCCGGCCGCAACCGAGGCAATAACATCAGACGGACCAGAAACCACATCACCGCCAGCAAAAACACCTTCAATGTTGGTTTGCATGGTAACCGGGTCAACAGAGAGAGTCTCCCAGCTGGTATATTCAAGCTCCTTGGGCAGCATTGTCTTATCCACCGCTTGACCAATGGACATGATTACCGTATCAATATCCATATTGAATTCCGAGCCTTTAATTGGTATCGGACGTCGGCGACCACTGGCATCAGGCTCACCTAGCTCCATCCGGATACATTGGATACCAGTTACTCGGTCATCTTGGGTCAGGACTTTAACCGGTGCCATCAGGATATTGAGCTTAATTCCTTCCTGCTCGGCTTCATCAACCTCGCTCTTCTCGGCTGGCATTTCGGCTCGGGAACGGCGGTAGATAAGCGAGACCTCTTTGGTTCCCAGGCGGTGGGCTACTTTGGCGGCATCTATGGCAGCATTGCCACCACCGATAACTGCCACTCGGTCACCAAGGTCAACCGTTTTCCCTGAACTTACCTGCTTCAGGAAGTTGAGGGCGTGGATTACTCCCTTGGCGTCTTCATTGGGAATACCCATCTTCTGGCTTATCCCGGCACCGGTACCGAGGAATACCGCTTTATAGCCTTGATTAAAGATATTCTCCAGGTTTTCTGCCGGGGTATTTGTTTTTATCTCTACTCCGAGCTCTTCGACATAGCTGATTTCATTATCCAATATCTTCTTGGGTAACCGGTGTTCCGGGATACCATAGCGCAATAGACCACCGGCTTGGGGGGCGGCTTCAAATACAGTAACCGGGTATCCCTGTCTAACCAGGTCGTAGGCACAAGCCAAGCCTGCCGGTCCGGAGCCGATAATGGCTACTTTGCCTTCCTTTGTCTTTTCGACGGGAGTTGCCTTTTCTCTGCCCACTCTCATCTCGTAGTCAGCCATGAAGCGTTTTAGAGAGCGAATGGACACCGGCTCATCAACCTGCCCTCGTTCACACTCCTTCTCACAGGGGTGAGTGCAAACTCGCCCACAGACCCCGGCAAAGGGCATAGTTTTCCTCAGCACTTCAAGCGCTTCCTTGAACTTGCCCTGGGAGATAAGGGCTACATAGCCTTGGGCATTGACCCCAGCGGGACAGGCAACCCGACACGGTGGGTAGCCTCGTTTATCAATAACGAACTTATTGGGGACAGCCTGAGGGAAAGGTCTATATATCGCCTTCCTCCGGCTTAATTTGATGTCATACTCATTAGGCATTTCAACTGGACACGCCTGTTCACAGTCAGCACAAGCGGTGCATTTGTCAATATCTATATATCTGGGCTTCTTTCTGATTTTAACCGTGAAATTGCCGATATAGCCAGCAACCTCCTCTACTTCACTATAGCTCATCAGCTCAATATGGGGATGTGAGCCTACCTGGCTCATCTTGGGAGTAAGAATACAAGCCGAGCAGTCCAGAGTGGGGAAGGTCTTATCTAGCTGGCTCATATGCCCGCCAATGCTGGGCTCCCTTTCCACCAGATAGACGGTGTGTTTGGAGTCGGCAATCTCCAGAGCCGCCTGAATGCCAGCGATGCCTCCCCCCACTACCAGGGTATTGGGGTTGATGGAAACCTCTCTGCTCTCCAGGGGTTCTTGATAGTAAACACGCCTTACCGCAGCGCTTACCAACGCCTTGGCTTTCTCGGTAGCTCGGTCGTGGTCTTCGGTTACCCAGGAGCAGTGCTCGCGAATATTAGCCATCTCAAAGAGGTAGCGGTTCAGCCCAGCGCTCTCACAGACTCGCCGGAAGGTTGGCTCATGCATTCGCGGGGAGCAGGAAGCCACCACCACCCGGTTAAGCCCCAGATTCTTAATGTCCTCTCTAATAACATCCTGTCCCGGGTCAGAGCATGTATATTTATTATGGCGGGCGACTACTACAGAAGGCAATCCTTGAGCAAATTCAGTAACTGCTTCTACATCGACAATGCCGGCGATATTACTACCGCAATGACAAATATAGACTCCAATTCTCCTCTCATCTGCATTAGCCATATGTCACTTCCCCCCTTTGAGTAAAGCCTTAGTTCTTAGACTACTTTCACGCTCTATCGCTGATTCACTTGTAGCTGTTGCCCATTCAGTTGCTTTAGATGTAAGTCGTGCCAGGACCCTTTCGGCGGATATAATGCTTTTATCCAGAGCCAATGCTTTAGGCTCGACCCCTAGCGCCAAGCCTAACAATTGGGTAAAGAACAGAATAGGAAGACTGTATTTAGCTCCAAACTTCCCTTTTGCCATAGCCTGGTAAGCATCAAGGTTAGTTTGGCACAGTGGGCAGACAGTAACCATACACTGGGCGCCACCACTGTCAGCACTTTCAAGCAATTTATGAATTAAACCCAGCGCTATATCCACTTCAGGTATGACCAGAGAACTCCCACAACAGCGGTCTTTTAAGGGGAAAGGGGTGGACTCTGCTCCCAGGCTCACGATAAATTCATCTAGAGACTGTGGATTATGCGTATTGTCGAACCCAGGCTCGGGACGAACTAGTTGACAGCCATAGTAAGCCGCCACTTTCAACTCGCTAAGGGGGTTAACCACCTTAGACTCAATGACCTTAAGTCCGATATCATTGTAGATGACCTCAAATAGGTGCCGCACTCTGACTGTTCCCTTATACTCTAAGCCGACACTGGACAAGCAGTCATTTACCTTATCCCGTAGGTCAGGGTATTGCCTGAGTTGAGAATTGGCTCTATTCAATGAGGTATAGCAGGCGCTGCACGGCGTCACCAGGTCTAGTCCTGTCTTCTCAGCCAGAGCTAAGTTACGAGTTGCCACGGCGACTGAGGCAAGCTCATCGGTTGAGCTGTAGGGTGTTGTCCCACAGCAGTTCCAGTCTTCCAGTTCAACTAGCTCCATCTCCAGGGGACCACAGATAGCCTGTGTCGACAGACCGTAGGCTACTGCCGTTCCTTCAGATGAAGAGCAGCCGGGAAAGTAGGAGTAATACTTCATTTGACACCTCCTAAAGCCTTAGCTCTCTCCACAATAGTTTTGATTTGCTCAGCTCCTTTTATCTTTGTTGGCTTAATAGTCATGCGTCCGCGTGACATTAAGTTTAATGCCAGCGGAAGCATCTTAATCAGAGAAAATGGGTTTACCTTCAAAGCTAATACTGTCGATAGATAATACTTCGTCATCATTCCAAGCTCATGGACGCGTCCGTTACTCTTTATAGAGTCAATAAAAGCCCGGTACATAGTGGCGGTCGTCGTTCTCTTGGTAGTCAGCCCGTAATAACCGGCTAAGCGTTCCAGGGTATGCATAAGCTCGGTTATTTTAACCTCCTTGGGACATCGCGCGGTGCAGAGGTAGCAGGAGGCACAAACCCACATAGTATTGCTCGTCAAGACATCGTGGCGTCTCCCGGCACGTATCAAGGCAATGGTTCTTCGGAGTGAATTGTCCATTTGAGCCACATTGGGACACGATGCTGAACACATACCACATTGGATGCACCACCGCACACTCTCACCACCTGGAATAGAACAGACCTCCTCAAGAAACTCTTCGCCCTCGGCTGTCATTACCACTTCATCGCTGGTTTTGCTGGCTACTGAGTTCATAATTAATCTCCTCTTGATTTAATCTTGTCTATTGTGCTTCTTGTGCGGTAGGATTAAGTAGGTGATGATGAGCGGAACAATTAATGCCGCGCCCAGCCTGACAGCTGTCAGCCACAGGTGTTCGCTGCTGTTTCTTAAGTCTGTGGGGAACCATATCCATTAGGCGTAATTTTCTATCCGTTGCATTTTAGCATATCGCTCAATTGCTTGGCAAGGTTTTGGGGTAACTCAATATTTGGATTATTGATGGGGCGGTGATTTTGATATAAGATTTATCTATCACTGGTCATAGGAGGAGATAGAAGGGAGACAGACGAATGAAGCTTACCATTGTTTATGACAATGAAGCCCGGACGAAGGGACTAAAGGCGGGGTGGGGCTTTTCATCCCTGATAGAAACGGAAAATGCACCACCAATTCTATTTGATACCGGGGCTGACAGTCCCACATTGTTGCACAATATGAAGGAGCTGGGGATTGACCCAAGACGCATAGGGATAATCGTAATTTCGCATGCTCACGGTGACCATACTGGAGGTCTTGATGGTGTATTGCAGATAAATAAGGAGGCTGAGGTCTATATTCCAGCATCCTTTTGGGGGACTATTCCGGGCAGAAAAGTAACCATAGTTACCGATTCCCTCCAGATTGCTGAAGGTGTTTTCTCTACCGGTGAGCTTGGAGGCATGGAGCAGTCTTTAGCTCTCAAGACGAGCCGGGGGATTCTTATAGTAGCGGGGTGTTCCCATCCCGGACTTGGGGAAATCATAGATGCGGCTTCAGGATTTGGAAAGGTTTACGGGGTTGTTGGTGGTTTCCACGCTTTCCATGATTTTAGGAGGTTAGAAGGCTTATCCCTGATAGGTCCTTGCCACTGCACACAATATAAGACAGAAATAAGGCGTCTGTTTCCCAAACAATGCATAGAGTGTGGAGTAGGGATGATTCTGGAGGAATAACGGAGCCCGCCTTGCCACGGCCAGGGCTCCAGAGTTATTATGTGAGAGGGAAATATATATCCCTTGGGATAAGGGTTAGGTTTCGCTTAACCGAACATCAATGTAAGCAAAGTAATGTATAAAAGCTACCGAGGCTTCAATTTAACCCCCGTGTGGCTGTTAATAGCGGTAAACTTTCTGCTATTTATAGCTACGCTCATAAACCCAAGACTTATCTTCGGGTTTCTTGGACTACAGCCGGCCGCCTTTCACGATATGCCGTGGACTATAGTTACCAACCTTTTTGTCCATGCTGGTATAGGGCATATT
>Ga0163203_1000418_pt1 | contig 11416 bp, 11 predicted proteins | sample PL_2010_330m_FD_113534 | JGI IMG/M metagenome (GOLD analysis project Ga0163203, IMG submission 113534) | Freshwater microbial communities from Powell Lake, British Columbia, Canada to study Microbial Dark Matter (Phase II) - PL_2010_330m | ecosystem: Environmental > Aquatic > Freshwater > Lake ... | reverse complement strand
TCTACGAGCAGGGCATTGGCATCTACTACTGCCTTTACGTTAGCTATATCAGTAGGCAGGTTCGCCGCGGCAAGTTCGTCAAGATACCCCGCCCTGGCAGCTGTATAATTAGCCAGAGCCTCTGCCATAGCATCAGTCCAAGTAGCCCGAAGGGTAGCATCGTCCGTTCCCCTTTCGGCCGCAAGCACAGCAGCAATAGCTTCCTGCAGGTTAAAGTCTAGCTGGTCGAGGTAGCCTGCTCTAACTGCCGTGTAGTTGGCGAGAGCCGCTGCCAGCGCGGCGGTCCATACAGACGCGAGAGCTGCGTTGTCTGTCCCCCTTTCGGCAACATAGTCAGCTGCCAGAAGAGCATCATCCGTCCCTCGCATGGCATCGCCATCAAGGTGCATCACTTCAAGAAAAATAGCACCAAGAAAGGCATATATCCCGGTTGGGTCCGACGGATTACGAACTCCACCACTCATGGTTTATTCCCCTCACTTATAGTCAGATTGGTCCACTTCACCGGATTAACGGATATCGCATAAATGTCGCCGAGGAACAGGTTGAAGAGCCCTATGTGGTAAGAGCCGCCGTTGGCGTTGAGCCTCAGGCCTGAGCCTATGACAGCTTCGTTTCCACGCGCAAGATAGATGACCTCGTCACCATCGTTCACAAAATCGCAGTCCACCCTTTTCGGGTTGGCCCCAAGACATATCTGCGACACACCGGTGACATGGAAGAAGGTGTCATTGACGCCTGGTATCGGCCAAATTCTCGGGTCTGGCATCTTCCGGAATATCTCCTTCGGCCAAATGGCCATGCTGAGTAAAATATATAGCCCTCTTCTCGTCGCCCTCTCTCGTGCAGGCTTCCTGAGAGCAAAAGTTACCATGGCGCCAGTGACATTTCACTGCCCTGCAGTATTTTATGTTCAGCGGCTTCCTATCCTCGCTCACGTTCTCACCTATTTATATGTTACTGTGATATTGCCGGCAAACGTGGAGCTGGAGAAGTCGACAAAGATACCGGTCGCTATCTTGCAGTCGTAAAGCAGCGTGATGCCCTGATAGGAAACGGAGACCGCAGTCCTCACGTTTAGAGTCGCAATCACGGTCCCGGTGGCATCAACGCCGTCATAGACGACGATATCCCCGACTGTCGTGACTCCATTCAAAACGATGGAATGTAGAACGCCCTTCCCCGTCTTGACGACAGTATCAGCCGTTACATTCCGAAATGGCCAACCTTGGCTAATTATCGGGTCCATCCTAACCTCCCGCGGGCTTGCCGGAGGAGATGTTTCACCCCTCCGGCTCCCGTTTTATTCAGTTGTTTACTGGCCGTCCGAAGCGTAGCCAGCTCTTCCACTCAGGGTGACGCCGCCGAAGCAGTGCCGCACTTTGTAGAAGATATTGTCGGTCGCGAAGTCTCCGCCCATCGGACTGACGAGCCCGCCACCGACCGTGACCTGGTCGCTGGATTTCATGAACAGCTCGGGGCTCTCGTGGCCGCGGAGCAAACCGAACTCACCGGCCGGGATATCGCCGGGATCGGAGAACAGCGCCCAGGTGGTAGCGCCCAGCGTGCCCGTGGTGACGATGACCGGAAGCCAGGGGTTAATCAGGAGCTCCAGCCCGTATTGGGCAATGACGTTGCTCGTCGGGTATGGCAGGGGCCCACCGGCACCACCCAGCTCCACCCATTGCTTGGTGGCGCTGGTCAGTATCTGCCGGGCGGTGAACTCCAGGGCAGGCGGAACCATCAGGTACTTCGGTTTGTTCATTATCGGGGAGCCACCGACGTCGGTGAAGGCTGCCATGGCCTCGACCCCCGTCTCCAGGTTGGCGATAGTCAGGGGATTAGCCACTACCGCAACGCCGCCGTTGGCTACCGAGAAGTAAGCATCGAGCGGACCGGCTGCGTTCCAGAAAAGGCTGGTCAGGAAATATTCCTCGGCGCGCCGGGCAGCCCGGGCAAACCGCAGCGGGGTATCCCTGAGAGCGCCCAGGTCGTCGTTGATGATGGCCTCCCAGGAGATGTCGAACTGGCGCCCGTATTTCTTGAGGGCGTAGTAGTACTTCGCCTCATCCCGGTCGCTGGGCAGGTACTCGCCCTTCTCGCCGACTTCTGCAAGCCGCTCATCGCCGCCGCTGATGGCATAGCGGTGCACGGTGCGAAAATCGGGAACGATACCCCGGCGCAGGACTTTTGCCATCCCCTGCGGGGTCTCCTTGAAACCGGCCAGGAGCTGGCGGTCCAGCACCTCACCGAACAGGTAAGGGAAGTCGGAGGTGGTCATCGCCTCCCGCATCAGGTATTCGCGCCGGTGTTCGGGCATCCTTTCCTTATTGGTGAGCAGCTCCACGACCTCCAGCAATCGCTCGTCGTGGCCCGGTTCCCTCCGGGACTCTCGGATGGAGCGGTAGCCTTCCCACCCCTCCATCATCTCTTTTAGTGTTTCGGGTGGCATTTCATGCCTCCTTATTGTTATTTTTCCTTTATATCTACGCTCTGCCCATCGGCCTGCCGCCGGTATCACCAGCGCTCAGCTCCCGGACTCGGCTCCTCGTTTTCTTTTTGTCCCCCGGGCGGGCGTGGTCGTCCACCCGCCCGGGGTTGAAGGAGGATAAATGACCTGCCCTTACGGACAGGCCTTTTTCTCCCCCTTTTTCTCCTGCTCGGCCGCATCCTCCACGCCCTTCTTAATCTGTTCGAGAGTGAGGGCGTTTTCCTTCACGGCCAGGTAAGTGTTGAAGTTGCGCTGTGACTGGTCAATCTCTATCAGCCGGGCTTCACGTTCGGCCACGAGCTTATCTATTTCGGCCATTCGCTCCTGACCTTGCTTTACCTGATGGCTGACCTGGTAGTGTTCATCGACCAGCTGGGCCACCTCAGCCAGTGCCTTCTGCTTCCGTTTTTCCTGTTCAGCGTAGAAGTCCATACTATCCTCCTTTCCTACCCGGTTATGGCGCATTGGATACGCCCAGATAACGAACGTTGCCGTTCACGATTATCCGTATGGCGTTAACCAACCCGGCTACCCAGGCGTTGTGCGCTTGTAGCTGCGTGGCACTCAGGTTGACAAACTCGAACACGTTCTGGGCCGTCGCGTAGCCAGTGGCATCACCATCCATCACGAAGCGGTGGATGGAGTGGACGGTGGCGGCTGAGAAGTCCGTCGAGGCGCCCTCGGCCCACAGCTCCGACATGCCGCCGGCGATGGTGGCGAACAGAGCGCGGTTCGGGCCCATGAAGGTCGCACGGTGGCCGACGCCCAGGCCGGTGATGGTGCCATCGGTGTCGAACTCCAGACCGTGGTGTCCGCCATGGGCTACCAGAACACCCACCGCCTCAACTATGGTCCGGCCGCGGTGTGCCTCGCCTGAGCCGCCAGCACCATTGAGTGCCAAGGCCATATACTGGCCCCGGATATCGCCGGTTACCTTGGTTGAGCGATAGCGGTACTCGCGGGCATTTGACAGTTCTGCTCCCATGGCACGGAATGCCGCCGAGGTGCCAGCCTGTTCGATCTCGTCATCCGGGTCGAAGTGAACTTTGACCGGGATTACATCCGTGACGCCGCCGGTAATGGCGTAGAGGGCATACCCGAATCGGGCGTGGGTTCCCTTATCGTAGTTCTTGCTGATGACGCAGGTCGTCTTGTTGATGAACAGCTCATCACCGACAAGCACATCACTGTCGCCGTTCTGATCAGTGGCCACCACTGACAACTGCCAGATGCCCTCGGTGTCGATGACAATGAGATCGGTGGCCGCTGCGGCGCTCTTGAAAGCCACGCCCACGATGTTTTCGCCGCAGAGAACGGGATCGCCCTTGTTAACATACCCATCGCCGTTGTCGGGATGAGTAAGCTGGCTCTCAGTGAAGGTCAGGTGCCTGCCTTCGTAGGTGCTGGAAACTTCGTCTCCAGCGACTCCAGGTGTGTAAACTCCGTATGGCATTTTAACTTACCTCCAATTTATTTTTGTCTGCCTGGGTTTACTTAGCGGCCCTTTGCCGCTAACTTCCCCGCCTCCTCGTCGCCCGTCAGTTCCTTGAATGCCTCCTCCAGCTTCTCCTTCACCTTGGGGTCGGGGTCTCCGGCAGGCCCCAGGTGCTTGATCTTGCCGGCCTCGGTCAGGGTGGCGACATAGGCGATTTCCGCTTTTACCACTTCCTCGATGCCCTCCGCAGACTCGTCGTCCTTGTGGTCATCAAGAATCCGATTCTTGGCTGCCTCGGGGAGCTCGGCTTTGCCCACCGCCTCCTTGATGGCGGACTGGGCGGCGGCTTTAGCCTGGGCTTTTTCCGCCTCGGTCAGCTTCTGCTCGGCGGTATCGGCACGGGTTTTTTCGGTCTCTACCTGTGATTCCAGCTCCTTGATTCTCTCTTCTGCTTCCATTTTCGCTTTTACCTCCGCTTGAATTTGTGCTCGTGCCTCGGTTTCAATCAAGGTCACGATGTCCGGTCTACGGGACTTGAACCCGTCCACGTCGACCAAGTCGATGTCGATATCCGACACGGCTTCGTAGAGCGCTACCCCTCCGCCGGCGCCGGCCTCGGTAACGAAGTCGACAGACCTGGCTCGGATAAAACGCTCGACCACCTTCGTCTTCGAGCCTTCGATGGTTGCTGTGGAAGCGGAGCCCACCGCGTTGATTGACACGCCGATCTGGTCTAGCATGCTTTTATCCCGCAGTACGGCCAGCTTCTCCTGCATCCAGGGCTCTACGATGGCAGCCTTACCTACGACCGTGCCATCCTCCTGAGCGCTGACATTGGTGAGCGTCCCGACCCAGTCCCTGATGGACCTCTCGGGCCGGTTCTTCTCCTCGGCTGCGCTCGGGTGGTCGGCATACATCTTGGCCCCCTCAAATATCCCGTAGTCCCTCTTGAGGGTGGACTCCGGATAGTACCGGGTCTTGCCGATGTTGAACCCGGGCTTGATGACTATAATATTGGCTTCTCCTTTTTCTATCTTGGCTTCGGTGAGCGGCGTATAATCGGCCAGGAGCTCGCGCGTCTCCGCCTCTTTTACCCACCTCGGTATTTCCTCATCTTCCACATCCAGCTTACGGTACTCGGCTCGTATCTTTCGCTTGACCGCGGGCAGGTCCTCGGATGGGATGGACACTTTCTGGCCGCGGAACCCGCCGGGGCTTAACGCCGCGGCGGCTCTGCCCAGCTGCGCCCTGGTCACTTTCTTGTCCGGGTCTTCCCAGAGGCGTAGTTTCCAGGCGCTCGGCGATTCCGGGTCCGGGGTGTAAGCATAGGCAGCTTTGGGGAAGGACACGCCGTCTTCGGTCTTGGCCGGGGCCGCCTCGGAGAGCCTGCCGATAACTGCATCGGCCTCCTTAATCACTGGCGCCGCTGCTTCTTCCGTCAGGCCTTCAACTCCCAGCAGGTCCAGCAATTTATCGGCCACGGCATCGGCGTTGTATTTCTCTTCACGCCGGGAAGCTGCTTCGGTAAGCTCGTTTATCTTGACCTCAACCGCTTCCTGGACCGGGGTATAGACGGTCTGGGGCACTACCCGCTCCGCCTCGCCAAACACGGCCTTGCCTTTCCGGTCGATGACATAGGACATGCGGTAAGTTTTTCCCCCTACCTCATAGACAAGCTCATCGTCATACACGTCGCGAACCCAGGGGCCGTTCATGCCGCCGACAGCCAGCGAGTCCGTGACGGCAGCCTGGAGCAGCTCGCGTTTATCATTGGCGCTCATTACCTCTTTGATACCGGTCTTCATAATCGCCTCCTCTCGCCTTGTACCAGCGGCAGCAGCCACCATGGGGCCGCCGCAGTCCGGACAGGTCTGCGTATTGCATTTAACATCGGCACCGACGGTCTTCTCCGTACCGCACTTGGAGCAGATACAGACATGTTCACCATGCGGGTGCACCGCTTCCTTGACCGCCCACTTCCCTTCATCATCCTGCTTATAGGCTTTCTTGACGGCAGCCCAGGCGGTGCCGTGAGACTTACCCTCGTCGCCTTTGTATTGCTCAAAGGCGGAATTAAACGCCGCCAGGTATATCTCCTTGGCGTGTTTCGGCAGCGATTTAGTGCCGGGTGGGAGCTTATCTATGCTGCTGTATGGCATCGGCTTTCCTCACTTTCTGCCCGTAGAACCCACGCTGGCGCCTCTCCCGGCGGTTCATCTGCACAACGCTCCCGTTGGGGAAGTGCACCCGCATCGTAGGCGAGGGATGGAAGTGCGGGTTTGGGACCTCGGGCAATTCTAGCTTCTTTATTATCTTTACCGGCGTTATTATGGCATCCGTCACGGCGCTTTCTCCGGAGTTAATGTACAGAGGCAATTCTTGACTACTATGTTATTGGCAATGTATAATTGTTCTAGAGATTGGAGGTCGTAAACTTGTCCAGAGTAATCGAAATCCCTAATCTTGACGATTTTATCAAGCGATACCAGGCTGGAGAAACTGAGCAAAAACTGGCGAGCGAGGCTGGTGTAAACAGGAATGTTTTCCGGCGTAGACTCCTGTTGGCTGGTATTGAACCCCGTAACTTTAGAGAAGCCCATATCATCCGCATGGCTAGAATGTCTATCGAGGAGCGCCACGCTTTGACTGAGGCTTCCCATATTGCTTCCCGGGGAAGGAAACGCAGTCTTGCCGAAATATCCAAGGGCGCTAAGACCAGAGAGATTAAAGGACTGGGTATCTCTCAAACCGAGAGGCTCATGGCCGATATTCTCAAGGGCAAGGGGGTAAAAACTATTGTTCATCAAAAAGCTATCGGCCCTTACAATATCGACATAGCCATCGAAATTTGTCGCATCGCCGTGGAAATCTTCGGGGGCAATTGGCATAGCAGTACACACCATGCCACGCTTCATCATAAGCGAATCCCATATATCCGCAATAAAGGTTGGACGGTAGTAATTGTCTGGATCGATACCAGAAACTATCCGCTCACTATTAGGGCTGCTGATTATGTAGTCTCCCTCTACGAGCGACTTTGCCTTAATAAATCCCTGATGGGTGAGTATCATGTGATTAGGGGTAATGGTGAGACTGTTCCCCTTCTCAGTAGTCAGTTCAATTGCCTTACCCCTATAGAATGCCCTACTTCCCGCGATAATATGGGACGCTTCCACTCTAATATCCGGCAGTAAGCAATTTGGGTGGGCAGGAGGGCGCTTATGCCCGCTGGAGAACATATGGTCTATCGGCACGATGCCCTCCGCCTCGTTGGCTTCGCAAATCTCGCACGGCTCCAGGGCGGCGGACCAGCTCTTATGCGTTATCTCGAGACGCTCGTATGTCCGCAGACTGGCCTCGCTCATGGCTTCGTTAAGCTCGTTCTGGGCTATCATTTTAGCCCGGTACCGGGACATATCGGTAATCTCCGTCCTGATATTGCCGGCGATTTTCGGCACCGACTGGCCCTTATCGACGCCTTCTACCAATATTCGCGCCAGGCGGTCCCGGGTAGTCTCGTTGATGTTGGTGACCTGCGTGGCAGCCCTCCGCTTTAGCCAGCGCTTCGCCCCATCGTCTACCAGGGCGAAGGTAGGGCGCACCCGCACCGCCGCCGCCGCCTGCTTGCTGCCGAGCTCGTAGCTCCGGGTAGCGTGGCTCTCGATGGTAACCCTCAGGTCCTCACTTCCCCCTTCCACCGCCTTTCCGATTAACTTCCGGGCGTCTTCCTTCTTTGCTTCGAGCAGCAGTGTCTTCGCTTCCGCTATCGGCTGCCCCGGTCCGTACCGGCTCACGAACCCCGACAGAGTGCTGTAGGGAAAGCTCCTGGTCAACCTCTGGAAGTACAGGCTCACCGCTCTGGCGAACTTCGCTTCCAGCTTCATCGCCGCCGGAGTCCTTATCCCCGCCTGCCTCGACGCCATCGCCTCCAGCAGACTCTGAATCTCGTCCAGGAGAGGCTGGTGTTCGGGTCTGGTCTCGCTGCATTCGCTCCCGCAGCTCGATTGAGGCGGGGCAGCCTTCGGGGCAGAATATCCGGAAAAGACCGTGCTCTCGCTCGATAAATCCCCGGTCATGACAGGTTGAGCAAACCTCCTGTTCCTTCGCTGTTTCTACCATTTCCATCCTCCTTTAATATCGCCGTGCGGACATCTTTCAATGCCCGGACCAACTTGTTTGAGGCGCTCTCAACCGGCCCTATCTGGGCGAGCACCTCGTCAGTGTTATTGATGCCGAGATTGGTCAGCACGAGTTTCTTGACCTCGTCAACCCCCAGCTCCGGCATCACGGTTAAAATCTCGACGATAGCTTTGATACTATCGGTAGCGTCCTTCTCGACAATCGGCGGAAAGTCTATGTCGACGAAGCGCTTATCTCCAGGCACGCCGTTGTTTTCCATCACGTAGTTGAAAATGCTGTCATAGATATCGCCCCAGAGCTGCTGGTAGGCTTCGAACTGAACCCTCATCGGACGCTCCATGGCCGTGGCCGTGGCCAGGCGGAACGCCTCACCGGCGCCGAAGTAGTGCGGGAAGACGCCGACCGCAGAGCCGAAGAGCTGCAGCAGCATGGCGCCGTCCACCTGCGCCGCCTGCGCGCCGGAGTCCGTTTTCACCGGCTGCATGTCCAGGCTCTCGTTCTCCACCCAGGTAGAGCCCGGGGCCGGAGGCGGGCTGGATTCCGAGCTGCCGCCAGCGGAAAGGCTGGACCGCAGCTGGCTGCGCAAGGCGGTAACCGCAGCGGAGCCTCCCTTAACCTTGGCTTTCCAGGCAAAGATAGCCATCGCCTGCATAATAGCCGCCCGGGCCTCGAGGAACTTGCGGTGCGCCTTAGCCCAATCCATGGCCGAGAGCAACAGAGACACCCCCCTCGTCCCCAGGCTCATAAACGGCACGTGGTAGATGACGCCGGACTCTGCGTCGGCCGCCACTTCCCCACCGTATGCGCTCTTGTACCGGGTATTCTTGGGGTCATCGTTAGCCCAGTCGGGATAGTAGGCCGTATGCACCTGTCCCGTTACGGTAGCCCAGTCGCGTTTGTACAGCTTCTTGGTATCTTTATCATCGGGGTCGGTTATGATTTCGGTAATCTCCAGCGGGTCTATCCGGCGCACCTTGCTCCCGCCGGCGCCGTCGTTGAAGAAGATGAAGAATATCTCCCCGTCTATCAGCATCATGTCCGACGACTTGCGCTGGCCCTGGTTGGAAAGCACCGGCTGGTTAATCTTCTCATCCCAGAAAGCCCGCAGCACATCATTTGCCCGCTCTTCCTTGGCTTTCCAGCTTATGCCGCGACCGAGAGCATAGTCGGTCCAGATCCGGACGGCCTGCCGGCTCAAGGGATCGCGCAGGAAATAGGCGCGCGCCCTCCTGACCGCATTCACCCTGGTCATCTCAGCTAGCCCGTCCTGGGAGCTTATTCCCAGCCTCGCCCAGCCGACATCATCCTGAGCAAGCTCGAGGTCGGCGGTGCCTATGCCGTATTCCTTCAGCAGGAACTCCTCGGCGGCAGCACTATCGGGGCCCGCGGCGAGCTCTTTCAACTTCTGCTCCGCCAGTACATGGTCGGGCAGCCAAATTTCTTTATTCATATCACCACCTGTCTAGCTCCGGAGTGATGGGCTCGTACCCGGATATCGTGTCATAAGTAACCACTTTCTCCTCCGGCACGGACTCGAAAGCCCCCATCAGGGCATATCTCCTGGCGTCCATCCCGTGGGAGAAATTATGGGTAGTCTTCTCGGTGAGCTTCCCGTTTTTGTCCGGTATATACCGGAAGTTCCGCTGCTCCTTGATGCAGCGCACGGAATCCTTGGTCCAGAACTGCCGGTACTGGTTTGTTTTCTGATGGCCGTATTCCACGCTGCCCGGCCCCTTCGGCGCCGGCTTGATATTAAAACCGCGGGCGTGTATCTCGTCTATCGACTTCGGCTCGGCCGAATCGGCGTAAATCTCATCGTAGTTCCGCCTGATCCCCAGCTCGTCCATCCGGTAGGCAATCATGTCATTGGTCAGGCCCGTTTCATAGATGAGCTCCTGCCCGTAAAGCTCTTCGCCCCTGATAACACACTTCACCAGCACGGTCGGGTCATTGGAGTAGCCGAAGTCCAGGCCGTAAAACTCGACGCCTCCCTGGGGCAGCTCCTCCACCTGCCCGAAGTGCGGGTAGACAAGCCCCTCTACCTTGCCGAGTAGGCCCAGCCCGTAGATATTCCACCAGTTGGGGTCTTTCTCCCGGTTGGATTCGATGTTGGCGACAATCTCGGGCGGGAGCACGCTCCTGGCATCCAGGTAAGTCGAGTGGATATAGGCGTTCTCAGGCTGGCCAATCCAGTGCTCATGCGCCCAGAACTCGGATACCGGATTCCAGTCGACGAGGGTGAAAAGCCGGGTCCGTATATCCAGCCCCCGGGCTGTCTCCCAGGGGATATTGTTGCCTTCGTTGATAAAGAGGATATCGCGCCTCGGGCCTCTTACCTTGCCCGCCTCGTCGGCCCCGAAGAACTCCATGACCCCATTGCCGAAAGCATAGGTCTGCTCCGTCTTGTTGTAGCGGCTCTCGTCGAAGGCATCCCCCAGGATATTCATGAAGTCCCGGACACAGCCGCGCTTGAGGTGCGGCAGGGACTCGCTGACGACGGATATCAGGAGCCGACGTCGGGCATGCTGCGCTATCAGCACCAGCAACTGGAGAATTGACCAGGTCTTACTCGAGGCGGTGCCGCCTTCGTTGAGGGCCCGGCGCTTACGAGCCAGCCAGGCGGCAGCGTTCTGCTCGTAAACTACGGTAGTGCATATCTGCATTTCTTTTTCATTCCGTGCGCTCACCCTGGGCTATCTTATTGGTCAGGTCTCTGGCTGTCTCGGACACCACGAATATCTCGATTTTCCGGTTGTCCACGTTGACGATGGTCCCCTCGGTGTATATCTTCTCCATCTTGTTGAGCTCGGCGATGGCCTGCACGGGATTGTTGAGCTTGATGGTGGTGGTCTTCTCGTGGGCCCGGCCGTCCTTGCCGCCGACAAACTCGGTGATGCGGATCTCCTGCAGGGCGGCGCTCTTCAATCTCTTTCTGGTCAGCTTCTTATCGAAGAAGTCGCTGAAGCGGCCGCGGACTATCTCGGTCAGGACCTGCTTGCGCTCCACCACCGAGGCGATGCTAGCATCCTCCGCAGCCTGGCGGAGCGCCCCGAGCCGGGTCTGGATGTTAAGTTTTGATAAGTTTTCAGCAGCAATTATCCGGGCATTTCTAGAGTTGTAACCGGCGATTAAAGCCGCCTTGGTGGCATTGCCCAGCCTGAAATACTGCAGGCAGAAGGTCTCCTGCTTCTGCGTCAATGTTCCTCTGCCCATCTGCTAAAAATCCCTTCCCCGACGGCGTTTAGCCCCGCCTGATACCGTCTGAGATATTTCTTGAGAAATAAAAAAGCCCGCTGATACGGGCTTTAAATAAAAAACCTCCGCTCATCACGGAGGTCACACTATTAGAT
>Ga0163203_1000417_pt1 | contig 11430 bp, 5 predicted proteins | sample PL_2010_330m_FD_113534 | JGI IMG/M metagenome (GOLD analysis project Ga0163203, IMG submission 113534) | Freshwater microbial communities from Powell Lake, British Columbia, Canada to study Microbial Dark Matter (Phase II) - PL_2010_330m | ecosystem: Environmental > Aquatic > Freshwater > Lake ... | reverse complement strand
GGTGTTGGGGCTCAGCTCGCCGCCGGCGGTCCTGTTCCCCACCGGCCTGTATCCCGTGGCGTCCTCGATGGCCTGCACACATTTCAGCAGTCTCTCGGTCTCCTCCTCCCTGCCCAGGTGCTCGATCTCCTCATGCACCCAGCCGTGGGTGGCCACGTCGTGGCCCCGCCTCACGATCTCGGCCACCTCGTCGGGGTGGTTCACGGCGTTCATGGCCACCACGAAGAAGGTGGACTTGACCCTGTGCTCGTCCAGGAGGTCCAGTATCCGGGGGATGACGCCCGCCCTCCAAACGTATTCGCCCTGGCTGAGGACCCTTGGCATCTTAGCCACGTCGGGGTTGGTGCCCAGGAAGACGTACTCGGCGTCTAGGTCGAAGGTGAAGCAGGCGGCGCACCTGCTGCCGCTCGGCCAGACAGATGTCATAGCATATTGTTGGCTTCAGGGGTTAAAGGTTCACCGTCTGCGAAGACCCGCAGCAACCTATGTGTGTAAGCGCCGGGAAGCGAGGGAAACCAAATTCACCCGTATCCGGGAATAAATCTATGACTAATCATGGCAAGGTGTAAATACGGGCCCCTGAACCTGCATTGAGAAGACTAAGGAGAAACCTCTCCAGGATGGGTGGAGGCGCATATCTACGAAACTCCGAGGTAAAAAAGATGTCATATAACCTGCCAACAACGTTATGCGGGTTTTCATTGTGGCGGCCTCACACCTTCAGAGACCCTTAGTTATCGGGGGAATCATTGTGGGACAAGTCAGCGAGACAGTGAAATCCGCCTCTAAGAAGGCCGACGAGGTCATTCTGGAGCTGGGAACGGACCCTATGAAGGGGCTTACCTCCGCCGAGGCCGAGGCCAGGCTAGGGAAGTACGGGGAGAACTCCCTGGGGGAGGCGGAGAAGGAGAGCTTCCTAGGCGCCCTGGCCGAGGAGGCGAGGGAGCCCATGATCCTGCTCCTGCTGTTCGTCGGCGTCCTTTACAGCCTCTGGGGCAGCATCCTAGACGCCGTCACCATATTCACCGTAATAGCCATACTGGTCCTCAGCGAGGTGTACAACGAGTACAAGGCCGAGCAGGGGATGGAGTCCCTCAGGAAGCTGGCTTCCCTGACGTCCCTGGTGGTTAGGGATGGGCAGGTGAAGGAGGTGCCCACCACAGACCTGGTGCCGGGGGACATACTTCCGCTTAGCGTGGGCGGGAAGATACCGGCGGACGCCCGCCTCATCAAGTCGTACGGGCTGCAGATAGACGAGTCGTCCCTCACGGGGGAGTCCATACCCGTGATGAAGGACGCCGGCGCCGTGCTCCCCGAGGGCTCACAGGTGACGGACCTCTCCAACATGGTCCTCACGGGCACCCTCATCGTCCAGGGGGAGGGGCTCTCAGTGGTCACCTCCACGGGCCGGGGCACCGAGCTTGGCCGAGTCGCTGAGCTGGCGGAGGAGGCAGAGGAGCCCGAGACGCCTCTGCAGGAGACCATGGAGGAGATCTCCAAGACCCTTCTGTGGGTCGCCGTCTTCTTCAGCGTCACGATCCCCGTCCTAGGCTACCTTAGGGGACAGCCCCTGAGGACCATGATCCTTACGGGGCTGTCCCTGTCCTTCGCCGTCATCCCGGAGGAGCTGCCCATCATAATAACCATGGTGCTCGCCATAGGCACCTACGCCCTATCCAGGCGCGGAGCCCTCGTCAAGCACCTGAGAGCCTCGGAGACCCTGGGCAGCGTCACCGTCATCGCGACCGACAAGACCGGCACAATAACGGAGAGCGTGATGAGGCTCGGACACGTATACTCAGACGACAACCTGGTTGAGCCTACGGCCGCGGATCCGGACCGGGAAACATTGGAGGTAGGGGTGCTGGCGACTCACGCCCTCGAGACGCTGGAGAACACTAAACTCAGGGGCTTCAACCCCATGGGGGCGGCCATACTGGACTCCGCCGTCAAGGCGGGGGTCTCCATGGACGACCTCAGAGGCCGCTCCCTGGTGAACGAGTTCAGCTTCGACACCGAGACCAAGATGGCTTCCTACGTGTACCGGGGCGGCGACGGCCTGAGAGTGTACTCGAGTGGGGCTCCCGAGGCCGTCATGACCCGGTCGAGCATGATACTCAGGGACGGCTCGGAGGCTCTCTTCGGCTCAGCTGAGAGGGAGCGGGCCTCCGCCGCGGTGGAGGAGATGACGCTGAGGGGCGAGAGGGCGCTGGCCTTCGCCTACAAGGACATCGGAGAGGAGGAGCACGGCGTCGCCCCAGCGGGCGGCCTCGTCTTCGCGGGCGTGGTCGGCTTCATAGACCCTCCCAGGGCCGAGGTGCCCGAGGTCATCAAGATGTGCACTGAGGCCGGCATACGCGTAATAATGCTCACGGGGGACCATCCTGAGACGGCCAAGGCCATCGCTGACCAGGTGGGGATCGACGGCGGCAGCGGCGTCCTCACGGGGCCCGAGGTATCGGCCATGACCGACGAGCAGCTGAGGGAGGCCTTGGTCTCGACCTCCATCTTCGCCAGGATCACCCCAGCGCACAAGCTCAGGATCGTGCGGCTTCTGAAGAACGATGGGGAGATCGTGGCGGTGACGGGCGACGGAGTAAACGACGCCCCAGCGCTCAAGGAGGCGGCCATAGGCATCGCCATGGGGGTCCGGGGCACGGACGCGGCCAAGGAGGCTGCGGACATGATCCTCACAGACGACAACTTCGTCTCCATAGGAAGCGCGATCAAGGAGGGGAGGAAGATCTTCGACAACCTGAGTAAGGGCGTCAAGTACTACCTCGCCGTCAAGGTGGCTCTGGTCCTCATCTTCGTCCTGCCCATCGTCCTGGACGTGCCTCTACCCTTCGCCCCCATCCAGATAATCATCCTGGAGATGTTCATGGACCTGGCGGCCTCAAGCGGGTTCGTGGCAGAGGGCTTCGAGCCTGACCTCATGAGGAGGCCCCCCAGGGACCCCGAGGCCAAGTTCCTGGACGCAGGCGCCCTGACGGGCATATTCGTGAGCGCCGTCAGCCTCTTCGCAGCGGTCTCATACTGCTACCTCACAGTCTACTACAGGACAGGAGACCTGGTGTACTCGCAGACCATAGCCTTCTCCGCCTGGATCCTCTCCCACATTTTCCTCGCCTTCGTGAGGCGCTCCGAGGCGGAGCCTCTGCTGAAGAGGGGCCTCTTCTCCAACAGGGTGATGGTCCTCTGGGCGGTGACGGCTATCGGCATGCTAGTGGCCTCGACCTACATACCCTTCCTCCAGGGCCTCGTGAGGACGGCGGCGCTGGCGCCGGGTGACTGGGTGACGGCGGTCGGCGCCTCCTTCTTGGCTACGTTCTGGATAGAGGCTTTGAAGTACCTTAGACGCGGATGAGGAGGCGCGTCGCAAGGCCCCTTTATATCAGTTTAAGCGGGATGACGCCTTCCCTCCAAACGTAGTCCCACTGAGACAGGACGTGGGGCATCTCCACGACCCCGGGCATGTTCCCCATGAAAACGTACTATGCGTCGAGGTCGAAGGTGAAGCACACGGCTCACCTCTCACCGTCAGGACACACAGAACCCATGACAACCAAGAGGGTACCCGCCCTCGTCGTGTATAAGGTTCAACTCGGGGCTAAGCCTATATCTACAAAAAGGAAATCGTTCACAAGAGACCGCATGACCACCTCAGGCGAGATACTCTACGGCGAGGACTACGAGGCCCACCCCCTATTCCATGTCTTCTTCGCGGCGGTAATCGTACTATTGACCTACTTGTCGGTGAGCCCCTTCAACGCCAGGCTCCCCAGATCTTCGCAGGCACTCATCGTCTTCGCGGACATGGCCGTGATATTCCTCTACTTAAACCTCAGGACCCTGAGGATCAGGGTGACGGAGAGCCAGCTCCGCGTCGCCTTCGGAGTCATAGGGACCAGCGTCCCGCTCTCGGAGGCCCTCCTCGTCGAGGCCGAGAAGCCGTCGTTCTGGAGGTACAGCGGCGGCCTTGGGATACGGTGGGGATGGGATGGAAGCGTGGGCTACCTCATGAACTATGGCGACGCAGTCAGGGTTATCCGCCGCAGAGGCAGGGCCTTCGTGTTCAGCACACATAACCCTAGCACGGTTATAGAAGTAATACAAAACAAGATTGAAGCCGGGGAAGCGGCTTAGTTTATCACGACTGTGTCGAGCTGGAAGTAGCGGTCCGCGAGGAACCTTATCTTCTTGATGTTGGACCCGTTCTTGCCGATGGCTATGCCCTTGTCCTTGGGCTCCACGTTCACCATGGCGATCTTCTTGCCCCCCATCCTGTCGACGAGGCGGATGTCCTTGACCTTCGCCGGCTTCAACGCGTTCCTGATGAACTTCTCGGGCTCGGGCAGGTACTCGTATATCTCGACCTGCTTGTTGGTCATGCTGCGGAAACGTTTTATCTTCTCGCCGCCCTTGCCGACGGCTAGCCCTACCTCTCCCTTCTTCACCGTGAATATGATGGTGTCCATGTCCTCGTCGACGATGCAGTCGACGATGGTCGCCCCCGTCATGTTCTGCAGGAGCTGTATGTACCTCATCTCAGTCTCTGTGATCTTTATGTTGTTGAGCATGCGCTAATCTTCCTTCGTCGCCATGTCTAGTATCTTCGAGTCGCCCGGGTCGTTGATCACGATAGCTGAAACAGGGTAGGGTTTCCCACACAGTACCCCCAAATCTACGCTGTCTTTACCGTGCGTAAGCACGGGTATCTCGCTTAGCCTGCCATAAGTCTCTATGGCCTCGGCGTTCTCGGCTGGACAGTTAGAGCTGAGGATAGCCATCCTGGCCCTGCCACGCCTCATCTCCCTGACCGCCATCTTCGATCCTAACTGGACCCTGCCGGTGGAGAGAGCGAGTCTCAGCTCGTGGTCTACGCTACTCATCGCTTCTATCTCCCTGAGTCATGAACAGCTCGACGCTTCCCGTTCCCAGGGGCATCGACTGTCCGACGATTATGTTCTCGATCACGCCTTTAAGGGGATCGATCTCGCCCTTGATGGCCGCGTCTACCAGGTGCTGGATGGTTAGCTCGAACGCCGCCCTGGCCAACACGCTGCTCTTCTCGCCGCTGATGCCGTGGCGGCCGATCTGCTGCACCTCGCCGGTCTTGGTCATGATGTCGGCTACCAGCATGACGTGACGAATGTCGACGTCCAGCCCCTGCTCGGAGAGGACCGCGTGGGCCTCCTTGATGAGCGTGTTCCTTGCCGCCTCGACGCCGAATATCAAGGCTATCTCGTGGATGTTGTTGGTGGTGGTCCTCGTGGGGTCGACGCCCTCGACGCGTAGCGCCCCCTCGAGGTTGCTGCCGTCCGTCCTGATGACCCACTCGCCGTCCTCGACGGTGGTGAGGACCCTTTTGATCTCGGGGATGCCCTTGATCTTCGCCTCGGTCACATGCTTTATGATGGGCTCGGGATCCCTAGCCTTGTCCTCCTCCAGGCTGATGAGGTAGGTGTTGTCCTTCTCCTTGGTGTAGCTGAAGGGTATGGCCTTCTCGACATCCGTGACGTCGACCCCTAGGGTGTCCATCCTATCGGGGTCGAGGATGATCCTGACGGCCTCCTCGCGTAGATCCACGTTGACGCTGTCGATGACGTCGTCGATGACCGTGTAGGTCAGCTTCTGGGCGACCTCCCTAGCCTTCTTCTCGCTCCTCCTGTACTTACTTATGAGGTAGATGTCCATCACCGGCGTCGACGGGCTCTTACGGGCGTCCACTATCTCGATGAGCCGGGGCAGGCCCAGGGTTACGTTAAGCTCTGCGACGCCCGCGTAGTGGAACGTCCTGAGGGTCATCTGTGTGCCCGGCTCGCCTATGCTCTGTGCGGCCACGATGCCGACGGCTTCACCTGGCTCCACGAGGCTGTAGTCGTAGTTCCGGAGCATAGCCGCTATGACGTCCTCGACCCCCTGCTTGGTGAGCTTCGCCTGCTTGAGCCGGCGTCTGAGCTCGTCCTTCAGGAGCGGGGGTATCTCCTCCTCGATGCCGTCCACCAGCTTGTCTATCGTCGAAGCCGCTGCGGCCCGCCCCTTCTTCATGTTGATCCGGGTCCTGTCCGTGAGCTGGGCAACGTTGACGGCGACGCCGTGATCGGATTTCGCGGGGTCGACGCCGTCCTCCCCGTACTGGAACTGGACTATGTCGCCCACGCTGTTCCTGACGGTGCCGTCGTACTCGACTCTGAGATGCTCTAGGGCGTTGATGAGCCTGCGCTGCATGTAACCGCTCTGCTGGGTACGCACGGCCGTGTCCACCAGTCCCTCGCGTCCTCCCATGGCGTGGAAGAAGAACTCCAGCGGGGTCAAGCCGTCCCTGTAGCAGTTGTAGACGAAGCCTCTGGCGACGGGCGCGGCGTCGTTCTCCTTGAAGTGGGGTAGCGTCCTGTTCTCGTAGCCCCTCATGATCCGTTTGCCACGGATGCTCTGCTGGCCTACGCAGCCCATCATCTGGCCGATGTTTAGGCTGCTGCCTCGGGCGCCGGTGCGTGTCATGATTATGCCACCGTTGCTCATGGGCAGCGCCTCCTGCACGGTCTCGCCGGCCTTGTCACGGGCCTTGGCGAGCTCGTTCATCACCTTGATCTCGAAGCTCTCCTGCAGCGTCTGGCCGGGCAGCCTCTCGAGTACACCTGTGGTGTACTCCTCTGTGAGCTTCTCGACGTTCTTCTCCATCCGCCTCATGACCCTGCTTATTTCCCGCATATCCTTGTCGGCGAGCTCGAGCTCGTCGTAGCTGTATGTGAAGCCCTTCAGCGTAAGGAAGCCGTTGATGAGGCGGCTGACGCCGTTGAGGAAGTCGTGGCCTATGTCGGTGCCGTAGTCCTTGATGATCCTGTGGAAGATGGTGTCGGGGCGCTCGGCTCCTATGCTGTTCCTGTCGATGACTCCCGTCTTCAGCTCGCCGTTCTGGATCATCACGTAGGCGTCGTACTCGCACTCAGCTTCCTTGCACTCTGGGCAGTGTACGCAGATGTTGGCTCTGCTGACGAAGCTGAAGTCGCTGGGCAGGAAGAGGCTGAAGACGGTCTTGCCGCTCCACATGGGCGTGGGCTCGAGCACCGTGGGTTTGGGTATGTCCCCCTCGTAGCCGGTGTAGGCTATGAGCTTACCCACCTCGTCCGCCGTGAGCAGCATTCCCTCCCGTGTGAGTAGGTACGCTCCGCTGATGTAGTCCTTGCCGGCGCCGATGATCGGGGCGCCGTACCTTGGGCTCAGGATCTGGTCCTGGACCTGCATCAGCATCCTGGCCTCTGTCTGGGCCTCCTTGCTCTGGGGTATGTGGAGGTTCATCTCGTCGCCGTCGAAGTCCGCGTTGTAGGGCGGGCACACCGTGAGGTGCATCCTGAACGTCTTGTAGGGCAGCACCTTGACCCTGTGCGCCATGATGCTCATCCTGTGAAGGCTTGGCTGCCGGTTGAACAGGGCAATATCCCCGTCCTTCAGGTGCCTCTCGACGATGAAGCCCGGCTCGATGCTCTGGGCTATGAGGGCCCTGTCGGTGACGAACTCGAGCCTTATCCGCTTCTGGTCCGGCCTGATGATGTAGAGGGCCCCCGGGTGCTTGTAAGGGCCATTCAAGACAAGCTTCCTCAGCTTCTCCAGATTCCGCTCGGTTACGACGTCTGGCACAGTGAGCTTGGTGGCGATGTGCAACGGGACCCCGACCTGGTTGATATCCAGGTTGGGGTCGGGGCTGATGACGGTGCGTGCCGAGTAGTCGACGCGTTTGCCGCTGAGGTTACCCCTGAACCTGCCCTCCTTTCCCTTCAGGCGCTGCGCTAGGCTCTTAAGGGTCCTGCCGCTGCGGTGACGAGCCGGCGGGATGCCTGAGACCTCGTTGTTGAAGTAGGTGGTCACGTGGTACTGGAGGAGCTCGGACAGGTCCTCGATGATTAGCGTGGGGGCTCCGGCGTCGATGTTCTCACGGAGCCTCTGGTTTATCCTGATGATGTCCACGAGCTTGTGGGTGAGGTCGTCCTCCGCCCTGATGCCGGACTGGAGGATGATGCTGGGCCGTACGTCCACGGGGGGTACAGGCAGTACCTGTAGCACCATCCACTCCGGCCGTGCGCTGCCGGGCTTGAAGCCCTGCAGCTCCAGGTCCTCGTCCGGGATGCGCTCGAACCACTCCCTGATCATGTTGGGTGTGAGCCTGCGCGTGACCTCGTCCTCCATCTTCTCGTCGAATAGCTCCTTCTCGATCTCGATGAACGTTGTAGGCTTGTTGAATTTGACCACGTTCTGGACCATGCCGCAGTAGGGGCACTCCTTGTGCCGCTTGTACTTCTTGGCCTGCTTCATGATCTCGCTGCTTGTCTCGTCGCTGACCTTGCCGAATAACGCGATGTCCTGGTTGCGCTGCTTCGTGAGCTTCGTCTTGGTCTCTTCGTCCAGCAGTATGCTGCCGCAGCTCCTGCACGTGGCGCTGAGGACGCGGTATATCTGCTTCGCGAACTCTACGTGGACGACCGGGACCGCTAACTCGATGTGGCCGAAGTGGCCCGGGCAGTTGATGGATATGTTTCCGCAGGTGCGGCACCGCTGCCTCGGCTCCAGCGTGCCCAGCCGCTGGTCCATGAGGCCGCCGGCGATGGGGGCGCCGTCCTCATCGTAGGTGTCGCTGGTCCCCGTCTCGACGACGCTGAGGCGCCTTATCTCGTCTGGGCTCAGGAGGCCGAACTGGATGGCGTCGATTACCTTGCTCATCTTACTCCACCTCCTTGGCCAGCTTCAGAGTGGGCGACAGGCACAGGCTCTGCATCTCCTGCAGCAGAAGCTTGAAAGCGTATGAAACGGTGACCGGCTCGATGTCGCCCTTCCCATCGCATGTCGGGCACACGTATTTACGTTGCCTGATGTCATAGAAGCCCTGGCGGCCACACCTCTCGCATATGTATATCGTGTAGGCGTCCGACTCCTCCAGGAGCCTATCCTTGAGCAGCATTGCGGCTCCGTGTCCTACGAGGCAGTCGCGCTCCATCTCTCCGAACCTGAGTCCGCCGCCCCTGGCCCTGCCTTCCGTCGGCTGCCGGGTGAGCATCTGGACCTGGCCGCGGGCCCTCGCGTGGATCTTGTCCACCACCATGTGGTGGAGCTTCTGGTAGAAGGCGACCCCGATGAATATCTCGGCCTCGAACATCTCGCCGCTCATGCCGTCGTACATAATTTCTCGGCCGCCGCTCTGGAAGCCTAGCTCCGTGAGTATCTCCTCTAGGTTCTTAGGGTCCTCGTTGGCGAACGGTGTTCCGTCCACGATCTCGCCCCTTAGGGCCGCGGCCTTCCCGGCGATGGCCTCGATGAACTGGCCTACGGTCATTCGGCTGGGGTAGGCGTGGGGGTTCATGATGATGTCCGGTATCACCCCGCTTGCGCTGAAGGGCATATCCTCCTGGGGCACAAGCATGCCGATGACGCCCTTCTGGCCGTGCCTGCTGACGAACTTGTCGCCGAGCTCGGGCACCCTGTTGCTGCGTACCTTGACCTTGACCAGCTGGCTTCCCTCGATGTCCTTCGTGATGAAGACGCTGTCCACGACGCCGACCTCTGTAGGCCTGACGGCGACGGATGTGTCGCGGAGCTGGGGGCCGCGTATCTCGATGCCGCGGTACTCCTCCATGAACCTTGGCGGGCTCGTCTTGCCGATGAGGATGTCACCGCCCTTGACCGCGGCCTCCTCGGCGATGAGTCCGTCGCTCTCCAGCTGCCTGTAGGCCTCGGCGCCGTGGTAGCCGCGGATGCCGGCCTCGGGGATGGTGAGCCTGTCCTTGGCGCCGCCTAGGTACTGCTTGCACTCGGCCTTGTATATCCTGAAGAAGCTGCTGTGGCCCAGGCCGCGCTGGACGGCCGACTTGTTGAATATGATGGCGTCCTCCATGTTGTACCCTATGCAGCTCAGGATGGCGAGGACGAAGTTCTGGCCCGCTGGTCGGTCGTTGTAGTTTATGACCTCCATGGGCTTGGTCGAAACGAGTGGCTTCTGAGGGTAGTGCAGCAGGTGGCCGCGGGTGTCGGTCCTGTCGTGGTAGTTCAACGCGTAGACGCCCGGCGCCTGCTTCGCCATGGCCGCCTGGTAGGTGTTACGGGGGCTCTGGTTGTGCTCTGCGTAGGGGATGATGCCTGCCCCGACGCCGAGGATGGTGTAGGGGCATATCTCCATGTGGGTGTGCTCCTCGGTGAGGGTCTCCTGGTCGACGCTGATGTAGGTGTTCTCCTCCTCGTCGGCGTCAAGGTACTCCAGTATGCCCTCCTTGACGAGGTCGCTCCACGTCCACCTGTCTTGCTTGATGTTGCGGATGTGCCTCTGCTTCAGCGTAGGCTTGCCTTCCTCGACCACTATGAGGGGTCTCCTTATCCGGCCCTCATCGCAGTTAACATAGATCTCGTTGTAGTTAGGGTAGAGCACTATGTTGGCCTGGCCGCTGATCTCGCCATTGCGGCGCATCTCTCTGAACGTGTTGACCAGGATCTCCGGTGAGGTGCTGTACCCCAGGAGGTAGCCCTCGACGAATATCTTGGTGCCTTCGTGGCGCAGCTGCTCGTCGGCGTCCTTGGCCCTGATGACTCCCATGAACTCCAGTGTGCGCTTGATCTTCTCGGCGTCCGTTCCGACGCTGACGCTGCTCATCAGCGCCAGGTTCTTGACGAGCCCACAGTTGGCGCCCTCCGGGGTCTCGTTGGGGCACAGCCGTCCCCAGTGAGTGCTGTGGAGGTCACGGGCCTCGAAGTTGGGCTGGCTCCGGCTTAGGGGGGATTGGAGCCTGCGGAGGTGAGAAAGAGTTGAAAGAGTGTTGGTACGGTCGAGGAGCTGGGTCATGCCTACGCGGCCCCGCCTCCAGTTGCCGGTGGCGAGGGCGTGCTGAATCCTACTCGTTATTATCCCGGGCCTGACGGCCGCGCTGATGAGCACCCCCTTGCGCCTGGTGCTCATGCGCCTGAACTGGTACCTCATGTCCCTGTAGAGGCTCCAGAACGCGGACCTGAACAGCTCCGCCAGCAGGGGGCCGGCGAGCTTTATCCTCTTGTTCTTGAGGTGGTCCTTGTCGTCCTCCTGGCGTAGGCCGAGCTTGAGTTCGATGATCCTGCTGGCCATCTCGCCGAGGAAGATCGCCTTGTCCATCCTGGCCTCGGGTTCGCGGCCTATGTGGGGCAGCAGGTTGCGGTCTAGGATGGTCTCGGCGCGCTTGATCCTGAACTCCCTGACCTGGCCGAATGCTACGCGGTTGCCTATGTAGAGTATGGCGTCCTCCACGCTCGGGACGGTTGACGCCTCCCTGAAGCTGGCCTCCAGCTCGTTAAGTATGTCCGGGTCGAGGCTGACCATCTCGGCCACGTCTCGGTCGGTCTCGACGCCCAGCGCCCTCATTAGAACCACGAAGGGCACCGGCACGGGGACCCCGGGGATGGTCACAACCATCTCGC
>Ga0163203_1000416_pt1 | contig 11431 bp, 9 predicted proteins | sample PL_2010_330m_FD_113534 | JGI IMG/M metagenome (GOLD analysis project Ga0163203, IMG submission 113534) | Freshwater microbial communities from Powell Lake, British Columbia, Canada to study Microbial Dark Matter (Phase II) - PL_2010_330m | ecosystem: Environmental > Aquatic > Freshwater > Lake ... | reverse complement strand
GGGAATATGCAGTTCATCCAAGCTTCCGTCGAGGCGCTACCCCCCGGGCTGTCCGCGGCGGTGGGGATGGACGCAGTCCCGACGTCGCTTACGGATTTCGCGGCGGACTACTTCTATGGCTTTCTCGTCCAGCTCTTCCTGACCCTGCACGTGGTGATACTGCCGATCCGGCTCGTGGTTTCCTTTGTGGACCGCGGGGCGATGTCGTACCTTCTGTCCACGCCCAACAGCCGCAGCAAGGTTGTCGGGACCCAGGCCGTCTATCTGGTGGTGAGCCTCACTGTGATGGCGGTGGTCCTCACATCAGTCGCCACGGCATTCTGCGCGGCCGTTCACCCGGGGCTGCTGGAGTTCGGGGCGTTTGTGAAGCTCAATTTCACGGTGCTCCTGCTCTCCATCGCGCTGGGTGCGATCGTCTTCTTCTTCTCGTGCACCTTCAACGAAACCAAGACGGCGATCGGCGTCAGTGCGGCCGTCCTCGTCGGGTTCTTCGTCATCAGTGTGATCGCCCGTATCGGGCACGGGGAAGGGGTCTATGGGATCATCGACCGTTTCTCGATCTACTACCTGCTCAAGTCTCGGGCCATCGTCAATGGGGAGGTAAATCTGTGGCTGAACAACGGGCTGTTGGCGCTCATCGCCGCCGCCGGGCTTGGCGGCGGGGTGCTCGTCTTCTCCAAGAGGGACCTACCGCTGTAGGCAGAGAACAATGGTCTTGGCGCCGATCACAATCGCGAGCCCGCGGCGGATTCACAAACGCCGACCTACTTTCCCACCCGTGCCCATAGCGCAGCCGGTAGCGGGAGTACCGAGGATACTTCCCCCATTCTCCGGCCGGAGGCGTATCTAGGTGACCTCACAGAAGCGTCCGGTTCTGGAGACACACCCCATTCCGCCCGCCCGCTTGCCGCGCCCGCCCACCGACAGGCATTTCAGATTGTAGATTCCAAATCAGCTGAGTCCGATGGCTCCGGCGAGGCAAGACCCGGCAGGCCTGCGGCCTAGCGCCGGACAACGAGCTTGTGTGCCGGTTGGTCCTGAGCCGGGCGCACGAAGTAGACGCCTTCGGCCAGACGGCTGACGTCATTGGGGCCAGGCTTGAGCAGGAGCACTTGCCTGCCGGCTGCATCCACCATCCAGGCACTGCTTTCTCCCAGCAGACGAAGAACCGCGGACGCCACGGTCGGCACAACCAACGGCCGGGCGCGTGCCGGCCCGGCTACTTGCTCAAGCAAACCGGTCTCGACCCGGTTGGTCTTGTAGAAGACCTCCTCCTGTGACCCGAACCGCTGGTCCCAGAACAAGAGGTGCACGTACCCGTCACTGTCCAGCATCGGCTTTGCCGGCCCGGTCGCCACGTCGTACCAAGTCAGCATCGTCGAGTCGGTCCATTGTCCGGAGCCCGGGTCATAGCGCCGGTAGGTCAATGCCCAGATGTCCTGGTTCCCGACATGGGTCAGGTGCCGTTCGCCCGTCAGCTTGTTGACCCCGACCATCGGCCTGGGCGCCCCGGCCCAGGAATAGAAGTGGGTCACCGGTCCCCATGTCATCGTGGCCCGGTCCCAGATCCGATAGTGAATCCGCAGCTCCGGTCCCCCGCCGGTGTACACCAGATGGATGTTGCCGCCGGAGTCGGAGTCCATGTCCGGCTGGATGGACTCGTACCCGTGGAAGGTGACCCGCTCGGGAGTTGACCAGGAGTCACCGTTGTGGAACCGGTGCCAGAGCTGCTGGGTATCGCTCCGCGAGTCCTGCCACAAAACGTGCACCCAGCCGTCATCGGTCGCATGGATGTCATAGTAGCCGGTCGGTACTGCCGCGGCCCCGGTGGCGACAACTGGCTCGGTCCAGCCCGAACCGTTGTTGTAGCAGTAGACGATTGCGGGCGGAACTTCACGCTCCCTGAGCCAGAACGCGAACACCGTGTCGCCGGCAACGAGGGCCTGGGGCCGGCCCGAATACCCGAGCGAATCCTGGGTTGTCAATCGCTCTTCCGGGTCCCAGTTCCCGGTCGCGCCGTCGCGCCTCCGGTAGCCGACGTCGAAATAGGTGAAGGGCCCGCCCCATCGACGCATGAACACCACGTGGGCGCTGTTGTCCGCACCGGCCGCGATGTCGGGCGTGTTGTGAACCGTATCCAGATTGCCGACCGAGAACAGCTCGCTCCAGCCAGTCGAGTCCTTGCACCGGTAGTGGATCTCGTCATGCCCGCCCAGTCGGCGATTGTCTTTCCACACCGCATGCAGCCGGCCGAGATTGTCGATCGCGAGCGCCGGGTCGCGCGACTCCTGTACGTCGTTGAGACTCAGGAGTGTATCCGGGGTCCAGCCCGGCGGTGAATCGACCGGCGGTGAAGCAATCAGCAGCAGCAGCGAGAGCAATGCCATGTCGTCTCCTATCTGTTCTGCATAGTTATAGCCCGCAGTCCTGCCCTGTCAACACTTGGGAGAATCCCGGGACGGTGACCCGGTTGCGCTGTCGTGCATTTGACACGTCTGCCCGCTCGACTCACCCGAACCAATGCCTGCCAATCCGGCGAAGGAATCCGAAGGCCAAACGCCCGTGACGCCACTGAAGCCAAGTAGGATATCCCGGGAATTCCCGTCTCGCCGTGAACCCGACCGGCACGCTTGAACGCTGAGGCGGCCCGGAGGCCGCCTCGTCACGATTGACTCAGACTGCGACTACTTGCCGCCGCCCTCCGTCTCCATCGCCATCATCTCTTTTGCGGAGCCGCGCGTGCAGTAGTAGCCCCACTTCAGGCCCATCTTGGCCGTGACCGGGCACTGGGGACAGACGCAGCCGTTCTCTTTGATTATGACAGTGCTCTTGCCGGCGAGGCAGTAGGCGCCCTTTTCGCCCGCCTTCGCGCATTCTTCCTTCAGGAACGAAGGGCAGGTAGCGCAGATGCAGTTGGCGGCGACGAACTCCGCCTTCTGCTCGTCCGTCATCGCCGCCTCCGCCGGCTGGGCGGGCTTCTCGGCGGCCGGCGGCGCAGGTTGCTCGCCGCCGCAGACGACGACGCCCACGACCAGGGCCGCAAACATCGCCATCAACAGTGCGTTTCTGAACATTGATGCCTCCTTGGTGCGTTTGGTGCTAGCGTAGGTCGATGATACCCTGCCTGCAGTCGATGTAAAGCCCGGCTTTCTGGACACCTCAGACCGGGGATGTAGAATCGGGCGGTGAGTATTGCCCGGCGGCTCACGGCCCGCATCGTGGCTACCGCCGTCATGCTGGCGCTCGGTGTGCTGGTGATGAACCTACCGGCCCTGTTCCGGCGTGGACGCGGAGTGGGACCGAATCTTGGTATGAAATGGCTCTTTGCGGACTCGGCCGCACCTGCCGCTGGTGCGCCCGCGCCCGAGTCCACGGCAGTCGTCGCGGCGCTGCGACGGGTCATGGATCCGGAACTCGATCTGAGCGTGGTCGACATGGGCCTTGTCGACAGCCTGAGCGTTGACCAAACCGGCAACGTGCGCGTCGTGCTGCTGTTGACGACGCCGGAGTGTCCCTATTCCACCGTCATCGGCCGACAGGTCGTGACTGAGGTCCGGCGCCTGGGCGGAGCCCGGCGGATTCAGGTCAGGCTCGAGCCGAACGCGGAATGGGAGCCGGAGCGGCTGACCGAGGAAGGACGGCAGAGGTTCAGGGAGCTGTTCGGTGACGGCACTCGCACTGGTCGGTAGGGCGCTCGCACTCGGGCTCTCGACCGGGCTGTTCTGCGCCGGGTTCTGCCTGCCGTTGTTGGCACCGGTGATCCTTGCCGAAGGCGGCGGCACGAAGCGGTCGGCACGCCGGGTCGTGATTTTCCTTGCCGGACGCCTGCTCGCCTACCTGCTGTTCGGCATCACGTTCGGCGCGCTGGGCGGCGCGCTACTCCGGCTCGGGCCGGTGAGAACGTGGCTGCTGCCGGTCGTCTACGGTCTGCTCGGACTCGGGATGATCGGTTACGGTGTCGTCCGCTCAATGCCTCACATCGGGTTCTGCCGGGTTCTGACCCCGAGGTTCCAGTCGGACTGGTACTTGGCGGCGCTCGGGTTCCTCGCCGGCATCAACATCTGCCCGCCGTTTCTCCTGGCGGTGACAACGGTCCTCGACATCGGCGGGGCTCTGCGCGGCCTGCTATTCTTCTTCGTCTTCTTCCTCGCAACCACCGTATACCTGCTGCCGCTCTTCTTCGCCGGGCTGGCGGGCCGGTTCGCCGCGGTGCGGTTCGCTGCTCGGGTCGCGTCGATTGTCGCGGGCTCCTACTTCATCTACCTCGCAGTGCGCACCATCACATAGACAAAGCGTAGCCGGACCCTGGCGCGGGACGACGGAACGAGCGGACGTCGGTGTGATGCCTGAAAGCCGACGACCCGCGGCACGTCGCCGCCTCGTGACGGCGGAGTTGGTCAGCCGGCAGAGAGCACTTAGCCGCGCCTTGTGGGCGCGCCCCGCCGCCTTGACGTCCTGACCAAAGAGAGAAAGCCGGCCATCAGCCGGCTGTCAGGAGTAGGACCGGCGTGCCGCTACTTCACTCCGGCCGTCTCTGGCGCATCTGGTCGATCCGCTCGAGCAGGTCGGCGATGACTGCGTCATCCCTTCCAGCGTCCTCCAGCAGTTCAACCAGCCGCTTCCGACCCAGCTTGTCCTCACACCCGGCCAGCCCGGTCAGCGTCTGCCGGGGCCCGTCCGCCACCCCGGCAGGAAGCAGGATGGTCAGGGCTTCCGCCAGTTTCGGCACGGCCTTCTCGTGCTCGCTCCGGTCAGTCAGAATGAGCCCGATGTTGCCCAGGTCGGTCGCCACGCCGAGCCGGTGCCCAAGTTCGCGGGCGACCGCCAGCGCTCCGTTGTCGTACTTGAGCGCCTCGTCGAGTCTGCCCTTGTCGCGGTAGATGCTACCGATGTTGCCCAGGTTGCTCGCCACCCCCCACAGGTCTCCGGAGTCGCGCGATATCGCGAGCGCCTCTTCATGGCGCTGGAGCGCCTTGTCGAGATCGCCCTTGTCGTGGTAGATGCTCCCGATGTTGCCCAGGTGCGTCGCTACGCCCCAATGGTCCCCGATCTCTCGCGATAGCGCCAGCGCTTCCTCGTAGTACTCGAGCGCCCGGCCGAGGTCGCCCTTGTCGTGGAGGACGTTCCCGGCGTAGCCGAGGTGAACCGCCACGGCCGATTGGTCCCCGATTGCACGGGCTATCGCCAGCGCTTCCTCAAGGTAGTCGAGCGCGCGATCGAGTTCCCCGTTATCGCGGCATATGAGCCCGAGGTTGCCGAGTGCCCGGGCTTTGCCCCGCTTGTCCCCGAACCTCTCTGCCAGCCGGGCCGATTCCTCGAACTGCCCGAGCGCATCGCCGGGACGGCCCAGAGTGTAGTAGCAGACCCCAATCAGGTTGAGGAGCGCGACAAGCCTCACCCCCTTCGTCTCCTTCGCCGCTTTCTGGAAGTGCTCGATTGCCTGATCCCACCGGCAAGCATTCATCGCGGCAAAGCCGAGTTCGAACGGCTGCCTGATTGCAGGCTTTGATGCGAAAAGCCTGCCGAGATACTCCGTCATGCTGCCCCGGCGACGCCGCACCACGTCCGGCCTCGTTCTGGCCATCCCCGCCTACCGCCGGGTGTAGCTGAGCATACGGATGAAGAGGGTCATACCCGTAATGGCGACGCCGAACGCGACGGGCACGACTGCCCAGGAAACCGTCGCGTCGCAGCAGTACCTCGGGATGTGGGCTGTCATAAACGCCAGTTTAGCTTCCCTTGGCCGTCAGTCAACTCCGGAGAATCCGGGCGCTTCCAGTCGTGCCCAGCCATTTCAGATTCGAGATTGTAGGGATTCTAACACAAAGGAATCCTCGCAATCTGCGGAATTGGCGGAATTTTCTTGCTTGGTCTGAAACGACAGGGGCGGCCTTGCGGCCGCCCCGTGTCGGGCAGGGGTGGAGGCGTTACCCCGGTACGGAATTCCTTATGACAGCCGCACTGTCAGACAGGGGCTGCCGTAGCCAAGTCAGAAGTCAGAACTACCTGGGCTGTTCGACAAGGGCCGCTGAGGCCAACTTCTGCACTCTGCGCTCTGAATTCTGCATTCGTCTGCATCGCTTGCGGTCAGTCTATCTGCCGACGTATGAAGGTCGGTATGTCGAGGTTGTTCCGGTCAATCGCCAGCCTTCCTTCTCTGCCGGCCGTCCGCTTCGCGGATGGGAAGAACTCCATTTCCGCCAGCAGGTCGGAGACCTCGTCGACATTGGGCAGCGGGTCGCTCAGGCCGGTGGCAATCATCGTAACCTTCATACTGTCGTGGAGGTCTTTGTTGCGGGCCGCGCCCATTCGCACATCGGCCTGGCCGTTGGTCGCGTGGAAGACCGTAGTCGCTGCCTCGTCCACTTCCTTCAACGTCATCGAGCCGTCGCCCGAGATGTTGAGCAGGACCTTCCGTGCGCTCTCGACCATCACGTCCTCGATCAGCGGGGACTGCAGGGCGCGATGGGCGGCTTCCGATGCCCGGCCCGGGCCCGACGCGATGCCGACCGACATCACCGCGCCGCCGCGTTCCGACATCACCGCTCGGACGTCGGCGAAGTCAATGTTGATGAGCTGTTTGGTGATGACGACTTCCGATATGCCGCGCACCGCGTTGAGCAGCACGTCGTCGGCGAGCCGGAAAGCCTCAAAGCACGGCTTCTCGCCGTATTCCGACAGAACCCGCTCGTTCGGCAGCACGATGAGCGTGTCCACATGCGGCCTCAGGGCCATGATGCCGTTCGACGCCCGCTGCTCGCGCAACCTGCCTTCGAACTGAAACGGCCTGGTGACCGCGGCCACGACGAGCGCGCCGCTCCGCTTCGCGACTTCGGCCACCACCGGCGCTGCGCCGGTCCCGGTGCCGCCGCCCTCGCCGGCCGCGACAAACACCATGTCGAAGCCGGACAGGGCATCGCGGAGCTGCTCGATCGACTCGTCGGCCGCCTGCTTGCCGATCTTCGGGTCGCCCCCCGACCCCAGGCCGCCGGTGAGCTGCGCGCCGACCTGTATCTTGTTCGGCGACAGCGACATCCCCAACGCCTGCAGGTCGGTGTTGACCGCGTGCAGCTCGACGCCGGACAGGCCGGCGTCGATCATGTGGTTTATGGCGTTGCACCCTGCGCCGCCGACGCCGAATACGCCGATTCGGGTCAGGTTCTTCTCTTCTTTGACCGGTTCGATCATGCCTTGCCTCCTGTGCGATCGTTTCTCACGAGAACCAGCTTCTGACTTCTTCGCCGACACCGGACCAGAAGCCCGGTGCCGGAAATTGGCTGGACGCTTTGCCTTCGACTCCACATCGGACCAAGCCCACGGCCGTGGCAAAACCCGGGTTCTTGGTCACCTCGGTCGGCCCGGCGATGCGGTCCGGCCGGCCCACTCTGACCGGCATTCCGAAAATCTGCTCGGCAACGAGGTCAATTCCGCTCAGCCCGGCGCCGCCGCCGGTCAGGACCACCCCGGCCGACAACCCTTCGCCGAAGCCCGACTTCTTCACCTCGGCATCGGCCAGGGTCAGAATCTCCTCGGCGCGGGGCTGGATGACCGACGCCAGCAGCCGCCGCGAGACCTGCTTGGGCCCGCGGCCCGAGGCATCCTCGACCGATATCGCTTCGTCCTTCTCAATCTGGCTGGCCATGGCCGCGCCGTACTTCCGCTTGAGCTCCTCGGCCTGAGGGAAGGTCGTGCGCAGGCCGATGACAACGTCCTTGGTGATGTTGACCGCACCCACCGGCAGCAGCTTGGTGAACCGGATTTCGCCGTCCCGGTAGATGGAAACGTCGGTGACGCCGCCCAAATCAAGCAGCGCGACCCCGAGTTCCTTGTCCTCTTCGTCGCAGACCCCGTAGAGGCTCGCGATTGACTGGAGAACGAGCGAGCGGTTCCTGACTTCCAGTCGCTCCATCACCCGGTAGAGGTTCTCGACCGCGGTCACCGCGCCGATGATGAGCAGCGCCTCGACCTCGAGCCTGACTCCGAACAGCCCGAGCGGGTTCCTGACGCCCTTCTGGCCGTCGACGATAAACTGGGTCGGAACAACGTGCAGTATCTGTTCGTCGTTGGGCAGCCTGATAGTCTGCGCCTGTTTGATGACGTCCTCGACGTCGCGCGGGCTGATGCCGCGCGAGGGCTTCCGCACCGGCACCGCCGCGGTTCCGGTCAGGTGCTTGATGTGCTCCCCGGAAATACCGACGAAGGCCGGGTAGGTCTTGAACTTCCCGCCGACCATCTGCTCGCACTGCCGGGCCGCAGTCTCGACCGACAGCGCCGCCTTGTCGAGGTTGATGACCACGCCTTGTTTGAACCCTTCGGGCGCGGCGGTGCCGAACCCGACGATGCTCGTCTTTCCCGCGTGGTCGGTCTCGGCAACGACACAGGCAACCTTGGTGCTGCCGATGTCGACCGCCGCGGTACGCCTCGCTTTTGCCATACTACCTCCTTGGGCGAAGAAGGGGATCAAGCGATAGAGGGATCAAGGGATCGAGTGCCGGGCACGCTATCCCTCTGTCTCTCTGTCCCTCTATCTCTCTCCGCTCACGGCTATCGGCCATTCGCTTCTCCACGTCTGCCCTCTGACTTCTGCCTTCTGACATCTACATTCTGACTTCTGACTCCGTTTGTGCCCGGCAAATACTGCACTTCCTCTTGGAGCAGAATCCCGGTCCGCTCCTCGACCGTCGCTTTCACGACCTGGACCAGTCCGTACACGTCCGCGAACCGCGCCCGACCGGTGTTGACCAGGAAGTTGGCGTGCTTCTCCGAGACCTTGGCACCGCCGATGGTCTTGCCCTTCAATCCGCATTGCTCGATGAGTTTCCCGGCCGGAATCCTCTCACCATCCTTCTCGGGATTCCGGAAGAACGAACCTGCCGACGGTTCCTTCGGGTGCTTCGCCCAGCGCTGCTCCCGTATCCCGGCCACCGGCTCGGGCTTACCCGGCTGAAGTTCCATCGTCACTTCTACCGCTACCGGGCCGTGGTCTATCATCGGCCGCCGATATTCGCGACGAAGCTGCGCGCCCGGGAGCACCAGCTCACTGCCCTCCGGGTCGAGTACGGTAACACTGGCGATGACGTCGCCCAGGGACCGCCCGAAAGCACCGGCATTGGAATGGAGCCCGCCGCCGACCGTGCCCGGTATGCCGGCAAGAAACTCGGCTCCGACCAACCCTTCCTTCTCCGCAAACTCCGCCACCGCGTCGAGCGCAGCGCCGGCACCGCACAACAGGACAGGGTTCACGGGTTCAGGGGTTCTAGGGTCCTGGTCCGAAGCCGGGACCCTTGGATCCTCGAATCCCCGAACCTTTTGCACCCTGATTTCCGCCAGCTCGCCGCCGAGGCAGATGACGACGCCGCGCAGGCCCTGGTCGGATACAAGCACGTTCGAACCCCGACCCAGAACCCAAGTCCGCACTTCCGCGTCGCGGCAGACCTGAAGCACGCGCGCAAGCGCCTGCCGGTCACGAACGCAGACCCAAGCGTCGGCCAGCCCGCCGATGCGGAAGGTCGTGTGCTTCGCCAGGGGCTCGGCGAACCTGACCTCCGCCGCGCAGCCGGCTACTGCTTCGCCAAGATCTCTTCGCCAACCGTGCATATGTTGCCTGCTCCGGAGATGAGGACCACGTCGCCCTCGCGCAGCTTGCCGGCGAGCACGCCGGAAATGTCAGCCAGTTCCGGCACATAGCTGACGCCGGGCTTGCCCGCCTCTTCCACCGCTTTCAGTATCAGCGTCGCGTCCACCCCCGGGATTTCGGGCTCGGATGCCGCGTATATCTTCGTCAGAATGAGTTCGTCGGCCGCGGCAAAGCACGTCCCGAACTCCTCAGCCAGCGCTTTCGTCCTCGTGTACCGGTGTGGCTGGAACACGACCAAGATGCGGCGGTCGGGAAATGCATGGCGCAGGGCCTCGAGGGTAACCCTGACCTCGGTTGGATGGTGTCCGTAGTCGTCGTACACCATCACGCCGTTCTTCTCTCCAAGCTTCTCAAGGCGGCGGTGAACTCCCGAGAAGACGGCCAAGCCCTGCGCCATTGCTTCAAAACCAATACCGAATTCGTTGCCGGTCGCGAGCGCAGCCAGGGCGTTCGCCACATTGTGTATCCCGGGCACCGGCAGGTTGAACCGACCAACTTCCTTGCCGCCGTAGAGCAGCGTGAACGCGCTCGAGAATCCGTACAACTGCACGTCTCTCGCGCGAAAGCTCCATCCCCGGTCTCCCGTCCCCCGTCCCTCGACCCCATAGGTCACGACCCGGCGCTTGGCCCGGTTCCGGATCGACCGGACCGCGGGCGAATCCATGCACAGCACGACCGCGCCGTAAAAGGGCACCCGGTTCACGAACCGGACGAACTCGCGTTTGATGTCGGCCAGGTCGTGGTATACGTCCAGATGCTCCCGTTCGACGTTGGTCACCACGGCAATTGTCGGATAAAGGGCAAGGAACGAACGGTCGCTCTCATCCGCTTCGGCGACGAGGTACTGGGACTGCCCGAGCTTGGACCCGGCTTCCGCACCCATCACCCGGCCGCCGATGACGCTCGTAGGGTCCAGTCCGGCCCGCTCCATCAGATGCGCCACCATCGAGGTCACGGTCGTCTTGCCGTGGCTGCCCGATATGGCGACAGAGAACTTCATCCGCATCAACTCGGCCAGCATCTCGGCCCGGCGGATTACCGGTATCTCCCGGCTCCGTGCGCACTCCAGTTCCGGGTTTTCGGACCGAACCGCCGACGAGTAGACGACAACCTGCGCGTCGGCGCAGTTCGCCGCTTCGTGACCGATGGCCACCCGAATTCCGGCCGCGGCGAGTTTTCGCGTCGTCTCGCTCTCCTTCACATCCGAGCCCGTCACCTCGAAGCCCATGTTCCTGAGCACGAACGCGATGCCCGACATCCCGACTCCGCCGATTCCCACGAAGTGAACCCGCTTCAGACGGCCAAACATTCCTGGATCCTCCGTGCGATAGCCGTGGCTGCATCGGGCTTGGCAATTGAGCGCGCAGCTACCTCCATTGCTCGTCGGCGCGGCGTGTCATCCACCAACGTGCGGACAAGGCTGGTGAGTCCGGACAGGCGGCTTTGGTCCAGAACTGAAGCTGCCCCGACCGATGCCAGGTACTCCGCGTTGGCGTCCTGGTGCCGGTCGGTGGCATATGGGAAGGGAATGAGTATGGCAGGAATGCCAAAGGCAACTAGTTCGGATAGGACCACGCCGCCTGCCCGGGACACTGCTATTGTCGCCCTCCGGTATAGCTCCTCCGGATGGCTGGTGAACTCCACCAACTCGCAATTCCTCGAACGGACCCGAGACCGCACAAACTCATAGTCCCTCCGGCCCGTAAGAATGATGAAATTCAGATTCGAGAGGGCCGCGGCCGCGTCCAGGGCCGCGACGTTCAGGGCCTGGGCGCCGAGACTGCCGCCGAGGAG